>Ga0105050_10001181_pt1 | contig 39655 bp, 30 predicted proteins | sample FRY01_FD_78088 | JGI IMG/M metagenome (GOLD analysis project Ga0105050, IMG submission 78088) | Freshwater microbial communities from Lake Fryxell liftoff mats and glacier meltwater in Antarctica - FRY-01 | ecosystem: Environmental > Aquatic > Freshwater > Ice > Glacier meltwater ...
CCAGCCAGAGCGAATTAAGCGCTTGCGAGACCGAAGGCGCCGCCACCGTCATGCATCTGCGCGTGCCGGTCGACACCTTGCTGTCAGCGGGTAGCGTCGACAAACTGGCCGCGGCGCTTTCCGCACACTTTGGCAAACCGATAAAAGTGACGGGTGAAATTGGCGCGGTCAGCCAGACAGCGCATGCCAGAGCGCAGGCCGACCAGGCCGCGCTGCAGCGCGCGGCCGAGCAGTCCATGCACAGCGACCCGTTTGTGCAGACATTGATCAGAGAATTTGGCGCAACCATCGTGCCGGGCTCAATCAAACCTGTTTGATTATGAATTAATAAGGAGAGTGCGATGATGAAAGGCCAACTTGCCGGCTTGATGAAACAAGCCCAGGCTATGCAGGACAATATGAAAAAAATGCAGGATCAGTTAGCCTCGATCGAAGTCGAAGGCCAATCTGGCGCTGGCATGGTCACCGTCATCATGACGTGCAAAAACGACGTCAAGCGCGTCACCATCGACCCCTCGCTGCTGGGCGAAGACAAAGACATGCTCGAAGACTTAGTCGCGGCGGCCTTTAATGATGCCGTGCGTAAAGCCGAAGCCACTTCCGCTGAAAAAATGTCTGGCATGACCGCTGGCCTGCCGCTACCGCCGGGTTTCAAGCTACCTTTCTGATGCATAAAATCTGCTCGTGAAAACGCCGTCCAGTCTTGATTTTCTGACCGAAGCCCTGCGCCGCCTGCCAGGTGTTGGCCCCAAGTCTGCCCAGCGCATGGCCTACCACCTGATGCAGCATGACCGCGACGGTGCGGCGCAGCTCGGGCAGGCCTTGTCGCAGGCCGTTGAAAAAGTGCATCACTGCGAACGCTGTAATACCTTCACTGAACACGCCCTGTGCGAAACCTGCCTTGATACCGGGCGGGACGCCAGCTTGCTGTGCGTCGTTGAAACTCCGGGCGACCAGCTCATGATTGAGCAGACGCTGACTTTCAAAGGTTTGTACTTCGTGTTGATGGGCAGGCTCTCGCCCCTCGACGGCATCGGCCCCAAAGACATTCATCTGGAAAAGCTCATTGCCCGCGCCACCGACGGCACGGTCTCTGAAGTCGTGCTTGCCACAAATTTTACAAACGAAGGCGAAGCCACGGCGCACTACATCAGCGAAACACTGAAAACCCGTGGCCTGAAAGTCAGCCGGCTGGCGCGGGGTGTACCCGTTGGCGGCGAACTCGAATACGTCGATGCCGGTACCATCGCCCGCGCCATGCTGGATCGTCGCACAACCTGAGGCCGTTTCTATGCAAGCGCCTGCACCTGCTTTGGGCCCCTTGGCCGGCATCAAAGTACTCGAACTCGGCACCCTGATTGCTGGCCCGTTTTGTGCGCGTATGCTCGCGGAATTTGGCGCTGACGTCATCAAGGTAGAAGCCCCCGGTGGCGGCGACCCGATACGCCAGTGGCGGGTCATGAAAGACGGCAATTCGCTATGGTGGTCAGTCCAGAGCCGCAACAAAAAAAGCATCACCCTCAATATGAAAGACCCGCGCGCGCAAGACATCGCGCGCCAGCTTGCGCTTGAGGCAGACATCATTATTGAAAACTACCGGCCGGGCGTGCTGGAAAAATGGCAGCTCGGCTACGAGCAACTCCAAGCGATCAATCCCGCCCTCATCATGGTCAGGCTCTCAGGTTATGGCCAGACTGGCCCACTGCGCGACGCGCCGGGTTTTGGGGCTATCGGCGAATCCATGGGCGGCATGCGCTATGTATCTGGCCATGCCGATCGCCCGCCGGTACGTATCGGTATCTCTATTGGCGACTCGATTGCTGCGCTGCATGGTGCCTTTGGGGCGTTGGCCGCACTGCGACATCGTGATGTGACTGGCGGCCGCTGGAATGGCGTAACCGGTCAGGGCTGTGTGGCCGGTCAGGGCCAGATGGTGGATGTTGCCTTGTATGAATCAGTATTTAACCTCATGGAGTCACTGGTACCGGAATATGACTATGCAGGCGTCGTGCGTGAGCGTACCGGTGGTGCCTTGCCGGGTATCGTGCCATCTAACACTTACACCACGGCGGATGATGAAAACATCGTCATCGCCGGCAATGGCGACGCCATTTTCAAGCGGCTCATGCGCGCGATTGGCCGGGACGATATGGCCGATGATGTGCAATTGGGCCATAACGCGGGCAGGGTAGAGCGCGTCACCGATATTGACGGGGCGATACAAGCCTGGTGCAAGACCCAGGACATTAACGCAGCCCTCGCGGTGTTGAAAGCGGCGGAGGTGCCTGTGTCAAAAATCTTCTCAGTCAAAGACATGCTGAGCGACCCGCAATTTCTGGCCCGGTCTATGTTTGAGCAACATGCGTTTAAAGATGGCACGCCCATCAAGCTGCCGGCCGTCACCCCCAAGTTTTCAGCCACGCCAGGCGCCACCCGCTGGATTGGGCCGGACTTGGGCGAACATACTGATGACGTTCTGCAGTCCCTGGGGTATAGCCCAGAGCATATTGTCACCTTGCGGCGCGACGGTGCCCTTTAATCCTGCAGCCTACAAGCCTGATCACGCTCTTTGAAACGGACATGATATGAAATTTGATTGGAAACAATTCGCCATCGCCCTGGGCCTTTTTCTGTTGGGCTACCTGACGTTTGGTGGAAAATTATTTGGTTAAAGCCTGACCCGTCCGATCGGGACCGGCTCTCATCAGCCTGCCGGCGCACGCACTCTGCAAGCGCCACAAAAGTTTATCTATCGCTCAAACGAGCATTGACCGAACCAAGCCAAGAAAGCGGTTACTCAGCAACCAGACCTCATCGTTAAGAGAGGGAATTTGTGATGAGCAGGCGGCTTTGATCAATCTGTTGTGTTTGACGCACATTTCTTTGCGAAAGGCGCTGGATTATAAAAAACGCACCGTGATGCCCGCGCTGCCGCCAAACAAAATCCCTGGCGGCAACGCCGTTTAGGTCAATTTTTGGCATTAAATTTTCATGGCGTCATCGTTGTGAATAGGGAGAGATCATGGACCCAACACCACCACCATCAAGGCCACAGTCAGATATGCCGTCAATTGGGGACGCTGCTGAGCAAGGAAGGAGCGCGCCGGCGCCCTCTTTCTTGTATCGGATTGGTCGAGCCATTGCGAATACGGCGAGATCCATTCAACAAGGGTTTGAGCGGCTATGTGCGACATTATTTGAAAGGCAGTCCCGCTTAGCTGATGCACAGCCATGTCGAGAGCGAGGTAGGTTCATTGGCTGTCCAAAACCCACAGGATATCGCCATCCAATACCCATCGACTACGCAAAGAGCACAAGTCTCGGTGACAAATCCCAAGTTAAATAACAAAGTGCTGGTAGCAGCGCTTATTCACCCCGGCTTGGCGGAAAACGCATTGGGTAAGGAGTTGTTCGATGGCGAGAACGCCCAGCCTTACATGGCCGTGATAAAAAACTAGGCGTCTGCCTGCGCTTCACAGAACTGGCAAGCTATAAATAGGGCACCTCTGGATAAAGCAATGCCATGCGTGGAAAAATTTATTAACGATAACGGCAAATTTAACGCCATGACAAAAAAAATGGAGTTGATTAATCCGGATCGCATGCAAGCCATAGGGATAACTGAGCCGTTATGGAAAGGCCTGGTGGCAATCAACATACTTTATAAACAGGGCTTTAAAATTAATAACGTAGAAATTATTAATAAGGAAAAAATTCTAAAAATTCCGGATACTAACAACGCACTCGGCTCTCTTTTTAGGAGCCAGATAGCTGATGCACTAGGTGAAGAAGTATACAAGGACTTACGTTCAATTCATGACGGTGATTTATTGAAAATTGCATCTTGAATATCGGAAACTTTTTTCTTCAAAAAGTAAACGACTTCGATTCCATCGTGGAATTAGCAAAATCTTGGTGAGAATTATATTCTTCATCCAAAGGTATTCCTAAATTTGAAAAAATGGTGATATTAAAGCAGAATTTAATATATTGGACCAATTTTTAAAAAGGTAGATGAATTTTAATTAACTAGCAAATTTTATTGAGAGAATTTTATAATAAATAATTAGGATATTAAAAAATGAACCGCTTACCATCAAAAGATATGGTTAAAAAAAATATTGATAATAATGCTGATAATTTTGAAGATCTAGTTGATCAAAGACCAATGGACTCAATCGCAGCTGACACTGTATTTGATAGAGGATCAAATAAGTATTCAATTTTTAAAATTTTAGAACGTTTTAAAAATAATTTATTTGCAGCTCGTAATTATATTTTAAATAAATTTTCACGGGACTCAAGCCGGAGGCCAGAATTTACACATATTAACGAGCTGTCGTCGTCATCACCGGCGAGTCCACTGACAAATGACATCCAAAAAAATAATAAAAATAATTTTCTTAAAAATATTAAATCTTTTAAACATAATCAAAATTTTATAACTATCTCCAACGGCAATTCTGGTGAGTCAGTAGCTTCAGGGGAAGTGCGATCGAATTCGACTGACACAGACGTAAAAAAGGAAAATAATGATCAAATTAAATATAATGAAGCGCAAGGATGTAGCGAGTTTACAGAATGGTTTGATCGCTTTAAACCTGATGAAAATAAATTAAATGTAAAAATTCAGGAAAATTTTTCACGTGATGCAATTTATTATGCTGAAAATTTCATAAAAAAGCATGAATCTTCAAATTTAAATATTCCTGGAAAAGATTTAAACAACATGTTGGTCGCAGCAAAATATTTAGTGACCACAGGAAAAGAGGAAATAATTAATGTGGATATGGATACATTATCATTAGAATTATCATTTTTAAAAATTCCTGATGATCTAATGATTTCCAATCAAAATTCTTCTGATTTTATTGGAAATTTTGGGCGCAAAATTAACGATGTTACAACGGAAAAAATGCGGGCGCTTGATATTAACGGCAACACAAATTATTTTCTTGATATAGTTTTTCCTGAAAAATCAAAAGATACAGATAAAAAAAAATATTTTTTTGATACTTTTTTTCCTGAGAAATCAAAAGAAGCAAATAGCCAAGAATTTAGACAGCTAAAAAATAGCGAAGAATTTAAACAGCTAAAATCTGATGCCCAGATTTTTTTCACCTGGCGTCAGCTTTGGGCAGAGGTAAGGGCTGGTGTGAACGAAGCTGCGATTAATTTTGAGGCAACTTTTCCAAGAGCAATCAGCTCGGAAGAGGTAAATATAAAGAATATGAAGAAATCCAATCAGGTGCAACTGCAGAAAACTTATGAAGTACAGAAATTTTCGGAGAAATATTCAGCTAGCGAGGCGGAGTTGTTGGCTTGTGATCGCTTTATTGAGCGATATAAATTATTGATGACTAATGGCACATTTGAGCAAAAAATGGGTTGCGATGATCTTCAATTGACAGAGTATGTGGAAGATTACGTCCAGTTTTATAATCGATCAGAAAAAAATTCAGACGATAATAAAAATTCAAGCGCTGCTGAACCAGAAAAGAGTGAGGCAAAAATCACCTCGGAAATACCAGAATCTCAGCCTCCTACTAAGGTCGCCTCCACCAACCCAGCCATTAGTTTGGCTACCAATACTGCGATTATTGCTGAGGTAAGAGTGAATCTTTCTCAGCCAATTAGTCCGAATCGTCCGGAATCAATGGGCATGGTATCTGGTAAAAATGTGACAGATGCCCATCAAATCGCGCCTCCCGCCGCGATGGTCCTCAGTTTCCCGAAGCTAGAGACATTCGCTTTAGCCGAGTTACAGGCTCTTCTGGCGTCATCCGGTTCAAAACAGATCATGAATTTTGCGACCTTTAATGCTGTAGTGGAAAAATCGGCAACCTACTTTAATGCGATCGCAGAAAATATGAATGCGACCGCAGAAAAGCTTAACGGTACCGCAAAAAAGGGTGCCCCTGATGCGGTTTCAAAAGCGAATGCAATCTTGTTAGCCCGACTATGGGCGGACGCAAAATTATCAAAAAGTCGCGCTGAGTTGGAGAAGATTCCAAACTACCACGTGCTAAACCTATTACTTGACGGGAAGAAGATTGCCGCTGATTTTCTTTAACAGGCCTGTGCAATCTGCTGCTCGAGTTTGTCATTATCTGCACAAAACAAACGGATCCCTTCAGCGAGTTTTTCCGTCGCCATCGCATCGTCATTTTGCATGAAGCGGAAGCTTTTTTCATTTAGCGTGATCTTCTCAATGGCAGAAGCGGCCGCGGCTTCAGGGGATAATTTTCGTTGAACCGGCGTGTCGGTCTCAGCCAGCTTTTGGAGCAACTCCGGGCTGATCGTCAGCAAATCACAGCCTGCCAGCGCCAGGATTTGCGCGGTGTTGCGAAAGCTCGCACCCATCACCTCAGTCTGGTAGCCAAACTTTTTGTAGTACTGGTAAATCGTTTGCACGGATTTGACGCCCGGATCATTGGCGCCCACATAGTCTTCGCCACTGGCTTTTTGGTACCAGTCATAAATACGCCCGACAAAGGGCGAGATCAGTTGCGCGCCGGCTTCGGCGCAGGCGATGGCCTGGGGCAGTGAAAACAGTAAGGTCATGTTGCAGCGTATGCCTTCTTTTTCGAGTATTTCGGCCGCGCGTATGCCCTCCCAGGTGGAGGCGATCTTGATTAAGACGCGCTCTCGGGCAATGCCGGCTGCTTCGTATAGCGCAATCAGGTGACGCCCTTTGGCAACGGTGCCGTCGGTGTCAAACGACAGCCGCGCATCGGTCTCGGTCGAGACCCGGCCCGGGATGATGTTGAGTATTTTGATGCCGAAAGCCACCAGCAGGTGATCAATGATTTCGGTTGTGGCCAGGCCCTTGTGTGCGCGGATGGTCTCTTGCAGAAGCGGCTGGTAGGCCGGCTTTTGCACGGCTTTTAAGATCAGCGACGGGTTGGTCGTTGCGTCGCGCGGCGCAAAGGCTTCGATGGATTGAAAGTCGCCCGTGTCGGCGACGACGGTGGTGAATTGCTTGAGCTGATCGAGCTGGTTCATAGAGGAAAAATGCAACATAAATCGAGTGGCAAGGCGCGTATTGTACGCAATCTGTATCTCGCCGCTTTAGCGACGCATCAGGGCGGGGCTTTCTACAAACACGCGTCAAATTGCCTGTCGATGTTTTGCAATGCCGTTTGTGCGCTGCGCATTTTGCCGCGCACCTCGGGACTGCTTCTGAGGGCCAAGCCCACGGCCAGTATGTCAATGACGACGAGGTAAGCCAGTCGCGCCGAGATGGGCGTGTAGGGGTCTGTTTCAAAGACCAGATCGATAGGCACACCTGCGCTCGCCATGTCCATTAATGGCGTGCCTGATGGGGCGAGCGCGACGATGTCAGCGCCGGATTGTTTAGCCAGTTGCACACTGCGCAGTAAAGCGGGGCTGGTGCCCCGCTGTGAGATGGCAACCACCACGTCGCCGGGCTGCATCAGCGCCGCTGCGATGTGGTGTAAGTGCGGATCTGAGTAGGCCACCGTTGGTACGCCCGAGCGAAAAAATTGATGCTGCGCGTCGGCGGCGATGAAGCCGGCGCTACCCTGGCCATAAAATTCGATTTTTCTGGCGCGCGTCAGCAGGTGCAGCACTTGTTCTATCGCCTCTGGGTTTACCGCCTGGCGCAAGTCGAGCAGGGTATTGATGGAGCGATTACAAATTTTGCTGACCACATCCGTCACCGCATCATCTTGCAGCACGGTGTTGTCGCTGGTTTGCGGGCTTAAGGCCAGGCATTGTGCCAGACGCAGTTTAAATTCGTGCCACCCCTGGTGCCCTGTGCTGCGGCAAAACCTGACCACCGTTGGCTCCGAGACCTGTGCCTGGCGGGCTAAGGCCGTGATGTTTTCGGCGATGGTCAGTTCGGGACTGGCGAGCACGGCAAGCGCGACTCTGCGCTCAGACTTGGAGAAGGCGTCGAGTTGATTGCGGATGGTGTCGAGCAGCATGGTTCAGACCTCTGGCAGAATTTCTTCGCGCCATTGGAAGCCATCGCGACCAATCAGGGCGCTGGCGGCAGCCGGTCCCCAACTGCCGGCTGCATAAGGCGCCGGGCTTGCGCCTTCCTGGTCCCAAAAGTCGAGGATGGGTTCTACCCATTTCCACGCCGCTTCGAGCTCGTCGCTGCGCATGAACAAGGTGAGCTGGCCGCGCAGTACATCCAGCAAGAGCCGCTCATAGGCGTCCATGCGCGGCATCTTGAATTTTTCGCGAAAATCCAGTTCCAGGTTGACGGGCTTTAAACGCATGCCATCGCCCGGCGTTTTCGCCATCAGGTTTAGGTGCAGTCCTTCGTCTGGCTGCAGCCGTATTACGAGGGAATTTGCCTGAAAGCTCGACGATGGCTGAGCAAAAATGGTGTGGGGCAGGGACTTGAAACGCACAACAATCTCGGCCAGCGAATCGGCCATGCGCTTGCCAGTACGGAGATAAAACGGCACACCTGTCCAGCGCCAGCTTTCAATCTCCGCTTTGACCGCCACATAGCTTTCGGTGCGTGAAGCGGGGTCCGCGTCGGGTTCATTGCGATAACCGGGAACCGCCGTGCCAGCAACATACCCGGCGCGGTATTGGCCGCGCACGACGTTTTGTACCAGCGTGTCGGGGGTGAAGGGTTTGAGCGAGCGGAGTATTTTGAGTTTTTCATCGCGCACGGCATCGGGATTAATCGATACTGGGGGCTCCATGGCGACGATGCACAATAACTGCAGTAAATGGTTTTGCATCATGTCGCGCAAGGCGCCAGCGGTTTCGTAATAGCCCATGCGATTGCCCACGCCCAGCTCTTCGGCAATGGTAATTTGGACATCCGAAATCCATTCGCGCCGCCAGAGCGGCTCGAACAAGACATTGCCAAAGCGAAGGGCAAGCAGATTTTGTACCGCTTCTTTGCCGAGGTAATGGTCGATACGAAAGATTTGGGATTCGGCAAACACGCGGCCGACTTCGGCGTTAATCTGGCGTGCGCTGTCGAGATCGCGGCCGAGCGGTTTTTCCAGAACCACGCGCGAATGGGCGTTGACCAGCCCGCGCTGTGCGAGGTTATGACAAATGCTGGCAAACAGGCTCGGGGGTGTCGCCAGATAAAAGACACGGGTCAGGCTGGCATCACTGCGCAGGGCCTCGATTAAAGGCTGGTAGGTTGCGGCGTTGCTGGCATCGAGCGACACGTAGTGGATGCGTTCACAAAAAGCCGACCATTGTTCGGGCTGCAGTGATTCGTAGGGAATATGGATTTGCACTTGTTTTTCTGCTGCAGCCAGAAACGCTGCGGTGCTCAAGGGGTTGCGTCCCACGCACAGCACCCGTCCGCTGGCGGGCACGCGCTGGTCGTGGCATAGCGCGTACAGCGCGGGAAGCAGCTTACGCATGGCAAGGTCGCCCCCGCCGCCAAAGAGAACCAGATCAAAATCATGAATAGGCATAAAACACTTTCTTTACTGTGCCGCCCTGGCGCGGGCGATCAGGCCCAGGGTTGAACTGTCGTGCCGGGTGTTGCGCGTGGTGGCGTCACGCAGATCGGCCATGATCTCGCTGGCGAGTACCTTGCCGAGCTCCACGCCCCACTGGTCAAAACTGTTGATGTCCCACAGCACGCCTTGTACGAATACCTTATGTTCATAAAGCGCAATGCATGCCCCTAATGTTGCTGGGGTGAGTTCTTGCATCAGGAGCGTATTGCTTGGGCGGTTACCGGGAAACACACGATGCGGTAGCAACGCCGCGATATCGTCCGCGGGCATTTGTCGGGCCTGGAGTTCCGCTTTTACCTGGCTGACCGCTTTGCCACGCATGAGTGCCTCAGATTGGGCAAAACAGTTGGCCAGCAACGCTTGTTGTTGTTCACTGCGGGCGTGAGCAGGCTTGAGCGCGGCAATAAAATCGACCGGAATCACATCGGTGCCCTGGTGCAGTAACTGGAAATACGCATGCTGCCCATTTGTACCCACACTGCCCCAGATCACGGGGGCGCTCGGGCCAGCCAGTGCGGCACCGTTGGTGGTGACCCGTTTGCCGTTACTTTCCATTTCAAGCTGCTGCAGATACGATGGAAACAGCCGCAAGTCGTGGTGATAAGGGGCGATGAGTTGCGAGCTGCTGCCGAAAAATTGTCGATACCAAAAACCGATCAGTGCGAGGAGTACCGGCATGTTGCGCCCAAAGGGGGCCGACCGAAAATGCTGATCCATCGCATGGCCACCCGCCAGAAAATCACGGAAATGATCCATGCCAATACCCAGCGCCAGCGGCAGCCCGATTGCAGACCACACCGAATATCTGCCGCCGACCCAGTCCCAGAAGGGGAACATATTGGCCGTATCGATGCCGAATTTTTTAACTGCGGCCGTGTTGGTCGAGACCGCCACGAAATGCCGGGCCAGATCGCTCTCTTTACCGCTTTGCAGAAACCAGGTACGTGCGGCCTGTGCGTTGAGCATGGTTTCCTGGGTAGTGAAGGTTTTTGACGCAACAATGAACAAAGTCGTCTGGGGTCGCAACCCATGCAAGGTGGCATCAACCTCATGACCATCTACATTCGACAAAAAATGCAGCCGCAGACGCGGATGGGTAAATGGGCGCAGCGCCGCGCAGCTCATGGCAGGTCCGAGGTCAGAGCCGCCAATGCCAATATTCACAATGTCGGTTATCGCTTCACCGTCATACCCGCGCCAACTGCCGCTGCGTATTTGTTCGGTAAATTGCGTCATTTGTTTCAGTACGGCCTGGATGTCGGGTACGACATCATGCCCGTCCAGTGGCAGCGATGCGCTAGCGGGCAAGCGCAAGGCGGTATGCAAGACGGCGCGGTGTTCGGTGGTGTTGATACGCTCTCCGCTAAACATCGCTTCGCGCCGGGCACCCAGATGGCGTGCGTCAGCCAGGTCAGTGAGCAGCGAGAGCGTGGTAGCAGTCAGGTGATTTTTGGAAAAATCGAGGAACAGCCCGGCTGCTTCCAGCGAAAAATGGCTGAAGCGCTGCGTATCCGCATCAAAGAGCTGCTGCAATTGCCACTGTCGCGCGGTCGCAGCATGGGTATGTAGGGGGGCAAATTCAGGCAAATCAACGAGAGCTGTCATGATGATCCGGGTAGTTTGGAATAGGCAAGGCAGGCAATGGCACTGTTTTTGTATGCAGGTGGTTTAACTATACGGGAAAGTAAAGTAAATTCACTACATTAAATCAGTCTTGTTTCTGTCTCGGTCTATTCGCTAAATTATGTTTAATTTAATCAAATTAGCCTATTTTTTTCAGTAAATATTTCGGTTTATCCATATTCCAGTAAAAAACCATTCTTTTTCAGAGGATGACACCTCATAGTTTGAAAAACAAACATTGTTAAAGTAGTAGTAATTTTTCATAACATGGTTTGATTTTTAAGGGCATACCTTATGTCGGCTCACTCTGTTTTGTCTGTAGTCACCCGCCGCATCGTTGAAAAAAGTGCGCCCACGCGCCGGGTTTACCTTGATCGGCTGCAAAAAGCAGCATCCCGCGGTGCCCAGCGCAGCGCGCTGTCCTGTACGAACCTGGCGCATGGATTTGCCGCGTTTGAGGCCAATGACAAACTTAAATTACGCCAGCAACGTGTGCCATCGATAGCCATCGTGTCGTCCTATAACGATATGTTGTCGGCACATCATCCGTTTGAGGCATTTCCGGCTGTCATTCGTGAGGCGGTTCGGGCCGCAGGCGGCGTGGCGCAGTTTGCCGGTGGGGTACCGGCCATGTGTGATGGCATCACGCAGGGCCAGCCGGGCATGGAGCTGTCGCTTTTTTCGCGCGATACGATTGCCATGGCTACTGCTGTCGCGCTGTCGCACAACATGTTTGATGCCGCTGTGTATCTGGGCATTTGCGACAAGATTGTGCCTGGTCTGCTCATCGGCGCGCTACATTTTGGCCACCTGCCGGCGGTATTTATACCGGGTGGGCCAATGACGAGTGGTTTGCCTAACCCCGAAAAATCGCGAATCCGCCAGCTGTATGCCCAAGGCAAAATCGACCGGGAGGCCTTGCTCGAAGCTGAGGCGCAGTCGTATCACGCGGCTGGCACCTGTACGTTTTATGGCACGGCCAACAGCAACCAGATGCTCATGGAAGTCATGGGGCTGCATCTGCCTGGTGCGGCCTTTATTCACCCCTACACACCGTTGCGGGATGCCTTGACGGCGGCGGCTGCCGAGCGCGCTGTAGCAATCAGCGGTCCGTCGGCCCAGCCGATTCCTGTCGGCCATGTGGTCGATGAAAAATCGATTGTCAACGCCATCGTGGCGCTGCTCGCCACGGGTGGTTCGACCAATCACACGCTGCATCTGGTGGCCATTGCCAAAGCGGCCGGCATCGTCATTGACTGGAATGATTTTGACGCGTTGTCCGCCGTGGTACCCCTGCTGGCACGTATCTATCCCAATGGCGATGCCGACATCAATGCGTTTCACGCTGCCGGCGGCACGGGTTTTGTCATCCGTGAATTACTCGACGCCGGCCTGCTGCACGAAGACGTCACCACGATCTTGGGTAAAGGCTTGCGCGCCCACTGCGCCGAACCTCTGCTGAGCGAAGATGGCAAGGGTGTGCGCTGGCGGCCTGCGCCGGCCCTGAGTGCCTCGCTTGATGTAGTGCGGCCCACAACCGAGCCGTTTGCGGTGGAGGGAGGCTTGCGGCTGTTGCAGGGCAATCTGGGTCGGGCCGTTGTCAAGGTGTCGGCCGTCAAGGCGCAGCACCAGCGGGTCGAGGCACCGGCATTGGTTTTTCACTCGCAAGAAGATTTTATGCAGGCCTATCACGATGGGCGCTTGCAGCGCGACTTTGTGGCCGTACTGATTTTTCAGGGGCCACGCGCCAATGGCATGCCAGAGCTGCATGCGATGACTCCGGTGCTGGGCAGTGTGCAAGATGCCGGATTTCAGGTTGCACTCGTGACAGACGGGCGCATGTCTGGTGCATCCGGCAAAGTCCCTGCCGCCATTCATGTCTCACCAGAGGTGCTGGCAGGTGGCCCGCTGGGTCTGGTGCGCGACGGCGACCTGATCCGTCTGGATGCGACGGCCGGTACCCTTGAAGCCCTGGTCAGCCCCGACCAATGGCAGAAACGCAGCAACGCGACCTGCGATTTGTTTGCCAATGGTGCAGGCATGGGGCGCGAATTATTTGCCCTGTTTCGTCAGGCAGTCAGTCCAGCCGAGGAGGGTGCGACAACCTTTGGGCTGCCGCCCATTCCTAGTCACGCTTGCTCTGTACCCACGCTACCGCACGCGGATGCGGCACCATTCAGCGATGAAGACACGGTGATTGGACAAAAACTATGAGTCGCGTTGGGAATCGTCAACTTACGCTGTCCGATATTCTGTACGCCTCGCCGGTCATGCCAGTCATTGCCATTGACCACCCCGATCATGCAGTGCCACTGGCGCGGGCTTTGGTGGCAGGTGGGATTCGTGTGCTGGAAGTGACCTTGCGTACGGCCCACGGCCTGGCTGCCATACGCGCCATCAGCGAGGCCGTGCCAGAGGCCATTGTCGGTGTCGGCACCCTGACCCATCCGGATGCGTTCGTCGCAGCACGAAACGCCGGTGCGGTGTTTGGCGTGTCACCCGGACTGACGCCGGCGCTGATTGCGGCGGCCCGCAGCAGTGGTCTGCTTTTGTTGCCGGGTGTGATGACGCCCTCTGAGGCAATGGCCGCGCGTGAGGCTGGTTTTTTGCAGCAAAAGCTTTTCCCTGCTGTGCCGGCCGGTGGCGTCGGCATGATCAAGGCGCTCGCTGGCCCTCTGGCTGATCTGGTGTTTTGTCCGACTGGCGGCATCACGCAGCACACTGCGGCAGCATTTTTGGCCTGCAGTAATGTGGCTTGTGTCGGAGGTTCCTGGCTTACGCCAAAGGAGGCGGTGCTGCAAGGCGATTGGGCCGGTATCACGGCCCTGGCGGTCGCAGCGTCCCAGCTACGGGTGCACTAGCCGGCACGTCGTGATCGAGAGCCACAACAAAGTGACAGACGGGTCAATGCGCGAGCGGACAAGTACCGCGTCCTGACCGCTTGATCAGTATAAAAATCCGTGCAAAAAAGCCGGCTTGCCCATCGGGAAGCCGGCTTTTTTCTGCCATTTACTGCTGCCCGGTCGCCTTGATCTGGCGCAGTACGACCTGATCCAGCGCAGTCGACGTTGTTTTTGCAGCGCAATTGGCTGTCCCTGCGCCTTGCTGCGCTAAGACATTGGCATTGACACCGCATACATTGGCGGCAACCCCAATCGGGACTTGCACAGTGACCGGTATCTGACTGACATCGACACTGATGTTCTTGGCGATATTGTTGGCCACGTTGCTAATGTCAACATTGACGAGGCCCGACTGCTGCGCCATGACAGCGGTCACGCCGCCAAAGGCCATGGCGACCCCGGCCATTAGGATCGCCAACTTTTGCTTACTTGTTTTCATGCTGCACTCCTCAAAAAATAAAACGGAAAACCCGTTGTTATTTCACCTTCTTTTCGATGCGTGCCATTTGCGTGCTCACAAAGCGCACGCAAATGCTCGACCGGAAAGGCCACATCGGTGCGGCAAGCCCGGTTTCACTGAGATATAAAAAATAAGTGTTCGATTAACAACAAATGTATTCTAAATGTGCTAGAGTTTTGTTGCTTATTTGATAAATAATTGAAGGGTGAAGACAGTGATTCCAAACATGCATTGGCCCTTGTCATGGCCAATGCGATTTAACAGGATAAGTGGAGGTTTCCTTGCAAGCATTTTCCAGCACCGTCAGGGATTTTTACGCGCTCGCCGAGTATGCAACGCCTGACCAGTTCCTGACCCAAGCCATCGGTTTGCTCCAAACCTGGATTCGATTTGATGGTGCCTTATTTGGCACCGGTGAAAGTTCCCGGCATAAAGCGCTGACCCAATTTTCGCATGCGTCGACGGCGAAACACGAGGGGTACGACGTTCGTCCCCAATTTAATGCTTCCGACGGCCCATTTAGTGATGATCCGGTCGCCCTTGGGTTTCGCAATGCGCCGACTGCACCGTCGCGTGGTGCGATCCACGAAATTTATCGTAAGCGGAAAGGGCAAGAAGCGAAGCACACTACCAAGCTTAAGTCCAGCAAGCTCAAGCTCAATGATGAGTTGGGACTGTGTCATTTGATCATTCATGGGGATGATCCGGAAAAGGTCAGGCCGGCACGATGGATTGTGCTTTACCGCCGGCATGATGTGCGCTTTGCGCAAACTGATGCGGCGTGTTTACAGAGCTTATGGCGTCATCTTTCCTGTGCGCTCAACATCAACCATGATCGCGCCGAACGCCGTCAGATACGAAACCATGACGAGAAAGTCGTATCGGGTCTGATTACGATGCAAGGTACGATCGATATTGCTGATCCGAAATTTTTCGAATTGCTGGAACGTGAATGGCCGGATCTGGCCCCGGAGTCGATCCCAGAGGTCGCGTTGGAATGCCTGCGGGCCGGTCAGCCCTATCATGGTTTGCACATTGAAATCAGCATGGTGCGCCAACACGGTTTTAATCTGTGCCAGATCCGGTCTGTTGATGTGTTGGAGGTATTGACGCCGCGTGAATTTGTCGTCGCCAGACGTTTTGCATCGGGCATGAGTCACAAACAAATTGCGCGTGAGCTTGGTATATCGCACCATACCGTTCGTAATCTGTTGGCCCAGCTTTATCGTAAACTCAAACTGCATGACAAGGCGGCACTGGCGCAATATCTGATCACGAATGCCGTGGCCTGCTAATAGCCTGTCCGCTACAATGTCGCCGACAATATGCAAAGGTGACAGCATGACTCAGGATGCACTCAAACAGGCAGTGGCGCGCGCAGCGCTGGATTATGTGGTGGAGGGCGCCATCATTGGTGTGGGCACAGGCTCGACGGCAAATTTTTTCATCGACGAACTCGCCAAAATAAAAGACCGCATCAAAGGCACGGTCGCCTCTTCTGAGGTCAGTGCAGCGCGTCTGCGCTCGCATGGCATACCGGTGCTTGACCTGAACGATGTGCAGCGTATGCCTGTTTATATCGATGGAGCCGATGAGATTAATCATCAGGGCGCGATGATCAAGGGTGGTGGTGCAGCACTGACGCGCGAAAAAATCGTCGCCTCCGTTGCTGACACCTTTATCTGTATTGCAGACGGGTCGAAGTTAGTGGATGTGCTGGGAAAATTTCCGCTACCCCTGGAAGTGATTCCGATGGCGCATGCTGCCATCGCCCGCAATCTGCTTGCCATGGGTGCCACACCAACGCTGCGCATGAAAGAAGGCAAACCGCTGGTGACTGACAACGGCGCCTACATTATCGATGCCGCGGGTCTGGCCATCACAGACCCAAAAGCGTTTGAGCAGGCCTTGAACGCTATGCCGGGCATCGTGACCAACGGTCTGTTTGCCTGCAAGGGTGCCAGTGTGTGTTTGCTTGGTACTGCGGAAGGGATACAAACGCGCAGGTTTTGAGCGGGCGCGCCCGGCGTTGTTCAGGCCGGGTCGTTTCGGTTCAGTTCAGCGCATCAGGGCGCCGGTGGCACATAACCTTGTGCTGCATCAGCGCCATCGCCAAAAAAGTGTTTTTCCATTTGGGTCGCCAGATATTTGCGCGACCTGGCATCGGCCAGGTTCAGACGGTTTTCGTTGACCAGCATTGTCTGATGCTTGAGCCACGCAGCCCAGGCTTCTTTCGACACACCCTCCCAGATTTTTTTGCCCAACTCGCCCGGGTAAGGCGGGAAATCCAGACCTTCGGCTTCTTTGTCCAGCTTGATACAGTGAATCATGCGTGCCATCGTGTTCTCCGAAACTAAAGTTTTTTAATCAATACCAGCGACTTGCGCTGCCAGTTGTACATGTTTTGCCGGTCTTTTGGCAGGTCATCAAAGCTCGCGTTGACAAAGCCGCGTTTCAAAAACCAGTGCGCCGTTCGCGTTGTCAGCACGAATAATTTTTTAATGCCTGCCATGCGCGCGCGGTTTTCGAGATGGTGCAACAGGCGCTCGCCATCGCCTTGCGCCTGTACATCGGGGTTCACCGTCAGGCACGCCATCTCCGCCATTTTTTCGGCAGGAAAAGGGTAGAGCGCCGCGCAGCCAAAGATGACACCGTCATGCTCGATCACGGAAAAATAATCCACCTCGCGCTCGATCAGTTCGCGCCCGCGCTTGACCAGCGTGCCATTCGCTTCCAGTGGCTCAATCAATTGCAAAATGCCACCCACATCTTCGATCGTTGCTTCACGCAGGCTTTCGAGATTTTGGGACGAGATCATGGTGCCCACGCCGTCGTGGGTAAAAATCTCCAGCAGCACCGAGCCATCGGTGGCAAACGGCACAATATGCGCGCGCGGCACGCCAGACAGGCAAGCCCTGGTGGCATGCGTCAGGTAAAACGCCGCATCAACCGACAGGCAATCCGACGCCAGCAGGGCCTGCGCCAGGTGGGCTGATAGTTCGTGAATGTCTGTGCCGCCGGCGTCTTTCATCATCGGCGTCTCGGTAATGAAAATCAGCTTATCCGCACGCAGCGCCGTGGCTGCGGCAACCGCCACATCTTCCAGGGCCAGGTTAAAGACTTCGCCCGTGGGTGAAAAACCCAGCGGCGAAAGCAGCACCAGACTGCCATTATTCAGGATGGCCTGTATGGTTTCAAAGGCGACTTTGCGCACAATACCTGTGTGTTCAAGATCCACGCCGTCGATGATGCCCAGAGGCCGCGCAACCACAAAATTGCCCGAGATAACACGGATGGCTGCGTTCGCCATCGGCGTGTTCGGCAAGCCCTGACTGAACGCCGCTTCGATATCAAGCCGTAGCTCGCCCGCAGCTTCTTTGGCGCACTCCAGTGCGGCGGCGTCCGTAATACGCAGACCGTTATGAAAACGCGTCTCGATATGGCGCAGCGCCAGTTGTTCTTCCACCTGCGGCCGCGAGCCATGCACAATCACCACCTTGATGCCCAGCGCATGCAGAAGAGACAGATCATGCGCCAGTACCGGCAACGCGCCCGCCATCACCAGCTCACCGGGAAAGGCCACGACAAAGGTCTTGCCACGAAAAGCGTGGATATACGGTGCCACTGAGCGCAGCCATTCAACGAACTGAATCGGATTTTCCATGTGCGGCATTATAATTCGCTCCGCCATGTCCGCACCTGATTCCCCCAAAAAAGCCAGTCCCGCGCCCGCCGCTGCCTCTGTTGCTGCGTCTGTTAAAGCCCGTCCCCCACGCAATCCGCTGCCGGCGCTGCGCTTTCCCGAAGAACTGCCCGTCTCAGCCCGCCGCGACGAGATCGCTGCCGCCTTGCGCGCGCACCAGGTCATTATCGTGTGCGGTGAGACCGGCTCGGGCAAGACCACCCAGCTCCCTAAAATTTGTCTGGCCCTCGGGCGGGGTGAGCACGGGTTGATTGGTCACACCCAGCCGCGCCGCATCGCCGCATCGTCCACCGCTAAGCGCATCGCGCAGGAACTCGGCTCACCGCCCGGCATGCATGTGGGCTTCAAGGTGCGCTTCAACGACACGCTCACGGCCGGTGCCTGGGTCAAGCTGATGACCGACGGCATTTTGCTGGCCGAAACGCAGGGCGATCCCTTATTAAAAAGCTATGACACGCTCATCATTGACGAGGCGCATGAGCGCAGTCTGAATATTGATTTTCTGCTCGGCTATCTCAAGCAATTACTGCCGCGGCGGCCAGATCTGAAAATCATTATCACATCAGCCACTATTGATGCTGATCGCTTTGCCCGGCACTTTGGCACACCCGCCCAACCCGCACCCGTGATCGAAGTGTCGGGCCGCCTGTACTCGGTGGAGATGCGCTACCGACCCGTGGAGCCTGACGCGGCAGCCAGGCCTGGCATGGCCCAGCGCGACAAGACACAGCGCGATTTAATGGACGCCATTGTCGATGCGGTCGATGAACTTGCCTTGATTGGGCCGGGCGACATCCTCGTATTTTTGCCCGGCGAGCGTGAAATACGGGACGCAGCCGAAGCCTTGCGCAAACACCATCCGCCGCATGTCGAGATTTTGCCCTTGTACGCGCGACTTTCGGCGCAAGAGCAAGAGCGGGTGTTCAAATCCAGCAATGCCCGCCGTATCGTCCTGGCCACCAACGTCGCCGAGACTTCGCTAACCGTGCCGGGCATACGCTATGTGGTCGATGCGGGCACCGCGCGCGTTAAACGCTATAGTTATCGCAACAAGGTAGAGCAGTTGCAGATTGAAGCCATTGCCCGCTCGGCCGCCAATCAACGCGCCGGCCGTTGTGGCCGCGTGGCAGCAGGCGTATGCATCCGCTTGTATGACGAGCAGGATTTTTTGCAACGGCCTGAATTCACCGAGCCTGAAATATTGCGCGCATCGCTGGCAGCGGTCATTTTGCGTATGAAGGCCTTGCGCCTGGCTGATATTGAAGACTTTCCTTTCATCGAGCCGCCGCTTGGCCGCGCGGTGGCCGATGGGTACCAGTTGCTGCAAGAGTTGGGCGCGGTGGATGATGACAAGCGCTTAACTCCGCTTGGCACGCAGCTGGCCAAACTGCCGCTAGACCCGCGTGTAGGCCGCATGATTTTAGCCGCGCGCGACAACGTCTGTTTGTCTGAAATGCTCATCATTGCCTCAGCGCTGTCGGTGCAAGACCCGCGCGACAGGCCGGTCGAAGCGCAGGGTGCAGCCGATCAGGCACACAAAAAATTCGCCGATGAAAAATCCGAATTTCCTGCTTACCTCAAAATATGGGCATGGTTTGAAGACGCCATTGCCCATAAAAAATCCAATCGCCAGTTGCAGGAACATTGCCGCGACAATTTTCTCTCGCAACTGCGGCTGCGTGAATGGCGCGATGTCCATTCCCAACTCTTGACCATCGTGCGCGAGCAGGGCTGGCGGTTGAACGAAGCGCCCGCTACCTTTGAAAATTTACATCTGGCCCTGCTGACAGGCTTATTGGGCAACATCGGTTTTAAGGCAGACGATGAGCCGCATTATCTCGGCGCGCGGGGGATTAAGTTTTTTATCTGGCCCGGCTCGATCCTGGCAAAAAAAGCAGGCAAATGGCTGGTCTCTGCTGAGCTCGTTGAGACCTCGCGCTTGTATGCGCGCACCGTGGCGCAGATCCAGCCTGAGTGGCTGGAAAAAGTCGGCGGACATTTACTCAAAAAATCCTGGGGCGAGCCACGCTGGGAAAAAAAGAGCGGCCAGGTTTCAGCCTATGAACGCGCTACCTTGTATGGCCTGGTGGTCTACAGCCAGCGCCGCGTTAATTACGGCAATTTTAATCCCGTAGAAGCGCGTACCATTTTCATTCGCGACGCCCTGGCTGGCGGCGACTTTGAAACGCGCGCGCCGTTTTTTTCGCATAACCAGAAGCTCATCCGCGAGATAGAAAATCTCGAACACAAATCGCGCCGCCAGGACGTGCTGGTCGACGAGGAATTGATCGCGGCCTTTTATGACCACGCCGTGCCCGAAGGCATACACAACACCGTCGATTTTGAAAAATGGCTGCGCCAGGCCAGCGCCAACAATCCCACACTGCTGTACCTCAATCGTGATGACTTGATGCGGCATGAAGCTGCCGGTATCACGACCGATATTTTTCCGAAAGTCATGCGCACCGCCGGGATTGAAATGGGGCTAACCTACCATTTTGAACCCGGCTCCGTACGCGATGGCGTCACACTCAGCGTCCCGCTGTATGCGCTCAATCAGGTGGCGCTGGCGCGCTCCGCGTGGCTGGTGCCGGGCATGCTCAAAGAAAAAGTGCACATGTTGCTGAAGTCTCTGCCGCAAAAACTGCGCCGGCATTGTGTTCCGCTGCCTGACTATGCCGCCGGGTTTTGCGACCGGATGCATGTGACGAAAAAATTCGGATTGGGCGACTTGCTTGATGCGCTCATCACCGACGTGCGGCAAGAAACCGGTGTCGTAATACGCACGACGGATTTTAAAGTCGAGACTTTGCCAGCCCACCATTGCATGAATTTCAAGGTCATCGACGAGCATGGCCGGCAGTTAGACATGGGCCGCAATCTGGCCGCGCTGCAGGCTGAATTAGGCGGGCAGGCACGCGAGCAGTTTCAAAAAATTGCCGAACAGTCCGCGCCCGTGTCAGACATCGTCTCAGCAGCAATGCCAACCTCGCCCAGTGGCATCGCAGCACCCACACCCACGCCGTCAGGCGTCGGGGCTGCCCGCGGTTCAGCCTATCAGGCACTGAGTACCTGGTCCTTTGGCGAATTACCCGAACTGCTGGAAATCCAGCAAGGTAAGCAGACGCTCACCGGTTTTCCGGCCTTAGTCGACAAAGTGACGCACTGTGATCTTGAAGTTTTTGACGACCCCAATGAAGCGGTACAGATTCATCTATTGGGTTTGCGCCGGCTGTTTGCCTTGCAGCTCAAAGAGCAGCTGAAATTTCTGGAGAAAAATGTGCCCGGTCTGCAGCAAATGGGCATGCAATACATGGCGCTGGGCTCACAAGAAGAACTGCGCGACCAGCTCATCCATGCCGGGCTTGCGCGCGCCTGTTTACAAGCGCCGCTACCGAAAAATGCCGGCGAATTCACCATGCGGCGCGACGAAGGCAAAGCCAGACTGAATTTGCTTGTCAACGAAATTGCCCGTCTGGTGGGACAGATATTGGCGGAGTACCAGCCCCTGCTAAAAAAACTCCAAGGCATCAAGACCCAGCAACAGGCACATGCCGATATGCAGGCGCAGTTACACGCCTTAATTGGCAAACGCTTTGTGTCGGACAACGCCTATACGCAGCTCGCGCATTTCCCGCGTTATCTTAAAGCTATGCATACCCGTATCGACAAACACCGCGCCGATCCCAGTCGCGATGCGCGCCTGATGGCCGACTGGCAGGCCGCCGCCGCGCCCTGGCAGCGTGCGGTCAAAAGCGGGCGGCAGACCGATCCGCGTATGGAAGCGTACCGCTGGCTACTCGAAGAGCTCAGGGTGTCGCTGTTTGCCCAGGAGCAGAAGACACCGATGCCCGTGTCCGTCAAACGCTTGCAAAAAGTGTGGGAGGCGATGCAGCGCTGAGGGGGCAACCTTTACGGTCATATTTTGTATCTTTATTGCGCTTCACCGTCCCGCAATGTGCCCGTATAACGTACACAATTTTGCCCGTTGTAGGGAATTGGGAATAGTCATGGGAATTTCCGCAAGAGACGTTAGACCGTTGTCGCACGCCTGCGCCAACTTCTCCGAGTGGGTCAGCGCTCTGCTGTCGATTCAGCATCACCGACAGCGCTGGTTCAATTTGAGTCCCTTTGGGGGAAAGGTATGGGGTGACGCAAGGCGATCGCGGACTTTTAACGCGTGGGCTTCAGTTTGGCAAAGAAACCAAGCGCCAGTCTTTCCGGGCAACGGCCGAATTCGCGTAAAATCTGCCTCTGTTTATTTTCCCCACCGCAGGCACCCCAATGAGCATCAAATCCGACAAATGGATACGCCGCATGGCCGAAGAAACCGGCATGATCGAGCCGTTCGAGCCCGGTCAGGTCCGCACTGCTAATGGCCAGAAAATCGTCTCTTATGGTACCTCGTCGTACGGTTACGATATTCGCTGCGCGGACGAATTCAAGATTTTCACCAACATTAATAGCACCATCGTTGACCCGAAAAATTTCGACGAAAATTCTTTTGTCGATATTAAAAGCGATGTCTGCATCATTCCGCCCAATTCATTTGCGTTAGCGCGCACGATCGAATATTTCCGCATACCGCGTAGTGTCCTGACGATTTGCTTGGGCAAATCTACTTACGCGCGCTGCGGCATTATCGTCAATGTGACGCCCTTTGAGCCGGAGTGGGAAGGGTATGTCACGCTGGAGTTTTCTAATACCACCCCATTGCCGGCAAAAATTTATGCCGGCGAAGGCTGTGCGCAGGTGTTGTTCTTTGAAAGCGATGAAGTCTGTGAGATCTCGTACAAAGACCGCGGTGGTAAATATCAGGGACAAGTTGGCGTGACGTTGCCAAAGGCATAGGGCGCTGGCATTCCCATAAAAAAAGGGACGATCCGTCGTCCCTTTTTTGCTATGCGGGGGTTATGCGTTTTTTTTCTGCCGTACACAATCCACAAAATAGCCCCGCACGCCATTGACCTCCCGGGTGACCAGACCGTGTACATCCGTCTCGAAGCCCGGGAATTTTTCATTAAAGTCGCGCGCAAATTTCAGATAATCAACGATCGTCTTGTTGAACATCTCTCCCGGAATCAACAGCGGAATACCGGGCGGGTAAGGCGTAAGCAAAATCGAGGTGATGCGACCTTCGAGCTCATCAATGGGCACGCGGTCTATTTCACGATGCGCCATCATCGCAAAAGCGTCTGACGGCTTCATTGCCGGTTGCATGTCTCAGGTACATCTCTGTCGTCAGGCGCGCTACGTCATGGCTTTTGTACATGTCATGAATTTGCTGGCACAGTTCGCGCAAACCAGTGCGCTCATAGCGCGGATTAGCAGCGGCAAACTCGGGCAGGATGCGCCACATCGGCTGGTTTTTGTCGTAGTCATCCTTAAACTGCTGTAACGCGGTCAAGAGCGTATTCCAGCGGCCCTTGGTGATGCCGATGGTGAACATGATGAAGAAGGAATACAGGCCCGCTTTTTCCACGATGACGCCATGCTCAGCGAGGTATTTGGTGACGATAGAGGCCGGAATGCCGGTAGTGCCAAACTGCCCGTCTAGCGACAGTCCGGGCGTCACGATCGTGGCTTTGATCGGGTCGAGCATATTAAAGCCGGGCGCTAAGTCGCCAAAGCCGTGCCAGTCATCCTCGGCGCGGATCATCCAGTCTTCGCGTGAGCCGATGCCGTCTTCGGAAAAATTATTCGGGCCCCAAACCTGGAACCACCAGTCCTGCCCCCATTCCAGATCAATTTTTTTCATGGCGCGGCGGAAGTCCAGCGCTTCACGAATACTTTCTTCGACCAGTGCCGTACCGCCCGGCGGCTCCATCATGGCAGCAGCAATATCGCAAGAAGCAATGATGGCGTACTGCGGCGAAGTGGAGATATGCATCAGGTACGCTTCATTGAAGGTATCCCGGTCAAGTTGGACGGTCTCGGATTCGCGCACCAGAATCTGCGAAGCTTGCGACAAGCCGGCCAGCAGTTTGTGGGTAGACTGGGTCGAAAATATCATCGACTTTTTGGCGCGTGGCCGGTCCTTGCCTATGGCATGCATGTCTTTATAAAAATCGTGAAAACTCGCATGCGGCAGCCATGCCTCGTCAAAGTGCAGGGTGTCGATTTCACCGTCCAGCATCTCGCGCAAGGTCTCGACGTTGTAGAGCACGCCGTCATAGGTGGATTGCGTAATAGTCAGGATGCGCGGCTTTTTATTGGCGGCTTCGCGGGCAAAGGGATTGGCCTCGATTTTTTTGCGGATGCTTTCCATCGTGAATTCGGCCAGCGGGATCGGTCCGATGATACCGAGGTGGTTGCGCGTCGGCATGAGAAAAACCGGGATGGCCCCGCACATGATGATGGAATGCAGTACCGATTTGTGGCAATTGCGGTCTACCACCACGATGTCGCCCGGGGCAACAGTCGAATGCCACACCATCTTGTTGGAGGTGGAAGTCCCGTTGGTGACGAAATAGCAGTGGTCGGCGTTGAAGATGCGCGCGGCATTGCGTTCTGAGGCGGCGACCGGGCCGGTATGGTCGAGTAGCTGACCGAGTTCTTCTACGGCGTTGCAGACGTCAGCCCGCAGCATGTTTTCACCAAAGAACTGGTGAAACATCTGCCCGATGGGCGATTTTAAAAAAGCGACACCACCGGAGTGGCCGGGGCAGTGCCATGAATACGAGCCGTCTTGCGCGTAGTGAACCAGCGCGCGAAAGAACGGTGGGGACAAGCCATCGAGATACGACTTTGCTTCGCGAATAATGTGACGGGCGACGAATTCCGGTGTGTCTTCGAACATGTGAATGAAGCCATGCAGCTCGCGCAAAATGTTGTTGGGTATGTGGCGCGAGGTACGGGTCTCGCCGTACAGATAGAGCGGTATATCGGAATTTTTGTGGCGGATCTCTTCGACGAAAGCGCGCAGGGATTTCAGCGCGTGGTCGGTCTCTTCGTCGGAGCCGGCGCCGAATTCTTCGTCATCAATCGACAAGATAAAGGCGGAGGCGCGCGACTGCTGCTGTGCAAACTGTGACAAGTCGCCATAGCTCGTTACACCGACGACTTCCATGCCTTCTTTTTCCATCGCATCGGCCAGTGCGCGAATGCCCAGGCCCGATGAATTTTCTGATCGAAAGTCTTCATCGATGATGACGATGGGGAAGCGGAATTTCATGGGTTCTCCTGGCGCATGCCGGTGTCAAAAATTGGGAAAGGCGGATTTTCTCAGATATGGGGGCAACGTGGGGGAAATCCACATCTGGCGCGGCACAAAGGCAATGTAGCGATGCGGTTAGCGGCGCTGGTAGATAACAAAAGCGAAATCAAATTGGTTGGCTTCAGAGTGGTGGGCTTCCCGGCTGACTTCCTGCCACAGCGCCTTGTCGGGCGGCGGGAAAAACGCATCACATTCAAAATCGGCATCAATTTCGGTGGCAATCACGCAGTGCGCCAGCGGCAGCGCCTCGCGGTAAATCTGCGCGCCGCCGATGACAAAGACTTCGCCCGCGCCAGCTAGTGCCGCTGCGTCTTGCAGCGAGGCTGCGCTTTCCACGCCAGCATGCTGCCAGGCGGGGTTGCGGGTGACCACGATATTGCGCCGGTTCGGCAGCGGGCGTCCGATCGAATCAAAGGTCTTGCGGCCCATGATGATGGGGTGGCCGGTCGTTGTGCGTTTAAAAAATGCAAGGTCTTCGGGTAAGCGCCAGGGCAGCGCGTTGCGAATGCCGATGCCGCCGCGGCGGTCGGTGGCGACAATCAGCGTCAGGGCAGCAGTCATGGTTTTGGCGTGAGGGTGGAAGGGGAAAAATCAGGCAGTCATCCGCTGGCAACAGCCAAAGGGAACCTGCGCTTGCCAGAAGTTTGCCCTCTGACCTGCGCATGATAGCGGATTGTCGATACAGCCTGCGGATTGCTCAGGCGTCATGTTAAAAAAACGGTTCAATTTGACCGGGCTTGATGCCCGCGTCGTTCTGCCTCTGTTCCATGTTCATTGCACCAGGTGGCTGTCGCGACGTCTCACTTTTCATGTGACGCGCGGCATACTGATCATTTTTATTCCCGCAATCGAACGCGATGAAGCCGCTGTTATCCGACGCGATCAGGCCGGTGTCATTGATGGCATTACCAAGCCAGTCAATGACACCGGCCTGTTTCAGCGGACAGTGCCGCGGATTTTGTGCAATCGTAGAAGGCGCAACAACCCGCTGGCTAAACGGCCACCGGCGCTTTGATCGCTGCATGCGCGGTGTAGTCGATGATCTCGACATCATCGAAGCGATAATCAAAAATCGAATCGGGTTTGCGTTTTAATGCCAGCGTGGGCAAAGGGTGCGGCGCACGCGAGAGCTGCTCACGAACCTGATCCATGTGATTGGCATACAAATGACAGTCGCCACCGGTCCAGACAAAGTCGCCGACCGCCAGTCCCGTCTGCGCGGCCACCATGTGGGTGAGCAGGGCGTACGAGGCAATATTGAACGGCACACCCAAAAAGATATCAGCGCTGCGCTGATACAGCTGGCAAGACAGCTTGCCATCGGCGACATAAAACTGGAAAAACGCATGGCAGGGCGGCAGCTTCATTTGGGGAATGTCAGACACATTCCAGGCTGAGACGATCAGCCGGCGCGAATCGGGGTTGCTGCGGATGTGATCCAGGAGCTGCGCAATCTGGTCGATGTGGCCACCGTCTGGCGCAGGCCACGAGCGCCATTGGTAGCCATAGATGGGGCCAAGATTGCCGTTGGCATCTGCCCATTCATCCCAGATCGAGACGCCGTTTTGCTTCAGGTAGGTCGTATTGGTCGAACCGGCAAGAAACCAGATCAGCTCATGAATGATGGACTTCAAATGCAGTTTTTTCGTGGTGACCAGCGGGAAGCCCTGCTGCAAGTCAAACCGCATCTGGTAGCCAAACACCGAGCGCGTACCGGTGCCGGTGCGGTCGGTCTTGGTGGTGCCATGCTCGTACACATGGCGCATGAAGTCTAGATATTGGCGCATGGTGATCGTCCCAAAGGTGGCATATTTTAATTCAGCCCTGCGAAAACTGTAAGGCAGCCAGGCTGGCATACAGGCCCCCTTGCGCCACCAGTGAGGCATGGGTGCCAACTTCAACGATGCGACCGTGCTCCATGACGATAATACGGGTGGCGCGCTGTACCGTTGCCAGTCTGTGGGCAATGACGAGGGTGGTGCGACCGAGCATGGCCGCTTCCAGTGCGCGCTGCACCAGCCGTTCAGATTCGGCATCCAGTGCGCTGGTCGCTTCATCTAACAGCAGCAAGGGCGGGTTTTTTAATAACGCACGCGCAATGGCAATGCGCTGGCGCTGACCGCCTGAGAGGCGCACACCACGCTCGCCCAGAAAAGACTGATAGCCCTCGGGCAGGCGCTCGATGAATTCATTGGCGGCAGCCAGCGTGGCCGCAGCGATGACTTCTTCATCACTGGCGCCTGGCCGGCCGTAGCGAATGTTGTCCATCGCATTGGCCGAAAATATCACGGTGTCTTGCGGCACGATGCCAATCGCCTCGCGTAAGGAATGCAGGTCGAGCTGACGGATATCCACGCCGTCCAGCGCAATACCGCCTTGCTGAGGGTCATAAAAACGCAGCAGCAATTGAAACAGAGTGGTTTTGCCCGCACCGGATGGCCCGACGATGGCGACGGTTTCACCGGGCGCAATAGCCAGCGTCAAGTGCGACAAGGCCGCCGTATCGGGCCGCGACGGGTAATAAAATGCCAGATCATCAATGCGCAGGGCCGCACCATTGGCCGCGCGGGGTGGCAACGACAAGGGGTGTGCCGGCGAGCGGATGCTGGATTGCCCGGCCAGCAGTTCCATCAGTCTTTCGCTGGCGCCGGCTGCCCGTTGCGCGTCGCCCAGTACTTCCGACAAGGCACCAACAGCGCCAGAGACGATGGCGGCATACAGGATGAATTGCGCCAGCTCACCGGTACTCATGCGGCCTTCCATCACGGCGTGCGCGCCCAGCCACAATACAAACACGATCGCGCCAAACACCAGCAAGATGGCGGTCACGGTCAGTACCGCACGGGCACGAATGCGCTCAACAGCAGTAGCAAAGGCCTGTTCCACTGCGCGGGCAAAGCGGCTGGCTTCGATTTTTTCATGGGTGTAGGCCTGCACAATGGCCACGGCGTTTAAGATTTCACCGGCTAAGCCCGAGGCATCCGCGACGCGGTCTTGCGAAGCTCGCGAGAGCTTACGTACGCGCCGCCCGATAATTACGATAGGCAGGATCACCGCCAGCAGCATGACGATGATGATGGAAGAGAGCTGCGCGCTGGTGATGAACATCATCAGCAGACCGCCAATTAACAGCAGCAGATTGCGCAAAGCCATCGAGATGCTCGTGCCCACCACGGTTTGTATCAGCGTGGTGTCCGTTGTCAGGCGAGAGAGGATTTCGCCACTTTGCGTGGTTTCAAAAAACTGCGGGCTTTGCTGCACCACATGGGCATACACCGCACTGCGCAGGTCGGCTGTGACGCGTTCACCCAGCCACGACACCATATAAAATCGGGCCGCCGTGGCTAGCGCCAGTACGCTGGCCACACCAAAAAGCCCCAGGAAATACAGATTGACATTGGCGGCATGGGCGCTGTCGGCGTTGGTAAAACCCAGATCGATCAACTGGCGAAAACCATAGGGCACCGCCAGCGTCGCTGAGGCAGCGACCAGCAGGGCAATGGCGGCGAGGATAAATTGTTTGCGGTAGGGCGCGAGAAAAGGGAAGAGTCCTGCCAGGATTTTTAAGCCGCTCTTTGGGGCGGGTCTGTCGATGGTTTTTGTCATAGTTTCAGTGGTTTTAAATAGCCGGTCATTTCAAGATAGCCGCGGCCTGCCGGCTGTCCGTTGCGCGTGATACGCGCTGCGCCTTCCCAGTAGACGGCGCCGGTAGACTGACGCGAGTCGAGCTCCTGGTCATCTTGCAGCGGCGTGACCAGCCAGCGCAGTGTGCCTGTTTCAATCAGTGTGGCAACCGGGTAGGTGGCGCCTGTGCGGGGCGACTTCCAGCGTCGCTGTGGTGTGAAGCGTACCGAGCCCGGTGCAAATCGGGTGACTTTGCCGCTGGCCTCGCGCAGCATCGCATGCCCCCACAGCGCGCGGCCGTCTTTGTCACGGATCTGAAAAGCCATCAGCGCGCCGCCGTCGTCGAGATTCATGCCTACCCAATCCCAGCCGGATGCCTGCGGGTCGAGTACCGTTGAAGACCATTCATGGTCTAACCAGGCTGACCCGGTAACAGGCGTTTTTTTGCCTGCGCGTTGGAGTTCACCGCGCACTTGCAAATGCGGCTGGCTGTAATAGTAACTGGCTTGCTCAGGTCTGGGCCCTTTACGTGAAAAGCCGCCCTCGCCTTGCAGCATTATCGGTTGGCTTGGTGTGAGCGTAAGCGTCAGTGCAAACTCGCGCGCAGGCAGGGTGATCTGGTAGCGGCCGCTAGCCTCGCGCCGCATGCGCCAGTTGTGTAATTGCACATCGGTGTCCTCGCTTGCTGCCTGTGCCAGGCCGAAACCGGCACGCGCGATTTTCTGATCATGCAGCAGTTTGCCGTCTGCAGGGTCTGACAGGGCAACGTGGGCAACGATTAGTTGAGCCGGTGCGAAGCGGCTGGGGTTGGCGCGGTCATGTTCAGTGGCTGAGCGAAAGAAGGTCACCTGAAAGCCGATTGATCGCTTGTCAGGTGTTTGCAGCCAGCCCGTGGCGTACCACCATTCCGTACGGAACGCCGGGTGCGCGCCATGGTCGCGCGGGAAAACCAGCGCTGGCTTGGGCGTGACAGTGGCAAACTGTGGCGGCGCGGCGGTGGCCGTTTGCATGAGGCCGGCACAGAGCATCAAACCCGCGATGACGATGAAAATTAAGCGGACTAATTTTTGCGATGTAGTGGGATGCAGTCTGTCCATTACCAATCCTCCCTGACCGCGCGCACTGCACTGCCTGACACGGCAAGCCGGCCCGAGACCAGCGCGGTCGCCGAGGCCGACACCAGCAATACCAACGCGACGGTGACAAGCAGTGACCAGGGCAGGTGCAAATCCATCGACCAGTGAAACGACTGGGGATTGACGATATATACCAAAATCAGACTGATGCACCAGCCCACGACAAACCCGACCGCAATGGCAATCGCTGCCAGCAGTGCGCCTTCACCTGCCAGCAGCGCAAGGATCTGCCGGCGGCTCACGCCGATGTGGCGCAGCATGCCGAATTCTTTTGCGCGCGAGAGCGTCTGCGCAGAAAAAGTCGCGGCGATACCGAACAAGCCAATGATGATGGCAACGCCCTCCAGCAAATACGTCACGGCAAAACTGCGGTCAAACAGCCGCAGGCTCAGGGCCCGGATTTCGCCCGGCTCGGCAAATTCCAGCGCGGACGAAAAAGGCAGGGCTTTCAGCTGTGCGGTCAATGCGTCAGTGCTGGCGCCGCTCGCCAGCCAGAGTGACAAATCGCTGACATCCTGGTCGCCACTCAGGCGTTGGTAGTCGTCCAGCCGCATTTGTATCGCCCCGCTCTGGCGTGCATAGTCGCGCCACACGCCTGCCACCGTAAAAGGCTGCATGCTGCCACCCAATGGCAGTTGCACTTGCCGGCCCGGCTGCCAGCCATACAAGTCCACCATCGCTTCCGACACCCAGACTGGCTGAGCGATATGCGGGAGCGGCTCGCCTGTCAGGGGTAAAGCCTGATCGATCGCGCCTTCATTCATGGAGCGCGCAATCAGGGCCACGTCGGGTCGCCCCGGGTCCAGGGTCAACTGCAGGATGCGGGATTTTTCTGCCCGCGCGACAGCGGCAAGCCGGGCGATCTGTAATTGCTCTGCGGGCTTGAGCGTGCCGTTGTCGGTGCCGCTTGCGGTGCGCACATACAGGTCGGCAGAGAGTAAATTTTGTAGCCAGTTGTCTACCGACAGGCGAAAGCTGGCAACCATGATGGCCATGGCCACCATCAACGAAAAACTAGTCAACACCCCACCCAGAGCAATGGATGCCTGATTGGGCGCATTCGCCAGACGCGCGAGAGCCAGCCCCGTCATCACACCGCGCCAGCGTTTGCCCCATGCCGAAAATATCAGACCGCTCAGCCGTGGCATGAGGGCAATGCTGCCGATGAGAAGTAGCGCAATGGCGAGGTAGCCAAAGATGGGTAAACCGGCCAGGGGCGGCAACTGCGTCATCAGGCCAGCAGCTGAGATGGCCAAGAGCCCAGGCCAGGCCGTGGCCAGTTGCGCCAGCGCGACTTCGTCGCTGCCCGCCTTGAGGGCTTGCGCCGGTCTGGCGCGCGCCGCTTCAAAGGCTGGCGACAGGCTGCCCAACAAGGCTACACCACTGCCCCCGATCAAAAAAGCCAGCGCAGCGAGCGGGCTAAAGGTCAGCCTCGGCTGGACCCCTGGAAAATACCCGCCGCCCAAATCCCCGCCAAAGAGTGACAGCGCGGCAGCGGCCATCAGATAGCCCAGCATTAATCCCGCCAGTGCCCCCACCACACCCAGCAGCGTACCTTCCAGCAGTACTTGCGCCAGCACCTGCACCCTGCCGACACCGACCACGCGCAGTAATGCAAATTGCCCACGTCGGCGCAGTACCGACAGCGCCTGGGTAGAGAACACCAGAAAGGCGCCGGTGAACAAGGCCACCAGCGCCAGCACATTCAGATTGACCCGGTAGGCGCGCGACATGGTGGCGGACCGTTTGTCTTGATCGGCGGCCTCCGTCACCAGCAAACGATGCGCCACGCGTTCGGCCAGCACAGTGGCAAAGGCAGCGCGCTGGCTGCCTTCGGCGAGCTTGATGTCGATGCGCGAGAGCTTGCCTGTCATGCCGAACTGCCATTGTGCCCCAGCGATATCCATCACCGCTAGTCGCTGGCCGGGTCGTGTGCGCACCAGAGTGCCTGCCACACGCAAGCGCACTGCACGCGTACCGTCGAGCAGGGTGAGGCTATCGCCTGCCTTGAGATCAAGCCATTGCATCGTGGCGGTCGACAAAAAAACGGTATCGGCCATTAAGGTATCCAATGCACGCCCAGACTCTGGCACACCGAGCAGGTCAGGCGCAATGGCGCCGGCCTGCAAGCTGTCGATGCCGACCAACTTCAGGCTGGATGCCTGGCCAGGCACGGCGACGTCCAGTTCCAGCACGGGGCTGGCCAGCGCCACTTCGGGCATCGCAGCCACTTCTGCATAGAGCTGCTCGTCAAATTGCGGGCTGCTGGCGCGTAGCTGCAAGTCCGCACTGCCTGAGAGGCTGCGCGCGGCTGCCGAAAACTCATCATAGGCAGCGGCGTTAATGAGGTGAATACCAAAACCCAGCGCCACGCCCAGGGCAATCGCCGCCAGCGCGATACAAGCGCGCACGGGGTGGGCACGCCATTCGCCCAGCAATAGCCAGCGCAATAAAACCGGGTTCATGCCTTGGCTTGCCGGGCAGCGGAATGGTGCAGGCTGACTTCGTCGACAGACACTTCACGCAAGCCATCGCGACTGAGCAACAAGATACGGTCGGCACTAGCTGCCGCCGCAGCCGAGTGCGTGACGATGATGGCCGCACTGTTGTTGCTGCGGATTTCTTCGCGCAGCAGCCGCAAGACGTCATGGGCGGTGTCGGGGTCAAGGTTGCCGGTCGGTTCGTCAGCCAGAATCAGTTGGGGCCGGTGCACCAGCGCACGGGCAATGGCCACACGTTGCAACTCGCCACCCGACAACTGACGCGGCATGTCCTCGCCACGACCCGCCAGACCAACCGCAGCCAGCATCGCGTCGGCGCGCACCACCGGCACATGGTTGAGAACCAGCGGCAAGGCGATGTTTTGCCGTACCGTCAGGTGGGGCAGGAGGTGAAACGCCTGAAAAATAAATCCCAGTTTTTGCCGGCGTAGTTGGGTAGCGGCATGATCGTCCAGGCCAGACATGGGCGTGCCATCAATGAGCACGCTGCCGGCGTCGGCTGCATCCAGACCGGCAATTAAATTTAACAAGGTCGATTTGCCGACGCCGGAGTCGCCCATGATGGCGACGTATTCGCCTCGCGCAAGGGTGAAATCGAGGCCGGTCAGTACCGAGCGTTTGCCATAGGATTTAGTGAGCGCCTGGCAGGCGAGAGCGGGTGTCGGGGAATCAACGGGCATCGGTCAAGTCGAACACAGTAAAGCGTGCCAGTGTAGTGGATGTCAGAGCGTACCGCTGTGAGCAGGGTGGAGCGTGATGCTTAATTAGGTCAGTACTGAAACCCCGGGGCCGCCCGCCTGCATCGCGCCGATGACCGCGGCATCGGCAAACCCATGCGCATGAAATACGGCGAGCACTGCTTGCACAGAGCTGGCATCACAGGCAACCAGCAGCCCGCCGGAGGTCTGCGGGTCGGTCAGCAAAGCTTGCTGCACGTCTGACATACCTTTGGCGAGCTGTATGTCTTGCTGATAGCCCGCCCAGTTGCGGGCAGACGCTCCGGTGATAAAACCTTGCGCTGCCAGTTGTGCCACTTGCGGCAACAGGGGCACTTGCGCCATGTGTACGTGTGCCAGCAGGCCGGCACCCAGCGCCATTTCCCTTGCATGACCTAAGAGACCAAAACCGGTCACATCGGTCATCGCATGCACACCGTCTATGGCTGCCAGATCTTTGCCGGGCGTGTTGAGCCTGGTGGTACTCGCGATCATCGTCGCATAGCCTGCTGCATCCAGCGCGCCTTTTTTCAGGGCGGCGGACAAAATGCCAACGCCCAGCGGTTTGCCGAGAATAAGCTGATCGCCCACACGCGCATCGGCATTGCGCTTGATGCGTGACGGATGCACTAAGCCGAGTACGACCAGCCCATAAATTGGCTCAACCGAATCAATCGTGTGGCCCCCCGCGACTGGGATGCCAGCTTCAGCGCACATCGACGCGCCGCCTTCCAGAATCTGGCCAATGATGTCCACAGGCAGTTTGTCTATAGGCATACCGACTAAGGCCAGCGCCATGATGGGTGTGCCGCCCATTGCGTAAACATCCGAGATGGCATTGGTGGCAGCGATACGGCCAAAGTCTCTGGGGTCATCCACAATCGGCATGAAAAAATCGGTGGTGGCGATCAAGGCTTGTTCGGCATTGAGCAGATATACGGCCGCGTCGTCTGCTGTCTCGGTGCCGACTACCAATTGTGGCGGTATCGGAAAGCCGGATGACTGTTTGAGTATGTCGGCCAGTACACCGGGTGCGATCTTGCAGCCACAGCCGCCGCCGTGGGAAAAGGCGGTCAGTTTGATGGGGGACGCGGCACGGGTTGTCATGGGAAATCCTGATGAGCGTGTTTTATGGTGAGAATCTTATGTGCCGACTTATCTGATATTCGCTGACCTTGCCAGCATTTTCTTCGTCGCGGCCGATCTCTTTAGCAAGCCGCTTCCACAAAGCAAAGGGCCCCGGCGTTAACCGGGGCCCTGTGTTTCAGGTTCAGAGTATCAGGGCGATTTAGCCGCCGCGACGTACTTCGCTGCTGCGATTGCCTTTATAGCCACCGCCGCTATCGCCTTTGTAGCCGCCGCCATCCTTACGGGGAGCGCCCGGCTTACTGAAGGTGCGCTGACCTGGCTTGGCCGGTGCGCCGGCATTGGCGCGGCCGTCACCCGGACGCCAGCCTGAAGGACGGCTTGGGCGGCTTGCCGATGCAGTCTTCTTTGGCTCGAAGCCTGCAATCACATCCACCGGAATGAGTTGCTTGGTGAAGCGCTCGATACGCTTGACGTTCATGCCTTCCGCGTGGTTCACCAGCGAGACGGCGATACCATTGCGACCGGCACGACCGGTACGACCGATACGGTGCACATAGTCTTCCGGGAACTTTGGCAGGTCATAGTTAAACACGTGCGTGATGGCAGGCACATCAATGCCGCGCGCAGCGACATCAGTCGCAACGAGTACTTTTACCTGACCACGACGCAAGCTGTCGAGCGTGCGGTTACGTGCGCCCTGGTGCATGTCGCCATGTAATGCGGCAGCGGCAAAGCCCGCGATATTCAAGCGGTCAGCAATCGTGTCGGCATCGCGTTTGGTCGCAGTGAAGATCACAGCCTGGTCGATAGACACATCGCGCAGCAGGTGGTCGAGCAGGCGATTTTTGTGCGACAAATCGTCCACGAAGTGCACGCGCTGCTGAATGTTTTCATGCTTGCTGGCCGAACCGGCGATCTGGATCACCATCGGGTCTTTGGTGATACGGCGTGCCATGTTGCCAACCATACCGTCCAGCGTGGCCGAGAACAGCATGGTCTGGCGGGTCTCAGGGGTCTTGCTGATGATGCGTTCGATATCGTCAATGAAGCCCATGTCGAGCATGCGGTCTGCTTCGTCGAGCACCAGAATTTCGAGCTCTGAGAAATCGATCTTGCCGGATTCCATGTGATCAATCAGGCGGCCAGGGGTCGCCACCAGAATCTCGGGATTGCGCGCCAGCAGTTGCATTTGTTTTGGGTAAGGCATGCCGCCGAGGATAGAGACGGCCTTAATATTGCGCATGAAGCTGCCGTATTTGTCGGTAGCGTTCGTCACTTGCAGCGCTAGTTCGCGGGTCGGCGTGAGTACCAGCATTTTTGGCTGGGCCGCACGAAAACGCGGACGCTCGGTACGCTCGCCACGGGCGCGGGAGGCTTGTGCTTCCTGGTTGGGTGTTTTGCCAGCAGCAGGCTGAGCCGCAGCTGCCGACGCAAATTTGTGCAAGGCTGGCAGCATGAATGCGGCGGTCTTGCCGGAACCGGTCTGAGACGAGACCAGCAGGTCGCGGCCAGCGATGGCTGCAGGTACGGCTTGTTCTTGTACGGTCGTTGGTTTGGTGTAACCGGCTTCTGTCAGGGCTTTAATAACGGACGGATGCAGGCCAAGGGCTTCAAAACTCATTGTTCTCTTTCGTTAAATCAATACCACGCAGGGCATGTCAATGCCACGCGATAGCGTAAAAATGCAACGCCAACCAACGAAACAGCCAGGAAAACTTACGAATAAGATTTCGGCACAAAAGCTTTGCGCCGGATAGATGCTCAGTGGAGCGGCACCGGGAGGCGGGAGGGCTTGAGGTTGATGCTTAAAGGTTTGCGATGCGACTAGGTGCACTGTTTGGTGCAGTGCGGGGAGAATTGTACCGTAAAAACCGCCCCGGTAAACGGGAGATTGACCAGGGGACAGGCAATTGCCTTCGACAGACCAGGGGAAACAGCCTGCAGCGCGGCGCAGGGACGCGCCAAGCCTGCGCCGGCTTTATTATTCCGCACCCATGCCCGCGACCACTTGCGAGAACCCGCCATCCACATAGGTAATTTCACCCGTAATGCCACCGGCCAGATCCGACAGCAGAAAGGCGGCCGCATTGCCGACATCGTCAAGGGTGACATTGCGGCGCAGCGGGGCATTGTCTTTGACGAAGTTGAGAATTTTGCCGAAGTCTTTGATGCCGGACGCGGCCAGGGTTTTGATGGGGCCCGCTGAGATGCCATTGACCCGCACGCCGCGCTTGCCGAGTGATTCGGCCAGATAGCGTACGCTCGCTTCCAGCGAGGCCTTGGCTAGCCCCATGGTGTTGTAGTTGGGCAGGGCGCGCAGTGCGCCGAGGTAAGACAGCGTGAGCAGTGCTGCCTTGGACGAGAGCATGGGAAGCGCAGCCTTGGCCATGGCCGGAAAGCTGTAGGCGGAAATATCATGCGCCACGCGAAATCCTTCGCGAGATAACCCATCGAGAAAATCACCGGCAATCGCCTCGCGCGGGGCAAAGCCGATGGCGTGGACCAGGCCGTCGAGATGGGTCCAGGACTTTGCCAGATCGGTAAAGACAGCATTAATCTGCGCGTCGCTGCCGACATCGCAGTCAAAGACGAGCTTGCTGTCGAATTCAGCAGCAAAATCATTGATCCGGTCTTTGAAGCGCTCACCGACATAGGTAAACGCCAGTTCCGCGCCTTCGCGCTTGCAAGCCCTGGCGACGCCATAGGCAATCGAGCGATTGGACAACAGACCTGTGATCAGGATTTTTTTACCTTGTAAAAATGCCATTTGAAACTCCAGCGTGAGCCTGTCGCAGACGTATGCAGCAGGGTGTGAATAGAGGCGGGCAGGGCAGGGCAAAGCAAGCTGGCCGGACTGCGCGCAATTGTAGGGCGGGATCGGTCTGCCGGCAAATTGATAATGAATTGGCATGGCACCGACGATTTTCGCGCAACAGCCCGAAAACCGCTATCCTAAGCGGCATTCTTTGTCGGGATGCGCAATGTAATGACCAGACTCTTTCACTTCGTCTTGCCGCTGTTGCTTGCTGCATTCAGCCAAAACACATGGGCAGCCCATGCTTTTTCGCTTTACGACACGCCCAAATACCCGCCTGACTTTACCCATTTTGATTATGTTAACCCGGCCGCTCCCAAGGGCGGCGCGCTGTATCTGGCTAACCCGGACCGGCGGACCAGCTTTGATAAATTCAATCCTTTCTCCATGAAAGGCGTGGCCGCTGCGGGTGTGGCCAATCTGATGTTCGAAACGCTGGCTGCCACCCCTGCCGACGAAATCGCCACCATGTACGGTTTGCTGGCCGACGACATGGCGTTGGCGCCGGACCGCATGTCGATGACCTTCCGCATCCACGCGGATGCCCGGTTTAATAACGGCGACCGGGTGCAGGCCGCCGATGTCAAACATTCCTTTGATACGCTGGTTGCCAAAGGCGCGCCGCAGTTCAAAATGATTTATGCCGATGTCAAACAGTGCGTGGTGCTGGACGAGCGCAGCGTGCGGTTTGATTTCAAGGCGCTTAATCGCGAGCTGCCGCTGATTGTAGGCGGCATGCCGGTGTTTTCGCGCAAATGGGCGGCCGGCACGGTGTTTGACAAGATACAGCTGACGCCCCCGATTGCAAGCGGACCTTATCTGATTGAGCGCTACGACGTGGGTCGATCAATCACGTTCAAGCGCAACCCGAATTACTGGGGCAACGAGGTGCCGTCCCGCAAAGGCGCGTTTAATTTTGGCCGCATCATTTACCGTTTTTATAAAGATGATGTCGCGCGGCTTGAGGCTTTCAAGGCGGGTGAATTTGACGTCGTAGCCGAGAATAGCGCCAAGAACTGGGCGCGCGCCTACAAAGGACCAAAGTTTGACAGCGGCGACATCATTAAGACGAGGCTGCAGCATTCAAATGGTGCCGGCATGCAGGGCTTTGTGATGAATCTGCGGCGCTGGCAGTTTCAGGATAGCCGCGTGCGTCAGGCGCTGGGGCTGGCGCTTGATTATGAATGGATGAACCGCCAGCTGTTCTATGGTCAGTACGTCCGGCTTGATTCGTTTTGCAGCAACTCTGAACTCGGCGCACACGGTCTGCCCTCGGCGGGTGAACTGGCGCTGCTCGAACCCTTGCGCAGCCAGCTTGACCCTGCCGTATTTGGCCCCACACCGCTGCCGCCGCGCACGGATCCGCCTGCATCTTTGCGCTCCAACCTGTTGCAGGCGCGCGCCTTGTTTAAAGCCGCCGGCTGGGACTATCGGGACGGCGCGTTGCGCAATGCCAAAGGCGATATTTTCAGCTTTGAGATTTTGGATGACCAGTCGGCACTCTCCCGCATCATCAGCGTCTATGTGCGCAATCTTGAAAAACTCGGCATACGGGTCAACCAGCGCACCGCCGACTATGCGCTGGTGCAAAAGCGCATGGAAGAATTTGACTTCGACATGACCAGTATTCGCTTTCCGGATGTGACTAGTCCCGGTAACGAAATGTTCGACATGCTCGGCTCTAAAGCAGCGGACGAAAATGGCTCGAGCAATGCCTGGGGCCTGAAAGACCCGGTAGTCGACACCCTTGTTGGCGCACTGGTGGCTGCCGATTCGCGCGCGCAGTTAGTGTCAGCCTCGCGTGCACTAGACCGCGTGCTGCTGCACAAATACATCGTAGTGCCGCATTGGTATTCGGCCACGCATCGCATTGCTTATCGCAATCGTTTCGGTATGCCTGAAAAAATGCCGCTCTTCTACCAGGCTGATCCGTATGTGATTTCAAGCTGGTGGCAAATCAAGCCGCGCCAGTAAACAATCTGAACGGAAAAAGTGACATCCCGCGATTTTATTGCCGACTGAAAAAACACCCATGAACCTCTGGTCCTATATAGCCAAGCGCATGCTGCTGATGATCCCTACGCTCATCGGTGTCATCGCGATCACGTTTGCCGTCATTCAGTTTGTGCCGGGTGGCCCCGTCGAGCAAGCCTTGATCGAATTAAAAAAAGGCCAGACCGGAGCCGGGGAAAGCTCTGGCGGTGGCGCTTCCGAATACCGTGGGCGGCAGGGCGTCGATGCGGAGCGGGTCGCTGAGATTCGGGTGCTGTACGGGTTCGACAAGCCGCCAGCCGAGCGCTTTTGGCAGATGGTGAAAGGCTTTGCCCGCTTTGACCTCGGCCAGAGTTTTTATCACCACATGGACGTATGGGAGCTGGTGAAATCGAAGTTGCCGG
>Ga0105050_10001182_pt1 | contig 39643 bp, 44 predicted proteins | sample FRY01_FD_78088 | JGI IMG/M metagenome (GOLD analysis project Ga0105050, IMG submission 78088) | Freshwater microbial communities from Lake Fryxell liftoff mats and glacier meltwater in Antarctica - FRY-01 | ecosystem: Environmental > Aquatic > Freshwater > Ice > Glacier meltwater ...
ATGGATGAGGGTCGTCTCGTGCGCGATTATCCCGATGGCACCTATGTGTTGTAATGATATGAGAGAAGTGTGTAATAATTAATATATGTGGATTTCCTTTAAACGCACCGTACACTCTGGGTTTGTTGGTTTTTGGCGCAATGCATTTGTGTCACTCTCTGCCATCTTTGTCATGATGGTGACGCTTTTTGTCATCGGATCGGTGCTGTTTTTAAGTCAGCTTCTCGACGTGTCACTCGCGCAAATAAAAGACAAGGTGGATATCAACGTCTATTTTACGACAGATGCTGTGCCTACAGATATTCTTGCTCTCAAAAGCTCCCTCGAAGCTTTGCCTGAGGTAGAGGAGGTGGGCTATGTATCGCGCGAAGAGGCGCTCATTGCATTTCAGAAAAAACATCAAGATGATGAGCTCACGCTCCAGGCACTTGATGAGCTTGGAGATAACCCTCTCGGTGCCGCGCTTCGTGTACGGACCAAGGAAACATCTCAATACGAAAGTATTGCTTCATTTTTGGATGAAAAGAAACAGAACGCTCCAGGGAAAGGAGGATTTATTGATCGCATCAACTATACACAAAATAAAGATGCTATTGATACTCTGACGGGGATTATCGACGCTATCGGGCGAGTGAGCTATATCGCAACCATTGTACTGGTCCTTGCATCCATCCTCATTACCTTCAACACCATCCGTCTCGCTATCTACACGTCACGCGAAGAGATCACTGTCATGCGCCTCGTGGGGGCAGGGAATATGTTTATTCGCGGACCCTTCATATTGCAAGGGCTTATGTATGGAGTGATTGCGGGCGTACTTGTATTGATAGCATTTTACCCACTCACGTTATGGCTCGGAGAAAAAACCGCTGTATTCTTTGAGCTCAATCTTTTCGATTATTACGTAGCTGATTTCGGACATATCTTCCTTGTTATTGTTGGTTCGGGCATGCTCCTTGGAGCCATTTCAAGTACGCTCGCTATCGCTCGCTACCTACGGTCATAATTTTTATGGAAAAGCAAAAAAATCCAAAATATATTTTTGTGGTGGGAGGTGTCATGTCGGGGGTTGGCAAAGGAATTGCGTCCGCTTCAATCGGACGCATTTTGCGTTCACGGGGGTTGATTGTCACTGCGATCAAGATTGACCCCTATATCAACGTAGACGCAGGCACCATGAATCCGACCGAGCACGGAGAAGTCTTTGTGCTTGAAAGTGGACTTGAAACTGATCAAGACATGGGTAACTACGAGCGTTTTCTCGATATCACTGTTCCTGCAATAAACTATATGACGACAGGGAGCGTATATCTGGATGTGATCAAGAAAGAACGCAACCTCGAGTATAAAGGAAAAAACGTGGAGGTGGTGCCGGACATCCCCCTTGAAGTCATTCGCCGTATTGAAACAGCCTCAGAGACTGCAAACGCAGATGTCACCATTATTGAAATTGGGGGCACGGTGGGTGAGTATCAAAACATTCTCTTTTTGGAGGCTGCGCGTATGATGAAGTGCAAGCGACCGCAAGATGTGGCAGTGGTGCTAGTGAGCTATCTACCGGTTCCGGGCTCTCTCGGAGAAATGAAAACCAAGCCCACTCAGTATGCAGCTCGTACCTTAAACAGCGCAGGGGTCTTTGCAGACTATATTATTGCACGGAGCTCGCTATCACTGGATGACAAGCGTAAAGAGAAAATATCACTGTTTTGTAATGTGCCAAAGGATCGGGTCATTGCTGCCCCTGATGTGCAGAGTATCTATGATGTGCCTCTCAACTTTGAAAAAGATAAGTTTGGTGAAAATTTATGTGAGATGCTTGGGCTCAACTGCAAGAAGCCCGATTTCTCAGCATGGGAAGCATTTACGCGTCGCGCTAAGAGTGCTAAAAAAGAAGTGCGGATTGCTATTGTGGGGAAGTATTTTGATACGGGAGATTTCATGCTTTCGGATTCGTACATTTCAGTCATTGAAGCTCTGAAATTTTCTTCGTATGCGCTTGGTGTAAAGCCCGTTATTGAATTTTTAGATGCAAAGAAATTTGAAAAAGATGCAAAAGCGCTCGCATCTCTCAAAGAGTACGATGGCATTTTGGTCCCAGGAGGTTTTGGCGAAACGGGCATTGAAGGGAAACTCAAGGTGATTGAATACGCACGCACGCACGGAGTCCCCTACTTCGGACTTTGCTACGGTTTTCAGCTTGCAGTCGTAGAGTATGCGCGCAATGTCCTCAAGCTCAAGGGCGCAAATACCGCAGAGATTGACCCAAAGACTCCGCACCCACTGATCGACATTATGCCAGATCAGAAAGAGAAAATTGCCAAGGGAGACTACGGTGGCACGATGCGCCTAGGCAGCTACCCCTGTGTACTTAAGAAGAATACCATTGCACAAAAAGCCTATGGCACTAGTGAGATTGTCGAGCGTCACCGTCACCGCTACGAAGTAAATCCTGCCTATATCCCACAGCTCGAAAAAGCAGGTTTTGTTTTTTCTGGCACCTCTCCTGACGGCACGCTTATGGAGATAGGAGAACTTCCACAAAGTACACATCCGTTTTTCCTAGGTACCCAATTTCACCCAGAATTCCTCGCACGTCCCCTCTCGCCACACCCACTATTTACGGCTTTTATTAAGGCGGCAAAGGCGCATCAAAAGTAAGTTGACCAAAGTCCGAAGATAGGCGCCTCTCCCTAAATGTGGTACAGTACTTGCGCGCGAAAGCGCCTTTTTCTTTAAGAAAAAATTGCGGGATCATCTAATGGTAGGATACATGACTCTGAATCATGTCATCTAGGTTCGAGCCCTAGTCCCGCAGCCGAGGAACAAAGTGACGAGGATGCTGATGGTGAGTGACTAAATGTCACTCACGTCAGGGACTCGAAAAGGTTGCCAGCTATTTTGTCTTAAAATAGCGACAACCTGTACAGAAGCTGTATGCAAAGCATTCTTGAACTGCAGTCACTAGATAAATAAAAGTAAACTTTAATTTTCTAGTTCATTTGTTCAAGTAAGCTTCGAGTCCCTGATCGGCAGCCAAGGAAAAGATTAGTAATTTGGTGTATAATAAATATATGGTATCTCTCAATACACACAGAAGTGGTAGCGTGCGTAGCATTATTTTCCGTGAAAAGGGAGAGTGGTTTGGCGTTGCTCTGGAGTTCAATATTATTGAAGCGGGAGATTCACCCGAAGAGGTTATGATGTTGCTTGATGAGGCAGTCAGGGGTTATGTGGAATCAGCAAAGAAAGCGAAGCTCTCTATCCGGGTCTTGAATCAGGTACCTGACCCAGAGTATGAAGCTCTTTGGAATACGCAGGCGAAGCCAGCGGGTCGAAGAGGAAAGCAAATATATCGACTCTCGTCACAACCCATTTCTGCTCTAGCACTTTAAAACATGCCACGAGGCTTTCATAACTGGAACGCGTCGCAGGTTATGAAGTTTCTACGGCGACATTCTTTTGTGCATTCCCATACCCGTGGAAGCCATATGTACTATATAGGCAAGGTGGATGGGCAAGACAGACAAGTTACTTTGCCCTTTCATGCTGGTGCGAGCATTCATCCTAAAACTATGAAATCAATTGTGAGACAGTCAGGCATACCTGAAAGTACGTGGTTTCAGTAAGTAGGTGCCTAGGGTAACCCTAGTAACTAACTTGGATCCTCACAGGGTGTTTTACCGATATAAAAATCGCTCCACCAGTTTTGAGTTTGCGCATTTTGGTTGTATTCTGCGTTTGCCCACATCCTAAATTGTTGGTTTGTTACTACTGCTGGTCCGAGTCCGTCTGCGTCTAGAGGCGGTATTCTACACCAGTTATCGTAATAATACTGTTGACCTGACTTCGAATCGGATGGTAGAACTGAAATGAAGCCGCTCGTTACGAGTGTTTGCAGGCAACCACCTGTAAGAAAACTTTTATCATGATTGCAATTACCAACTGCTATACCGTCTATGGATGATGGATACCGCTTGTTTGAATCGTAAAATAGTTCAAGTGCCGTATGCATGGAACGCAAATCTCCTTGACGTTTTGCGTCGCGCGCCTTGCCACGTGCCGAGTTCAGACTTGCCAATACAACGGACGAAAGAAGCCCGATGATAGAGATTACAACAAGGAGCTCAATAAGGGTAAACCCTCGTTCCTGTTTTCGTGGTTCGTCTCGGCCCATAGATATTTTTATTGTACCACTTGTGCCGCTAAGCAATGTAAAACATGTGTAAAGCATGTTCATAATATAATAGAGACAGGTACAGTTGAACCGCTGAGAAACGGGGGACAGTCACGATTACTTTTAAAGTAATAACTAGGGTAACCCTAGTAAACGCGCGGACTCGAAAAGGTTGTCAGCTATTTTGTCTCAAAATAGCGACAACCTGAACAGAAGCTGTAAGCTTCGAGTCCCTGATCGGCAGCCAACTCGTGCTAGGTTACCGTGTTTGAGAGGCGTCACTCTGCAGTAAGCTTCGCCTAGGACTCTCCTGGGCGAAGCTCTTATTTTCCCACAAGTGCTTGTTTTTAATATATAATCTATTATTAGAGAGTCCTTCATAAGCAACCTTAATATAATTACATGTTTAAAATATTCACTAAATCTAAGTATCTAGTCTTAACAGTCCTATTGTTGTCTTTTTTAACGTATACGCCGACAACGTTTGCATCATCGGTGCAAAATAATACTTTGGTAAATCAGCAGATTGCAATACTAATTACGTTGGTGGCGCAACTACAGGCACCGCTAGCAGAATTACAAAGTACGTCTGTCAATGACAGGAATAATCAAAACAGTCCACAAGTTGATTTGGTTATCAACGCCTTCTATTCCTACAAACACAAAGTTCAACTTTACGAAACAGTTGAAGCAACCATTAATTTGGCGTGGGGAGGGTATGTATCGACTTGTGTTGTTGAAGCCCAATATGATGGTGGTAGTAGCATCAAAAACACATTATCATTTAATAGGATGATACCTAAAAATGATACGTTACATAGGACATCTTATTTTGAACCGGTAACAAAATATGGATTACTTAAGAGAGTAGAGGTATCTTGTAACAATAATGAAATAACCGATGGGGCTGCGATTATTATCGCTGACAGTGGCAAGCAGTCTGAATTATCAATGTTTTGGAACGGTAAGCGTGTCTCACATGTTGAAAATGATTATGTAACCGAGCCAGTCGCTCTTGTTTCATGTATGAAGAAGGCGTCCTCGTTAACATGGACAAAATATGATTATGCAGAGTGTTATTGGGAGGGTAAGTTAATAAAAAAGATTTTGTTTAATGACAATATGTTTAAGGGTTAATTATCGTGAAAAACGGAGACAGTCACGATTAGTTTTAAATACTCTATGGCATATTTAGCGTATGCTTCAAGGAATTCAGAGAAAATCAGAAATCGTGATTGTCCCTATTTCTACATTTCCCATTTCCATTCTTGCTAACCGTGCTACTATTTATGTACATGAAAACCATCGAAGAATTTTATGATCAATCAATTACATACATCGCACTTTTTGATGTATTTGTGACGAAGCACGCCTTGGTTGGCGGGACGCAGGTAGACCACATATGTTACAAGTGTGATTCAAAAGAATTGTTTGAACATATGCGAGAGATGTTTGAGGGAGAGAGTGAATATATCTATCAGTCCATAATTTCAAAACGGCGTATCGCGATCATCCGTCTGAAGCGCAGTATTGCGACCGCTCTAGGTGAGATACATTTTCTTGAACTTTCAGATCAGAAGCCTGACCATTCGCAATATGATGGCTTTGACCACATTGAAGCCTATCCGTTGGGACGGACGTATGATGAAATGGTTGCAGAGTTTGAGCGTTCGGAGAGGGTCGTGAAAGTCGAACGACCACATCACACCACGCACGATATTGATATGGGAAAAGGCTTTCTCTTTAGGTGTACAGAAGGGCCTCTTATGGAGAAGATTAAGAAGAACGAGATAGTGTAGGTTTTTTTGGAGAAAGGGGTTAATACGATATGGAGACCAAGAAGAAACATCTTACACCATTTCTCTCGAAATGCTGTAAGATGGGCATTAACTATGGCTACAATTGCCGACTTTCAAAAATTAGATATTCGGGTGGGGAAGGTGCTTGAAGTACTTGATTTTCCTGAGGCAAAGAAACCTGCATATAAGCTGAAGATAGATTTTGGTACAGAGATAGGAATCAAAAACTCTTCAGTACAAATCGTTGCACTGTACACCAAGGAAGACTTGGTGGGGAAGCTTGTGTTGGGCGTTGTTAATTTTCCTCCAAGAATGATCGGCCCCTTTGAATCAGAAGTTCTTATATTAGGTGTGCCAGACGCTGAAGGGAGGGTCGTCCTTATTATTCCAGATACGGCTGAGGCTGTAGTTGGGGGAAAATTGTTTTAGTTTTATTCAAGAAGCTCCGCCGAGCAACGCCTCGGCGGAGTGAAAATCAGAAATCGTGACCGTCCCTATTTCCCTTGCGGAGAAACAGACACTTTAGTAGTATCAGTATTATCATCTAGAAATTATCTATGGAAATAAATAAAAACAATGTGCTTGTTGTCGGTCTGCTTACCCTGATACTGGGTCTTGTGGCCGGCTACTTTGTCGGCACAAGTCGTCCATACGGAATGATGGGCTATAATACAGGCATTTCTTCACCAACTCCTATGCACGGAGCAATGAGTGGAATGATGGATGGCTTGGAAGGCAAGAAAGGAGACGCCCTTGACCTAGCATTTCTTGATGGAATGATTATTCACCACGAGGGAGCTGCGGAAATGGCAACAGTACTTCTTAAGGGAACAAAACGACCAGAACTTATCAAACTCGGCAATGACATCATCACAGCTCAGACCCAAGAAATTGGAATGATGAAGCAGTGGCGTAAGGATTGGTTCAACAAGTAGCCTTTGGGAGAAGTAATTTCAGTACCTAATTTTAAAGTATGAAAAAAATAATTCTTGGTGTAGTGGGCGTTACGGCAGTGTTTGGTCTAGCTCTTTTTGTGGCGCAGACAAATCTTTCTGCCGCACCGGCACATGACCAGACAAATGATAGAATCCCAGGTCAGTACATCGTTGTTTTGAAAGATACCCAAGATTCAGAAGTAACCGCTGGCGAATTAGCCCGTAGTCACGGCTTAGGCTTGGGACATGTTTACAAGAACGCGCTTAAGGGTTTTTCTGCATCGATTCCTGAAAATAAACTCCAGGCACTTAAAAACGATCCGCGGGTGGAGTTTGTGAGCGAAGATCGCCGTGTGTCAACTTTCGCCCAAACGTTGCCATCGGGCATCAACCGTATAGATGCAGAGAAGACCGTAACACATACCAATAAGGGGACTGGAATAAACGTCGCTATTATTGATACCGGTATTGATCTCAAGCATCCGGATTTAAAGGTCAACATTGCGGGAGGCAAAAACTGTTCTACAGGAAGGAGCTTTACTGACGGCAATGGCCACGGCACTCATGTGGCTGGCACTGTTGCGGCTTTAGCTAACGGTGTTGGAGTGGTAGGTGTTGCTCCAGAAGCAAAATTGTGGGCGGTTCGTGTGCTGGATAATAATGGTTCTGGCACATGGTCATCAGTTATTTGCGGAATTGATTTTGTGACTGCAAACGCACCTGCCAACGGCGGACCTATTACCGTTGCTAACATGAGTCTGGGTGGCTCTGGTACGAGCGATAATAATTGTGGTAACACCAACAACGATGCTTTGCACAAAGCTATCTGTAGATCTCGCGATGCAGGGGTAACCTACGTAGTAGCGGCTGGAAATAGCGCTGCTAATGCTGGTAGCTTTGTCCCTGCTGCTTATGACGATGCGGTGATTACTGTTTCGGCATTGGCTGATTCTAATGGCCAGCCTGGTGGCGGGGGACCAGCAACCAGTAATGGTGCCGATGATACGTTTGCGACATTCAGCAATTACGGTAGCGTGGTGGACTTGGGCGCGCCAGGCGTGAATATACTCTCAACTTGGAAAGGAAGTTCGTATAACACGATTAGTGGTACGAGTATGGCCTCTCCTCATGTGGCAGGCGCAGCTGCGCTGTACATAAATAAAAATCCGGGATCAACATGGACACAGGTGCGTGACGGGCTAAAAGCTTTGGCTGAAGCGCTTGGCGCTGGTCACACAGACCCATCTGGCAAATATCCTGAGCCAGTAGTGAAAGTGGAATCGCTATAAAGAGTATTGACTACCTCGAGTGTCAACACACAACAAAAACCACCCTTGGTGGTTTTTGTTGTGTGTTGACTATACCCCCATAGGGTATATACTGGTACTATGAAATATATAGACGATACACAGAAAGGGAAAATTATTCGTAGACTGAAGTTGGTAGAAGGGCAGGTGCGCGGTCTTCAAAAAATGGTCGACAACAATACCTATTGTATTGATATCATTACGCAGATGTCTGCAGTAAAACAAGGCTTGTCACGCACAGAAGACCTTTTGCTGGAAAGTCACTTGCGTCACTGTGTATTACACCAAGTGACTGAGGGCAAAATAGCAAAGGCAACAGATGAGGTGTTGAAGGTGTATAAGCTTAAACGCGCATAAATTCTATGAATACTGTTAAAACCTACAAAATAAAGGGAATGCATTGCGCTTCGTGCTCCGCAATCATCGAGAAGACCTTCAAGAAAGCCGAAGGGGTTCATTCTGTAGAAGTGAATTACGGCACTGAGTCGGTGAAGATGTCATATGACGAATCAAAAACAAATCCTCAGGAGCTTTCAAAAAAGATAGAGCCCTTAGGCTACTCTCTCATCGTAGAGCAGACGGCCGAAGAAATGGGCATGTCTGCAGATGAACACGCGGGGCATCTTGGCTTGAATCAATCAAAAAAAGAAAAGCTTGCTGAAGTTGCAAATCAAAGAGCGCTGGTTTTTTCTGCTCTACCGCTTGCGGCCTTTGCCGCTTTCGTGATGGGCTGGGAAATTTTATCGCAATATAAAGTTTTTCCACCAATTAACGAAACGCTGATGGAATTCTTCCATCACCTGTTGCCACTTATGGCAACGTACGTTTTGTTTGTAGTTGGTAAGCCGTACCTGTTGGGTTTCTATCGTTTCCTTCGGTATGGCAAGGCAAACATGGATACACTCATCGGTATTGGTACTGTCGCCGCGTACCTATATAGTTTTGCCGTCACCGCTTTTGAGGACGTGCTACGGCCTTTTATTAATGTTGAGTATCAATACTACGATATGACGATCGTGGTTATTACGTTTATTGCGCTTGGTAAATACTTGGAAGCTCGCTCAAAAATACAGACGGGTGACGCTATAGAAAAACTTCTCAATCTGCAAGCCAAAACAGCTTTGGTCATTCGTGAGGGAAAGGAAGTTGAAATCTCCGTGAACGATGTCGTGCACGGAGATCTGATCATTATTAAACCAGGTGCAAAGATTCCGGTGGATGGCGTGATAACTGAAGGAACTTCTTTTGTCGACGAGTCTATGGTCACAGGAGAGCCGATGCCAGCACAAAAAAAGATTGGAGATGGTGTTGTATCCGGCACAATAAATACAAGTGGCTCATTTACCTTCAAGGCAACCAAAGTCGGGTCCGAAACGTTGCTCGCCCAGATCATAAAAATGGTTGAAGACGCTCAGGGAAGCAAGGCGCCGATTCAAGCATTGGCCGATAAAATCTCGTCGGTGTTTGTGCCAGTCGTTCTTGTGATTGCTTTCCTTACGCTGAGTGCATGGCTTATTGTTGGTTCTCAGTACTTAGGCTTCTCTCAAGCTCTTTCCTTTGGTCTTGTCTCGTTTGTGGGTATTCTCATCATTGCCTGTCCTTGTGCTCTTGGTCTTGCCACACCAACCGCGATCATTGTCGGGGTTGGTAAAGGTGCAAAAGAAGGAATCTTAATCAAAGATGCCACAACTTTAGAAAAGCTTCACAAGGTAAATACGGTCGTGGTTGATAAGACAGGTACATTGACCCGTGGAAAGCCAACTCTGGTAGATATAGTTAATCTCTCAAACCAAAAAGACGAAGAACTCATATCAATCCTCGCATCACTCGAAAAGAAATCAGAGCATCCAATTGCGCATGCGATTGTAAATTACGCGGAGGAGAAAAATAGTACGATATTTGAAGTTTCAGGATTTGAAGGAATACAAGGTAAGGGACTCAAGGGGTCACTTAATGGCACGGAATATTTTGTTGGCAACACTAAGCTCGTAAGCGACCTCGGTATTTCTTTTGACGCGACAAAGCTCGGTGAGTTTACTTCGCAAGGAAAGACTCCCGTCATTCTTGCGACAAAAGAAAAAGTGCTCGGCTTTGTGATGGTGGCGGATGAAATAAAGCCAGAATCGGTTGAGGCTATAAAAAACCTTCACGCTCTTGGAATTAAGGTGATCATGCTTACAGGGGATGATGAAAGAACCGCTAAATATATAGGTTCGCTTGTTGGTATTGATGAGGTGATTGCCCAGGTGTTACCACAGGATAAATTAGCAAAAATAAAAGAACTCCAATCGCAAGGACTCATAGTGGCAATGGCTGGTGATGGCGTCAATGACGCTCCCGCACTCGCTCAAGCAGATGTCGGTATTGCTATGGGTACGGGAACTGATGTGGCAATAGAGTCAGCAGGTATTACGCTCTTGGGCGGAGATATTTCCAAACTCGTCAAGGCGATCAAGCTCTCGAAAATGACGATGAGAGGTATAAAGCAAAATCTCTTTTGGGCGTTCATCTATAATATCGTGGGTATTCCTCTTGCAGCGGGATTATTCTATCCAATCTTCGGCTGGCTCCTCAATCCCGTCTTTGCAGGTTTTGCAATGGCGATGTCATCGGTGTCAGTGGTGTCAAATTCATTACGAATTAAGGCTAAAAAATTATAGGTGAAATGGTATAGTAACATTATGGAACCGACACAAATTATTTTATTTAAAAATAAAAAAATCCGTAGAACACGGCACAACAAAGAGTGGTGGTTTTCTGTGATGGATGTATGTGAAGTTCTTACTGATAGCGTAGATTCTGGATCATATTGGAGAAAACTCAAACAAAGATTAATCGAGGAAGATAGTCAGGTCGTGACATTTTGTCACGGACTGAAATTAGAATCTTCAGACGGTAAAAAATATAAAACAGATTGTGCCGATACTGAAGGGATTTTTCGTATCATTCAGTCTATTCCGTCACCAAAGGCAGAACCATTTAAAAGATGGTTAGCAAAGGTTGGATTTGAAAGAATAAAGGAAATTGAAAATCCAGAGTTGGCAACAAAAAGAACAAGAATGCTTTATAAGTTGAAAGGTTATCCTGATGATTGGATTGAAAAAAGAATGCGGGGCATTGTTATACGAGAAGAACTAACAGAAGAATGGCAAAAACGAGGAGCGAAGGAGCAAAGAGATTGTGAAATACTGACAGCGGAAATTTCTAAAGCGACTTTTGGAATTACCCCTAATCAATACAAAAAAGTAAAAGGACTGAATCAGCAGAATTTGCACGACCATATGGATGATTTTGAGCTTATTTTTACGATGCTAGGTGAACGATCCACAACAGAAATACATAAAAATGAAAATTCAAAAGGCTTACCTAAATTGAAAAGCGATGCCAAAGCGGGAGGTGACATTGCCGGTGGAGCTAGAAAAAAACTTGAAAAGCGACTCGGCAGGTCCATTGTTTCAAAAGATAATTTTTTGTCGAAAAAGAAACAGCTAAGAATTAAGTCGAAGTAATTATGATCACCAGTAAACTAAAAATTATATTTGGGCTATCTATACCGATTTTTATGGCGCACGGTGTAGAAGAATTCATGACTCATTTTTACGACACCGACACCCATAACGGTGCAATATTTGGAGCCTTGTCAGAGCTCTCAAATCACGGAGCGACATTCGTGACGTTTCAGGTGATGCTGGGGCTTCTTCTTGTAATTTCCTTCCTCCTTATTTTAGGAGAGAAGTGGCGATGTAACATCTTGGCTATTGTCGGAATAGTATATATATATGAACTGCATCACCTATATAAGGCTGCCATAATCGGAGGGTACTATCCAGGACTGTATACATCTCTTGTGTTTCCAGTCATAGCATTCTTTTTCTGGAAAGAGTGGCTGCATGTTAAAAAACAAATAAAATGAAAAGCTATACCTTCCACGTTCACGGGATGCACTGCAATGCGTGTGTGTTACTTATTGAAAGCGAGCTTAATAATTACCCCGGGGTTGTTCACGCACAAGTTTCGTTGAACACTAACTCGATTGAAGTCATGGGTGATTTTGGTGAAAAAACAGATAGCGAGATACTTAGAATGCTCTCTGTACCCATAGAAGATAATGGCTATACTCTGTCTCTTGAAAAGCACGTAAAAGATAAAAAATGGTCTGACTTTAAAATAGCAGTACCCATTGCGCTGGGTTTTGCAGTCCTCTTTGTTTTCCTGCAGAAGATGGGAATTGTGAATTTGGTAGGTGGTGGCACTGTCACCTACGGCACAACGTTCGTGATTGGAATTATTGCTTCGCTCTCAACATGTATGGCAGTGGTGGGGGGTTTGCTTCTTTCAATGTCAGCTACGTTTGCGAAAGAGGGAGATACCATAAAACCCCAGCTGATGTTTCATATCGGACGAATCGTCTCGTTCTTTATACTTGGAGGGGTTATTGGCGCACTAGGTTCAGCATTCACTCTCAGCACAACAGCAACATTCACCTTGGGTGTGGTCATAGGAGTCGTCATGCTCATACTTGGAATTAATTTGCTTGATGTATTTCCTTGGGCAAAAAAGCTTCAGCCTTCGATGCCAAAGTTTATTGCAAAACACGCTCACGGAGTTTCAAAATTCAATCACACACTCACGCCTGCTCTTGTGGGCGTTGCCACTTTCTTCCTACCATGCGGATTTACTCAATCAATGCAGATGTATACTCTTACCACAGGAAGTTTTTTAGAGGGTGGTCTGACAATGTTGGCATTTGCGCTGGGCACGTTGCCAGTCTTGGCATTGATTAGCTTTAGTTCCTTCAGCATACAAAACAGTGCGAAAGCAGGGGTCTTTTTCAAAACCGCAGGACTTATTGTAATCATGTTTGCTTTGTTTAACCTCATCAACGGTATGGTGATTATCGGAGCTATTTCGCCAGTCTTTAATTTTTAGTATAATCCACTATAATAAACAGCTATGAAAGCAACTGTCCTAGCAAGTATCGTAGCAGTTTTCCTCATAGGAGGTGCATTTATGTTGGCAAAAGAAAACACGAAAAATGTCACGCAGGAACCTCTTGAAAATGTCGCCATTGTTGAGGGTACACAGATTGTCACCATAAATGCTAAAGGTGGGTACCAGCCACAAAAAAGTACTGCAAAAGCTGGTATCCCAACCATTATTCGTTTTGACACCAATGGAACATTTGACTGCTCATCATCTGTGAGGATTCCTAGTATGGGAATAAGTGAAATGCTTCCCCAGACAGGATCAACAGATATTGCTATAGGCGCACAACAGGTAGCGACCCTTCAAGGGACATGCGGGATAGGAATGTATCCCTTTGAAATTGAATTTACCTCATAATTGGTATGAAAGAAAGACATCCCACGCCTTGAATCGTTGATTTAGACACCAATTTTCCAGACACCTTTTCCCCTCGAAGGTTGTGTCCGTATGCGTGCACAAGCGCATCGTTTCCACCGAAATCAAAAAACCACCCTTGCTGGTGGTTTTTTTGTTTGAGGACACGAGCGAATGCTAGAGATTAATGCTGAGTGAGCGGTGCCGAAACAGTCGGAGTGCTCCAAGAACACCCACGCCGAGCAAAAGGAATAACAAAGAATCACTGATATCATTCATTTTCGCGGCATCACGTGCTTCTCCGACACCCGAAATACAGTTCGCTAGCTGTATTGGCATCTGCTGTTCTTGCACTTCCATCTGCTGTTTTTCGGCGGCGCTTGGCTCACGCGAGGTCACATTGTCTGCCTGGTAATAGATCGTCGGATAAACGTAGTAGTTGGTCTGGCAGTCTTCCTCGCGCGGATGGTACTGTTCTGTTGCAGAGCTGCTCAAGAAGGAGAAAGCCATGACGCCACCGGTTGGATACTTATCGAAAGCGGCAAAATTCACTGTTGTCTTTAATGTGCCATAGATGCCAATAAGAATAAGTACGACACCGATAAAAAATAGCCACGGACGATCCTTCCCTCCTGCTTCATTTGACATAATGATTGTTTATTATCTGATTAATGACCCAATACTATCACAAAAAGCTATAGTATGCTCCGCTTAGGACTCTCCTAGGCGGAGCAGGCAATGATATACTGTCTTTGATATGAAAGACGAGATACTAACTTTTTTTAGGGGGGATGTTTTTGATGATGAAGGTACGCTCACCACATACTCGCGCGATGCGAGCTTGCTTGAGGTACGACCAGCGCTTGTAGTATTTCCTAAAGATAGTCATGACGTACAGGCGCTCGTTCGGTGGGCGTCAGAAAATAAAGTGCGGTATCCACATCTGTCTATTACGCCACGGTCTGCTGGCACCTGTATGTCAGGGGGTCCACTTGGAGAGTCAATCATTATGGACTTTACACGCTACATGCATGCTGTAGAGCCCGCAAAAAAAGTCACGCCTTTTGAGATTATCCCAAAATATCCCAATGCGCACACGGTGACCATCAGAGGAGAAATCACTGTAGAGCCAGGGTGTTACTATCGCGATTTTGAAACAGTGACGATTGCCGAAGGGCTGTTGTTGCCCTGTTATACCGCATCAAAAAGTATTAATGCGGTGGGTGGCATGGTCGGCAACAACTCTGCGGGAGAAAAAACACTACAGTATGGCAAAACCGAAGACTATATAAAATCCCTGAAGGTTGTTTTTGCTGATGGCAATGAGTATGAAGTGAAGGCTTTGAGTAGAGCAGAGCTCCAAGCAAAGATGAGTCAGGGAACGTTTGAGGGTGAGGTCTATCAAAAAATATTCGCACTTATCAATGAAAACAAAAAGGCTATTGTTGATGCAAAACCAAATGTCTCTAAAAATTCTGCAGGGTACTATTTATGGAATGTGTGGGATGAAACAAACAACACTTTTGATCTGTGCAAGTTGTTCGTGGGGTCACAAGGGACCTTGGGTATTGTTACGGAGGTCACCTTTCACCTGGTTGCTACAAAGAAGGCATCAAAGCTAGTTGTACTATTTATGAAAGATGTACAGCGACTCGGAGAGGTGGTGGATGCTATTTTGCCACACCATCCAGAGAGTCTTGAGTCGTACGATGATGCGACTATGAAATTGGCAATCAGATTCTTTCCAGATTTTCTCAAAACAAAGGGGTTGTGGAAAATGATTACATTTATGTGGAGTTTTTGGCCAGAAGTTTTTATGATGAGTACGTTTGGTATACCAAAACTGATCTTGCTGGTGGAGTTTGCTGGCGATAGCGAAGAAGAGATTGATGCTATGGCACAGAAACTACTTCCTGACCTACGTGCATTTCCTTTTAAGGTCCGTGTGACCACTTCGCATGCCGAATCTGAGAAATACTGGGATATTAGACGAGAAAGTTTTGCCCTTTTGCGTAAGCATGTGAAAGATAAGCACACCGCACCGTTTATTGATGATATTGTGGTACGCCCCGAATCTCTCTCTGAATTTCTCCCTCGGCTGGACGCACTTTTGGCCAAATATCCTATTATGTACACTGTTGCGGGGCATGCAGGTAATGGCAATTTTCATATTATTCCATTGATGGATTTTACAGATCCTCAAACTACTCACACCATCATGGATCTCTCAAAAGAGGTATATGATTTGGTGTTAGAATATAAAGGGTCTATTACTGCTGAGCACAATGATGGTATTATACGCTCACCGTTTCTTCCGCAGATGTTCGGCCACCACATTTATGGATTGTTTGAAAAAACAAAAGATATTTTTGATTCAAAAAATATCCTTAATCCAGGAAAGAAGGTGGGAGGAAGTATGCACTACTTAGAGGAACACATAATCCGCGAGGGACATAAAGAGGCGCACACTTTATAAGGTTATATTTATATACATATGCTCACGTATATACTTCTTGAAATAGTTTCGATAGGCGTCGCACTAGTCGCATTAGGCATCATTCTTTTTCAATTTTTAAAGTATGAACATTTGGGGGCATTCCTCAAACGGAAGAGCGTATACATACCAATACTGTTACTCATTATTTCTGGTATTACAGGGTTACTTTCAAACAGGACATACCCACCAGATTTTGCGATGCCGTTTTTTTCGTATTCGCATGCGCCAGGAGGATTGCCTCCGAACCTTCCTTTTGCGAATATTTTTAAATTCTTTGCACATAAGAATGATTTTGAGAAAGTTGCTGATATTGGAGCTGATCCAAATGCAGTACCGTATTAATCAGCAAAACCAGATGCCGATGGTATCATTCGTATTTCATTGACCGCAAAAGAAGTGATCTCTGAAATTGCTCCAGGAATATTTAATAACTACTGGACCTTCGATAAGCAAGTGCCTGGACCCATGCTTCGTATCACAGAAGGTGATGTGGTTGAGGTTTCTCTTACGAACGATCCGACCAGTTTGCATGATCACAGTATTGATCTTCACGCAGTCACGGGACCTGGTGGAGGAGCTGTGCTGACACAGGTCGCACCAGGTGAAACCAAGACATTTCAATTTAAAGCTCTCAATCCAGGGTTGTATGTCTATCATTGTGCGACGGCAAATGTCAGTACCCATAATTCGCATGGGCAATATGGGCTCATACTCGTAGAGCCAAAAGGCGGTCTTCCTAAGGTAGATAAAGAGTTTTATGTGATGCAAGGAGAGCTGTACACGACGGGTCAGATTGGAAAGAAGGGGCTTATGGTCTTTGACACAGAAGCACTCCTCGACGGTATACCGAGTTACGTGACGTTTAACGGCAGGATAGAGAGTGCTCCACGGATGCATGCAAAAGTGGGGGATACAGTGCGTATGTATGTGGGGAATGGTGGGGTGAATCTCATCTCATCATTCCACGTTATCGGTGAAATATTTGACACCGTGTATCCAAATGCCAGCATGGGGGGCGCTCTCGAGCACAATACACAAACTGCTGTTGTTCTGCCTGGAGGTGCAAGTATTGTAGAATTCAAACTTGATGTGCCAGGCAACTATCTTTTGGTGGACCACGCACTTGCTCGTATGAATAAGGGCGCGTGGGCAGTCCTGGAAGTCTCGGGAGACGATAATCCTGAAATTTTTAAAGCGGTAACCAACGGAAGCACCAGTGATGGTGCGAGCAAGGACAGTGGGTACTAATGAGCTATTACTACCTCTAGCATAGATGTGATTCCGCCGAGGCGTTGCCTCGGCGGAGCTCCCAAATATAGGGGCGCCACTGGCACTACTTATTCTTCTTGGTTGGCCAAAAAGTTGGAAAGAATGGTTAAGATAAAAAGTCTTGCCTAGGCAACGCCTAGGTGTAAAAAGATTATTAGGATAAAAGGTTTCAGGAACTTTATTTAGACACCAATTTTCCAGACACCCTTTTCGCGAAAGGCGGGGATGGTTTGACGTTTGCCAGAATTAATCAAACCAGCAAGCGGTACATTTTGCTGTTTTGCGTATACAGATAAAGTCAGTATCTGTAGCCCTCCCAGATACGCTAAGCGCTTATGCAGACCTTCTGCAAGCGCTAGGTACACTACCCGCTCCATGGCTTTTACTGACTTCGTGTCCCGATACAGGCCAAAAGTCTTATAATATAATTGTTTTTCTTTGTCTCGAATAATGATATTAGGGTATCCATACTCTTGAAGTTGTAAATTAATGAGAACTCGGCCCACCCTACCGTTACCGTCACAAAATGGATGAATCGTTTCAAATTGCAAATGAAAATGCGCAATTTTTGTAATAACGTTCTCACTAGGTTCGGTTTTGTACATATGCAGTAATGACTCAATCATACGTAACACGTGTTCTGGTGCCGGAGCAACATGTCGACCGATGCGCACGTATTCACCAACACCTCTAAATCGTCCAGCAATAGCATCATCAATACCACCAATCAATAGTCCGTGCAAAAATAAAATTGTCTGTTGATTGAGCACCAGGGTGTCTTTTTTTGCCTTAATGTACTCGTAGACACGAGCGAGGTTTTTAGCCTCGTAGATTTCATGCAGTGAATAGTCTTTTGATACTTCTAAGTCGAGTAAGATTTTTTCGGTGTCGTCCAAAGTGAGCGTTGAATTTTCAATCGCGTTTGAGTTATAAACAGATTCAGCCAATTCCACCTCTTCAATCATAATGAGGAGGGGTAGTTTATCCTTCTTTAGTTCATCGAATTGCTGCTTGAGAGAGAGGAGATAGTGCTGATTTTTTGAAATTTTTGCCATAAAATACGTAAATGTATAGCTATATTATAGTAAATTTATGCTTTTTGTCAATCAAAAACGTAAATTTGCTTGTTTTTTGGGGTATATTTACGTTTTTGGTACCCACTACACTCACTGATCAGGCTACCACTATGATCTCCAAGCTCCTCTCGTGCTATGCTTAAGGTATGAAAAATTCCACAATTATTGTACTGGTGGGGGCTTTGATTATCATTGTAGGTGCGGGAGTCTTCTTTTTGAAAAAGAATATAGAGTATAAAAAAGATACGCTATCGCCAGTGGTGGTGCCGACTGCTCCTGTGGTAACAAAAGATACAAGTAAGGAGATTGATGTGCAAGTGCCAGAGGTCCAAGCTATTGATAAAACAAAAACAGTGATAGGGGCGTCTGTTGAAAAGCGCGACATCACTGCCTATCATTATGGTACGGGAGACACGGAGCTTCTTTTTGTGGGAGGTATTCATGGTGGATATGGAGGGAATACTGTTCTCGTTGCCTACGAGTTGATGGACTACCTTGAAAAAAATACAAACAAGATTCCTGAAAATATTCGCGTGACCGTGATACCGGTATTGAATCCAGACGGACTCAATGTCGTGGTTGGTACGCCAGGTCGTTTTTCGCCATCTGCTATACCAACAAAAGAGAAGACTATTCCTGGGCGTTTCAATGCGAACATGGTTGATCTCAATCGCAACTTTGACTGTGATTGGCAGTCTGAAGGTATGTGGCAAAATACCAAAGTGAGCGGAGGAGACAAGGTATTCTCTGAGCCAGAGAGTCAGGCATTTAAAAAGTACATAGAAGGAAATGAGCCTGACGCCGTCGTCGTGTGGTACAGCGCTGCTGGGGGAGTCTATTCTTCAAATTGTCACAATGGTATTTCTACAGAAACACGTACTCTCACAAAAATGTATGCACGCGCTTCAGGCTATCCTGCGCACGAAGAATTTAACTTCTACGAAATCACAGGCGACATGGTTAATTGGCTTGCCAAAAAAGAAATTCCTGCAATCAGTGTCCTTCTCACAAACCACCAAGACACTGAGTGGAATAAAAATCTCAAGGGCATCGAAGCGCTCTTTGCCTATTACGCAAAACAATAATGTATTTATTTTCTCCGAAACACCTTGTTATTGGTGGTGTGCTCGTAATGAGTGTCATGCTCGCTATTTTGTTACTGTATCCACGCACGGCTGAAACACCTTCAATGCAGATAGAGACCCCTCCAGAAATTTCACAGGAAGAAAAAAAAGAAAGCCCTGTTCGTATCGTGCTTGGCACGTCTGTCGAAGGTCGTGAAATTGAGGCATATACGTTTGGCGCAGGAGAGACCCATCTCCTCTTTGCGGGAGGTATGCATGGTGGGTATGAATGGAACAGCGTGCTTCTTGCGTACCAGGCTATCGACTATTTGACTGAGAATCCTCAGGCTGTTCCCGATACACTGTCGGTGACGGTGATCCCCGCACTCAACCCCGATGGCCTTTTTAACGTTGTCGGAAAAGAAGGTCGCTTTACTCTTGCAGATGTGCCAAAGAGCACGGAGTCGGTAGGGCAAGGTCGTTTTAACGCCAACGGCGTAGATCTCAATCGCAACTTTGATTGCAAATGGCAACCTGAAAGTATGTGGCGAGGGACAAAGGTGAATGCGGGAACTGCACCATTTTCAGAACCTGAAGCTCTTGCGCTTAAAGAGTTTGTAGATGAGTCAAAACCTGACGCTGTGGTGTTTTGGCACAGTCAGGCAAATGCGGTGTACGCTTCTGAATGTGAGAAGGGCATTCTCCCTGCGACGCTTGTTTTGATGAATACCTATGCAAAGGCTGCAAAATATAGCGCGGTTGCGTCTTTTGACGCATACCCTGTCACTGGAGACGCAGAGGGGTGGCTTGCGTCTATTAATATTCCTGCAATTACCGTAGAGCTACAAACACACGAGACGATAGAATGGGAACGAAATTTAGCGGGTATCATATCGGTGTTCTCTCAGTATGGGAAGAGTAATGCGTCATTGTAATCTGTACACGTCGTGCAATACGCTCGCCATCTTTCTGCTATACTGATACGTATGGAAAATGATATACGCACCCGTCTTGATGCGCAGGACGCAAAGCTCGAAGCTATTTGGCAGTCGGTAGAAAAGAGTCGCAAGTATTTTCTCATTACCGCATGGATCACCATCGGAGCTATCGTCCTTCCACTGATAGCACTCGCTCTCATTATACCTGCGTTTATGAGTAGTTATACCGCTTCTATCGAGGGTCTGCTGTAGGTGGGTAATCTAAGATACTTTTTGAGCGTAGATACAGATACTGCGTCTTTTTGCGGGAGCTCCTTTTATGAGGTGGCGGTGTGATTTTAATACTTTGTGTATGGTAAAACGTTTTTCAATAAGCGTCAGAATTTCTTCTTCAGTAAAGACATATTCGGCAACACCAATGAGGGGATGGATATATGAACCAGCTTCTTTTCCGGGATGATCTCGCAATAGACGGAGCGCGTTGCGGTCTTCGTCCAAAAGAAATGTCTTAAAAAAATACCATCCACCGGGACGAAGTACACGAAGTACCTCATCTTGGAAGTCTTCTCGCTCTGTATGCGTGAGCACGTGGGATGCCATCATGTCGAGAACCAAGGCTTGCGAAGCATCCGGAAGAGGAATAGCGAGCGCAATGGAGCGAACCGCAAAAGCGAGAGGGAGCTCTTTGCCCATATCTTTTGCTTGTGTGATTGCTTGGCTTGAGATGTCGTATCCAATGCCACGCATGGCGTAGGTTTTTGCAATATGGATAAGGTTGCGCCCATTGCCACAGCCGAGGTCGAGCATTGACATAGTGGGGTTGAGAAACGAGCGTCCAGATTGACGTTCAATAAAACGTAAAAACTTCTCTAAATCCTCACTCGGATTAAGAGACAGGGCGAAGTGCCCCGCTTTTTTGTATTCATAGTTCCAGAAGCCAGAACCAACTTTTTTCTTTCCGCGCGCCATGTTCTGCATTAGAGCACGATACGTGGAAGGTGACAAATTTCTGCTCTGTGGTATAATCCATAACAATGAAAACGCCTGCAGAATATCAAGACATCTATATATATGGACGACATGCCGTGATGGAGGCACTTTCTGCTCCTCTAGGCGTTGTCTCAAAGGTATTTGTGTCACCAGCACGAAAAGATGCAGAGCTCATCACTGCGCTTGAGAATGCAAAGGTGCCTATGTTTGCACTTGATGTGGGCAAGTTGCCCAGAGAAGTTAGTGATGAAGCGGTGCACCAAGGGGTACTCGGTATTGTCGCCTCATCAAAACTTCTCCTCACCTATAAAACATTTATAGAGTCATTGAGTATTTCTGCCGATACGTCTCTTGTAATATTGGGGGAGATACAAGACCCACATAATGTTGGTGCGATCATTCGTTCCGCTGCGGGACTCGGTGTCGCGGGCGTTTTGATACCACAGCACAACCAAGCTCAGGTCACCGGGGCCGTCATAAAAGTGTCGGCAGGAATGGCATTTAAGATACCATTGGTGTCGGTGGGGAATGTAAATACCGCAGTGCGCGATCTCAAAGAACGGGGTTTTTGGATATATGGACTTGATGGAGAGTCCAAACAATCGGTAAGTACAGAAGTGTATGATCGCCCGTCGGTATTTTTGCTCGGAAACGAAGGAAAAGGTCTGCGAGAAAAGACACAAGAACTGTGTGACATTATGGTTTCTATTCCTATGCATCCGAGGTGTGAGTCCTTTAATGTGGCCGTGTCTGCTGCTATCGCTCTCTACGCATGGAGCGCACAGCACCCTGCGTCGGTATTGGAAAAAGTCTCCCCACTGTCAAGGTGAAACCTTGACAGTGGGGGCTGAAAGAGTGCCTATAATTTTTTGGTGTTGCTATGAGAGGTGATACGATGCGTGTATGAAAACACTTATCTTTGATATTGAGACAGTGGGCGAGGAGTGGGAGTCACTTGATGAGACTTCACACGAAGTACTTACGCGCTGGATAGATAAAACTGCAAAAAATGACGAAGAGCGCCAGGCGCAGATAGATGACTTAAAAAACGGCCTTGGTTTTTCTCCCCTTACAGGGCGCATCGTTGCGATAGGGCTCTACGATCTCGAGCGCGCAAAAGGCGTAGTCTTTTATGATCCAGCTGGCGAGACTCATGCGGACACAGAACACGAAGGGTACCTACTCAAGCCGCGCACCGAAAAAGAGATGCTCCACGATTTTTGGGAAGGGGCAAAAACATACGACACTTTTGTAACCTTTAATGGGCGGGCATTTGACGCACCGTTTCTTGCTCTTCGTTCAGCTATCCTCGGAATACGACCCACAAAAGATTTACTCGAAGGGCGGTATCTCTACCAACAGCGTTCGTGCAGACACATCGACCTTGCTGACCAACTTTCTTTCTATGGCGCGATGTATCGCAAATCGTCGCTCCATATGTTTTGTCGTGCATTTGGTATTGCAAGTCCAAAAGCAGAAGGGGTGTCGGGGGATGATGTCGCACTTCTGTTTAAAGAAAAAAAGACACTCGACATTGCTCGCTACAATGTCCGCGACGTCATCGCCACCACCGAGCTCTACAAAAAATGGCGCGAGCACCTGTCTTTTGGAAGGTGAGGAACTTCGCCTAGGAGAGTCCTAGGTGAAGCTTAGTCCTAGGCGAAGCTTAAAAAGCGCGGCAATTATGTCGCGCTCTTTGCATTTCCAGCACCCTTGCTTTTTTAATAAACTATGTCCTCCTAAGGTAACCCTGGGCAGAGAGCTTGATTTTTTCTAAAAGTGTTGCTTCCTAGGGTAACCCTGGGATAGGTGAGGAACTTCGCCTAGGAGAGTCCTAGGTGAAGCTTAGTCCTAGGCGAAGCTTAAAAAGCGCGGCAATTATGTCGCGCTCTTTGCATTCTACTAGGGTAACCCTGGGATACAGAGGGCTTGATTTTTTCTAAAAGTGTTGCTTCCTAGGGTAACCCTGGGATATACCCTGGGATATACCCTGGGATATAACCCTGGGATACTAAGGATTTCCTGAACATCCAGCAGACGAAGCTAGCGCAGGGTCAGTGCCAAAAAAACCGGTGGTGCCCGTTATTGATGATTGTCCGCTACTGCCTAAGCAAAACATTCCTCCAGAAGCAAGACGAGCCATTATAGAATAATTGTTTGATGTACTCGTGGTATTAATTCTTACTACATAGTTTGCGCTTGCGTTAGTTGCTACCTTGCTACCAGAACTTAAGACAACAATATTCTCACAGAGCTTCTGTATTTCGGTAGCTTCTGTTGCTGTTAGATTCCGTATATGCGAACTCCTGGCGCTACTGGTGGTCCGAGTGTTGAGCAGGAATATTTTGAAGCGCTTGTTGCTCCCTCACCATTGCTCCAGTACCCACTGCTCTGTATATCTGCGTAACTGCCGTGGTCGTCTCGTACATTTTCAACAACGTTTCTAATCTGGATAACTGAACTTCTTATAGACGCATCCCTCGCTTTAATTCGTGCAGAGTTTAAACTCGCCAACACCACACTCGACAAGAGGCCGATGATGGCAATTACTACCAGAAGCTCTATGAGGGTAAATCCTTTTTTTGATGTTGAAAATATATTCATGTTACAGCATCATGTCCGCCTCGGTAGGGACGTAAGTATCTGCCGATGGTGCGAACCACCCAAAGAGACCTGCGTAGAGGTAGAAGGTAATGGCGAAACAGACCACTATAATACCCATGAGAAGGTATCCTGCTTGCTGTTCGTTTTTCACAATACCGAGCTTGGTCAGAAAGCCAACCATGCTGGGTTTTACACGTTCACCCAAAAGACGGCGTGAGGTGAAGCGTGGGCCGTTGTCCTCTTCATCAAATTGAACGTCTGCCATATAACCGAGACATTACTTGTATATCTACAGGGTAGCATATACAGCAGTGCTTTGTGTCGGGGGTGTGGATTAGGCTATACTGTGGGGGCTATGAATAAGAAATTTCCTGAAGGGTTTTATTGGGGCGCAGCGTCGGCTTCGTATCAGGTGGAAGGAGGTATTGAAAATGTGGATTGGGCGAAGGCCGCAGGCGAGGGTAGGGTCCCTGCCTGCGGAAGGGCGTGCGACCATTATCATCTCTACGAAAAAGATTTTGATATCGTAAAAAGCCTTGGACATAATGCGCACCGTCTTTCTATTGAATGGGCACGCATTGAGCCAGAAGAAGGAAAATTTGATGAAAAAGAAATAGAGCATTACAGAGACGTACTACGCGCGCTCCATGCGCGCGGTATCACGCCTTTTATTACCCTGTGGCACTTCACACTCCCTCTTTGGTTTTCTGAAAAAGGAGGTTTTGAGCAAAAAGACTCGCCAGAAATCTTTGCGCGCTACTGTGCGTATGTGGTGGAGCATCTCAAAGACCTTTGCAACAACTTTTCTACCATCAATGAGCCCATCGTCTTTGCCTCAAATGGATGGCTTCGCGGGACGTGGCCACCTTTTAAACGCTTCGCACTTACCGATATGGTTGCTATCACCAACTCTGGCAGACAGCATGAGGCGCGGTATCAAAAAGATATTCGGCATATGTTTCTCTATTTTCGTGTGGTCAAAAATCTTGCGAAGGCACACAATGTTGCATACGATGCAATAAAAAAGATGTCACCTGCTGTTGACGTGAGCGTGGTGACACACATCGTTCTTTTCCAATCCAACAGCAATCCTTTCAATATGCTTGCAGCTACATTCATGAACTGGTTTTGGACGTACCGCTTTATGAACCGCATACACAAAAAATGTGATTCTATTGGTCTCAATTATTACATTCACAAAAAATTTGGTGATACGAAGAATTACGAAAAAACCGATATGGACTGGGATATCTACCCCGAAGGAATGTGTGAGTGCCTGCGTATGCTCGCACGCTACAAGAAACCACTGTTTGTATCAGAGGCAGGAATAGCGGACGCGAAAGATACTAGACGCGCTTCCTATATAGAAAGACAAGTAGATGCCGTCTATTGCGCTCTAGAAGAAGGAATTGATGTGCGAGGGCATATGTACTGGTCACTTCTTGACAACTATGAGTGGGCGCTTGGTTTTGAAAAACGTTTTGGACTTATTGCGATAGATTACGAAACCTTAGAGCGTACGGTGCGACCTTCCGCGTATGTGTATAAGAAAATCTGCGAAGACAACGGCATCCTATAGAATAAAGCGTAATGTTTTCTTGGATTTTTCTGGCTGTCGCGGCGCAGTGCATCAATGCAGTCGTCGCTATTGCAGATAAGTACATCGTTACGAGTAAAAAGGCGATGCCACAGCCTTTTGTCTATGCATTTTATACCTGTATCTTTGCCGGAGCGTGGGTGGTAGTGTTTGCGGCGGGCATACTACCTATGCCCTTTTTTGCCACACTCGGGGTGCCGTCGCTCTCCAATATAGAATACCCATCGCTCGCGACCGCTGCTATCGCGTTCCTCTCCTCGTATACATTCTTTATAGCGCTCGTTTCTCTCTACTCGGCGTTGCGCGATGCGGACGCTTCGGACGTGATACCTGTGGTCGGGGCAGTCTCGGCGGTGGTGTCATTTGGTCTCAGCTATTTTTTCTTGGACACACGGCTTACGCCACATTTTATCGTGGGCATTGTGTTGCTGTCTGTGGGAACTTTTCTGGTGTCGCATCTGCGTTTCACTTGGCGCACCTCGTTGATGTCGGTTCATGCAGGTATTTTTTTTGCGATCCACTTTGTGACGCTCAAGGGACTCTTTACGGCAACCTCATTTGATAACGGATTTTTTTGGTCACGCGTCACTCTTTTTATTGTTGCACTCTCCATGCTTTTGATACCGAAGCTCTTTATCAAAATACACAGTCAAACAAGAGCAACAGGTGCGCGAACGGGCCTGTTGGTATTGGGCATTAAGCTTCTTGCGGGAGTAGGTTCTATCCTCATTCTCAAAGCAACAGCACTCGGAAATGTTGCGGTGGTACAGGCTCTCGGAGGTATACAGTTTGTGCTCATACTCTTTTTCTCGCTCTTTTTTGGGCACAAGATTCCTCCTGAATATGGAGAAAATATCAAACATCCACACGAGATGTACCACAAGGTGGTATTTGTCTCGATAATAACCATCGGTTTCCTTGTATTATTCCTCTAATGAAACGGCGATATACAATTTTTATAAGGTGTCTTATCGGGTGTGTGAGCGTGCTGGTACTTATTGTGGGTATAGTGTTTCTCTTAGCACAAAAAGAAATCCCCGAGCGTATCACCTATGGCGTCTCCTTCAATGCCCCCTACGCAAAAGAATTGGGACTTGATACGCGCAAGGCGTACCTTGCGATACTCGACGAACTCGGTGTCAAACATCTGCGGCTCGCTGCCCACTGGGACATGGTTGAAAAGAAGCGTGACACCTACGATTTTTCTGAGATTGACTTTCAAATGCGTGAGGCTGAAAAGAGAAATGCCGATGTGGTCTTTGCGGTGGGGAGACGGTTGCCGAGGTGGCCTGAGTGTCATATCCCCGACTGGGCAGAGGGACTCTCATGGGAAGAACAAAAGAAAGAATTGCGAGACTATATCACTGCATTTGTCGGTCGTTACAAAAGCTACTCCAACATCACCTATTGGCAGGTAGAAAATGAACCGTACCTCAATGTCTTTGCCAATGAACATTGCGGTGACCTGGACGAGGATTTTCTGAAAGAAGAGATTGCTCTTGTGAGGTCACTCGATGGTACGCGACCCATCTTGGTGACCGATAGTGGAAACCTAGGGACGTGGCGTGGCGCGTACAAAAATGGTGACGCATTTGGCACGAGTGTGTATGTCTATTTTTGGAATCCTGACCTAGGGCAATTTAAAACCATATTGCCTCCAGCATTTTATCGCGTAAAGGAAAATGTTATGAGTTTGGTATATGGAAAGAAGAAGACCTTTCTCATAGAGCTTTCTGCAGAGCCGTGGCTCCTTGAGCCCATCGTGAATACTCCTGTGGACGTGCAGTATTCCCGCATGGACCTTGTGAAATTTGAAGAAATTCTTGCATATGCAAAAAAGACTCGCTACGACACCCAGTTTCTCTGGGGCGCTGAGTGGTGGTATTGGCTTCACTTGAAAGGGGAGTCTGGCATGTGGGATCGTGCACGAGAGCTCTATAAGACAGGGAAATAGTAGTGGGAATTTCAAAAGTAGAGTATGCTCAGAGAGTATGAGGTGTATTATTTTCTGCATACTCTTTTGCGCTCTTGGTTTTGGTGCAGGATATGGTGCTCGCTTTTTTACGCAACTGAAAAGTAATCTACAGTCGTTGCAGAAAATGGAGGGAGGTCAAAAAGGAGCCGTGTCCCCACAAGGAGGGACTCCTGTTGGGACGAGTACTACAGATAGAGCTGACGCCGTAGTGGATCAACCTATCAGTATTCCAGAAAGTCGCCTGACGGATGGTCAAAAGAAGCTCCTTTCTGTTCTGGGCATTGATCCTGCGAAATTTACGGTGACACCGCAGATGATAGAATGCGCAGAAACTACACTGGGCGCTCCCCGCATCTCTGAGATAATGAATGGCGCCACGCCCTCACCACTTGAAGTTATTCGTTTAACGCCTTGTTTGAAGTAGTCATAGACAGTATATGAAAAAAATATCTCTATCGGTGGGTCTTATCGCTATACTATTTTTTATAACAGCATCTTTCGCGCACTCTGCGGTATTGCGTAGTGGTCCGACGGTGTCTGTTCCTGAGGACAGTGTGGTAAAGGGAGATTTTTATGCGGTAGGGAATGATGTCTTTATTTCAGGTGTCGTTGAGGGTGATGTGTATGTGCTTGGAAATAGTGTGACTGTCAATGGTGTAGTAAAAGGAGATCTGGTTGTTGTGGGAATGACGGTAGCAGTACATGGTGCGGTTACTGGTGATGTGCGTATTGTGGGAGCAAAGGTGACTGTCGCAAATAAGGTTGGAGAAGATCTTCTTGTGGGGGCAAACTCTCTTTCGGTGCTATCCTCAGCCTCTGTAGGAGGAGATCTGTTGTTTTATGGCGAGCGAGCAGATGTGACGGGTGCTGTGAAGGGCTCTTTTCAAGCGCAGGCAGGCTCTCTGATGGTTGGAGGTGCTGTGGGGTCTATAGACGTGGCGTTTCAAAAGAGCTTTGAGTTAGGAAGTCGTGCGCAGGTAGCAGGGGATGTCTCGTACGTCAGTAGTAATGATATTCTACGCAGTCCTGAGGCGACAGTGGGGGGCGCTATCAATGGCAAAAAAGAAACCATAGAGTCTGGGGGAGGCCTCAGCCGTGTGGTGTTGCTCTATTGGTTTACCGTACTTTTTTCTGCACTTACACTGGTGCTTTTGCTCAGAGAAAGAATATCGGTGTTTTTTATGTTTTCTCAGCACACTCTGCGTCTTTCGAGTTTGTTTGGGGTGGGGGTCGTTCTTCTTGTGCCGATTCTCTCTACGATTTTGATGGGAAGTATTTTAGGATTACCCTTGGGGATTTTCCTCCTCTCTCTGTATATCTCATTACTGGTATTTAGTTTTGTACTTCTCCATGTGCTGGTGGGGGCAGGGCTTGCAAGACTGATCACTAAAAAATACGAGGTTTCGTGGCTATGGACTATTGCGGGAGTGGTTGTTGCGCAAGGTATTTTACTACTCCCGTGGATTGGGGCATTGGTATTTTTTGCGGGATGGGTAAGTGTTGCGGGGATGGTGTTGTATCAGGTGTATCTCGCTCTTCGTCGCTGATTTGCAGAAAAAGAGACTTTTAAAATGGAGTGCGTGTATGGATAGTAGAAAGAAACAAGTGCGTGCGCTACGTGTTAAAAAAATGAATGCGGTTTTGCGGAAATTGTATCCGGAGGCAAAAATTGCGCTTAACTTTTCAAGCCCGTGGGAATTAATGGTTGCGGTACAGCTTTCTGCGCAGTGTACCGATGCGCGAGTGAATCTTGTCACCGAGAAGCTTTTTAAAAAATACCCAACACTCAGCGACTACGCGCGTGCGCAGCAGACAGCCTTTGAAAGAGATATTTTTTCATGTGGTTTTTATAGAAATAAAGCGCGCAATATAATAGCGGCAGCGAAAATGCTAAAAGAGAAATTTGGCGGTGAAATACCGCAGACACTCCCCATGCTCATCACCATCCCTGGTGTTGCTCGTAAAACAGCAAACGTCGTTCTTTCAAATCTGTACGGAAAAGCAGAAGGAATTGCTGTTGATACTCACGTTCGGCGCTTTGCGATACGGTTTGACCTCTCTGACTTTAGAGACCCCGTGCGTATTGAAAAAGATCTTATGGAAATCATGCCGAAAAGTGAATGGTGGGGCTTTAACCATAGGCTCGTCCACTATGGTCGCGATGTATGTCCTGCGCGGAAACATGATTGTGGGGAGCATCCCTTGACTCTGATATATCAAAAGGCTGTTACAGTCTGGCCAAAAGCAAGATAATCCTTGTATAACCGCCACTTTTGCGCCTTTTTGTAGATAAGGTATTCTAGTACTGTAACCCAGTAACGACAGAACTCTATGAACTTACTTTTTGCAGTTGTTGAGGATTTGACACTTTTTGCGGTCGGAGCCGTACGTGGCCTTTTGTTGCCTTCTCCTAGGATCGAAAATCCTGAGCGAGTGCTCCATTCGGCTCTTACCTATACGGTACTCCCCGCAACATCTGAAACAGCTCCACCTCGAGCGCTTATCGCGCGTCTTCTGCAACAGCCCTCTGCAATGTCACTCCAAAAAAGTCTACAGAAAAGCACGGTGATGTATACCTCATCACTTGCGACGTCGCTACGAAGCGCTCCGGGTATTGTGGGAGATACGGTGTACACGGTCTTGCCGTATGGGTCTATGGTTATGGTGCTTGATGTAGATGATATGTGGGCGCAGGTTGCAAGTGGTGAGTATATGGGGTGGGTATATGTTGATGATCTTGAAGACCGTGCCGCACACGTGTATCCAGCCTTTCATATCGGCGAAGAAAATCTTGCAGATGATCCCGCGACCATTCGTCTGCGCGCGCTCATCAATGATGAGTTTGGAGCAGGTGAAATGGATTTGCCTCTCAATGCAGAAGAGTATGTACTCTACCGTCTCGTACGGAAAGGTATAAAAATAACATGGCCATTGGTGCGTCCGCGTACACCGGGTACGTGGCATAGTATCTTGAAAGACGTGCATGGGGTCATCATTCTTTCGGAGCCTAAGGCGGGAGCAGTGATGGAGTTCACACTTTCTGAGTTCTCTGAGGAAAACAACAAAGGTCATCTCGCCTATGTTGAAGCGGTATTTCCTGACGGTTCTATACAAATATCTGAAGCCAATTGGCCAGAACGCGGTATCTATAATGAGCGCGTACTTGTGCGTGAAGAATGGCACGCCCTCAGCCCATACTTTTTGATGGCGGGGTGACAAAAAAAGAAATAGCCACGTTTAGACGTACTGTGCGGATGCATTTCAAAAAATACGGACGTTCTTTTCTGTGGCGGGAGACGCGTGACCCATACTATATTTTAGTATCGGAAGTTATGTTGCAACAGACACAGGTAGATCGTGTTATTCCAAAGTACAAAGAGTTTATAAAGAAATTTCCTACGCTCAAAAAACTTGTGGAAGCCTCGCTCGGGGAGGTGCTCATCCTCTGGAGTGGGCTCGGATACAATCGACGAGCAAAACTGCTTAAAAAATGCGCAGAAAATATCGTATTAGGACTTGGAGGAAGTTTTCCAAAAACGAAAAAAGAGCTTGAGAGACTTCCCGGTATTGGGCCCTATACCGCAGGAGCAGTGATGGCATTTGCATACAATATGCCCATTGTGATGATTGAGACAAATATCCGCGCAGTATACATTCATTATTTTTTCAGAGATAAGAAGAGTGTTTTGGACGCGGACATAATACCCCTCATTGAGCAAACGCTCGATAGAAAAGAACCGCGTCTTTGGTACAACATGCTTATGGACTATGGTGCGTGGATAAAAAAAGAGTACGGGAACCCTAATAAAAAAAGTGCGCATCATGTGGTACAAAAAAAGTTTGAAGGATCCATGAGACAAGTACGGGGCGCTCTCATTCGGGCTCTTGCACAAAAACCACAGACGCTACGAGTCCTAGGCTCTTCGCTGGGATTTCGAAACGACCTACTCAGGAAATGCTTGTTCGACTTAGAGAAAGAACATATGGTGGTATTGCATAAGAGAACGTGGCGCCTGCCCTGACACTACACTACGGCAGATGTTCGCGCGCATGGTTGAAGGCACCCCGCAGAGGGAATTTCTCTTTGTATACTGTTTTCACAAATAGAAATTCCCTCGAGGACTAGTGCCGAAAAGCATGTGCGCGAACATCTGCGATAGCGCTGTCTTACTTAGTATCAACAAGGAAAAAACTAAAAACAATACCCATAAACATAGTGAGCCCGAGCGCAATAAAGATATCGGAAAAGGGAAGATAGAAGAGTGCGATACTGCCGAGGAGTGCACCTACGACAATGGCGAGAGGGCGGGTAATGCGGAAAAAGCTAATAACGCTCGCATCGCGTCCGGTCGTGTGTTTGAAAAAATAACTTTCTGTGGTGACTTCGACGAGGCTCGCTCCTACGCGCGTGAGAAATAGCGTTACCATCCAGGGGATCACTTCTTTTGTATTGAGAAATGAAATCCAGCAGGTAGTAATGCCTAAAATAAAAAATCCCAGCATCATCATTTCTTTTTCTCCAATATATAGGTCGGCAATACGACCAATAGGATATTCAAAGAGGACGTACGCAAAAAGTCCTACAAACAATACAGAGCCAATATCGTCCCACTCCATACCGATGTGGGTGTTGAGGTAGAGAGGTACGTAGATGACCATCCAAGTAAAGAAGAGTTGTAGTAAGAAATGTGCGGAAAAGACGAAACGAAGGTTTTTGTTGTTCCAGAAATGGTGAATACTCGCGCGAATATCTATATGGGTGTAGATAGCATCAGCGATTCCTGTAAATTTTGTGAATATCAGGAGCCAAAAAGGAATGAGAAGCGCCGCGCTTGCGAGATAGACGGCATTCAAGGACGTCCCGATTATGAGATATCCTGCACCGAGAGGGGCAAGGGCGGTCGCAAGACTCATAATGGTGAGCAGGAGTCCACGTTTGCTCCCGGTGCGCTCTTCCGAGGAGGTGAGATTTTCGATGAAGACATCAAGATTAAACAGAATAAGAGGGACTACTGCTTGGTGAACAACAAAGAAAATTAAGGAGATCGGAAGCGAGTTGGAAAGCCCCATACTGATGAGCGCAATGAATTCTACTGCGGTGAGGGCAAGTGTGATTTTGTGATTACCAAATCTTTCAAGCACTCTGGACGCAAAGAGAAATGCAATGATCGTTATGGCAGACCCAAGAATAAAGAGCGCGCCAATACTCTTATTGCTGATAAATTGCCCGAGGTAGGTTGAGTGCACAAAAAGCACCAACGCCCAGTGAAGCGAGAGCACAACCATCGCAAGATATACCATGCGAAAACGAGAAGTGAGGGGTATTCCTTGCGGTGTGACGTCTGGAGTGAGTGAGCGGAGTATCATGGCTCTTTAGAGTCCAATAAGTACGGGAATTACCATGGGTGTTTTGTTGGTTCGCTGGAGCAGGAAGGAACTCAATGTTTCGGTCAAGACATCTTTGATGTAGTCGAGGTTTAGCGGATTCATACCCTCTGCTTCTTTTTCGATGGTCTTTTTAATGAGGACGCGCGCTTCTTGCAATAATTGTTGGGATTCTCGCAGATATACAAATCCGCGCGAAATAATATCTGGTGACTTACGGAGTGCGCCAGTCTGCGGATTGATGGTCGCAATGACCACAAACATACCATCTTGCGCAAGAGATTGTCTGTCGCGGATGACCACTTCTTGACGCGCTCCCACAGAGAAACCGTCCACGAGTAGGCTGTCTGAAGGAATCTTGTTTTTATGCACAATAAGCTCGGTGCCATTCTTGATGTCTATTACCATGCCGTTGTCAGGGATGACAATGTTTTCTTTAGGAAAACCAGCCTCGATGTTGGCGTAGGCATGACAGCGAAGCATTGAATGAAAACCATAGGCGGGCATGAAGAAGGTAGGCTTTATCTGTTCGCGGATCCACACGAGTTCGCCCGAGTTTCCGTGACCTGTCGAGTGCACGTCTGAGGCGCGGTAATGGATGATATGCGCGTCTCTACGATAGATATTGTCTTTGAGTTTTTGTACTGAGAGCTCGTTTCCTGGAATTACTGACGAGGAGAGCATGATGGTGTCGCGCTCATTGAGCACAATGAATTTATGCTTTTTAGTGGCGATACGCATAAGTGCCGCAAACTCTTCTCCCTGCGCGCCCGTACAGATGATGACGATTTTATCGGAAGGATAGTTTTCTATTTCTTGTACAGGAATAATCGTATTATTTTGCACATTGAGCATCCCTGCTTTTTGTGCGATTTCAATGTTGTTTTTGATACTGCGACCCTCAGTGACTACTTTTTTCCCGTACTTCTCACACGACATAATAATATGGATCATGCGCGCAAACTGAGACGCAAAGGTCCCGATGATGAGTCGCCCTTTCACATCGCGAATTATCTCGTCAATATTGGTGTGTACACGGATTTCTGGAATGGAAAACCCTGTCTTCTCTGCGTTGGTGGAGTCGCCGATCATCAGAAGGTTTTTGTCTTTTCCAAGGCGACCCCATGTGTCTTGCTCAAAGTCAGAAGGAATGCTCTCGTCATGGTCGAGTTTAAGGTCACCGGAAATAATGATGTTGCCGTGCTTGCTTTCTACCGAGACGCCCATGGAGTCAGGAATAGAGTGAGTCACAGGGAAGGTCTTAATGTACGTATTGCCAAGCTTGATACGTTGCCATGGCTCAATGATGTGCATCACTGTCTTAGGAAGGTGAGGGAATTCTTCTTGACGTTTCAAGATCATCAAAGACGTGAGGTAGCGTGTGTAGATGGGTGGGTTTCCAATGCGGTCAATAAGAAAGGGGATACCTCCGATATGGTCAAGGTGTCCGTGGGTTATGACGAGTGCGCGGATCTTGTGTTTATTTTCTTCAAGGTATTGTGTGTTGGGTAGAATGTAGTTGATGCCCGGAGCGTCGTTTTCATCAGACACGAATTGAAATCCGGCATCAAATATAATGATGTCGTCTTTAGTCTCAACCAACATCATATTTTTACCAACCTCTTCTACTCCTCCGATAGGAATAATGCGCACCGTATCTTCGTCAGTCAAAGGTGGCACAGTTGGTCGGGTAGGGTCGGAAGGCGTTATGCGCTGATTGACGCGACCGCCTTGGCGACTTTGTCGGTCACGGTCTCGCGAACCACTGCTACGTCTGCGTGAATCTCCACCGCTACGTGCGCGGGTTCCTTCACCTTCTGCGCGAGGAGCGCCTGATGTTGGGCGCGGAGAAACACCAGGTCTGCGTATCGGCGCGCGACGAGTGTCTGGTGATCGGGCTGGAATATGTGGTGTACTTGGTGTGGTATTCATATGTTGTATATATAAGTAATTATTTTTGTATCTTTTGTGTAAAGAGTGGCCAGACGGACTCGGTGTCTAGGTACCATTCTTCAATGCGACTAAATCGTTCACTTGATCCAGAAATACCAATAAACGAAATATCTTTTACTCGTGTGGGGGCAAGGTAGGTAAACTCGGGAACATAGAGGAAGAGGGCGGGGAGGTTAATCTTTATTTCTTCGGCAAAACGTGCGTTGGCAGTCTTCCGCGCCTCAACGTCAAGCGTACTGCGCGCCTCTGTGAGGACAGAATCTGTGAGTATGTTTGCATAGAGCGCAACATTGAGGCCAGGATCATTTCTTTGTGAAGAATGCCAGAATGAGTAAAAATCAAGAGAGCGACCGAGCGCAGTGCCAAAGAGAAGTGTTTCGTACTTGCGGGGACGAATGACTGATTGGATAAGGTCCGTCTGCTCAAACTTTTTTATATCCACCGGGACTCCGAGCGCTTGCCACGCCTGTTGGATAGCGCCTGCAGTACCTTCAAAAGAGGGAGTGTTGACGGTTGAGATGCTGAGGGCCAAGGGGACTACAGCATCGCCCACTTTCTTTTCCCAGAGTGCGGTCTCTTCATTTACTTTCCAGCCACCTTTACGAAGTATCTCTTGTGCTGTTTCTGTGCGTGTCAGTCCTGTGGTACTTGCGTGGTAGGTGGTGTCGATGCCAAATCCAGGAGGAAGTGGTCCGTCGATAGGTACACCATATCCATGAAGTATTTCTGTCACTATGCGCTCTCGATCAAGTGCAGTGTTGAGCGCTTGACGTGCGGATAGGTCACGAAGTGCAGGGTTCTCGTTCTGGTTTAAAAAGAGTACAAATGTTCTAGGGAGGGGAGACCGATAGAGCGTGTATTCTTCTTTGAGACCTGGTGTGTCCATAATACGCTTGATAGCGCTCGGAGACAAGTTGGCGACGCTCTCTATCTTTTTTTCGATCAATGCGTCCACGAGCGCTTCCTCCTTGGTGTAGAAGAAAAGTTTGAGGTTTTCGATGTGAGGCGTGCCCTGTGGATAATTGGCGAATGCTTTGAGTGTGTATGACGCAGGAATACCCGAATTATTTCGCTTAGTAGAGATAACTTTATATGGTCCAGAGCCAATAGGTTCACTGTTGTACTTACTGAAAGGAAGTTCTTCAGTGCTTGCGGATTCCCAGATATGTTTTGGGAGGATGCCTAAGGTGAGGTTTTCTATGAAGGGTGCGTATGCCTGTGAAAGAACGAGATTAAATTCGTTTTCGCTGATGTTTTCGGTAGTGACCCCTTCCCAGCTACTTAGACTAGGGCTTTTGAGCTCGGGATTTTGAATACGCATAATGGTAAAGAGTACGTCTGCTGAGGTCACTGGAGTATTGTCATGGAACAGGAGATTCTTTTTGAGGATAATGTTGTAGGTGAGTCCATCAGATGAGATAGTTACTGACTCTGCCATATCGGGCATCAGAGTACCGTCGGGTCCTAGTCGCATAAGTCCACGATAGATGAGGGCAACCATGTCTTTGTCAGCAGGAGTTACGGCGAGTAGCGGATTAATGAATCGTGGTGTACCAATAACACCTTCCCTGAGCGTTCCGCCATAGAGAGGAACAGCAGTCGCTGCTCGTGCGCTTATCATTGCTCCAGCCCATATAAGGCATACAAAAGAGAGAGCCGTGAGTGTTTTTAAAACAGCACGGTCACTGTAAGGAAGTGTTTCGGTAAAATGAAAAAGACGGTCAAGAAGCTTCATGGATAAAATAGAAAAAAATAAAATAACTCATTATTAACGCGAACAGTAGAAATAGTGCAAGACATCATTCCGTAATACTCATGAGGCTCATGGGTATGAGTAGGGCAACGGTTATCCGAGTAGTGCAACAAGTGCAGTCACCACAAACAATATACCGAGAACAATAGTTGCACGGAAAAGGAAAAGCTCAGCCCCACGGCGTTTGTGGAAAGCTGCACTAAAGTTGTCGCCACCAAACGCACCGCCAAGACCTGATCCACGCTGTTGCAGGAGGATAGCTGCGATGAGTAGGACGGAGAGGATTATTTGGGTGTACGGAAGTACGGACTGAATAATTTCCATGTCGTAGGAGAGTATAGCAAAAAAGAACGTGGACCGCAATACGTGAGTGGGTATGAGAGCTTTTTGACTTTGGTGGGTGGGACTCGTATAATACGAGCTCATTATTGGAGTGGTAATAATTTGTCAAAACACTATGGCTAAAAAAGTAGCTCAGAAAACAAAAACTGTTGCTAAGGTTTCTGGTGCGAGCAACAAGACGGAAAAAGGAGGGAGTGGACGAGTTGCACTACGTCCACTTGGAGACAGGATTGTAGTCCGCCCACTGACGGAAGAAGAAACAGGAACACTCTCTGCATTTGGTATCATTATCCCTGACACGGCTACTAAGGAAAAACCAGAACAGGGTATCGTTATTGCTGTTGGTCCTGGAAAATATGATGACGGAGAAATAATTCCCGTGGCAGTCTCTGTGGGAGACAGAGTGCTTTTTTCAAAATACGGATATGACGAAGTGACCATAGGAGGAGAAGACTATTTTATTGTGAATGAAGGAGGGGTATTAGCAGTCATTAAAGAATAATATGGCAGCAAAAAAAGTAATTTTTGACGAGCAGGTAAAGCGAGCCCTTAAAATTGGTGTTGATACGGTTGCAAATGCGGTTAAGGTTACCTTGGGTCCACGTGGACGCAATGTCATTTTAGATAAAGGCTTTGGATCACCAACTATTACCAATGACGGCGTCTCTATTGCAAAAGAAATCACTCTCAAAGATAAATTTGAGAATATGGGTGCTGAAATTGTTAAAGAGGTGGCAACAAAGACCAATGATATCGCAGGGGACGGGACTACGACAGCAATTGTTTTGACTCAAGCGTTGGTTAATGAAGGATTTCGTCAGACTGCGATGGGCTCAAGTCCTATGGCGGTGCGTGTGGGTATGGAGCATGCGTCAAAAGACGTAGTCGCCGCATTGAAGAAAATGGCAATGCCTATTAGCAAGAAAGACGAGATTAAACAGGTTGCAACTATTTCTGCTGAAAGTGAAGAGATCGGAACGAAGATTGCAGAGACGATTGATAAGGTGGGGAAGGATGGTGTGGTCACCGTGGAAGAGTCTCAGTCATTTGGTATTGAGACAGAGTTTACCGAAGGAATGGAATTTGATCGCGGATACATTTCTCCGTATATGATCACGAATCCTGAGCGTATGGAGGCAGAATATCGCGATGTACCGATTCTCATCACCGACAAGAAGATTTCAACCATTCAATCTATCTTACCACTCCTTGAGAAGCTCGCGCAGACAGGAAAAAAAGAGCTTATTATTATTGCTGACGATGTGGACGGAGAAGCGCTCGCGACATTTGTAGTCAACAAACTTCGTGGAGGTTTCTCGGTGCTTGCGGTAAAAGCTCCAGGATATGGTGACCGAAAGAAAGAGATTTTGCAGGATATCGCTATTACCGTTGGCGGGCAGGTCATCTCTGAAGACCTTGGTATTAAACTTGAAAACACTGAGATTGCGATGCTTGGGCGCGCATCTCGCGTCGTGGCAACAAAAGACAGTACGGTGATTGTGGGTGGCAAGGGTACAAAAAAGGATATTGATGGTCGTGTGACGGCACTTCGTGCACAGCACAAGAATACCGATTCAAAGTACGACAAAGAGAAGCTCGAAGAGCGTATTGCAAAACTTTCAGGAGGGGTGGCTGTTATTCGTGTGGGAGCAGCGACTGAAACAGAGATGAAGTATCTCAAACTCAAAATTGAGGATGCGGTGAATGCAACCAAGGCCGCGATTGAAGAGGGAATTGTTGCGGGAGGAGGTACTGCTCTTGTGAAAGTTGCGCTTGAGCTTGAAAAGAAAATCACTGAGCGCGAGGATAAGCGTACTATTTCTCCGGAAGAAGCAATGGGGTATCGTATTGTGTTGAAAGCTCTCGATGCACCACTCAAGCAAATTGCTATCAACTGTGGCAAAGACGACGGATCGGTCATTCTTAATAAGGTGAGAGAGGCAAAAGGCAATGGCGGGTATGATGCGGTCAATGATGTCATTGTGCCAGACATGTTCAAGGCTGGGATTATTGACCCAGTAAAAGTGACGCGCAGTGGGGTAGAGCGTGCAGTGTCTGCCGCGGCTCTTCTTCTTACTACTGAAGCGGCTGTCGCTGATGAACCAGAGGATTCAAAGCCACAGATGGGTGGTATGCCAGGGATGGGTGGGATGGATTACTAAAAAAGTAATCCATCGACCTTGCCAGATATTTTTTGAGCTTGCGAGAAAAAATATCGACAAGGTGTACTGTCCTCGTAGAGGATGGATTATTAATAAAGTAATCTGTGGGACAAAAGGACGACGAGGGCATAGCCCTCGTCGTCCTTTTGTATGATGGTGTTTTTGCAGAGGTATTGTATAATGTACAGACATATGATTACATACATTATTTTAGGAGTCGTTGCCGCCATTATTATTTGGGTTATTTATTCGTACAATGCATTTATTCGTCTTATTCAGCAGGCCACAGAAGCGTGGGCAGATATCGATGTCCAGCTCAAGCGTCGTTATGACCTTATCCCTAACCTCATCGAGACAGTGAAAGGATACGCAGGCCATGAGCGCGGAACACTTGACTCAGTGACACAAGCGCGCAACCAAGCGACACAGATACATGTGGATCCTACTAATATCACTCCAGCGCAAATCACCGCAATGGCGGGC
>Ga0105050_10001186_pt1 | contig 39550 bp, 35 predicted proteins | sample FRY01_FD_78088 | JGI IMG/M metagenome (GOLD analysis project Ga0105050, IMG submission 78088) | Freshwater microbial communities from Lake Fryxell liftoff mats and glacier meltwater in Antarctica - FRY-01 | ecosystem: Environmental > Aquatic > Freshwater > Ice > Glacier meltwater ...
AAGGACAACATCGGTCATAAATATTTCGCAGCCGCGCAGCGCCGGCGCATGGGGGCCGCGATTTCCCGCCGGGCCGCCCCAAGGGAAATCAGCCCCCTCGGGGGGCAGCGACCCGCGCAGCGCTGGCGCGTGGGGGCCGCGATTTCCCGCCGGGCCGCCCCAAGGGAAATCAGCCCCCTCGGGGGGCAGCGACCCGCGCAGCGGCGGAGCATGGGGGCCGCGATTTCCCGCCGGGCCGCCCCAAGGGAAATCAGCCCCCTCAGGGGGCAGCGACCCGCGCAGCGGCGGAGCATGGGGGCCGCGATTTCCCGCCGGGCCGCCCCAAGGGAAATCAGCCCCCTTGGGGGGCAGCGACCCGCGCAGCGGCGGAGCATGGGGGCCCTATTCATAGCGCAGCGCCTCCGCCGGGTTCACCCGGCTCGCGCGCCAGCTCGGGTAGATCGTGGCCAAAAAAGACAAGACCAGCGAAATCACCGCGATCGGCAGGATGTCGCTCCGCTGGGGATCGCTGGGCATGTTGCTGATGAGGTAGATGTCTTTGGGCAGGAAACTGGTGCGCAGCGCCTGCTCGATGGCGGGCACGATCACATCGATGTTGAACGCGACGCCCAGCCCCAGCAGCAGGCCGGCGCCGGTGCCGATCACGCCCACCATTGCGCCCTGCACCATGAAGATGCCCATGATGCTGTGCGGGCTCGCGCCCAGGGTACGCAAAATCGCGATGTCGGCGCGCTTGTCGGTCACCGTCATCACCAGTGTGGAGACCAGGTTGAACGCGGCCACCGCCACGATCAGCGTGAGGATGATGAACATCATGCGTTTTTCCAGCTGCACCGCAGCAAACCAGGTGCGGTTTTGCCGCGTCCAGTCGCGCACCAGCAGACCCTGATCAAGATCGGCGGCGATTGAGATTGCCACGGTGGGCGCCTGGTGCAGGTCTTGGATCTTCACCCGCACACCGGTCGGCCCTTCGACCCGGAAGATGCGCGCCGCATCATCCATGTGCAGCAGGGCGAGGGCCGAGTCGTACTCGAAATGGCCCGAATCGAAGGTGCCCACCACGTTCATGCTGCGGATGCGCGGCACGATGCCAGCGGGCGTTACCTGGCCGCTGGGCGCGATCAATGTCACCGTGTCACCGGTGGTCACGCCCAGGCTGCGCGCCAGCTCACCACCCAGGATCACGTTGAATTCTCCTGGCGCCAGCCGAGCGAGGATGGACGGCGCCATCTCACGCACCAAGTCGGTCACCTTGGCCTCTTGCGCGGGGTCGATACCGCGAATCAGCGCGCCCTTCATGTCTTCACCGCGCGCAATCAGCGCCTGCGCACCCACGTAAGGCGCGGCCCCCAACACATCGGGATGGCGTTCGATGCTGGCCAGCGTCTGCGCCAGGTTGGGGATGGCCTGCCCGCCGATCTCGAACACCTCGATATGAGCCAGCACGCCCAGCATGCGGTCGCGCACCTCTTTCTGAAAGCCGTTCATCACCGACAGCACGATGATGAGCGCCGCCACACCCAGCGCAATGCCCAGCATGGACACGCCCGAGATGAAGGAAATGAAGCCATTGCGCCGGGTGGCGCGGCCAGCACGGGTGTAGCGCCAGCCGAGGAGGAGTTCGTAGGGGATTTGCATAGAGGGAGGGTGGGGCCGGGCGATTGTGGCATCCCCGACAATCGGGCGATGTCTCTTTCACGCCCCGAGCCAGATCCTGCGCAGCACCTGCTGGTTCCCTTTGCCAGCGCCAGCGCGCCCGAATGCCAGGCCGCGTTGCGCGAGCTGGCGCTGCCCAATTTGAGCGCCTTGCTCGCCGCGTTGGCGCCGCAACCAGCGGACAGCGGCGACGACCAAGCGTTCAGCACGCCTCACGAGCGTGCCTTGGCGCGCTGGCTTGGGTTGCCAACCGATGACGGGCGAATCCCGTGGGCCGCTGCCGCCGGCGAGCAGCCGAAGCAGCCGCAGGCCTGGTTCACGCCCTGCCACTTCCAGGTTGGCATGGACCAGGTGACGCTGCTGCCCAGCGACCAGATCGGGCTGATTGATGCCGACTCGCGCGCCCTGTTCGACGCTTTGGCGCCGTTTTGCGCCGAAGACGGCATCGATCTCACCTATGAGTCCGCCGTACGATGGCATGCCCAGGGCGAGCCGCTGCGCGATCTGATCTGCGCCAGCCTGGACCGGGTGAGCGGCCGCTCGGTGGCCGACTGGACGCCCTCGCAGGGCCACAGCCCACTCATCACCCGCTTGCAGAGCGAAGCGCAAATGCTTTTTTACACCCACACGGTGAACGACCGGCGCGAGGCCGATCGCGCTTACATCGTCAACGGCTTCTGGATACACGGCGCCGGCGCCTTGACCAGTCTGCTCGCGCCGGTAGCGCCACCCACACAGCCCGACGCCCTGCGCCAGGCTGCGCTGCGCGCCGACTGGGCCACCTGGCGCGCCGCCTGGCTGGTGCTGGACGCCGGCGCCATCGCGCAGGCACTGCAGCGCGTGGGCCAGGGCCAACCCTTCACGCTCACCTTGTGCGGCGAGCGCAGCGCGCAGACCTGGGCACCGCCACCGAGCGGCCTGGGCCCGCGCATCGGCCGTTTCTTCCATCTTTTGCGCGGCGCCCCGCCCGCGTGGAAAACCCTTGAGACCTTATGAAAATCACCACCCGCGATGTCCCGCCACGCGCTGCCTGGGCGCTGGAACAGGCTGGCCTGCACCCGCTGCTGGCGCGTCTATTTGCCGCCCGGGGCATCACCGCGAAGGCGCAGCTCGATGACGCACTCTCGTTGCTGATCCCGCCATCTCTCATGTTGGGCACAAGCGAAGCAGCCATTGCCTTGGCTGACGCCATGGCGGCCCAGCAGCGCATCTGCATCGTCGCCGACTACGACTGCGACGGCGCCACCGCCTGCGCGGTGGGCGTGCGCGGCTTGCGCCTGCTGGGCGCACCGATGGGCTTTGACAAGGTGGGCTACCTGGTGCCCGACCGCGTGACCGATGGCTACGGCCTCACCGCCGCTATCGCCCAGCGCGTCAAGGCATCGGGTGCCGATCTGTTGGTGACGGTGGACAACGGCATCGCCAGCATGGACGGGGTGCGGGCCGCGCGCGCGCTCGGTTTGCAGGTGATCGTGACCGACCACCACCTGCCCGCGCTCGTGGGCAGTGAGATCGTGTTGCCAACGGACTGCATCATCGTCAACCCCAACCAGCCCGGCTGTGGCTTTGAGAGCAAGAGCATCGCCGGCGTCGGTGTGATGTTTTATGTGTTGCTCGCCCTGCGTGCGGAGCTGCGCTCGCGCGGGGTGTTTGAAGCACGCCCCGCCGCCAGGCCGCCCCAAGGCGGGGCAGCCCCCTCGGGGGGCAGCGAACCTCGCGCAGCGGGGAGCGTGGGGGCCATGGATACCGCCGCCGGGCCGCCCCAAGACGGGGCAGCCCCCTCGGGGGGCAGCGAACCTCGCGCAGCGGGGAGCGTGGGGGCAGGCATTGCGCAGCCCAAGATTGACACCCTGCTGCCGCTGGTGGCCCTGGGCACCGTGGCCGACGTGGTGAAACTTGATGCCAACAACCGCCGCCTGGTGGCCCAGGGGCTGAAGCGGGTGCGCGCCGGCGCCATGCCGCCGGGCTTGAGGGCGCTGTTCAACGTGGCGACGCGCCGACCAGAGGCAGCCACCAGTTTTGACTTCGGCTTTGCCGTGGGCCCGCGCCTGAACGCCGCTGGCCGCCTGGCCGACATGACGCTGGGCATCGAGTGCCTGATCACCGACGACGCGGTGCGCGCCGACCAACTCGCCCGCACGCTCGACGGCATCAACCGCGAGCGCAAATCGATCGAGGGCGACATGCGCGAGCAGGCGCTGCTGCTGGCCGAGGAGCTGTTCGACGAGTCCGAAGAGCCGCCAGCAGCCATCACCGTGTTCGACCCCGACTTCCATGAGGGCGTGGTGGGCATCGTCGCCTCGCGCCTGAAAGACAAGCTGCACCGCCCCACCTTCGTGTTTGCTGCCAGCCGCGCCGAGGGCAAGGAGCACCAGCTCAAAGGCTCCGGCCGCTCCATCCCCGGCTTCCATTTGCGCGATGCGCTCGACCTGATGGCCAAGCGCCACCCGGGTGTGTTGCTGCGCTTCGGCGGCCACGCCATGGCGGCCGGTTGCACCATCGAAGAAGAGCATCTCGGCACCTTCGAGGCCGCCCTGCAGCAGGTGGCCCACGAGTGGCTGGACACCGCCACCCTGCAACGCCAGCTGGAGGCCGACGGCCCGCTCGACAAACAGTACCGCCGCGCCGACCTGGTTGACACGCTGCACAAAGAGGTCTGGGGCCAGGGCTTTGCGCCACCGGTGTTCTGCGAAGAGCTGCAAATCATCAGCCAGCGGCTGGTGGGCGAGAAGCACCTGGCGCTGAAGATGAAGCACCAGGGCGAGCCGGTCGACGGCATCTGGTTCGGCCATACCGAGCCGCTACCGGAGCGCGTCAAGCTCGCGTTTCGCTTAGACGCAGACGAGTGGCAAGGCCAAAGACGGGTGCGGTTTTTGGTGGAAGCAAAGGAAGACTAACGGCGCACCGCGCCAACATACGCGCCAGCGGCGCGCTTCGAGCGATCCGCTGGCCGCTCGATCCCAGGACGCCGCCGAACCGACTTTGCCGGGCCGCCAGCGTTGTCCCCCTTGGGGGGAGAAGACGCGGAGCGGCGCAGGGGGGGGTCAAGACATCAACGCTTCACGCACCGCCGCCAGCTGCCGGCGCGAAACCGCTAGCCGCTCGTCAACACCGTCAAGCCGCACCATCCAGCCTTCGCCTTCGATTGGGTCGTTGTGCTTTTCCACCGCCCGCACCGTGCGGCGAGCCACCAGCGCGTTGCGGTGCACGCGCACGAACAGGTAGGGGTAGCGCTGCTCCAGGTCATTGAGCGCACCGTCAAAAATATGTTCTTTCTCGGCTGTGCGAACGGTGATGTATTTCAGCTCGGCCTTGAGGTAAATCACCTCGGAAAGCGCGACGCGCTCGCTGCGGCCCCGCTCCTGGATAATCAGATGTTCGCCGCCGGTACCGCCCATCTCGGCACTGGATTGGGCCGCGCTGCGTGCGCGCGCCACCTTTCGCAGGGCCTGCTGCAGGCGCTCGCGGCGCACTGGCTTGGTCAGGTAGTCCACAGCTTCAAGTTCGAAGGCCTGCACCGCGTGCTCGGCGTAAGCGGTCACGAACACGATGGCAGGCGGCGTGCCCATTTCGCGCAGCCGGCTGGCCAGCTGCACACCATCAACCCCGGGCATGCGCACATCCAGCAGCAGCAGGTCGCAACCGGTGCGCTGGATCTGCTCCACCGCTTGCACCGCGTTGGCCGCTTCGCCCACCACGTCGACGCGCGGCTCGGTGCATTCGGCCAGCATCGTGCGCAACCGCGAGCGCGCGTGCACCTCGTCGTCAACGATCAGTACCTTGAGTGTCATGCCTTGCTCCGTTGCCCTGTTTCGTCGGGCAGCTTACACCCGGTTTTCTAAACTGGGATTTCCAGGCGCACCTGAAAAATACCCCCGACCAGCGCGCTCTGAAACCGCCCCTGCACATCGTGCAGCAAGGTCAGGCGCTGGCGCACGTTGTCCAGCGCCAGGCCATGGCCGCGCCTGCCGGTACCGGCCGGTACGGTGTTGGTGACCTTAATCACCACCACACCGCCTCGGCGCTGGGTGCTGATGCGCACCACCGCACCTTCGGGGCTGGGCTCCACGCCATGCTTGACCGCGTTTTCCACCAGCGGCTGCAAAATCAGCGGTGGCAGCTTGGCGCGCGAGGCGTCGTTGTCCACATGCCACTCCACCCGCAACCGGTCACCAAAGCGCACCTGCTCGATCGCCAGGTAGTGCTTGGCCAGTTCCAGCTCTTGCCACAGCGGCACCGCCTCCTGGGTCTCGGCCAGCGCATGGCGAAACAGCTCGCTTAAGTCTTCCAGCAGGTTCTCGGCCTTGGCCGGCTCCTCGCGCACCAGCGCGATCGCGGTGTTCAGGGTGTTGAACAAGAAATGGGGGCGGATGCGGGCCTGTAACTCAGCCAGCTGAGCGGTGGTGCCCGCCGGCATGCGCGCCTTGGCGCGCCAGACCAACCCCGCCACCAGCACAGCAGTGAGCAAGACGCCCGCCGCCGCACTGGCCAGCCAGGGCGCGGGTTCAACCAGCCCCATCCAGGTCAAGAGGGCGCAGCCGTACAGGGCAGCCAGCGCACCCAGCGTCAGACCTGCCGTCCATTGCCACGGCATTGGCAGCCGCGACAGCGGTTTTTTGATGGCACAAGCCGCCAGCAACCAAATCAAGGTGGCTGGCAAGGCAGCGCCGGTCAGCACCGCTGTTTGAACCAGCCAGCCCCAAGCCGTGTCGGCGCCAAACATCGCGCCCACCACCACTGCGGCCTGCACGAACAGCACCGCGCGCAGCACCACCCCAACCTTGCAGGTATCGAACACCAGCTCGCGCGGGGACTGCAGGGCCGGCATGTCCGACGCTTGGGGCGTGCCGCCTGTCGGGTGCAGGTCCTGGTAGCTCGATAAAATCCAAGAGTCTTTCATCGCCGCACTATAAAGCGCCAAACCCACATACAGAGCGCAGCAAACCGGCCCGTCAGTGTTGCGCACACGAAATCCCGCACCTTGCAGCCAAACCACCGCACAGCCGAACGCGGCCACGCGCCAAACAGTGTCGTCCCCGCGCCAACCGCTCCCAACACCACCCGCACCATGAGCTCCAACCAACTCGACAAAAAATCCGAAGCCTGGTCTGCCCTGTTTTCTGAGCCGATGAGCGATCTGGTCAAGCGCTACACCGCCAGCGTCTTTTTTGACCAGCGACTGTGGCTGGCCGACATTGCAGGCAGCCTGGCGCACGCCAATATGCTGGCTGCGCAGGGCATCATTGGCGTTGCCGACCTGGCCGACATCCAGCACGGCCTGGCGCAGATTCGCAGCGAGATTGAAGCCGGTACCTTCGAGTGGAAACTCGATCTGGAAGACGTCCACCTCAACATCGAAGCGCGCCTGACGCAGCTGGTGGGGGACGCCGGCAAGCGCCTGCACACCGGGCGCAGCCGCAACGACCAGGTGGCGACCGACGTGCGCCTGTGGCTGCGCGGCGAGACCGACCTCATCACCGAGCTACTCGGCGATCTGCAGACCGCACTGGTTGAGGTGGCGGAGAAAAACGTCGAGGTCATCCTGCCCGGCTTCACCCACCTGCAGGTGGCGCAACCGGTGAGCTTTGGCCACCACCTGCTGGCCTATGTGGAGATGTTCTCGCGCGATGCCGAGCGCATGATTGAGGTGCGCCGGCGCACCAACCGGCTACCACTGGGCAGCGCTGCCCTGGCCGGCACCACCTACCCGCTGGACCGCGAGCGCGTGGCGCGCAGCCTGGGCATGGTGGACGAGCAGGGTGAGCCGCAGCTGTGCCAAAACAGCCTGGACGGCGTAAGCGACCGCGACTTCGCGATCGAATTCACCGCAGCAGCTGCGCTGTGTATGGTGCACATCAGCCGCTTCAGCGAGGAGCTGATTTTGTGGATGAGCCAGAACTTCGGCTTTGTGAAAATTGCTGACCGCTTCACCACTGGCTCATCGATCATGCCGCAGAAGAAAAACCCCGATGTGCCCGAACTCGCGCGCGGCAAAACAGGCCGCGTGGTCGGCCACCTGATGGGTCTGATCACCCTCATGAAGGGACAGCCGCTGGCCTACAACAAAGACAACCAGGAAGACAAAGAGCCGCTGTTTGACACGGTGGACACACTGAAAGACACGCTGCGCATCTTCGCCGAAATGGTCGGCGGGCAGCTGAACCCGGCGACTGGACAAAAAGAAGGCGGCATCACCGTGAACGCCATCGCGATGGAAGAGGCCGCCAAAAAGGGCTACGCCACCGCCACCGACCTGGCCGACTACCTGGTGAAAAAAGGCCTGCCGTTTCGCGACGCCCACGAAACCGTGGCCCACGCAGTCAAAGCCGCTGTCCGCCACAACTGCGACCTCTCCGAACTGCCACTTGCGGTGCTGCAAGGCTTCAACGCCAGCATCGAAAAAGATGTGTACGAGGCTTTGAGCCTGCGCGGCTCGCTCAACGCCCGCAACACCCTGGGCGGTACCGCACCGGCCCAGGTGCGGGCCCAGATCGCTCGGCACCGCCGGCGCCTGCGCCTGGGCTGAATCTGCGGCCACACACTCAAGATCGGGCGCAGCGGGTCGAAAACAAAAGAGGAATCCGGGTGTGCCGCTCGGCGGCCTAACACCGGAGTCCTTCCATGTCTGATGTTGCTCTTTGGCTTTCTCTGTCCGTGGGCGTTGCCCTGAGCGGATGGGCCTGGATTCGTTCGTCAAAGCGTTTCCAAGCAGCGCACGCGCCCGCCCGCGCCATCGACGAGCCCGCAGCTGCCCAGCAACACGCCAGCGCGCCTGTGGTCACTCCGCCTGCGCTCGCGTGTTTGTTGCCCCGCGAACTGCAGGCCCTGGTGTGGCGACGCGAGTCCGATGTGGATCCAGCCAAGCTCGACGCACTGCTCGCTGCCATCAAGGGCATTCCCCGCCCACCGAAATCTTTGCAGCGGCTGCTTGCACCCGACTTTGCCGCGCGAGCAGGCGCCGCCGAGCTCAGCGAGCTGGTCATGGCCGAGCCGCTGATTGCGGCCAAGGTGTTGGCGGCCGTCAACGCACCGGCCTACGGGCTGCAGCGCCCGGTGGCGGGCGTGGCCCAGGCTGTCTCGTTGCTGGGCATGACCACGGTGAGAAGCGTGTGCCTTCGTTACATGCTGGGCGCCGCCTTCAAACCCCGTCTGGCCGCTTCGCAGCGGGTTTTCGACACCATCTGGTGCGCCAGCGCGATCGCCAGCGAAATGCGTTCGCACCTGAACAAGGCGCTCAAACTGCCCGACCCGGGCGGCGCTGCAACGCAGGTGATGCTGGGGTTTGTGGGCCAACTCGCAGCCGCATCGCTGATGCCCACCGAACAGCTGGAGAACTGGCTCGCGCTTGACCGGGTGGCCCGCACAGAAAAGGAGCAAGCGCTGATGCACCTGAACGCAATCGAAATCGGCGGCCTGCTGCTTGGGGCCTGGGCACTGCCACAAGACCTGATCAGCGATGTGTGCGACAGCGGCCGCCTGCTGATCACGGCTGCGCCACACACCGCCCCCGAGCGCGCGCCACGGCTGGCCCTGAACTACCTGTGCGCAGGGCTGGGCGAGCGCTTGGCGCAGGGTCAGCTGACCCAGTTGTCGGACCACAATCCCACGCAAGACCTGGGCGCAGACACGCACCACCTGCGCAGCCTGTTGGGGCTGCCCGCCCTGTCGGGCCTGACCGTTGCATTGCAAGCCCCGGCGCTGCAACGGGCGCTTGAGCCGATGCTGAAACACCTCCCCACGGCAATGGCTGAAAAGTCAGCTGAAAACCTGTGGCGAAGGCCGACGCGGGACGCACCGTTGCAGCACTAGACTGGGCCGCACAAGGAGGTTGCTCATGCCTATGTTCACGCCTCAGGGCTGGCTGGAAAGGCTGCTTGCCGCGCTGCAACGCAAGGCGCTCCAAGCCCTGATCAAACCGGTTTTTTCGCCGCGCTTTTCCATTGCTTTCCAACGCCGCTGGCTGGCTGGGCTGGTGCGGCTGACGGTGCCGGTACCGCGCGCCGCACAGGTCATCCCCGCCACGGTGGGCGGCGTCCCCGGCGAGTGGCTGAGTGCCAAAACGGTGGCCACCGAAACCGCCCCCGCCACCCTTCTCTACCTGCACGGTGGCGCCTATTGCATAGGCTCGCCACGCACCCACCGCTCGCTGACCGCACGCCTGGCTCTGGCCAGCGGACTGCCGGTGTTTGCGGCCGACTACCGGCTGGCCCCGGAACATCCCTTTCCCGCCGCTCTGGACGACGTGCTGGCCGCGTACCGCGCGCTGCGTGCCGATGGGCCGGTGATTGTTGGCGGCGATTCGGCCGGGGGCGGCCTGGCGCTGGCGCTCGCCATGGCCTTGCGCGACGCCGGTGAGCCGCTGCCCGCTTCATTGCTGCTGCTCTCGCCGCTGGGCGACGCGGTGCTGCCCGACCCACTGCCGGTACCGCCACCGGGCGAGGCGATGCTCAGCGTTGCCTGGGCCCAGAGCTGCGTGGACTTGTACCGCAGCCAGCGCAGCGCTGCCGAGCCCGGCATTTCGCCACTGCGTGGCGAGCTGCACGGCCTGCCACCGACCCTGATCCAGGCCGGCACCGACGAACTGCTGCACGACCAAGCCGTGGCGCTGGCGAGCGCGCTGCAAGCCGCTGGCGTACACACCCGTCTTGAGGTCACCCAGCACCGCTGGCATGTGTTTCAGCTGCACGGCGGCGTGCTCAAAAGCGCCGACGAGGCCATCGCCCGTCTGGCCAGCTTCGCCCAGGCGCATCTGCGGCGTGGGTCTGATGCGGTGGCCGAACACGAAACCGTGATCCTTGGCGCCGGCATGTCTGGCCTGTGCATGGCAATCCAGCTGCAAGCCGCCGGCCTGCACAACTTCGTCATTCTGGAAAAGCAGGCTGGTCTGGGCGGCACTTGGTGGGACAACATCTACCCCGGCGCCCATGTCGATGTGCCGGCCCCGTTGTACTCGTTTTCGTTCGCGCCCAACCCGCTGTGGACGCGCCGCTTCGCCGGGGCGCCCGAGATCCAGGCCTACATGCAGCAACTCGCCGAGCGCCACGGCCTGCTGGAGCGCATCCGCTTCAACACCCGCCTGGCCGAAGCCACATTCGATGAAACAGCGGGCCACTGGCTTTTCAAAACCGAAGACGGTGGCGCGCTGACATCGCGCTTTTTCGTCTGCAGCACCGGCCCGCTGAACCAGCCGCGCTGGCCCGACATTCCCGGCCTGGCCAACTTCCAGGGCCAGCGCCTGCACTCGGCGCGCTGGGACCACAGCCTGCCGCTGACCGGTCAGCGCGTGGCTGTGATCGGCACAGGCTCCACCGCCGCCCAACTGATACCGCCAGTCGCCGCGCAGGCGGCGCAGCTGCATGTGTTTCAGCGCACCGCCAACTGGGTGCTGCCGCGCATCGACCGTCCTTATTGCGCGATCGACCGCGTGCTGGCCCAGTCGGCGCTCTACAACCGCGCGGTGCGCTGGTGCTGGATGCAGCTGCTCGAATGGGGCCGCCGGGGTTTCAACGAGGGCACGCTGGCGCGCAAAGGCATGCTCAAGACCGCTGCCGTTCACCGAGAACGCCAGATAGGCGACCCCGCTCTGCGCGCCCAGCTCACGCCCAATTACCCGTTGGGCTGCAAGCGGCTCATCTATTCGAACGGCTTCTACCCAGCGTTCACGCAGCCGCATGTCGAGCTGGTCACCACCGGCATCGATCGCTTCACCGAAACCGGCATCGTCACCAGCGACGGCGTGGAGCGAGCGATCGATGTGCTGGTCTGCGCCACCGGCTTCGACACCCAGCATTTGCTCGCCAGCATCCACCTCACTGGGCGAGGCGGCCAGACCCTGGCGCACGCCTGGGCAGCAGGCCCACAGGCCTACCACGGCATCAGCGTGGCAGGCTTTCCCAACCTGTTTTTGATGCTCGGCCCCAACACCGCCACCGGTCACACCTCCACGCTGCTCTTCATCGAGCCCGAGGTGCGCCACGCCATTGCCTGCATGCAGGCGGTGCGCGCTGGCGGCCACCGCAGCATCGAAGTGACGGCAGACGCCATGACCGACCACAACCGCGCGCTGCAACGCCGGCTCGACGGCTCGGTGTGGAGCCAGTGCAGCAGCTGGTACCGCATGGGCAACGGCAAAATCATCGCGCTCTTTCCCGGCTTCACCGCCGAGTACGTAGAGGCGGTGCAAAAGCCCGACTTTTCTCACCACCGGTTCGCCTGACGCAGCGACTGCCAGCAACCTGTTTTGACCTGCATCAGGCTCCAATTGGCGGCTGGCAGATGGGCTGCTCCCCCTTGAAACAGGCCACGCCCGACACGCCCAATACGCCCAATACGCCCACCGTTGCCAGCACCGCCACAAATGCCTCCACCGGACTCACCTGGTCGTCCCAGCTCTGCGTGGGTAATGCCCGCCTGGACGAGACCCACGCCGAATGCGTGGACCAGCCGAACGCCCCGCTGGCCGTGCCGGTCGAGCTGCAGATATTGCTGTACCGCGTGTTTCTGGAGCACACCGTCGAGCACTTGGCGCAGCAAGAGCGCTTGTTGCTCACCACCGGCTTGGCGCTCGACAACTGCCTCGCGGTGCACCACGCGACCATCCTGGCGGCCCTGCGCGCCGGGACTCCCCACCCCGAAAACGCCGACCCGGCAATCATCAGCCACCTCGCCGAGACACTGGTCGAGTGGTTCTCACAACACGCCACCACCGTGGACGCCGGCCTGGCCCTGCTCTCCAAGGAAGTCGGCTTCGACCCCGCCACCGAAACCATGCCGGACCCCTCAGCGATCCGCCCAGCCAGCATGAGCGGCTGTCGCAGCGTGAGCTGCGGCTGAAACTTTGCTAGCGGCAATCAGACGGCACCACCAGAAGCTGCCACAGCCTCCAAACCGAGCAAATGCTGACAGCCGACCTGTGGCCTGCTCAGCGCGCGCCCGCCACAGCGCCGAAAGCCCGCCTCACTTACGATAGTGGCTTTTTTCGTTGCGCCCAACACGCGCTGCATTGAGCCCGGCGGCGCAGCGGCCCGCGCAATCCAACGCTTGCCCACGCCAAACGGCCCCAAACCCTGACCGCAGCCGATTCGTCTGCCTTGCATCCCCGCCATGCTGATCGCCAACCTGCTGTCACAACTCGCTTTCGGCCTGCTGGCCATGACGATCTGCCTGCCGTCGATGCAGGAGTGGAGTGCCATTTTTGGCAGCAGCCAGGCGGCGGTGCAGCTGACCTTCAGCGGCTACGTGGTGGCCTACGGCGTGTTGCAGCTGGTCTATGGCCCACTGTCTGACCGCTGGGGTCGCAAGCGGGTGCTGCTGCTGGGGCTGGCAGTGGGCTGTGCCGGCTCGGTGGCGGCGGCGCTGGCGCCCGATCTGAACACGCTGGTTGCCGCGCGGGTGTTGCAGGGCGCGGGCTGTGCGGCCGGCATGGTGGTGGGACGCGCGCTGGTGCAGGACCTGTTTCTGGGGCCGCAGCGCACCCGCGTCCTGGCCTATGCGGGAATGGCAATGGGCCTGGTGCCCCCAATCGCCACAGTGCTGGGCGGGCAGCTGCACGTGTCGCTGGGCTGGCGCGCCAATTTCGTGCTGATCGCGCTGTTGGGCGTCGCGCTGTTTGTTGCCGCCTGGCGTGGCCTGCCCGATCACCAGAGGGCGACGCAGGCACAGCCACACTGGCTGCGCGTGATGGTGTCGTCGTACCGCCAGCTGGCGCGCGAGCCCGCGTTCCTTTGCTACGTGGCGATTCTCTCGTCCAGCACCGCCTCGTTCTACGCCTTCCTGTCTGGCGCACCAATCGTGTTGGGCCAATACGGCGTAGGCCCGGGCGGCGTGGGTTTTTACATCATGGTCGGGCCGTTGTCGTACGTCGTCGGCAACTACCTCACCACCCAGCTGGTGCACCGGGTGCGCGAGCGCCGCATCATGCTGCTTGGCCAGAGCCTGATCCTGACGGGGATCTCGCTGATCGCTTCGCTCTCTATGGTGGGACTGCACACGCCGCTGGCGTTTGCGCTGCCGATGCTGCTGCTGGGCATTGGCAACGGCCTGCTGGTGCCCCCGGCGCTGGCGGGCACGGTGAGCCTGATGCCCGCACTGGCTGGCGCGGCAGCTGCGGTGGCGGGCCTGATGCAGCAACTGATGGGTGCAGCTGGCGGCTTTGCGGTGGGCTTGTTCAGCCACGAGGATGCCACCCACCTCGGCCTGCTGATGCTGGCCTTGGCGCTCATCGGTGTGGCCGGCCAGCTGGTTCTTTACCGCCTGGGCGCCCGGCCCGCGTCACCACCCCAGCGGGTGACGCCGCGCTGAGCGCAAAGCGCCCGAATGCGGCGCTCAGTCGGGCAGAAACAGCGACTGCAGGTCGCTGAGGAAGTCCAGTCCGCGCACGGTCGGCCACACATGGTCGCCCTCCAGCGCCAACAGCCCCTTGGCCAACGCCTGGGTCAGTCCCGGTTGCAGCGCAGACAGCGGCAGGCCAGTGCGCCCGGTGAAATCGCTCAGCGCAAAACCGTCGAGCAGGCGCAAGCTGTTGAGCAGGTACTCGAACGGCAGGTCGGCGCGGGGCACTTCCTGCACGCTGGCCACCGGGTCCAGCGCGGCGCGTTCCATGTACAGCCGTGGATCGCGCACACGCACCTGGCGCACCACGCGGTGCGCAAAACTGAGCTTGCTGTGGGCCCCGGCGCCAATGCCCAGGTAGTCCCCAAACTGCCAGTAGTTCTGGTTGTGGCGGCTGCGGTGGCCGGCGCGTGCATAAGCCGACACCTCGTAGCGCGCCAGCCCTGCGGCACCGGTGAGCTCGGTGATGCGATCCAGCATGGCATAGGCGTCGTCGTCTTCGGGCACGGTGGGCGGGTACTTGGCGAAGACGGTGTTGGGCTCGATGGTGAGGTGGTAGATAGAAATGTGGGGTGGCTGAAAGCCCAGTGCGGTGCGCAAATCGGCCTCGCAACCAGCCAGCGTCTGCCCGGGCAGGGCGTACATGATGTCAAGGTTGAAGGTGTCGAAAGCGCGCGCGGCTTCCTCCACTGCCGCCCGCGCCTGCGCCGCGTCGTGTACCCGACCCAAAGCGCGCAGGTGGTCGTTGTTGAAGCTTTGCACACCGATCGACAGCCGCGTCACCCCGGCCTGGCGAAAGGCGCGAAAGCGGTCTGTCTCAAAGGTGCCGGGGTTGGCCTCCAGGGTGATTTCGGCGTCGGCGTCGAGCCGTACCAAGGCGCGCACATCGCCCAGCAGGCGGTCAATGGCATCGGGCGAAAACAGGCTGGGCGTGCCACCGCCGATGAACACGCTGTGCACCGCACGGCCCCAGATCAGCGGCAGCGAGGCCTGCAGATCGGCGCGCAGTGCGTCCAGGTAAGCCTGTTCGGGCAAGGCCGCGCCGCCCGGGTCGCGCCATTCGTGCGAATTGAAATCGCAATAGGGGCATTTTTTCAAGCACCACGGCAGGTGGATGTAGAGCGCCAGCGGCGGCTGGCCCACCAGCTGCAAGGTGCCCGGGCGCATCCAGTGCGCCACATCGCTCCAGTGCGGCGTCTCAGGCACAGGCCCCTGGCGCTTGGCTGGCCAGGCGACGCGGACAAGCTTGGACTCGCTCATCGGGCAGGCTCCGCCGAACCAGCTTTGCTGGGCGGCTGGTGTCGCTCCATCGAGGGGGCTGAGGACAGCAGCTCCAAGTCTGCCCGCGCGGGCTTGGGCAGTCCGAAGAGTTGGCGTCTCTGGTGCCGGCGCGGCCTGCAAGGCACGCCGAAGGCGGCGCGGAGGTGTCTCATGTTATCCAGCGCTCGCGCATGAGGGCCAGCATCTGCTGGGCCGCCTTGCCCCGGTGGCTGTTGGCGTTTTTCACCTCGGTTGGCAATTCGGCGAAGGTTTTGCCGAACAGGGGCAGGAACATCACCGGATCAAAACCGAAACCGTTGGCGCCGATCGGCCGCTCGGTGATCAGACCAGGCGCGCGGCCAGTGGCCACCAGTGGCTCGGGATCATCGGCGCTGCGCAGCGCAACAAGCGTGCTGACCAGCGCCGCACGGCGGTCGGTGTGGCCCTGCATCTGCTCCAGCAACGCGCGCACGTTGTGGTCGTCGCCCTTCGGGTAGCCGAACTGGGTCGCGTAGAAGGCGGTGTCCACGCCCGGCAAACCGCCGAACGCCTCCACGCACAGGCCCGCATCATCGGCCAGCGCGGGCAGACCGCTCTCAAGCGCGGCATGGCGCGCCTTGGCCAGCGCATTCTCGACAAAGGTGCGGTGCGGCTCGGGCGCCTCGGCAATGCCCAGCTCGGACTGGCGCACAAGGGTCACACCCAGCGGCGCAAACAGCGCCTGCAACTCGGCCAGCTTGCCTGCGTTGTTCGATGCCAAGACCAGCTTCATGCGGCCAACGCCTGTTGCTGCATCTGCACCAGCTCGCCGATGCCTTTTTCGGCCAGAGCCAGCATGGCGTCCATGTTGGCGCGGCTAAAGGCTTCGCCCTCCGCCGTGCCCTGCACCTCGACAAAGTGGCCGGCGCCGGTCATGACCACGTTCATGTCGGTGTCGCACGCCATGTCTTCCACGTACTCCAGGTCGAGCAGCGCAATGCCGCCCGCCATGCCGACCGAAATCGCCGCCACGGGGCCTTTGATGGGAGAAGCTGCGATTTTTCCGTGGGCCAACAACCAGCTCACTGCATCGTGAGCCGCCACAAAGGCGCCGGTGATGCTGGCGGTGCGCGTACCGCCATCGGCCTGCAACACGTCGCAATCGAGAGAAATGGTGCGCTCTCCCAACACCTTCAGGTCAAACACCGCGCGCATTGAGCGACCGATCAGGCGCTGGATTTCCTGCGTGCGCCCGCTCTGCTTGCCTTTGGCCGCTTCGCGGTCGTTGCGGGTGTGGGTGGCGCGCGGCAGCATGCCGTACTCGGCCGTCACCCAACCTTCGCCGCTGCCGCGCTTGTGCGGTGGCACCTTTTCTTCTACTGACGCGGTGCAAAGCACTTTGGTGTGACCAAACTCGATCAGCACCGAGCCCTCGGCGTGCAGGGTGTAGCCGCGGGTGATACGCACCGCACGCAAGGCATCAACGGCACGCTGGCCGGGGCGGGGAGATGTGTTCATAAAAGTGGGGGTTTCCATGTTGACGGGACGCTGGGTCGACTCGTCTCGCACACCCCGTTGGACCGGCCCCGCCGGGCCGCAAGGGTGATCCCCATGCGGGGAAGAGGCGAGGCGAAGCCCAGGGACTACGCTTTTCTTTCGGCGGTGCGACGGATCGCTTCGTTGATCTCGGCAATGGAGCGCTCGATGGCATCGTCGTCCAGGTCCTCAATGCTCGGATCGGGCACGCCGGACTGGATGGTGGAGGCGAACACGCCGTCATCAATGTCCTCGGTGGAGACCCGCGCACGTTTGAACAGCTCGGGCGTCTCCCATTCCATCGCCAACGCCGTCACATTGTCACATCGCGCACCGCCGCGCTTGAGCGCCATCTCCACCAGCTCGGGTACCGACTGGTCCAGCGTGGTGCGGGACAGCTCACGGCCGATCTCTTCATCGCTGACCGTGCCCCAAAGACCATCCGAACACAGCAGCACCCGATCGCCCTGCTGCAACGACAGCGGGCCTGAAAGATCAAACACCGGCTTGGCTGGCGACCCAAGACAGGTGAACAGAATGTTGCGGTTGATGTGCTGCGTGTTGCGGCCCAGGTGCGCCTGTTGTTCCATATAAGAGTGGTCCCGCGTGCGCGTCAGCAGCGCGCCATCACGCACGATGTAAAGCCGGGAGTCGCCACAGTGCACCCAGTGGATGTGGTCGAGTTCGATAACCGCAGCCACCAGCGTGGTGCGTGGTGTATCCAGCATGCCTTTTTCGGAGGCGTAACGGATGATCTGGTGGTGAGCTGCCATGGTGGCGCTGGAGAGGAACTCCGGCACCTCCTTCACCGAGGGATTGGCCGCCTTCTGGAAGTAGGCAGAAAAGGTTTGAAGGGCAAGCTGCGCCGCCATCGCGCCCTCGGGATGCCCCCCCATACCATCGGCCAGCACAAACAAACCCGATTCGCGCGTGTAGGCGTACCCCATGCGGTCTTCGTTGCGCTCGCGCCCCCCTTGCCGACTGACCTGGTAGACCGAGAACCTCATCGAAACTTGGTCCCCGGCATAGCCGACTTGCGAGCCGACTTTTTGGTGTCTGCCACGAGGTTGTCGAACTGCAAACGCATTTTCTCCGCCACATTGAGTTTTGTGTAACTCAGCTCGGTCTCACGGCTCAGTTCTTTTTGCAGCGCAAACACCGACTGGGGTCGCGACAGCGGATCGAGCGACAAGCACCATTCAACAACTTCAATCAGGTTGTCTGAGTACACGCCGCGCAGGCGGGACAGTGACAAAGCGAGCCGATCCTTCTCCAGACGTTGGGGCGCATCGTTGGGCGGATATCCCTGCATGCTCGCGTAAATGCAGGCACCCATGGCGTAGATGTCGGTCCATGGTCCCATGCTCGAATCGCGTCGGTACATCTCGGGCGCCGCAAAACCCGGTGTGTACATGGGGCGGATGAAGTTGCCCTCTTTGCTCAGCACTTCGCGCGCAGCGCCGAAATCGATCAGCACCGATCGGTTGTCGTCGGTAACAAAAATATTGGCCGGTTTGATATCAAGATGCAACATCTTGTGCTGGTGCACGATGCGCAGGCCACGCAAAATTTCGTCGTACAAAGACCGAATGGTTGACTCGCGAAACACCTTCTGCTTCTTGAGCTCGCGAGCAGTGATGATGAATTCTTGTAAAGACGCGCCCTCCAGGTAATTCATCACCATGTAGACGGTCTCGTTCTCGCGGAAAAAATTGAGCACACTCACCACCGAGGCGTGCGAAATCTGCGCCAGCGAGCGACCCTCTTCGAAGAAACTTTTGAGCCCAAGCCGATACAAAGAGAGTTTTTCGGGCTGAACCTGGGGCAGCAACTCACCGGGACCACGGGTCGCCAGCGACGAAGGCAGGTACTCTTTGATGGCAACCTGCTGGCCTTCGGTGTCCACCGCCAGGTACACCACCCCGAAACCGCCCGCAGCAAGCTTGCGAACGATGCGGTAACCGCCGATTACAGTCTCTGGCGGCAGCGGAGCGGGTTTGACCTTTGACATAATTCAAGCCGGTTCCGTGATGCCCTTGTTGCGGACCGCTCACCCTGATCGGACACATCTGCATGGCAGTTTACAGCATGACTGGCTACGCCACGGCCCAGGCGGGCGGGTCGAAAACCGGCCCTGCGGGAGAACCAGAGCGCGAACCAAAAACCGCTATTGGTCTTGAAATTCGCTCGGTCAACAGCCGTTTTCTGGACCTCAGTTTCAAGCTGTCTGACGACCTTCGTGCCGCTGAGCCAGCGCTACGCGAGCTGCTCACCGCCCAGCTCAAACGCGGCAAGGTCGAGGTGCGTGCCTGGATCGAAGGCCGCAGTGAGAGCGGCCCGCGCTCACCCGGTGCGGCTGAGCTGCAAAAGCTGGTGAACCTGCAAGACAACGTGCGCGCCTGGCTGCCAGCCGCCAGCCCGTTGTCAGTAGCCGAGGTGATTTCGCTCACCGCGTCGCGCCCGGCGCTGCGTGGCGGTGAGCTGCAAGAGCAGCTGATGGTGCTGGGCAGGCGAGGGATTGAATCGTTGATCGAATCACGCCAGCGCGAGGGCGATCGTCTGGCTGCCATGCTGCTCGATCGATTGAAGCAACTGCGGCAGCTGGCCAGCGATGCCCAGCCGCTTATCCCACAACTCGTGGCACAGCAGAGGCAGCGCTTCCTGGACCGCTGGAGCGAGGCGCTCACCGCCTCATCGAGCGCGGGCGCGCTGGGCAACGCGGTCACCAGCGACCAGGCCCGCGACCGCGCGCTCACGGAAGCCACCGCGTTTGCCATCCGAATCGATGTGGCCGAGGAGCTGACCCGGCTGGCGAGCCATCTAAGCGAAATCGAGCGCCTGCTCAACCGGGGCGGCGAAGTGGGCAAGCGGCTGGACTTCTTGATTCAGGAGCTGCACCGCGAAGCCAACACCCTGGGCTCCAAGTCGTCGAGCCTGGATCTCACCCGGATTTCGGTGGACATGAAGGTGTTGATTGAGCAGATGCGCGAACAGGTGCAGAACATCGAATGAACAAGGCCGTCTTGCTGCGCACACCCGGTAGGGGAGTGGGCAGCGGCCCGGCGGCAGTCTTGTTGACCTTAAGCGCCACCACCCATGCTGACTTCTGATCTGAACGCCTGTATGCAATACCCAGGAAACCTGTATGTTGTGGCCGCACCGAGTGGGGCGGGAAAATCCAGCCTGGTGAAGGCACTGATGGAGCTGGATTCGCGCGTTGTACCGTCGATCTCGCACACCACCCGCGAACCGCGGGGGCAGGAGCTTCACGGGCGCGAGTATTACTTTGTAAGCCAAGAAACGTTCGATCAGATGGTGGTGCAGCAGGCCTTTTTGGAGTGGGCCCAGGTACACGGCAACCGATATGGCACATCCAAACACAGCATCGAGCAGCGCATGGCGCAGGGCGCCGATGTGGTGCTGGAGATCGACTTTCAGGGCGCGATTCAGGTCAAACGCATCTTCCCCAACGCGGTGCTGGTGTTTATCTTGCCGCCGAGCTGGGAAGAGCTGCGCTCGCGTCTGGAACGCCGCGCTGAGGACAGCGCGGAGGTAATCGAACTGCGGCTGCAAAACGCCGCCGCCGAGATGCGCCACGCCCAAGAATTCGACTTCGTTATAATCAATGAGCTGTTCGATGGTGCTTTGTTCGACCTGAAAGCCATCGTTCACGCCCAGCGGCTGAAGTTTGCGGCTCAGCGTATCGCCCGCAGCAAAACCTTCAAAGCCCTCAGCATTCTTTGATCCTCGCATTCACTGGAGCCCCCATGGCACGCATCACTGTCGAAGACTGCCTCGAAAATATTCCCAACCGTTTCCAGTTGGTGTTGGCGGCCACCTACCGCGCACGCATGCTGAGCCAGGGACACGCACCGAAAATTGAAAGCAAAAACAAGCCCGCTGTGACCGCTTTGCGTGAAATTGCCGAGGGTAGGGTTGGCCTGGAGATGCTGAAAAAGGTGCCGCTCTGAGTTTCAGCGCATGGCCCGCAGAGAAGCACCGCACAGCGGTGTTTTTTTTCGCCTGATCTCATTCTTTTCGGCTTTTACGAAAACGGACTTGCGAGAGTCGGCTGCGGGCATGGCGCTGGCGCGCTAAAGTTGGGTTCTATGAGCCCATTGGCGAACACCACCTCCAACAACTTCTCCGCCGTGCAAGTACACCAGGCGGCCAGTGCTGCTGCAGCCAGTTTTGCGGTGTTGCTGAGCAAACTTGACTATCTGAGCGCAACCGATATCGAGAGCGTCCGGCAGGCCTACCGCTTCGCCGACACAGCGCATCTGGGCCAGATGCGCAGGAGCGGCGAGCCCTACATCACACACCCGATCGCGGTGGCGGCCCAGTGTACCGAATGGAAACTCGACGCGCAGGCCCTGATGGCGGCTCTCATGCACGACGCCATCGAAGACTGCGGGGTCACCAAAGACGATCTTGTCCAGCAGTTCGGCGCGCCCGTGGCCGACCTGGTCGATGGACTGACCAAGCTGGACAAGCTGGAGTTCGACTCGCGGGAACAAAACCAGGCGGAATCGTTTCGCAAGATGCTGCTGGCCATGGCCAAGGATGTGCGCGTCATCCTCATCAAGCTGGCAGACCGTACCCACAACATGCGCACCATGGGCGATATGCCGCGCAGCAAATGGCAGCGCATCAGCAGCGAAACGTTGGAAATCTACGCGCCCATTGCACACCGCCTGGGCCTGAACTTCACCTACCGCGAACTGCAAGATCTCGCCTTTCGCTTCCTGCATCCCTGGCGCTATGAGGTACTCAGCAAAGCGCTCAACAAGTCGCGCCATCGGCGCAAGGATTTGATCGCGCGGGTCAAGGACGAAGTGGAGCGGGTCTTTATTGGCCACGGCATGGAGGTGCGCATTCTGGGGCGCGAAAAAACGCTGTATTCGGTCTACAAAAAAATGGACAGCAAACACCTGTCGTTCTCGGAAGTCACCGATATTTACGGATTTCGCATTGTCGTGCCCGAGCTCGTCGATTGCTACACCGGACTGGGCATCCTGCACCAGCTCTACAAGCCAGTGCCCGGCAAATTCCGGGACTACGTGGCCATTCCCAAGCTCAACGGCTACCAGTCGGTACACACTACCCTGATCGGTCCTTTCGGCACCAACATCGAGTTACAGCTGCGCACCCATGCGATGGATGTGGTGGCCGAGTCCGGTGTCGCCGCCCACTGGCTCTACAAAGCCAGCGAGCCGAGCAGCGCCACTTCTGAGCGGCTGGGCACGCAGTGGCTGCAGTCGCTGCTCGACATCCAGCAGGAAACACACGACGCAGCCGAGTTCTGGGACCACATCAAGATCGATCTGTTCCCCGATGCGGTTTACGTGTTCACACCGCAAAGCAAGATCCTGTCGCTGCCGCGCGGTGCCACCGTGATCGACTTTGCCTATGCGATCCACAGCAATGTGGGCAACCGGGCGATGTCGGCCCGCGTCAATAGCGAAGAAAGCCCACTGCGCGCCGAGTTGAACAACGGCGACGTGGTGGAGGTGATCACTGGTGACGATGCCGAACCCAATCCGGCCTGGCTCGCGTTTGCAAAAACAGGGCGGGCACGCTCCAAGATCCGACACCACCTGAAGACCCTGGCCCACGACGAGTCGCACCATCTGGGTGAGCGCATGCTGACGCAGGCATTGCGACACGAAGGCATTGCCCAATTGCCAAGCGAGGACGGTGAGTACAGAGCCGCCTGGGAGAAATTGCTGCGCTTCACCGGCAGCCGAAACTGCGAAGAACTGGTCACCGACATCGGTACGGGCAAGCGCATCGCCAGCATGATCGGGAAAAAACTCGCGGTGCTGCTGTCCGACAGCGGGCTAAAGCCCGACATGCTGTTGATCAGCCACGAGCGCTACGCCAGCGGGCAAGACCAGGCGGCTTCACAAGGCGTGGTAACGCTCGACGGCAGCGAGGGTGCATCGGTGCAATACGCGCCCTGTTGCAAGCCCATCCCAGGCGACCGCATCGTGGGCTATTTGGGACGTGGCGAAGGCCTGATGGTGCACGCCGAAGACTGCCCCACCGGCAAGCGCTTGTTGCACCGCGACAGCGAACGCTTTCTGGAAGTTGAATGGGCTGACGAACCAGCCCGCCCGTTTGGGACCACGGTTGTGGTCACGGTACACAACGGCAAAGGCGTATTGGCCCGTGTGGCCTCGACAATGGCGGCAGCTGAAGCGGACATCACCCACGTGGACATGGGCGATGAGCCGGCACAAAGCGCGACCGATATCCGCTTCACCGTGGCGGTGCGCGACCGGGTGCACCTGGCCACCGTGCTGCGCAGCCTCAAGCGCACGCCCTCGGTGCTGAAAGCGCAACGCGCCAAAAGCACGCGCAACTGAAGCACGAGAGAAGGCTCAGCCCCCGCTCGGGCGGGGATACGTGACAGACAGCACCTCAAGCGCCCGCGTACCGTCGGGCAGCACCAGCTTCACCAGATCGCCCTCGCGGGCTTTGAACAACACCCGTGCCACGGGGGACACCCAGCTGATCTGGCCCTGCGCGGTATTTGCCTCGTCCACCCCAAGGATGGTGACCTCGGTTTCTTTGCCCTGTGGATCGGCGTAGACCACGGTGGCACCAAAGAACACTTGGTCGGAGCCGTGGTGAACCGACGCATCCACCACCTCGGCGATTTCCAAACGGCGCGTCAAGAAACGGATGCGCCGATCAATTTCGCGCAAGCGCTTCTTGCCATAAAGGTAATCGCCATTTTCCGAGCGGTCGCCGTTGCTCGCCGCCCAGTGCACGGTCTCCACGGTGCGGGGGCGCTCCTCGTCCATGAGTGAAAACAGCTCGGCGCGCAGCCTCTCGTAACCCGCACGGGTGATGTAGTTTTTGCCACCGGGCGTCTGCTGCTCGGGCAACAGCATGTCTTCATCTTCGCCGTCGGTTTCGCGGGTGAATGCCTTGCTCATGCGGCGATGCTGGCCAATGCCATGGAAAAAAGCAAGACCTCAATGAAAAAACCCGCAGCTTTTGGCTGCGGGTTTTTATTTGGTGCGGCTGGCAGGAATTGAACCCACGACCCCTTGGTTCGTAGCCAAGTACTCTATCCAACTGAGCTACAGCCGCCAAGCCTCATATTCTAGCATCGGTTGTTTGGTAGGCCGTGACAGACTTGAACTGTCGACCAAAGGATTATGAGTCCTCTGCTCTAACCAACTGAGCTAACGGCCCGATCGGGCTCTATTGTAGGCGCGCGGTTTCAGCCGTTCTTGCCCTGGGTGAGCGCGTTGCCGACCAGTTTTGCGGTGACATCGACGATCTGGATCATGCGTTCATAGGGCATTCGCTGTGGGCCGATCACGCCCAGTGTGCCCACCACCTGCCCGTCGACCTCGTACGACGCGGTCACCACCGACAGGTCTTGGTATGGCACCACCTGGCTCTCACCGCCAATGTAGATGCGCACGCCTTGCGCCTGGGTGGAGACATCGAGCAGGCGAAGCAACTGGGTCTTTTGCTCGAACAGCTCGAACATACGCCGCAGGTTGCCCATGTCGCTGGAAAATTCGCTGACTGAGAGCAGATTGCGCTCGCCCGAGATCACCACCGTATCCAGCTGCGCTGCGTCGTCGGTGCCGATGTCCACCGCTGCCTGCATGAGCGAAGCGATCTCGCCGCGCAGCATGTCAACCTCGGTCTTGAGGCGCTCGCGCACCGCCTCCATGGCCAGGCCAGCGTAGTGGGCATTGAGAAAGTTTGACGCCTCCAGCAATTGCGCTTGGGTGAAGGAAGTCTGGGTGTGGATGATGCGGTTCTGCACATCGCCGTCAGGCGAGACCAGGATGACCAGCACCCGGCGCTCGGACAAGCTCAGAAATTCGATGTGGCGGAACACGGAAGTCCGACGCGGCGCCATCACCACCCCCACAAACTGCGACAGATTGGACAACAGGTTGGCCGCGTGGCTGATGACGCGCTGCGGCTGCCCGGCTTCAATGCCAGTGGCAGCCGCCGCGTAGGCTACCCCCAGATCGTCGTGGCGCACGGTGAGCATGGTGTCAACAAACAGCCGATAACCGCGCGAGGTGGGGATGCGCCCGGCCGAGGTGTGCGGGCTGGCAATCAGACCGAGCTCTTCGAGGTCGCTCATCACGTTGCGGATGGTCGCGGGCGACAGGTCCATGCCGGCGGCGCGGGCCAGGGTGCGCGAACCCACGGGCTGACCGTCGGCGATGTATCGCTCGACCAGGGTCTTGAGCAGCAACTTGGCGCGGTCATCCAGCATGCTTGCATTCTAAGGAAATACACCCTCACTGGCTCAGCCAGACCTGTAGGCGGTTGCGCGCGAGTTTGCGGGGAACAAAGGACGCTGGTGCCCATGTTGTAATCGGGTCATGAAGCCACCTGTTAGCAGCCATTTGGTGCCCACTGACATTCAGCGCACGCTGCGTTTTGCGCATGTGGCAATCGTCGGCAAATACCAGGCACCGGGCGCACGGCGCGCGGTCGACGAGATTGCACATTTCCTGCACGACGAGGGCTGTGATGTGTCGCTAGAGCGCGAAACCGCCCTTAACACCGGGTTGACGCAATACCCAGCGCTTGACGTGGCTGCGATGGGGCGCGAGTGCAACCTGGCGCTGGTGGTCGGTGGCGACGGCACCATGCTTGGCATCGGTCGCCAGCTGGCGCGCTACGGGTTGCCGCTGGTGGGGGTGAACCAAGGTCGCTTGGGCTTCATGACCGACATTCCCTTTGATACCTTCCGAGATTCCCTGCGGCCTATTCTTCACGGCGCCTATGAGGAAGACGTGCGGGCGCTGATGGCGGCTACGGTCTGGCGCGACGGGCGCTGTGTGTTCGAAGCGACGGCGCTGAACGACGTGGTGGTCAACCGCGGCGGCGTGGCCAGCCTGATCGAGCTGCGGGTCGAGGTGGATGGGCACTTTGTGGCCAACCAGCGGGCCGACGGCATGATCATCGCCTCGCCCACCGGCTCCACCGCCTACGCGCTCTCAGCCGGCGGCCCTCTGCTGCACCCGGCCATCGGCGGCTGGTTGGTGGTGCCGATTGCGCCGCACACGCTGTCCAACCGGCCGATCGTGTTGCCATCCCACAGTGAGATTGCGGTGGAAGTTGTGTCGGGCAAGGACGCCAGCGCGAACTTCGACATGCAGTCGCTGGCCAGCCTGATGCATGGCGACCGAATCGTGGTGCGGCGCTCCGAGCATGCGCTGCGCCTGCTGCATCCGGTGGGCTGGAGCTATTTCGACACCCTGCGCAAGAAACTGCACTGGAACGAAGGGGCCTGAATTCAGGGCCTGGGTTCAGCGTATGTGTCTGGCCCGCTTAAGGGTCAGAATATGGGTTCTACAACGTCCCTTTTTTTGCCCCCCATTTCATGAGCCTACGCCGCATTGCCCTGCGCGACTTTGTCATCGTGCAGTCCCTTGACCTCGATCTGGCCGCCGGCTTCACGGTGCTGACCGGCGAAACGGGGGCAGGCAAATCGATCCTGATCGACGCCTTGCAGCTGGCGTTGGGCGCACGCGCCGAGGTCAGTGTGGTGCGCGAGGGCGCAGCGCGCTGCGAGATCGCTGCCGAGTTCGATCTCTTGCCGGCTACCACCCAGTGGCTGGAGAAACAAGGCTTCCCAGTGGAAGACAGCCTTCTTGTGCGACGCACAGTGGACACCGAGGGCCGCAGCCGCGCCTGGATCAACGGCAGCGCCGCCACCATGACGCAGCTGAAAGCCCTGGCCGACGATCTGCTGGATATCCACGGCCAACACGCCTGGCAGAGTTTGACCCGCACCGGCGCGGTGCGCGATCTGCTCGACGCCTACGCCGCTATCGATACCGACCCAGCCCAGGCCCGCTGGGCACAGTGGCGCGAGCAGCGCAAGGCCTTGCAGGCCGCCACCGAGCGCCAAACCAGCCTGCGACAAGACAGCGAGCGCCTGGCCTGGCAGATCGCCGAGCTCGACAAACTCTCGCCCGCGACCGATGAGTGGGACGAACTCAACAGCCAGCACAGCCGGCTGGCCAACGCCCAGGCGCTGATTGATGCCGCCCAGCTGGCCAGCCAGCTGCTCGATGAGCAGCAAGACAGTGCCGCCGCGCTGATCAGCCGCGCACTGGCCGCGTTGCAGGCGCAGGTTCGCATCGAGCCCGCTTTTCGCAGCCCGGCAGAAGCTTTGGAGGCCGCGTTGGCCCAGGTGCAGGACAGCGTGCACAGTCTGAATCAGGTGGCCCGCCAGACCGATCTCGATCCGTCCGGTTTGGCTGAGCTTGACCAGCGCATGGCCTTGTGGATGTCGCTCGCCCGGCGCTACCGCAGCACCCCCGAAGACCTCGCCAGCCTGCACACCCAATGGCGTGCCGAGCTGGCACAGATCGACCAGGCGCTGGATCTCGATGCGTTGCAGCGTGCCGAGCGAGCCGCCTGGCAGGCCCTTGAGACCGAGTTGAAGGCGCTCAGCCGCCAGCGCCAGCAAGCCGCGCCCAGGCTGGCGAAAGCGGTGACCGACACCATGCAGACGCTGGGCATGCAGGGCGGGCGCTTCGAAGTCGCGTTGCAGCGGTCGGCCGAGCCGCAGGCGCATGGTTGGGAGCAGGTGGAATTTCTGGTGGCCGGCCACGCCGGTGTGACGCCACGCCCGGTGGGCAAGGTGGCCTCAGGCGGCGAGCTCTCTCGCATTGCGCTCGCCATCTCAGTGATCACCAGCCGCCTGGGCCGCGCGCCCACGCTGATCTTCGACGAGGTAGACGCTGGTGTGGGCGGGGCGGTGGCGCACACCGTGGGCCAGCTGCTGCGTCAGCTCGGCCACGACCGCCAGGTGCTCGCGGTGACGCACCTGCCGCAGGTCGCTGCCTGTGCCGACCAGCATCTTCTGGTGAGCAAGCAACGCGCTGGGCGCCAGACCATCAGCGCTGTGCAGCCGATTGCGACCGACGCGCGGGTCAGCGAGCTGGCCCGCATGCTGGGCGGTGGCGACAGCTCGGCCGTCTCCCTGGCGCACGCGCGCGAGTTGCTCACACCGTGAAAAGCAAGGACATGACCGAACTCACCGAAGCACCGATTCGCCTGGTGCTGGTCACCGGTATGTCCGGCTCGGGGAAATCGGTGGCGATCACGGCGTTGGAAGACGTGGGTTTCTATTGCGTTGACAACCTGCCACCCGAGTTGCTCGACGCCTTCATTTCGCTGGAGCAAGGCATGCGCGCCAACAAAGTGGCGATTGCCATGGACGTGCGCAGCGCAAAGTCGCTGCCGGGTCTGCCCCAGCGCTTGGCCAAACTGGAGCAACAGCACGGTGGCCGCCTGCACCTGACCACGGTGTTCCTCGACGCCACCACCGACACGCTGGTGCGCCGCTTTTCCGAAACCCGGCGCCTGCATCCGCTGTCGCTGAAAAGCGCCAACGATCAGCACCGCGCACTCACCGATGCGATTGAGCACGAGCGTGAACTGCTGGCCGAGCTGCGCGAACAGGCGCTGGTGATCGACACCAGCCTGATCCGCCCGGCCCAGTTACGCAGCCAGATCAAGGAGTTGCTGGGCGCCATGCCGGCACCGCTCACGCTGGTGTTCGAGTCGTTCGCGTTCAAACGCGGCATTCCGATGGACGCCGACTTTGTGTTCGATGTGCGCATGCTGCCCAACCCGCACTACGAGCCCGAGCTCAAAGCCTTGACTGGGCGTGACCCGGCGGTAGCCGGTTTTCTGCGCGCGCAGCCCTCCGTGCAGCGCATGCGCGAGCAGCTGATCACCTTTTTGCGCGACTGGATGCCGCAGATGCTGAGCGACCACCGCAGTTATGTGACTGTGGCCGTGGGCTGCACCGGCGGCCAGCACCGCTCGGTGTTTCTGGTCGAGGAGCTGACCAGGGCGTTTGCTGACGATTGGGCGACCCGGGTGCGCCACCGCGAAATCGGCGACTGGCCAGCACACCCCATACGTGCCGACAACCTGGGCTGAGCCCAGCCCGTAAGCTTGGGTTGATCAAACGTTGATGAGGCGCTGGTAGAGCACGCGCACCGGGGCCGGCAAGCCCCGATCCAGCAACTCGCCGCCAGGCACCCACCCACCATCGGGCAACACCCCTTCGGCCACTGACAGCGTCACCACCACCGGATGCAACCGCAGTTCGCGGTGCGTCAGGCTGTGGGCTATCGGGTCGAGGTGCTCGGTATTTTCAGACCACTCGATGCCAGGCAGGGCGGTTGTCAGCAAGGCCTCGCTCGCAAACACCGGCGGGCAATACAAACCGGCCCAAATGCCTGGCGCAGGACGGCGTTGCAACCAAAACTGATCTGCCGTGGTGGTCGAGCGCAACCGCAACACCAGCAACCACCAGCTCTCGTGGCGCCGGGGCGCGGCCTTTGACTTCACCGGGTAGCGGCTCACCGAATCTGCCGCCTTTGCCGCGCACAAACCGGATACCGGACAGCGATCGCAAAGCGGCTTTCCACGCAGGCACACCGTGGCGCCAAGGTCCATCAGCCCCTGGGTGTAGGCCACCATGTCGTCGGGTGCTGGTGCCCCAGGCAGCAAGCCTTGCGCCAGGTGCCACAGCGCGCGCTGGCTTGCCACTTGCGCCAGGTCTTCGTCGAATGCCAGCAGGCGAGCGAGCACCCGGCGCACATTGCCGTCCACGATGGACACGCGCTCACCGTGGCAAAAGGCCGCGATCGCCGCTGCGGTGGAGGCGCCGATGCCTGGCAAGGTCTGGAGTTGCTGGGCATTGGTTGGAAATACGCCGCTGTGTTCGGCGATTACTGTTTGCGCGCAACGGTGCAGGTTGCGCGCCCGGCTGTAGTAGCCCAGCCCGGCCCACAAGGCCATCACCTGATCGCTGCTGGCCTGCGCCAGTGCCAGCAGATTGGGAAACGCCGCCAAAAAGCGCGGGTAATAGGCCAGCACCGTGCTCACCTGGGTTTGCTGCAGCATCACCTCGGAGAGCCAGACGCGGTAGGGATCGCGGGTGTGCTGCCAGGGCAGGCCGTGACGGCCGTGCTGGCGCTGCCAGCCGATCAGCCGTGGCGCGAAGTCCAGCGGCAGCTTGTGCCCAATGGCGCTGTTCAGGGCCACGGACATCACGCCAGGGCGTCTTCGATCGGAGCGTCTTGGGGAACCTTCAACAGATGGTCGGTGAGTTCGGTGAGCTTCACGCCGAGCAGGTTGAGGTCGGCCTGTTGACGCTGCAGCTCGCGAATGCGCTCATTGAGCCCGCCGGCGGCCTGCTGGATGCGGGAAACCGCCTCGATACGCCGAACGAAATTGCGCCGACGCTCGCGCTGCTGAGACTCAAGCTGCGCCGCTGCCGACCTGTTCCAGAACTCGATCTGGTTGATCGCACTTTCGTAGACCATACGCAGACGGCTTGTGAGCGCACTCGCCAATCGCTCACCGAACTCGGGCTGGGCCAGACGCAGCGCGTTGCCCAGGCTCAGGTATTGCAGGTGGCTGCGCTCAACCAGATCGAGCTCTTGGAGGTACTGCGCCAGCGGCGGGCACTCGGGCACTTTTAAAGAAAACCCATGGTCGGCGTTCAGCCGCTTGAAGCTGCTCTCCAGCATGGTCTGGATTTCCCCAGCCATCTTGTCGGCCCGCTGCAGGTCGTTGCGCAATCGATCAAAGGTGTCGCCATAGGTGCGTTTGACGCGCAACTTAATGCCCGGTTGCTTGAGCGCACGCGACAGATCCGCCACCTCCGCCTTGAGCTGCGTCGAACTGAGCAGTGCAAACACATCTTTCAACAAACGCAGGTGCACCGAGCGCACCGCCTGAATCTTCGCGCCACTGGCATCGAAGTCGGCTTGCTCCTGCTCGATGCGCAGCCGCATCTGTTTGATCACGCCACCGTTTTTGCCGCGAAGATCTTCCAGCTCCTGCGCCTGCTCCAACAGATCGCGCACCCGGATGTGCACCAGTCGCGCGGTTTCCTGGCGCAGGGCACCAATGCCCCGTGCCACCGATGCACCCAGAATTTTCCGGCGTTGCCCCAGCAAGCCCGCATCCAGTGCGGTTTCGAGCTCCAACAAGTTGCTGGCCTGCAGCAGCGGCTCGTCGCGGTTAATCCTGGCCAGCAAGCCTTTTTGAGCCGACACCGCGATCACCTGGCGCGGCGATAGGCCAAGGATCTTGGCCGAATCGGTGCGTTGCGAAGCGATTTGCAGCTGCACCTGCTCGGGTGAGCTGAGCGCGTCCCACAGGGTGTCGATCTTGTTCAGCGCCACCAGCCGCGACTCGCGGCCCTCGCCCAGCACCGACAGGTGCTGGCGCCAGATCGCGAGGTCCGACTTGGTCACACCGGTGTCGGCCGCCAGAATGAAAACCACCGCATGCGCCTGCGGCAGCAAACTCACCGTGAGCTCGGGCTCAGCGCCTATTGCGTTCAGCCCGGGGGTGTCCAGAATGACCAAACCCTGCTTGAGCAGCGGGTGCGCCATGTTGATCAAGGCATGGCGCCACCTGGGCACCTCGATCAGGCCGTCGGCACCCACCAGCGGGTTGTCGTCGGGCGTCTCTTCGTTCCAGAACCCCAGGGCAGCAGCCTCACTGCGGGTGACGCGGCGCAGATCGGCCACTTTATGGATCGCCTCGGCCAGCTGCCTGGGATCGTTCACGTCCAGCTCGAAACGCTCCCATTTGTGGGGCGCGTTGCGCCAATCCAGCAGCGACTGCGGCTGCAAGCGCGACTCAATCGGCAGCAAGCGCAGGCAGGCTGGCATCTCAGCGTCATACGCCAGCTCGGTCGGGCACATGGTGGTGCGCCCGGCACCCGCCGGCATGATGCGCTGGCCGTAGCCAGCGAAGAACATCGCGTTGATCAGCTCGGATTTGCCACGCGAAAACTCGGCCACAAAGGCGACCATGATCTTGTCGTTCCTCACTTCGGCATGCAGCCGCTCCAGTCGGTCCTGCACGCCCGGCGGCATGAGATCGTGATCGATCAGCCACTCAGAAAGCAGTTTCAGCCGCAATGCGAACTGCCTGCGCCAAGCCCCGTGCTCATCCAAATTCTGATTGAAACTCATGCGACGGTACTCGTTGGGTGTCGGCCAATATAGCATCGCCCTCGCACCGATCAGAGCCGCAAAAGGACGCCGATCGGATCGCGGATCAGCATCACGACTTCTGACAATTCGGGCAAAAAAAGGTGGAGCGCTGCCCTTGGCGCAGGGTCTTGATCGGCCCACCGCAGGCGCGACAGGGCAGGCCCGTTCGGCCGTAGACCATGGCATCGAGCTGAAAGTAGCCGCTCTGCCCTTCGCTGCCACTGAAGTCGCGCAGGCTGCTGCCGCCCAGCGCCAGCGCGCGCTGCAACACCGCCACGATTGCCTGGTGCAGGCGCGCTGCGCGCGGCTTGCTCAAGCGGTCAGCGCGCAGCGTGGGACGAATGCCGGCCGCGAACAAGGCTTCCGAGGCATAAATGTTGCCCACACCCACCACGATGTCACCCGCCAGCAACACCTGCTTGATACTGGCGCGCCGCTGCTGCAAGCGCTGGTGAAACGTGAGCGGATCGAAGCCGACTTCCAGCGGCTCGGTGCCCAGATGGCCCAGCAGCTTGCGCGCCGCTGCATCGTCAAGCGACGTTGCAAACACCACCGCGCCAAAGCGCCGCGGATCGTGCAGGCGAAGAAGGCCCTGGGTGGTGACGAGCTCGAAATGGTCGTGCACGCCGCGCGGTGGCAGCACGGGTGCAAACCGCAGGCTGCCCGACATGCCGAGATGGAGGATCAGCAGGCCGCGGTCGAGCTGCACCAGCAAATACTTGCCGCGCCGGCCCACGCCGTGCACCCGCTGACCCAGCAGCTGTTCGGGCGCCACACCCAGCGGCCAGCGCAGCGGCTTGCCCAGCGCGATCTGGGTGATCTCGGCGCCTGCGATGCGATCGGCAAAACCGCGGCGGGTGACTTCTACTTCGGGGAGTTCGGGCATGACAACCGGTCTTTTTTGGCCGCTCTGAAACGCCCGTGAGGGCTTGGGGGCATGGCGGTGATCGCTGGGAAAGCCTTCCATTATCATGGTCAGATGAACAATCTGCGCCGCGCTTCAACGCTGGAAATTTGCCCCATCCACCCGGTTTGCACAGGGGCCAGCACAGTCCACCGGGCAGTCTGGTGGCTGAGCGCTTTTTTGCTCGCAGCCAGCGTGGCGCAGGCCCAAACAGCGCCGGGCGTTGCACCGGTTGTGCCGGCCGCCGCAGCCGAAGCCAGCGCGGCAGCCAGTCAGCTCAGCGCCGTGCGCAACTCGGGCCTGAACGCGCCGCTGTTCTATCAGCTGTTGCTGGGCGAGCTCAACGTGCGCGGCGGCGACCCAGGCGCTGGCTACTCGCTCATTTTGGATACGGCACGCGAGCAGCGCGACCCGGCGCTGTTTCGGCGCGCGGTGGAAGTGGCGCTGCAAAGCCGTTCCGGCGAAGCAGCCTTGACTGCGGCACGGGCCTGGTCTGCCGACCAACCGAAAGACCCCGAAGCCGAGCGCTTTGTGCTGCAAATCCTGCTGGCTCTCAACCGCGTCGGCGAGACCGGGCCGGTGCTTCGCGCCATCATCGAGCGCACCGCAGCTGGCGAGCGCAGCAACACCATCAACGCCATCCCACAAACTTTTGCCCGGGTGCCCGACAAAGCAAGCGCTCTGGCGGTGGTGCGCGAAGCGCTGGCTCCAGCGCTCAAACAACGCAACCAAGCCGCTGCCGCGTGGACCACCATCGGTCGCATGCAACTGGCGCTGGACCAGCCAAGCTTGTCTCTGGCCTCAGCGCGTGAAGGCCACGCCGCCGACCCAACCTCGTCCTTCCCGGCCCTGCTGGCGCTGGAGCTGCTCGAGCGCGGGCAGCAAGGGGCAGAGCCGATCATCCTGCGTCAGCTTGAAGCTGGCGTCCCAAGCAAGCCCCAAGACGCGGCGGTGGCGCTCACCTATGCCCGGGTGTTGCTGGACCTGCAGCGCAACGTCCAGGCACGTAGCCAGCTGGATACCCTAACCACCCGTCGGCCAGACCTGCCGGAGCCCTGGCTGCTGCTGGCTAGCCTGCAGGTGCAAGTCAACAGCCTCGCGGCTGCCGCCCAGTCCCTCCAGACCTACATGACGCTGGCCCGCCAGTCGAGCGATGAACGGGTGGCACGCGGCCTGACACAGGCTTACTTGCTCATGGCGCAGATCGCCGAGAAACAGCAAGATTTCACCACCGCCAACGCCTGGCTGGATCGGATTGAAAACGCCGACGAGATCATGGCCGCGCAAATGCGGCGGGCCTCGCTGCTGGCCCGCCAAGGCCAGCGAGCCGAGGCGCGGGCGCTGCTGCGCAACCTGCCCGAGCGGCGCGATGGCGATGCGCGGCTGAAGCTGCTGGCCGAAGCCCAGCTGCTGCGCGATCTGAAAGACCACCAGGGCGCCTTTGATGTCTATGGCGAAGCAGTCAAGCGCTTCCCAGACGACGCCGAGCTGCTGTACAACCAAGCCATGATGGCTGAGAAGGCCGATCTGATTGACGAGATGGAGCGTCTGCTGCGCCAGCTCATTGCTGCCAAACCCGACCATTACCATGCCTACAACGCGCTGGGCTACTCGCTGGCCGACCGCAATCTGCGGCTGGCAGAGGCCAAGCAGCTGATCGAAAAAGCGGTGTTGTTGGCGCCTGACGACGCCTACATACAGGACAGCCTGGGCTGGGTGGAGTTCCGTCTCGGCAACACCTCGCGTGCGTTAGAAATTCTGGCTGCCGCCTACGCCAAGCGGCCCGACGCCGATATTGCTGCTCACCTCGGTGAGGTGCTGTGGGTGAGCGGCCAGCGCGAACAGGCGCTCAAAATTTGGCGCGAGGGCCTGCTGGCGGCCAGCGACAACGAAACCCTGCAAGAAACCCTGAAGCGGCTGCAGGTCACACCGTGACGGGCCCGCGAGCAGCTGCCCGGTCTGCCTGCCTGGTCGCTGGGAGCATGGTGGCCGCACTGCTGCTGGGTGCCTGCGCCGCGCCGCGCCAGCAAGGTGCCGCAAGCGCAGATGCCTGGAGCGGCCGCCTGGCGTTGCGTCTTGACAGCACGCCTCCGCAATCTTTTTCCGCCAGCTTCGATCTGCGCGGCGGTCCCCAGGCGGGCGAGCTGCAACTCAACTCGCCCCTGGGCACCACCCTGGCCCGCGTTCGTTGGTCTCCCCAAGGGGCAGAACTGCGCCAAGGCGATCGATTCGAACAACGCGAGAGTCTCGACGAACTCACCGCCGCTCTCAGCGGCACCACGCTGCCGGTCAAGGCCTTGTTTGGCTGGTTGCGTGGCAACAACAGTGCCGCCGACGGCTGGACGGTAGACCTCTCGCAGCAGCCCCAGGGGCGCATCACCGCGCGCCGCACCACCCCGCCGCCCAGCGCCGAGCTGCGTGTGCTGTTCGTGCCATGAGCCTGACAACCCGGCCGACAGCGCTGCGCGCTCTTTACGACATTCCCGCGCCAGCCAAGCTCAATCTGTTTCTGCACATCACCGGGCGACGGCCCGACGGCTATCACCTGCTGCAGTCCGTGTTCATGCTGGTCGACTGGTGTGATCGCCTGTGGTTCGAGCGCCGCCACGACGGTGTGATCGCGCGTGAAGACCTGATCGCGGGCGGGCTGCCAGCCGAAGATCTGTGCGTGAAGGCGGCGCGCGCATTGCAAAGCGCCACCGGCTGCCCGCACGGCGTGCAGATTGGCCTGGAGAAACACCTGCCCACCGAGGCGGGTCTGGGCGGTGGCTCGTCCGATGCGGCCACTTGTCTGATCGCGCTCAACCGGCTGTGGGGACTTGGCCTCAAACGCGGCGAACTCGCCGTCATCGGTTTGCAGCTGGGCACAGATGTGCCTTTTTTCCTGAGTGGCCACAACGCCTGGGTGGAAGGCGTGGGTGAGCAGATCACACCGATGTCCTTGGCGCCGGCCCAATTTTTGATTGTGAAACCCCCGGTGGGCGCATCCACGCCGCGCGTCTTCAACGACCCTGCACTCAAACGCGACACAAAACCCGCTATAATCCAAGGCTTTGCTGTAAACGACGCCCACGGTCAGAAAACAGGTTTGTTTAGGTGCGATACCCGACAATTGTTGGAAAGTACACACAACGACCTGCAACCGGTGGTTGAGCGCTTATGTCCTGAGATGGTGGACTGTTTGCAATGGCTGAAAAGCCATGGCTTACAGGGCCGGATGACCGGATCGGGCACAGCGGTGTTTGCGCAAACGCAGCATTTGGAAGATCCGTCTGACGCGTGCGCGCATTGGACGGTTCGCAAATGCAGCAACATGGATGCACATCCGCTGCAAAACTGGTGTTCGAATTGAAACAGTCGACCCCCACCGGTTCCACCAGCAGATGTGTAGCCAGAGACGTTTTTGGGTTGATCGAGACGCTCTAGGGCCTTTCAATTGACCCGTGTAGGGGAGTCGCCAAGTTGGTCAAGGCACTGGATTTTGATTCCAGCATGCGAGGGTTCGAGTCCTTCCTCCCCTGCCACCCATATCGTTCACCTCATGACCCGGGCAGGGCGCTGAACAGCAGCGTCCACAGCGCCGTTTAACGCAATGGATGCAGCACACCACGCCATGCACGTTCAGCCCCCGGACTTCATGGTCTTCACCGGCAACGCCAACCCAGTGTTGGCGGCTGAAATCGCGCAAAATCTGGGCACCCACCTCGGCTCGGCCAATGTGGGTCGCTTCTCTGACGGTGAAGTCACAGTCGAAATTACCCAAAACGTGCGCACCCGCGAGGTGTTTGTCATTCAGTCCACGTGCGCGCCGACCAATGAAAACCTGATGGAACTTATCATCATGGTTGATGCGCTCAAGCGGGCGTCTGCCTCGCGCATCTCGGCCGTGATCCCCTATTTTGGTTACGCCCGCCAAGACCGGCGTCCGCGCTCCAGCCGCGTGCCTATCAGCGCCAAGGTGGTGGCCAACATGCTGCAAGCGGTGGGTGTTGACAGGGTGCTGACCATGGATTTGCACGCTGACCAGATCCAGGGCTTCTTCGATATTCCGGTTGACAACATTTACGCCTCGCCCGTGCTGCTGGGGGATCTGCGTGCCAAGAACTATTCCGACCTGCTTGTGGTGTCGCCAGACGTCGGTGGCGTGGTTCGCGCCCGCGCCCTGGCCAAGCAGCTCAATTGCGACATGGCCATCATCGACAAGCGCCGGCCCAAAGCCAACGTGTCCGAAGTGATGCATGTAATCGGTGACATCGACGGCCGCAACTGCGTGATCATGGATGACATGATCGACACCGCCGGCACGCTGGTGAAAGCCGCCGAGGTCTTAAAAGAGCGCGGCGCCAAGAGTGTCTATGCCTATTGCACCCACCCTATTTTCTCTGGTCCAGCCATCGAGCGCATCGCCAAAGGCAACGTGCTTGACGAGGTGGTGGTCACCAACACCATCCCGCTGTCGCAAGCAGCCCAGGCCTGCAAGAAAATCCGCCAGCTCTCCGTGGCGCCGCTGATGGCCGAAACCATCGCGCGCATCGCCTCGGGCGAGTCGGTCATGAGTTTGTTTGCCGATCAGGACAACCTTTTCTAAGGCCTGAAGGCAACAAAGCAGTGAGCCGCCTCACTTTGGGCGGTTCTTTTTCAATCGAGGCGTTCTGGTCGCGGAACCCCTCCACAGGAGTCAGTTATGCAATTTGTCGCTTTTGAGCGCGCCCTGCAAGGCACGGGTGCGAGCCGCCGTCTGCGCAACACCGGTCGCGCGCCCGGTATCGTTTTTGGTGGCGAAGCCACACCCATCACCATCGAGCTGGACCACAACAACCTGTGGCATGCCCTGAAGAAGGAAGGATTCCACGCCTCCATCCTCGACATGGACCTGGCCGGTACCGTACACAAGGTGCTGCTGCGCGACGTGCAATACCACCCCTACAGGCCGCAGGTTCTGCATGTGGACTTCCAGCGCGTGGACAACAAAACCCGCCTGCAAAAGAAGGTGCCACTGCACTTCATCAACGCCGAAGAGTCCGAAGCGGTGAAGGTCGACAAGTGTGTGGTCAACCACGTGATGACCGAGATCGAAGTGGATTGCCTGGCCATGCAATTGCCAGAGTTCATCGAAGTGGATCTGGCCAACGTGAAAAATGGCGACACCATCCATGCCCGCGAGCTCATCATGCCCAAGGGCATCAAACGCGTGACCCACGGCCGCACCAACCTGACCGTGGCCACCGTTTTACCGCCGAAGGTTGAAGAGGTGGTGGTCGCTCCGGTTGCCGCGCCTGCCGACGATAAAAAAGGCAAAAAGAAGAAATAAGCTGGTCCCAGCAACGGGGTGTGACACCCCCGCTGCACCACCCGCGCTTCGGCCCGCTTGTGCGGGCCGTTGTCGTTTGGGCAACCCCTTTGGCCTATTTCATAATCGACACCATGATTCGCCTCATCGCCGGTCTCGGCAACCCTGGACCTGAATACGAAGACACACGCCACAACGCCGGTTTCTGGTGGGTCGACGAAGCGGCGCGTCTGCTCAAGGCCTCGCTGCACCTTGAGCGCGGACATTTTGGCCTGGTGGCGCGGGCCACTGTGTCGAGCCAGCCCCTGTGGCTGGTCGAGCCCCAGACCTTCATGAACCTCTCGGGCAAGTGCGTGGCCTCGGTGGCTCGCTTCTACAAGATCGCACCCGAAGAAATTCTGGTGGTGCATGACGAGCTGGATCTGCCGCCCGGTGAGGCCAAGCTAAAACGCGGCGGCGGCCATGCCGGCCACAACGGCTTGCGCGACATCCATGGCCAGCTTGGCAGTGCCGATTACTGGCGTTTGCGCGTCGGCATTGGACACCCGGGCAACAAAGGCGAGGTGGCGAACTGGGTGCTGAAGAAGCCTTCGGCCGACGACCGCATCGCGATCAGCCAGACGCTGGACCGCAGCCTGAAGGCGCTGCCGCATCTGATCGCCGGGGAAATAGACAGAGCCACCGCGCTGATCCACACCAGCAAACCACCGCGCCCGAAGCCGCCTCGGCCTGCGCCCGCCGCAGCGCAGGCGGTTCAGCCCGCCGTGGGAGATGATGCGCCACCCGAAGGCGACGCAGCGGACTCAGCCAGACGCTGAAGCCGCTGGTACTTCTGCCACAGCGATTCCTGGGATTCCAGGTGTTCCGGGTGGATCGGGATGCAAGCCACCGGGCAGACCTGTACACACTGCGGCTCGTCAAAATGGCCCACACATTCGGTGCACTTGGATGGGTCGATCTCGTAAATCTCCTCACCCATGTAGATCGCCTGGTTGGGGCATTCGGGCTCGCAGACGTCGCAGTTGATGCACTCGTCGGTGATCATCAGTGCCATGTGGACCCTTTCATGTCTGCACCGGCGGGGTCACAAGCCGCGCGCCCACCCTCGGGCCGACCATTTGCGACACATCACCACCCAGCGTGGCGATCTCGCGCACCAAGGTGCTGGAGATGCACTGCAACTCGGCCTGCGGCAGCAGAAACACGGTTTCCAACGACGGCAGCAGCTTGCGGTTCATCGCTGCCATCTGGGCCTCGTAGTCGAAATCGGTGAGGTTGCGGATGCCGCGCACCACCGCATGGGCGCCCTGCTCGCGGCAAAAATCCACGATCAGGCCGTCGAACGGCAACACCCGCGCGCGACTGGAAAGCCGCTCGGTGACCTCGGTGGCCATTGCCAGCCGTTCTTTCAGCGAGAAGCGGGTTTTCTTGTGGTGTGCGATGGCGACCGCGATGATGAGTTCGTCAAACAAACCCGCCGCGCGGCGCGCCACGTCTTCGTGGCCCAGGGTGATCGGGTCAAAGGTGCCGCTGTAAACGGCGATGCGGGGAGCGTCG
>Ga0105050_10001188_pt1 | contig 39537 bp, 27 predicted proteins | sample FRY01_FD_78088 | JGI IMG/M metagenome (GOLD analysis project Ga0105050, IMG submission 78088) | Freshwater microbial communities from Lake Fryxell liftoff mats and glacier meltwater in Antarctica - FRY-01 | ecosystem: Environmental > Aquatic > Freshwater > Ice > Glacier meltwater ...
CAACAATTAAATTTTGCATAAACAATGTTTGACGAATTAAATAAATACAAACACAACGACCATTTTTTCATTAAGCCAACCGAAAATTTAGGACAAATTTGCAATGCACCGATAGACAAAAGTGGTGTTTATATTTTTTACGCTTTAAAAAATTGTAAAATAGAACTTATATATATTGGTCGGTCTGGAGAAGTTAAATCAGACGGCTCTTTATTTATTCGTAAAGTAGGACTTGGTGGACTTAAAGACAGACTTGTAAACGGAAAGCAATTTGGACAGCCTAGAAAAATCTCTTTGAAAGCACAAATGCTTAAGGAAAATATTGAAGCATTGGATATTTATTGGTATGCAACTCACAATGACGAATTTGTCGACTGCCCAAAAATTTTAGAAAATAAACTTTTAAAAAAACATTTCGATATTTATGGAAGACTTCCAAAATGGAATAATGAATTTTGATTCTAAAATTGATACTATGACAATTAAAGAAGCGATTTTAAAAAGCCTAGACGAAATAAACAACGCAACTACGTATATGGACATTTACAACCATATCGTAAAAAATAACTATTACGAATTCGGATTAGCAAAAACTCCCTATTCTACAATTTCTGCATTGCTTGGTGACTTTATTCGTAATGGAGATGCAAGAGTAAAACGTATAAAACAAGACGGTGGAACTTATTGTTACTACTTGACAAAAAACGAAGAAAACATTGGGATTGAAATATTGAGTGGTAACTCAGACGCTCAAATTGATAAACGATTTAAAATAAACAAGTCAAAGACATACGAAGAAAGAGATTTACACAAACTTTTAAGTAGTTATTTGAAAAATTCTGATACTTACTCAAAGACAATTTTTCACGAACAATCCAACGGAAAAGACACTAACCAAATTTGGACTCATCCAGATATGGTTGGAATCAAATTCTTGAATTTACAGACAAAAGCAAGTCAAAATTTTTTAAAATCAATAAATCGAATTGACACTTTTAAAATTAGTTCGTATGAACTGAAACGAGAAATTAACAGTGACAGTGAACTTAAAAAAGCATTTTTTCAAGCGGTTTCGAATTCAAGCTGGGCGAATTATGGTTATCTAATAGCATTTGAGTTTAGCGACAGTTTGAACGAAGAAATGGCAAGACTTAATCAATCATTCGGAATTGGAATTATTGAACTTAATGCAAATCCTTACCAAAGTAAAGTACTTTATCCGTCTGTGTTTCGTGCCTTAGACTTTAAAACAATTGACAAACTTTGTAAGATGAATAAAGAATTTGAAAAATTTATCGAGCAAACAGAAAGTCTTATGACAGCGAACGAAAAATATGTTTCTGGAGCAGAAAAAGAACTTATCGAATTTTGTGATGACTATTTTGCAAACGACACAGAAGTTGAAAATTATTGCATAGAAAAACACATACCGACAAACCCAGAATGACGAGAGCCAAGAGCTGAAAATTTAAGGTCTAAACCGCAACGTATTAAATCCTAATACTTGATATTCTTTAACTTACATGGTAATCAGAAAGTTCTTGTTCGTTTCCATAGTAGAAAATTCTAACTTGCGCCGTATCATTTAAAAAGTCAATTTTCCCAACCTCAACACGATTGATAACTAAACCCGTTCTTTTTTCCAGATCAGCTTTCATTTCTAAATGTCTGTCTGGAGTTATTAAGTCAATCCGTTCATAATTAATGGTTTTGCGTGTTTCATGCTTCATCAACCATAAATTCTCAAGAACAAAAGTGAGTCCAATTACTGTGAAATTTATCACCGCAACTTCCGATATACTTATTTGATTGGACGCCAAAGCATTCACAACACTGATACCTATAATCAAAAATAAATACGTCATTTCCTTGATCTCAATAGCATCTGTTCGGTAACGAATAATTCCAAAAATCGCAAACAACCCCAACCCCATTCCCGTGTCGATGTCTAATTTTTTTAGACCAAAACAAAGGAAAAACGTAATCATTCCAATCAAATAATAGGTGAATAAATAATCTTTTCTTTTAGTTCTTGGATAGTATAAAAAACGAATAATTATCGTTAGAAAAAGTAGATTCGTACCAAGCCTTAAAAGTAAAGTGTACAAATCTTCCGAAAACCAAACAATATGATCGGGTTCAATAATACCTTTTTTAAGAGGCATGAAAAGTAAATTAATTAAGGTCATTCTCGATTTTTTTTAAATGAAGTAATTTTTTTTTGAATCGGTTGAATTTAAGTTGCTCTTCGCCATAAATTTCAATGGAGCCGAGGCAATATTTACTCAATCTGTAAGGTCTTATCTGTTCTGATTTCATAAGTGCGTAAAACGGAGAGTTTCGATTCAAATCCTCTTGTTTTAATTCTGCAATCACCAAATTATTAAACTTCCGTTCGGTTGCTTGATGCTGGAAATTAATATTGAAATCAAACGTCAATCGTTCGTTTAATGTTTTGTTTACCAATGTTATCCGCTGAAAAGAATTCCACATAGTAGCTTTTAACGCACTTTCATTTTGCAATTGTTTCGTCAAAAATTGCAGTTGTTTTTCATCGAATTTTTCTTCAAAATCACCCATTGGAATTCGTTTTTTATCCGTCCTTCCTTTGAATTTATGCTTCACTTCCAAAAAAAGAATGTCAGATTCAACGTATTTCCGGATGCGCACTTTAAAACGATTCGTTTTTCCATTATGGTGATCTTTGAAAAATGAAAATTGGCTATCGTCGAAATATAAACTTTCGTAGTGAGGAGTTCGTGTAGCTGCAATTTCTAGCGCGTCATAGAAATCCAATAAATTTGGTAAAATGGAATGGAAACGTTCAATCGAAAAGGCAAATTTTGTATCTGTTCTATTCATGAGTTTTACTCTGTCCATTTCCGCTAAAGAAATAGGCTGAAAGTCATTAAGAATAGTTTCAATTTTGCTCATTAATATTAATTCAAAGTTAATATAATTTAAACTTAAAGTGAATAGATGAGAAAAAATCTAATTCCTTGTCCAAGATTATACGTTTAATTCGTTGCCACACCTAAAATTTCCTTTAGGGCATTCCGTGTGTCCGTGTAAGCCACAAGGACGACAATACAAGCTAGTTACTTCGCTGATAATCGAATCGTCTGATAAAGGACCAAAGCCAAAAAGCGGCGATGTAGAACAGAAAAAAGCAGTAACAGGAGCATTCATAGAAGAGGCTAAATGTAATGGTCCTGAATCATTTACGTAATTTCTTTTTGCTCCTTTTATCAAGGCTGCTGATTGCATTAAGCTCAATTTTCCTGCTAGATTTTCAACTTTGGAACTTTCCGCTTTTTGCTCAATTTCTGCACATAATTGAAAATCATCCGTTCCTCCAATAAGGAAAATAGTGCAGTTTTCACGTGTCAATTTTTGAATCAGTTTTATCCAGATTTCTTTTGGAGCTTGTTTTGTGAGCCAAACAGAAGCAGGCGCTAAACAGTAATAAGCAACTGATTGATAGTTTTTTATCTTTTCAAAATCTTCAATTGAGGGATACAGTTTAGGTTGGCGTTGATTTCTTTTCGTCAGATTGGAAATTAAAGCCAAATTTCTATCCACTTCGTGCTTTCCGTTCCCAATTTCATGATCAAATGAAGTGGAATAAGCGAACGAAAATGGATTTTTTTTGAAGCCAATTGTTTGTTTTGCTCCTGAGAGTAAAGTCAATATTCCTGAAGAAGCGAAACGGTGTAAATTTATTACTAAATCGTATTTTTCAGCTCTGATTTTCTTTGTTAATTTAAGTAAAGAAGAAATCTTTTTCTTTTTGTCAAAAACGAGAATTTGTCTTAGATTCGGGTCGTTTTTAAGTAACGATTGATTTCCTTGTTTCACTAAAAAATCGATGGAAGCGTTAGGAAATTCTGCCTTAAAATTGGTGATTAGTGGTGTTGCTAAGATAACATCACCAATAAAAGCAGTTTGGATAATTAAAATTTTTTGCATGCGACTATCTTAACAAGGCAACGGTTCCACGCTTGATGAATTTGTCGTCATCTTGATTGTAGTAAATGAGTTCGTACTGAAACATATCGCTTGTTGCCTCTTTTCCAGAACTTGTGATTATTCCATCCCAACCCTCGGACGTGTCAAAGGTTTGAAAAATGATTAGTCCCCAACGGTCAATTATGGAAAAAGAATATCGTTCCATTGCAACGTTTGAAAGCACAGGCTTGAAGATTGGATTCATTCCCCCTGGTGTAAAAGCGTTGGGAACGAAAACTAAAGGAGCATAAATAAAACAAAAATCGTTGGAGCGACTCCGTTCCGAAAAGTTGTAAAAATTAAAAGCTTCAATTGCTTCAACGTGATAACAAATTTCGCCATCAGATTGAATTTTACTGACATCATCCACAAAAAACAAAGAGTTTCCAGACACATTTCCTATTGGGATTTGCTCAAATTCACCATTTACACTTCTGTAGATTTCATATTCTATAATTTCACCATTGAAACCTTCGTAAGGAGTCCAATTAATGGTGTTAATCATATCGTATTCGTCTGTCGTTCCAGTGACAAAAATAGTTTTATTCGTATTCGCAAACGTTCCATCACCTCCACAACTATCGATGAATTTCGTACGGTAATACCACGGATTTAATTTTGTGTTTACTGTATTATCCAAAAAATAAGTAACATCTCCAGAGACATTTACTCTTCCAATTTCTGTCCAAGCGCTTTGTTCGCTTTTACGTTGAAAAATGATTTTTGAAATCCCAACAGAAGCATCAATGTAATCGAATAATTTTGCTTGTTTATCTTCAATAGTTGCCAATTTGAAATAATGATAACTCGGACCTCCTGGTAAAGGAACAATGAAACAATCAGGGCTAGAAAAAGCAAATTTTCCGTTACTGAAATTCGCTTTAATATAGATACAATAACTTACCGAACTTAAAACGTCTATTGTATCTGTTAAAGTATTTACTATTTTCAACAGTTCCAATTGCCCGTTAAATTTTCTCCAAATTTCGTAATTGACAGCAACACTTCCAATATATGGAGTCCATGTTAATACAGCTTTTTGGTCGCAGATCAAAATGGAATGTGAAAGCATCATGCTTGTGTGAATTGGACTTTTTGCCGAAGTCTGAAACGTAATCGGGACGGATGTTGTATAACATGAATCGAAAGCAGCTACAGAGAAAGAGAAAGGTCCGTTTGCTAAATCTTCAGGAAAGGAATAAGAAGTATTGCTCAAACCCCAAACAGTATCAAGTTCGTAAAGAAATCCATTTTCATCAAATGTGTAGACAACATAACCATACGTGTCGGGTTGTTGATTTTGATTCCACGTTAATAAAACCTCATCGTTGTTAGGGTCTACGCCAACAGAGTAAATTATTGGAATATTGGGCGTAATCATATCTGTGAACATATCTCCTTGAACGTTGGAAGTAAAGTCACAAATCGAAGTAGGAAGTACAATTTTATAAGAAATAAATGCTTGACAAATATCAATTGTGTCACGGTAAAGCGTCGTATTGTAAGGAACACTATCTAAGAGAGTGAAAGTTCCAACTGGAAATTCTCTGTAAATACGATAATGTGAATTGTAATGCGCTTGCGGGTTAACTTTTGGTTTATTCCATTGTAACACAGCAGTTCCATTCAATGGATTGTTGACCGTTAAGCGAATATTTGAAATGGTATCACTGTTTCTTTTTACATTTCCATTGCAACCCGAACGAACGACAATAAAGTAATTTCGCGCATTTGTGACACCTGATATTGTATGTTGAACAGTAGTTAAATCGTTAATTGTAATAATCAATCCATCTTGAACGGAACGGATTTCGTAAGCTAAAAACGATAAGTTGGGATTGTTTACTTGATTCCAATTAAGAATTAAATTTCCGTTACTCGCCGTTTCAATACAGCTAATTTGAGTTGCAGGAATAATTCCGGGATTGAGTACATTAATTTTTACCGTAGTGTAAGTCACACGCGGAACTTGGCAGTAATTGTCTTGCACTTTAAAAACGAAGTTGTAAGGAATTACCTCGGCAACTATCCCAAAATCATTAATTAAATGGTCACAATCAGTTTGCCACGTAAAAGTTGTACTTGCATTGGTCAAACCTGAGATTGGAACAGTTGAATTAAGGTAAGCGCAAGGTTCTGTGTCACATCCAGTTGGTAGGGTAAGATTTGTCCCAAACATGGGACCAGAAGCAGTTAAAAAAACAGATTGAGGCGAATTGTCTTGCAGCAAATCGGTGTCAGAAACATTTAAAGTAAAAGAAATTGGGTCGCCAGCGTTTACGGTTGCTTCAAAAGAATTCCCAGGAAATGGTGCAACAATCGTCGGTGGATTATTCGCTGGATTACAAGCCACAACAACGAGTTGCATTTCGCGTTCTACTTCAGAAATTAAAAAACCTAAGCGATATGTTTTAACACTTAATTTAACCACAAAATTCCCAACGGTGTAACTTGTAAACCGTAATTCTCCCGTTACTGGATGAACTGTTGCTGGGACGTTATTTGAATTAAGGGTTGTTCCTGGAGTCGGACTTGAAAAAGAGAACCCACTTTCAAACGGAATCGGGATTGGATTAGTTGGGGGATCAAAAACGCCAGTCGGAAAATAATTGAAAGGAATACTAAAATCTACGTGAATCGAGTCTAAATCGGGATCAACAGCATTCATATTGTATTGATATTGACTTCCTGCGCAACTAACAAAATAAGGCTCTTGCAAGAAAATAGGAGAGGAATCTAGGCACGAAATTCCATTTCCTCCAGGAATTGCATACATGATGGCTTTTAGAGTGATTCCAAAGTTTGAAGGATTGATAATATTGGAAATTGCGTTACTACGCGAAAAGTTTTCATACGTAAAAATCCAACCTTGTGTCGGCGGAGTTCCAGTAATTGAAATCGAATCGCTTCTGTAAATTACCCGCTCAATTGCTCCTACTCCATTTCCTCCTCCTGCTCCTGTTCCACAAGCTAAAATTGGCGGAGAACCAACAACAGGCGAACATTGTGGCGAAATATCTTCTCGGATTACAAATTGCAAAATAACAGAATTTATACTCGAATGATTCCAAACGCGCAAATTTTCAGTAGAAGTATTTACTTGTGCACCATTGCAATCACGGTAGAAAACCAATTGAAAAACATATCTGTTTCCACCAACGCATTCATAAGTTATTTCTCCTCCCATAGCATGAGAAGCTTTAATTGCAATACTTTGCAGTAGCAATAAGAGAAATAACAAGTATTTAATCATAAATAGAAAACGCCCAAAACAGGTTTGTAGTATAACGGAATCAGTTTAATAAAGTTGCTATCCAGCACTTACAATTGAAAAACTGTTCCAATCCAAATACTTACGTGCTAAATCCCTGATTTCTTCTGCTTGAATTGACTTTAGTTTATGAATGAAATCATTGTAAAAATCAAGTGTTAAGTCTTGATTTTCAACCGACAAGAATAAATCCATCAAAGCATAAGCTCCATCGGCACTTTTAAGCGTTTGACCTAGTAAATAGTTGCGAACAAGGTTTAATTCTTCGGCACTAACTAATTCATTTTGAAGCTTCTCAATTTCTTTTCTGATTTCAAATAAGGTTTCATCTTTTACTTCTTTTCCAACTTCAGTTCCAATAACAAAGTAACCATTTTCTTTGATTTCACTTAGATAAGACCCAATTCCATACGTATAACCTTTGTCTTCGCGGATATTTTTCATCAAACGACTTCCGAAGAAATCACCCAAAATCGTATTCATAATTACAAATCCAAAATAATCAGGATGTGTTTTATTGAAAAGTGTTTTACCTATTCGGATGGCAGTTTGGACAGCTTGCGGTTTTTCAGTGTGAAGAGTTTCCATTTTATTTTGAAACTGATTAGTTACCTTTTCCTTTTGAACCATTGCCCAAGCAGAAACGGAGCTTGCAATTTCAGCGACTACCTCTTCTTGAAAATCTCCAACTAAAAACACTTTCTTTAGGCCTTTTTTATAATTGTCTTCAAAATAAGATTGAACTTCATCTCTTCTAACTTTGCCGTAATCAGCTAATTCAATACGTCGGTTATAATTTGTACCGTCGAAAATTAATGATTGGAAATTTCGCTGTGCAATGAAACTAACTTTTTCTAAATTAATCTGAAGTTTTTGCTTGCGATCATTGATTAATTCCTCTAGTTCATGTTCTGGAAAAATGACATTATCCATCATTTCAACAAATAATTTCACTACCTTGGGTAATTGGTCGTTAAGTGCATAAAAGGTTATAATTGCAGTTTCAAAACCGATTCCAACATCGAAATAAGCGCCTAAACTATCTAATTCATTATGAATTTGAGAAGACGTTTTGTTTTTCGTGCCAGAAAATATCAATCCAGAAGTGACAGCACTTATAACATTTGAACCTCTTGTTGTTCCAGCGTCGAAGTAAAAATCGATGCGTGAAGTTGCGTTTGGCACTTTTTTCATCCAATACAATGGAAGCGTTGGTGTACAGTGAATTACTTCAGGGGTAACGAAAGAAATATCATTCAATTTACCTAGGGAAGGTGGGTTTTTTCTATTCAGCATTGGCAATAGATTTTACTTTTAAAAGTGAACATCCTTTTTTATTCAATATGTTTTTAGCAACAGAAACAAGGTGCTTTGGAGTTATTTGTTCATAAATTTCTTGTTCTTCATTTACCCCATTTGCATCACCTAATAATTCAAAGAAACTCAAATTCATTGCACGATTTAATAAACCTTGTTCTTGAAATTCTTTTGCTGTTCGCAATTTTATTTTCAAGCGATTCAGTTCTTTCTCTGTCATCTCTGTTTCCTTGGCTTTTTTCAGTTCTAACCATAAAGCCTCGTCTAAAGCTTCGAAAGTCACGCCATCGTTTAATTTCCCAGAAATAATAAAAAGTCCCTCGTCTATTGAACCAGTAATATAAGCGTTTATTTCAGCCACTAATTTCTGCTCTTTTTTCAACGAAATATACAAATTGGAAGATTTTTCACTTCCTAAATAATCGCTTAAAATGTCAGTAATATAATAATCTGGATTTTTGCGCTCTGCCATTTTAAAAGCGTAATAAAACGCGTTAGCTGGTACATTTCGCTCAATTGTTAACTCTCTATATTCCTTTTGAATAGGTTCTTTTGGCAAGATTCGAGGCGGCTTCATACCTTTTGGGATTCCTGAAAACCAATGTGTTACTCTTTCTTTGACCATTTCCAACTCAAAATTTCCAGCGATACATAAAATCGCATTGGAAGGATTGTAAAACTTTGCAAAAAACTGTTTCACATCTTGCATTTTTGTTTGTTCAATGTGACTTAATTCTTTGCCAATTGTCGCCCATTTATACGGATGTTCCTTATATGCTAAAGGTCGCAATAGCAACCAAACGTCACCATAAGGCTGATTTAAGTAACGTTGCTTAAATTCCTCAATGACCACATTGCGTTGAACATCTAAACTTTTCTCTGTAAAGGCCAAAGAAAGCATTCGGTCGCTTTCCAACCAAAGTGCTGTTTCTAAATTATTGGCAGGAAGAACGTCGTAATAATTTGTAACATCGTTGCTCGTGTAGGCATTGCTTTCACCTCCAGCCATTTGAAGTTGAGAATCGAAATCGCTGATATTTATGGAGCCTCCAAACATTAAATGCTCAAATAAGTGGGCAAATCCAGTTTGTTCCTCTGATTCATCGCGTGCGCCAACATCATAGAGCGTGTTAACAACGGCCATTGGGGTTGTAATATCTTTGTGAAAAAGAACTTTAAGTCCATTTTCTAATTCAAATCTTTCAAAGTGTATCATTAAAATTGAAATTTTGGTGAGTTTTGTTCTTTCACTGCAAGTTGAAATTCCGAAATGATTTCGTTTACCACTTCGTTAGCAGGAGTTATGGTGTCAATTAATCCAGCTATTTGCCCTATTTCTAATTCTCCTCGAACTAAATCGCCTTCAAACATTCCTTTTTTTGCGCGACCTCTTCCAAGAAGTTGTGTCAATTCTTCGGTTGTCGCATGTTGATTATAAGCTGTTTCTATTTCTCTGTAGAATTCATTTTTTATTAATCGCACTGGCGTTAATTCCTTCAATGTCAGCATCGTGTCACCTTCTTTGGAATCAACCACGACTTTTTTGAAATTAGCATGAGCACTTGATTCCGGAGTTGCAACAAAACGACTTCCAATTTGAGCAGCATCCGCACCTAAATTTAATACAGCTAGCATTCCCCTTCCAGTTCCAATTCCACCAGCAGCGATTAAAGGTATTTTAATTTCTTTTGCTACCATTGGAATCAAACAAAGCGTAGTGGTTTCATCTCTTCCATTGTGTCCACCTGCTTCAAAACCTTCAGCAACAATGGCATCAACTCCTGCATCTTCTGCTTTTTTGGCAAATTTCACACTAGAAACAACGTGTACTACTGTGATTCCTTCCGCTTTTAAATGGGAAGTCCATGTTTTTGGATTACCCGCAGAAGTAAAAACAATCGGAACTTTGTGTTTAATAATCGTTTCTATATGTTTGTCAATGTCGGGATAAAGCATGGGTAAATTCACCGCAAAAGGTTTATCCGTTGCAGCTTTACACTTCTGGATTTGATCGTCTAAAATCTCAGGATACATGGAACCCGAGCCAATAATACCAAGACCTCCGGCATTTGAAACAGCACTTGCCAATTCCCAACCTGAACACCATATCATCCCAGCTTGAATGAGTGGATATTTAATTTCAAATAAAGCGCAAATTCTGTTTCCTTCCATATTTTTAATTTTCCACGAAATTACTCAAATACTGAAATATAGCTTAGCAAATTTTTCGTGCGAAAATAATAGATAAAATTTTCCGAGCCAAGGATTTATTAAACGAGGGTTGGCAGGAGAAAAACGCTTAGATAAAAACTGACAAAATCTAAATTAATTATTGAAATTCTAAAAACAGTTAAATATTGACTTGATCTTTTGCATTAAGGAAAGGTTTAAAGTTTTTTGAATTTAGAGTTAGTGTAAGTCAAATTGTCTTAAAGTGACACAACGAATTAATCAATTATTTTCTGTTTTACCTCCTTTTGGTAATTTCCAATTTTTTAGTTGATTTTTAAAATAGCAATCCCAATTTGTGTATAATTAAATTAAGTTGGTTAGTGACTTTATAGCTTTTCATCAGAACTTGTTTTTGAGGAGTTTACAACGGAAACATATTCTTAAAAATCTCAAAATAACCTTTAATATTTCACGGCAAGAAATAATAAGTTTTACGGATGTTAATTTATAAATCTGAACTCAGTTATTTTTCCTATATTAGTACATCAAAACAAAGAAAATGAAATTATATATAAGTTCATTATTGCTTCTTTTATGTTATTCTCTAAACATAAACGCACAATCACTAACTGGAGTTAAACAGTTGCAACAACAACAAAACACAGGAAAAACATTGATTGAAAATAAAGGACAATGGCCAAAAGGTGTTGTTTTTAGAGCCAACATGGATGGGGGCAAATTATGGGTATTAGACCAAAAAATGATTTTTCATTTGCAAGATTACTCTTCGATGCACAAGGCTCATGCAATGAATACGCCAGGTTTCACGAGTGAGGCAATCAAAGAAACATTGGTTCATTTGAATTTTATTGGTTCCAAAAAGGCAAGTAAAATCGAGAAATTTAACCCGACAAATTATTACTATAATTACTTCATGGGTAATGATGAAAGCAAATGGGCATCTGATGTTCATGGTTTTGAATCGGCAGTAATGAAGGAATTCTACACTGGAATTGATTTCAAAATAACTGGAAAAGGAGACGAAGTAAAATATGAATTTTTAGTAAGTCCTCATGTTAATCCTTCCATCATTCAATTGAATTATTCTGGACAAAAATCCATGAAAATTGACAGAAAAGGTAATTTAGTAATTGATACAGAATTAGGAAAAATCTTTGAAAATAAACCTTATGCCTACCAATTAATTGACGGAAAGAAAAAAGAAGTTTCTTGTACATTTGTTCTAACAGGTGACAATGTGACATTTGATTTAGGGAAATACAATCCAGCTTATTTATTAGTAATTGACCCCGTTTTAGTTTTCGCTACTTACAACGGTGCAACTTCGGACAACTTTGGAATGACTGCAACTTATGGTCACGATGGAACAGCTTATTCTGGAGGAATCGTTTATGGAAATAATTTTCCAATTCCTGATAATCAAACCTTTGATATTAACACGAATTTTACCGTTCTTGCTGGCTCGTACGGAGTTACTGATGTGTTTATTACAAAATTCAATCCAACCGGAACGCAAATGCTTTGGAGTACATTTGTTGGAGGCGGAAATAATACCACTGGTACAGAAACTGTACATAGCATGATTTGTGACTTAAACGACAATTTATATTTCTTCGGTGCAACCTCAAGTATCGATTTTCCAACAACCGCGAATGCTTACGACCAAACTCACAATGGCGGAGGAATAGCCGAATTTTTCTACAATGGGGTTTATTATTCAACGCAAGGAACGGATATTTATGTGGCGAAATTGAGTACAAATGGTCATAATTTATTGGGCTCAACCCTTGTTGGAGGCTCATTAAATGACGGTGTAAATTATACCGCAGCAAATTTGCCTTATGATTCAGTAAATTCTTATTCTGGCTTGACCTCCAACTATGGCGATCAGTTCAGAGGCGAAATTATGTTGGATCAGAATAATAATATTTTAGTTGCTTCAGCTACTAACTCAACCAATTTTCCAGTTATGAATGCAATTCAGGGAACAAATGGAGGCGGACAAGATGGAGTTGTTTTTAAATTGGCAGCGAACTTTCAAACCTTATTATTTTCAAGTTATTACGGTGGTTCATTAGATGATGCTTGCTACTCTGTGAAAGTGGATGGGTTTGATAATATTATCTTTGCAGGCGGAACAAAATCAACTAATTTAATTGCAACTACAGGTGGTTGGCAGCCCGCAAATGCAGGTGGAACAGCAGAAGGATTTGTTGTGAAATTACCTCCAACTGGAAACAATATTACGCAAGCAAGTTACATCGGTAGGAGTCAATACGATCAAGTTTTCTTTGTAGAAGTAGACAGAGACAACAATATTTTCTTACTCGGTCAATCTGTGGGAGGAACTTTTCCCGTTGTTAACGCTCCTTATTCTAACGGAAACAGCAGTAACTTCATTATTAAGTTAAATCCAGGCCTTTCAACTAATATGGCTTCTACGAGATTTGGAAATGGAAGTACAGCAATTAATGTATCACCAGCCGCTTTTCTAGTTGATGTTTGCGGAAATATCTACGTATCAGCTTGGGGAGCGAATATTTTACAAAACACACCAATTAATGGAATGCCAGTCACACCAGATGCCTTTCGTTTAACACCACCAAATGGTTTTGACTTTTATTTATTGGTTTTGAAACGCAATTTCGAAGGAATTTTATACGGAACTTATATTGGTGGAAATCAATCTCAAGAACATGTGGATGGTGGGACTTCTCGCTTTGATAAAAATGGAATAGTTTATCAGTCAGTGTGCGCAGGTTGTGGTAGTAATGACGATTTCCCTACAACCTCAGGTGCTTGGTCAGCTACAAATAATAGTAGTAATTGCAACAATGCGATTTATAAATTTGATACTGGTGTGATTCCAATTGCTGAATTTACAACAAATCAAGTTTCTGGATGCCGCAATTTCACAGTGACTTTTGATAACAGTTCCTCTGAAGATGATTCGTTCTTGTGGGATTTTGGAAACGGAAATATTGACTCAGTTACTACAAATCCTGTAATTATTTACGACATACCCGGAACTTACCAAGTAAATTTATACGTAAGCGATAGTTTTTGCTTAATCGTTGATACAGCGCGAGTTACTATCACAGTACTCGATTCTATACGCATTAATTTACCCGACACCTTGAAATTATGTAATTCATTACCAGTACAATTAATTGCCAATAGTTACGGAACTGGTGATTATTTCATCTGGTCTACTTCACCAAACTTTACAAATCCATTGAATATTCCTTCGGATTCAGTAATTACTGTTTCACCTCCGCAAGCAACGTACTATATTAAAATTGGTAATTTATATTGCGACAAAATAGATAGTATTGTCGTCGTCTTTGACGTTCCTCCAACCTCAGAAATAACCATAAATAATCAGGAAGGTTGTGCTCCATTAACTGTCACTTTGACCAATTCATCTGTTCAAACGAGTTATTTCCTTTGGAATTTTGGGAATGGAGTTTTGGATTCAGTAAACTTAACAACAACCATTACTTATTCAACGCCAGGGACTTATCAAATTAGTTTATTAATTTTAGATGACGTTTGTCCAGCAAATGAAACTAGTTTTGTTACAGTGGTAGTTTCACCAGGTATTACAATTGGTTTGGTCGATACGATTTCACTTTGTGCATCAGTTCCAATTACTTTTAATCCTATCATTGGCGGAGGTGCAACGGAATTCGTTTGGTCTTCAAACAATCAATTTAGCGACACTTTAAATAATGATTTAACACAAGCATCTTTATTGGTAAACGACCCTTCAACTGGTTATTATTACCTTCATGCTAGTAGTAACGAATGCGAAAATATGGATAGTGTTTATGTTGAATTTACAAGCGCAAGTTTATCTTTAACTGGTGATAATTTAATTTGTTTGGGAGAAACGACAACAATCAACGCGGTTAGTAGTAATCCAAATATTACATTTACTTATAATTGGTCGCCAAGCTCACTAATTGTTACATCAACTACTGGGAGCCAAGTTCAAGTAAATCCAACAACTTCCCAATACCTCTATTTAAGCGCAAGTTCATCTAATGGTTGTTTTATTCAGGATTCCATTTATATTTCAGTTTCCAATTTTGATCCAACATCAGTGGTTGCAAGTGCTTCACAAACAATTGTAACTCCCGGAACGACGGTGGTTTTAAGTGGAATACCTTCTGGTATGACTTCCTATTCTTGGACACCAACAACTGGATTAGCCACACCAAATGCACAATCAACAAATGCTTTAATGAATGAAACAACCGTTTTCACGTTGACAGTTTCCGATGGAATTTGTGATGTTTCAGACACAGTTGAAGTGAGAGTTTACACTATCATTTGTGAGGATCCGTATGTCTTTATTCCAAATGCTTTTACTCCAAATGGCGACAACAATAACGATGTTCTTTATGTCCGTGGAATCTTTATCGAAAAAATGATTTTTAGAGTTTTTGATCGTTGGGGAGAATTAGTTTTTGAATCTACTGACCCTAATTTTGGTTGGAATGGCATATTTAGAGATAAAAAATTAGACCCAGATGTGTACGATTACTACTTGGATGTCACTTGCATTGGTGGTTTGAATTCAATTATAAAAGGAAACGTAACTTTAATGAAATAACTTTTAGAACAGAAAATGAAAAAAATAATAACAGCAAAATCAGAGAAATTTTTAGAGGAATATTTGAATAATGCAAGTCCAACAGGTTTCGAATCGGAAGGACAAAAAATGTGGTTGGATTATGTCAAACCTTACATCGACGAATATTTTGTGGATAATTACGGTTCGGTTGCAGCAATAGTTAATCCTGGAATGAATTATAAAGTAGTGATTGAAGCACATGCGGACGAAATTTCTTGGTTTGTGCATTACATCACGAAAGATGGTTTCATTTATTTGAAAAGAAATGGCGGTTCCGACCACATGATTGCACCTTCTAAACGTGTAAACATTCATACTGACAAAGGAATTGTAAAAGCAGTTTTTGGTTGGCCAGCAATTCACATGCGCCATGCAAAAGAGGAAACCCCAAGTATGAAGAATATCTTCTTGGATTGTGGCTGTGCCTCAAAAGACGAAGTGGAAGCACTAGGAATTCACGTAGGTTGCGTTGCGACGTTTGAAGATGAATTCATGATTTTGAACAAAGATAAATACGTGGGAAGAGCGCTGGATAACCGCGTTGGAGGTTTTATGATTGCTGAAGTTGCGCGCTTATTGAAAGAGTCGAAAACTAAATTACCTTTCAGTTTATACATTGTGAATTCCGTTCAAGAAGAAATAGGTTTACGCGGCGCTGAAATGATTGCACATAGAATCAAACCTGACGTGGCTTTAATTACAGACGTTTGTCACGATACCGCAACACCCATGGTAGATAAAATTGAAAATGGCGACCAACAATCCGGAAAAGGCCCTGTTTTGACGTATGGTCCAGCGGTACAAACTAATTTCTTGAAACAAATCATCAAAACGGCAGACAAAAATAAAATTCCATTTCAGAGAGCAGCAGTTTCTCGTTCAACAGGAACAGACACGGATGCTTTTGCTTATTCCAACGAAGGTGTTACGAGTGCTTTGATTTCACTTCCCTTACGGTACATGCATACGACCGTTGAAATGGTTCACAAAGACGATGTTGAAAATTGTATTCGGTTGATTTTTGAGACTTTGAAAACGATTAAAAACGGCCAGGATTTTAGATATTTGAAATAGGAGTTGAATTCAGGTTTGCTTTGTCGTATCAAATAGTAAAAAAAATGAATCAATAACTAAGGAAATAATTCACTTAGAAAATGACAAATAAACCAATAGGTTTTCTTTTCACATGTATTCATTCTTTATCATGAGATTAATAAAAAAACCTAAAAGTGCACCGATTGATATTAATTCAAAATGTCACGAATTATCATTTTTCTAAAAAAATAGAAATGTAGTTCTGAATCAAAATTATGGTTTTGAAGTTAGAACTACATTTTCTAATTAATCTATAAGAAATCAAAGAGAGAAATATTGAAGTTGCAAAATATCAAAAGAAATAGAAGTATCTTTTGATACCATGATTAATACAATAAGTCATACCAGAGAAGAAATAAATCAACTTTAAAATCGCATTCCTTTCTATTGAAACTGCGCAGAGGCTTTATATTAAACACTCGTATTTTAAATCCTTGATTTTTTCTATTTTCCGTCTCCGTCAAATAAATTACCCAAGCCACCAAGAATGCTTCCCTCCTCTTTGCGTGGTCCTGTTCCGTAAGCTAAAATTCTAGAGGCAAGTCGAGAAATTGGTAATGTTTGCAACCAAACTTCTCCTGGTCCTTTCAAGGTAGCAAAGAAAACCCCTTCACCACCAAAAAGTGTATTTTTGATTCCACCCACAAATTGAATATCGTAATCCACCTCTTGTGTGTAAGCAACAATACAACCAGTATCAACACGTAAAACTTCACCAGGCTTCAAAACACGCTTCATAATATGTCCTCCAGCGTGACAAAAAGCCATTCCATCTCCCTCCAGTTTTTGCATGATAAAACCTTCGCCGCCGAAAAGTCCGGTTCCAAGTTTACGTTGAAACTCAATTCCAACCGAAACTCCTTTTGCAGCACATAAAAAAGAATCTTTTTGGCAAATCAATTTTCCACCGTATTTCAGTAAATCAATTGCAATGATTTTTCCTGGGTAGGGAGATGCAAAAGCAACGCGCGCCTTACCATAACCCGTATGTGTAAATGCTGTCATGAATAAACTTTCGCCCGTCAATAAGCGTTTTCCAGCGCTCCAAATTTTACTCATAAACCCCTGCTGTTGCTGTGAACCGTCACCGAATATGGTTTCCATCTGAATACCATCATCCATGTACATAAAAGCGCCAGCTTCTGCGATTGCAGTTTCATTTGGATCTAATTCTATCTCTACCATTTGCATTTCTTCACCGTGAATGAAGTAATCGATTTCGTGATTTGTTCTCATGTTTGTCAATTTTTTATCAAAAATATTTGAATCTTTTCAACTAACGTTCAAATTTGAAAAAATATCTTTCAAATGTTAATTATTGCCTCACAATTAGGACGATTGTAATTTAAGATTATATTTATAGAAGAAAAAAAAAGATTGGAAGATTTTAAACATAGCCAAAGAGAACTCGACAAAGAGTTAGAACAATTTGTTTTGTTGTTAAATAAAATCCTGCCACATTACCACCTACTTTTAAAAAGACAAGATTTAAATAATGAAGAACTCAAAGAATTAGGCGAAATCGAACATTACCTTTTAGGTGTAAATGCTAAAATCATGGGAATCAAAGGAAAACTCGAACACAATTTATTTGGGCGTTCACTCCATGTTTATTACTCTTTGAAAGCTGATGCAAAAAGCGGAAATCCAACTTCAAAACTAAAACTTGAAAAAATGCGTAAAGCTTTCGTTCAGGCACTAGAATCTGGTGATGTAATGAATTACAATTAAATAGTGGTTTAAATTTCACCACATTCCATCTCAGCCTAAAATCAATCTGCGTTTGTTTAATATGTCTACATTTGCAATATGTCGAAATTACAAAAAACGAAATTCGCAGTTATTGGTGGAGGAAGCTGGGCAACAGCAATTATTAAACTCTTATGTAACAATCAAGAAGTCGTAGGTTGGTGGATGCGCAACGAGGAATCTGTGGAACACATAAAACGCTTCAAGCATAACCCTAAATACCTACAATCGGTTGCTTTTGACTTAAATAAATTGAGCATCAGTAACGATTTGGATTCAATCATTTTTAATGCAGAAATTGTGATTATTGCTACACCTGCTGCATTTCTAGCAAAAACCTTTGAAAATCTTCCAATCGCATCATTAAAAAATAAAATCGTTTTTTCAGCTGTAAAAGGAATTATTCCCGAAAACAATTTAATTCCTGCCGAATTTATTCACCAAAACTATAATGTTCCTTTTGACCACATTGGAATCATTTGTGGTCCTTGCCACGCTGAAGAAGTTGCGCTTGAACGACTTTCCTACCTGACAATTGGTTGCAGTTCTTCCAATTTTGCTGAAGAAATAGCAAATGCTTTGGCTTGTCGCTACATCAAAACAACGATTTCGGACGACTTGATTGGAGCTGAAATTTCGGCTGTTTTGAAAAATGTTTATGCGCTCGCTTCTGGAATTTGTGCTGGTTTGGGTTATGGTGATAATTTTCAAGCAGTTCTGATTTCAAATGCGATTCAAGAAATCGAACGCTTCATAGATGTTGTAAGTCCTGTTCACCGCGATACAAAATCAAGTGCCTATTTAGGTGATTTATTGGTTACTGCTTATTCCAATTTTTCGCGAAACCGCACATTTGGTTTTATGATTGGAAAAGGATATTCGGTGAAATCTGCTCAATTGGAAATGAATATGATTGCAGAAGGATATTATGCGACAAAGTGTTTGACAGAAATGAATAAAAAATATAATGTCAATTTACCGATTTTAAGCGCCGTTTTTAATATTTTATATGGAGGTATTTCACCAACAATTGAAATTAAAATCTTAACGGATAAACTTTCTTAAAAAAAAATCGAAAATCGTTTTAAATTGACGGTGCGAATAGAAATTTATTCGGAGAAATCAAATTCATTTTCACAGCATACATTACAATTCCAGCGGTGTTTTTTACGCCTAATTTTGACATAATATTTTTACGATGTGTGTTTATCGTATGTTTACTAAGAAATAGTTGGTCAGCAATTTGCTCATTTGTTAAACCCTCTGAGATAAGTACGATAATTTCATTTTCACGTTCAGAAACTACAACAGCCTCACACGTGAATGAGTCAAAATCCAAATCATTAACATCAATATTGGCGCGCTGAATAGTTTCTAAAATTTGACCACAAAAGAATTTATTTCCATGTCCTGTTTCTGTAACAGCATTCACAATTTCGGAAAGTTCACAATCTTTTTTCACGTAGCTTGTCACACCTGAACGCAAAGCATCCACTAATGTTTGAGCGCTTTGTTCGGGAGTAATGGCAATAAATTTTACATGCTTATTCAATTGTAAAACTTTAGGAACCACGTCAATATCAAATCCAGTTGAAGTGTAATCAATCAACACTAAAAAAGTTCCAAAAGACTTAATTTGCTCCAATAAGCCTTTACTATCGTGGGCTTCCCCAACAATTGAAATATCTCTCTGTACAGCCAGAATAGTTCTGAGTCCAATACGAATTAAATCGTTTCCATCTGCAATAATGACATTCATCTAATTTAGACTAATTTTAAACAAGCAAATATAAAGCTGATTTTTGATTGGACAAGGGAAATAATTAAAAACCTATCAACCATCCGGAATAAAAAAAAAAAAAATAAACACTTTGCTTGCTTATTTAAGTTGAATTTTTAAATTTGGTTACAATTGTGGCAAATTCAATTCAAAAAAAATTAGCATATAAAATTATTTAAACCAAAAAACATAATTATAAACAGACTATCGATTCTAAATTTAAAACTCTGATAAAAAAATAACATCAACTAGATTTACTTTTTTACATATAAATCAAAAATAACCTTATTCAAGCTACAAACCATACTTAAATCACATGCTTTTTAACTCTGTTAATTTTGCAATTTTCTTACCAATTGTATTTTTTCTATATTGGTTTGCGACAAAAGGAATTTCAAAACGTCAAAATATATTATTGCTGATTTCAAGCTATTTTTTCTATGCTTGCTGGGATTGGCGTTTTTTGTTTCTACTTGTATTTTCAACTGTTTTGGATTATTACACTGGAATTAAAATGTCAGATGCGAAAAATAAAAGCAATAAGAAATTTTGGTTTTGGTTAAGTATAAGTGTCAATTTAGGATTTCTAGGTGTGTTCAAATATTACAATTTCTTTGCAGAATCTTTTGCAAGCGCAATTGAGAATTTTGGATTCCACGTTAGTCCATGGACTTTGTCAGTGATCCTTCCTGTTGGAATTTCTTTTTATACCTTCCACGGTCTTTCATACGTTATTGACATTTACAAAGACAGAATTAAAGCGGAAAAAAACTTTATTGATTATTCTGTTTTCGTTAGCTTTTTCCCCTTATTAGTAGCAGGTCCAATTGAACGGGCAACTCACCTCCTACCTCAAATTCAAACAAAGAGAGTGTTTGATTATAAAAAAGCAGTAGATGGATTACGTCAAATTCTTTGGGGCCTTTTCAAAAAGGTTGTAATTGCCGATCAATGTGCGGAATATGCAAATAGTATCTTCAATAATTCAGCAGATTACAATGGAAGCACCTTGATTTTAGGAGCTGTATTTTTCACTTTCCAAATCTATGGTGATTTCTCTGGATATTCAGATATTGCTTTAGGAACAGCACGACTTTTCGGGATTGAATTACTGCGAAATTTTGCTTACCCTTATTTTTCCAGAGACATTGCAGAATTTTGGAGACGTTGGCACATTTCACTTTCTACCTGGTTTCGCGACTATTTGTATATTCCTTTGGGAGGAAGTAAAGGAGGAATATGGTCGAAAGTCAGAAATACTTTTATCATCTTTTTAGTCAGCGGATTCTGGCACGGCGCTAATTGGACTTTTATAATTTGGGGTTTACTTAATGCGCTTTACATCATGCCTTCCATTATTTTTAACACGAATAGAAACAACCTTGAAATAGTTGCAAAAGGGAAATTTTTACCCTCATTTAAAGAAATTGCAGCCATTGGACTCACTTTTGCATTAACAGTTTTAGCTTGGATTTTCTTTCGAGCTGAAAATATTGGTCATGCTTTAAGTTACATTTCTGGAATCTTTACTAAATCTTTATTTTCGATGCCAACAATAAAACCTTACGTTCTTTTTGGTTTGATATTTATTTTCATTTTAATTGAGTGGTTGGGTCGAGAAAATCAATATGCAATTGAAAAGTTGGGCTTAAAAGCTCCAAGATTAATAAAATGGGCATTCTACTATGCTCTTGTTTTAGCAATACTATTCTTTGCAGGTTCTGAACAACAATTTATTTATTTCCAATTTTAGTTATGAAAAAGTTTGTCAACCTCGTTTTAATCTTTTCTTTACCACTAGTAATTGGGTTAATTTCATTTGAATTTTTATTGCGAAATATCACAAATGATTACTCATACAAACGTGACTATTTAGACAAAAACGCAAAAGAAATTGAAGTTCTATTTTTAGGTAATTCACATATTTTATATGGTATTAATCCCGAATTTTCTTCGTTTAAAAGTTTCAACGTCGCTAACGGATCTCAATCTTTAGACTACGATTTCGCCATTTATAATAAATATAAAAATAAATTGAAAAAATTGAAATGTATTGTCATTCCAATAGATTACACTTCGATGTATGCTACTTTAGGAGATGGAGTTGAAAAATGGCGTGCAAAAAATTACACAATTTACTTTGATATAAAAAATCAAAATTACCAATACAACTTTGAAGTTATAAACGGAAAATTATTAAAAAACTTAGTGCGAATCAAGCGATTTTACTTAAACAAGAAATCTGATATTACTTGCAATAAATTGGGTTATGGAACTGCTTTTAATTCAAAAAACGCAAAGGATTTAGTCGAAACTGGAAAAACTGCCTCCAAAAATCACACTCAAAGCAGAAAGAATAATTTAAGTTTTATAAAAAATCAAAAATCATTAGCTTCAATAATTAAATTGGCAAAGCAGAAAAATATTGAAATTATTTTTGTTTCGAGCCCCACATATAAAACATATTACGAAAAACTGGATGCGGATCAATTAAATAATACCATCAACCATATCAAAGAAATTACAGCTAAAAACGAGAATGCGCATTATTACAACTTTTTAAAAGACAAACGATTTATTGCTTCTGATTTTTTTGATGCAGATCATTTAAATGAAATTGGCGCAAAAAAGTTCACTTCCATAGTTGATAGTTTAATCCAAACTTTTGAAATCAATAAATTTTATTTAACTAAAAAATAATGATTTCATAATGATTTCAATCTAATAGTCAACACTTTAACGACGATTACATCGCTTCTAAAACATCAAAAAACTGGTCTTTTTTAGCTGACGAAAGTGGAATAGCGGAGCCATCTTTCATAATAATTGTTCCTTCGTGTCGATTATATCGTTCGACGTAATTTAAATTTATTAAATGGGACTGCTGCGCTCTGAAAAAAGTTAAGCCAGCAAGTAAAACATCAAAGTCTTTTAGCGTTCTAGAGACGAGGATTTTCTTGCTATTATTGAAGAAAAATAAGGTGTAATTTTTATCAGATTCGCAACGAATAATATCGTCAATTTCGACAATATGCACGCTTTCTTGTGTTTTCAAAACCAATTTTCGCTTTGAATTTAATTGCATGTTATGTTGCAAAACATTTAATTGACTTTCATCCGTTTTTCGTGTAATTACATTTAGAGCATTATCAATTGCTTGTTTCAATTCTTCCGAATCAATGGGTTTTAAGATATAATCTAACGCACTAAATTTTATTGCTTGAACGGCATATTCTTGAAAAGCAGTAATAAAAATAACTTCAAAATTCTTAACTGGAATTGATTTCAAGACATCAAAACCATTTCCATCGGGCATTTGAATGTCTAAAATCACTAAATCTGGTTGCAACCGATGAATAGCTTCAACCCCAGTTTCTACGTTTTCTCCATCCGTAAAGACCTCAACACCAAAGTGATAAGAATCAATTAATCGCTTAATGAAATCCCTAGTTGGTTTTTCATCATCGATTACAAGTACTTTTTTCATAATTTAAAACTTTATTGATTGTCGATTTTTAAGGGAAGTAAAATTGTAACTATGGTTCCTGTTTGTTTGTCTTTGTCTAAATCTTCCATTAAGATACTTCCTTGTTTTTTGTATTTAAAGTTAATAATTTCTATCCTTTCTTTCGTGATATTTATCGCCATGCTATTATGTCCTTTAATTTTCTTGGTTTTTTGTGCGCCTTTTCTGCCCACACCGTTATCTGAAATAACAATTTGAATCATCTCACCAAGTTGCGAAATTCGAATAATTATGTGTCCATTTTCGATATTATGCAATTGTCCATGCTCAATAGCATTTTCGACAAAAGGCTGAGTAATCATTGGTGGAACCATTGCACCTGCATTTGCTAAATTTTCGTCAACCTCTAAACTATACGTAAATCGATTCTCAAAACGCATTTTTTGAGCTTGTAAGTACTTCTCCAAAATTTCTGTTTCTACCTCGATTAATATGAATTCCTTCGGGGAATTTTCCAAAATCAAACGAATAAGTCGGGAGAAATTCACTAAAAATTGTGAAGATTTATCTGGGTCGTTTGAATAAATGTAGCTTTGAATTACTGACATCGCATTAAAGATAAAATGCGGATTCATTTGTGTTCGCAACAAGGATTGGGATAATTCCATTTCACGCTGTTTTTGCTTTAATTTTTCTTGACGCAAACGAAGAACGTAAAAAACAAAACCAATAATCATTAAACCAATCACGATTCCAGCAATGAATAACTGACGACTTTGTTGTAAGCTTTTAATCGCCTCTTGCTTGTCCTGCTTATCTATTGCATCTTTTTGAAATTCAATCAAACGTTCTCGTTCTTCACGTAAGTTTCCTTCGGTCATTCTCGCTACTGCTGCGGCTGAATTTAAAATTGTATTTTGTTCTAAAAATTCTAATTGAAGAAATTGATATCTAATCGCTTTTTTTAGTTCATTTTTCTTGAAGTACAACTGACTTAAAAGCTTGTAAGTGCGTTGGTTTTTAATGGATTTTAAGCCATGCTTTCCGTTTTCAGCTAAAGTAGTGAGTAAGTATTTTTCTGCGTAAGAAAAATTATTTATCTTCAAATAAGCTTCGCCTATAAATTGATTGACACTTGTTAAACTAACAAAATCACCAGAACGTTCAAAGTAATAAGCAGCCAATCCAAAGGTAGATAAACTTAAGTGATATTGCTTCATTTGCAATTCTATAATTCCTCGAACTAACTGACAATTACCAAGGTTATTTTCATCTTTCGTACTTTTAAAATACTTTTCTATCATTGAAACAGCATTTAAAGCCTCTTTAAACTGACCTTTATTTACTAAAACTCCTGCTTCTATTAAAGTACAAATCGCATTTATTCGCAGGTCTTTCAATTTAAAATTTAGATCTTTAGCACGTTGTAAGTAATTTTTTGCTTCCTCTAGATTTTTAATTTTCATTGAAAAAAGCGCAATTTCTTTGTGAGCAATTGTTTGAAAATAAAGATTCTTATCTTCTTCTGCTAATTGAAGAACTTGCAACTCCTTATTAACTGCCGCTTCATATTTTTCAAAACCTGCAAAAATCGATGCTTGGTTATGCAAAGCTTTGAAAAGTTGCTGTTTTGAGTCTGAACGCTTAGCAAAACTGGTGCTGTAACTTGCAGAAATATAGGCAGAATCTTGATTGTTTTGCAAAGCATAAATAGTTGCTAAAGTAGCATAAGACTGAGAAACAAATTTATTCTTTCGAGATTTTCTTGCTGAAACTAAATTTTGAATCGCTAATTTTTTTGCCTCTTCATAATTTGCTTCAAGCAAAAATAATTGAATCTTTAAAAAATTTAAATCAGATAATTGACTTCCATCGAGTGCCTTATTTCCCAATTTTAAATTTACAAAATAGCGTTTAAAACCAGAAATATTTCCATTATTGATTGCATATTTAGCAAGCGCAATTGCGACTCGATTTTTCAAGTCACTATTCTTCAATTTTGAATAATAATTTTCCAACTTACGAACGCCTACTTGCCATTTTACAAAATCGTACGTTTCGTAAAAACTCGTTAAATCTATTAAAATCAACACTTTTGCTGTTTCTGAAACTGCTGTATTTGATTTTTTAATTAATTCTTGCTCTTCTTTCGTTATTGAAAATCCAACGAAAGAAACAAAGAAAAAAATAAGAATCAGAATTTGCCGCATACTCGATAAATTTAGCTCAATTAATGGAAAGATAGTTTAATTTAAGCTTAATTCAATTCCCAATTTTGCCAATTTATTAAATAATTCATTACTCGGTTTCACTTTTACAGAACGAGAAGGCATTTCAATTTCAATATTATCGATTGAATCGTAAATTACAAACAGTAAAGCACAATTTCCAATATTTTCATTGATTAGCTCATTCATTTCATCGATTAATAAGTAATCCAATATCCCGTTTGGAATTCTCAACTTCAAACCTTTGGTTCTTTTATCTCTCAATTCTTGAAGTAACTCAATTGACGAAATTACAAATTCGGGCTCCGTTCTATATTTTGGAACTTCAATTCTTCCTTGAATAACAAGAAAAGTTCCTGGTTCAGCAAAGTGTTTGAATCGCAAGTTAATTTCACTAAACAAAAACAAACGCGCCGAATCAGCATAATCCTCAAGAGTGATTGTACAAAAAGGGTCGCCTTTTTTAGTGGTTCGGTGTTCACTGGCAGTTACAATAGCTGCAAAAATTATATTTTTACCCAGATTTGAAGGTAAATCAGTTAACATTCCAACATTGCCATTGCAAAAAGAGGCAATCTCTACTCTGTATTCATCAAGTGGATGTCCGGAAATAAAAATTCCAACGACTTCTTTTTCACGGTTCAATTTATAAATACTTGCCCATTCTTCACATTTTGGAATTTGAGGCTCTGGCATTGCTGTGCCAGTTGCTTCACCAAACATTGAGGCTTGTGCAGAAGTTTGTGATTCTTGAAAACTTGCACCGTATTTCACGGCATTTTCTAGAAACGTCCGATTGCTGGTATCAACTGCAAAGTACTGAGCACGGTGTACATTTTGAAACGAATCAAACCCACCGGCATAAGCCAAACTTTCAAATGCTCGTTTGGTGCAAATCCGTAAATTTATACGCTTCGTTAAATCAAAAATAGATTGGAAATTACCTTTTTGTCTTTCTTCCACGATTGCGTCAATTGGTGAACTTCCCAAACCTTTAATAGCTCCCAAACCAAAACGAATTGCGCCTCCTTTGTTAACCGTGAAAGCATAATTTGATTCATTGATGTCTGGGCCTAAAACCTCCACTCCCATTCGTTTACATTCCTCCATAAATAACGAAACTTGCTTTATGTCATTCATATTGTTACTCAAAACAGAAGCCATGTATTCCGCCGGAAAATTAGCCTTCAAGTAGGCTGTTTGGTAAGCTATCCAAGCGTAACAAGTGGAGTGAGATTTGTTAAAAGCATAAGATGCAAACGCTTCCCAGTCTTTCCATATTTTTTCCAATTTCGTTAAGTCATGACCTTTAGCTTTTCCTCTTTCCAAGAAAATAGGTTTCATCTTATCCAATGTCGGACGGTCTTTTTTTCCCATCGCCTTTCGCAAAGTATCTGCATCGCCTTTCGTAAAATCACTCAAACGCTGAGACAATAACATTACTTGCTCTTGGTACACCGTAATTCCATACGTTTCTTTCAAATTGTCCTCACAATCTGCTAGGTCATAAACGATTTCTTCTTGTCCGTGTTTTCTGCGAATAAAGGAAGGAATATACTCAATTGGTCCGGGACGATACAAGGCATTCATGGCAATTAAATCTGCAAATTTCGTAGGTTTTAAATCCTTTAAATATTTTTGCATTCCCGCGGACTCATATTGGAAAATACCGACCGTTTCTCCACGTTGAAATAACTCATAAGTTTTCTCGTCCTCAATTGGAAATTCATTTGGATCAAGATCCAGACCATGAGTTAGTTTTACGTATTTAACCGCATCCTTTATCAAGGTCAACGTGCGCAAGCCTAAAAAGTCCATTTTCAACAAACCAGCAGATTCGGCAACCGAGTTGTCGTATTGAGTACAGACCATTTCAGAATCTTTCGCTGTTGCCACAGGAACGAAATTGGTCAAATCATCGGGAGTGATAATGACACCGCACGCATGAATTCCTGTATTTCTCACTGAGCCTTCAATTGCTCTAGCACGTTGCAAAACTTGAGCTTGTAAATCAGAACCGCCCGCGATTCTTAGGAGCTCGTTTGCATTATTTACTTCGTCTTGGTTTCGCAATTTATTCACTAATTCTTCTTGCGTGAAAGAAAACAATTTTTTCAAAGAAATGTCGGGCAATAATTTTGCTAAACGATCTGCCTCAGGTAAAGACAAATTCATTACACGAGCCGCATCGCGAACAGACGACTTGGCTGCCATCGTTCCGTAAGTTATGATTTGAGCTACTTGATTCGCTCCGTATTTATTGATAACATATTCAATCACACGACCGCGACCTTCATCGTCGAAGTCAATGTCAATATCGGGCATTGAAATACGATCTGGATTTAAAAATCGCTCAAAGAGTAAATCATATTTTATTGGGTCAATATTTGTAATTCCGGTACAGTATGCCACAACTGAACCAGCGGCAGAACCACGACCAGGTCCGACAGAAACTCCCATTTCTCTTGCTGCATGACAAAAATCTTGTACAATCAAAAAATAACCTGGATAGCCAGTTTTTTCCACTGTCGCTAGCTCAAAATCGATGCGCTCACTGATTTCTTTAGTTAGTTCTGGATAGCGTTTTTTTGCACCAACGTATGTTAAATGACGCAAGTAATTATTTTCACCTCGCTTTCCACCATCAAGTGCATCTTCAGAAGCTGTAAATTCAGAAGGAATGTCGAATGCAGGCAATAATACGTCTCGAGCGAGCGCGTAATGTTCACATTTCCCTATGATTTCAGCAATTGTTTCAATTGCTTCTGGTAAATCGTTGAACAAATTAATCATTTCGTCCTTCGATTTGAAATAATATTCGTCGTTCTCTAAACCAAAACGAAAACCTCTACCTCTCCCCTTTTCTGTTTCTACCAATTCATTGTCTTTCACGCACAGCAAAACATCATGCGCTTCTGCATCTTCGCGATTGATATAAAAGGTATTATTTGTTGCTACAATTTTCACTTCATGTTTGCGTGCTAAACTCACTAAAGTAGCATTAACACGATCTTCCACTTCTAGATTATGACGGCTTAACTCAATGTAAAAATCTGCACCAAATTGTGATTTCCACCAAATTAATGCGTCTTCGGCTTGCGTTTCACCTACATTCAAAATCATGCTTGGAATTTCTCCATACAAATTTCCAGAAAGCACAATTAGATTTTCTTTGTACTGTTCTATTACTTCCTTATCGATTCTAGGAACATAGTACATTCCTTTCGTGTAAGCAATTGAAGCTAGCTTTATTAGATTATGATAGCCCGCTTTATTTTTTGCCAAAATAACGATTTGGTAACCGTTGTCTTTCTGAGTTTTATCGCTGAGATTTCTACATACATTAAACTCACAACCTATGATGGGTAAAATTTCTTTTTTAGAAAAAGGTTCACCGTTTTCATCGGCTATTACACGTTGTTTTTTTAGATTTGAATTGTAGGAACTTACAGCTTTTTCGAAGTGAAATGCCGCCATCATATTTCCAGTATCAGTTAGCGCCACTGCTTCCATTCCCATTTTTGCAGTCGCTACTACTAGAGATTTTATCTCCGAAGTAGATTGTAAAATCGAATACTGCGAATGATTATGTAAGTGTCCAAAAGGTAAATTCTGAAGACCAATTAATTGTTCATTAGATACAATAGTGATCTGTTTTTCTTTCGGTTGTTGCGCTTCTTTAAGTTTAGCACTTTCTTCTTTTAGATTCGTGTGAACTATGCCAATTCGTTGAATTTGAGAAGGATTATTCTCTTTAAAATCTTCAAAATAACCTGGTTGCTGTAATAATTCATTCAAAGAATAATGCTGATTTCGTAACATTTCTAAGAAACAGCGAGTTGTTGCTTCGACATCTGCTGTGGCATTGTGGGCTTCTGCGAAAGCTTCTTTAAACAAAGCATTGTGTAATTCGCCTAAGGTTGGAAATTTATGCTTGCGCATTTCACCGAAAATAGCAGTTCTACTTTCTGCTGGAACGTCCTCCCACTTAGAATAGGTTTCTTTTAATTCTATAATTGCTTTTGGCGCTGGAAAATTCTTAAAGAATTGGCTTTCACGTTCTGGTTGCCCGTTAACAAGAATTGACTTGTCGTATTTATCTGTTCTATTTCTTCCAACGTCTCCATTTTTAATAAAGTCAATTAGGGCTATTAACTTTGCGGATTCTTCTGTACATGTGTCCAGAACTGGGACTTTTTCTAGAGGTGAATCTTCGCCAGCTCTAACAAATTCACAACCCATTACATTTATATCAAATTTAAGGTTGTGACCTACGATAAATTTTGCCTTTCGCAGTACTTTTTTGAATAAAAACAATACGTCTTCCAATTCTTCACCACCTTGTCTTGCTAATTCTGTGGATATACCATGAACACGTTCAGCATCAAAAGGAATCGTAAATCCGATTGGCTTCACAAGGAAATCGCTGTGTTCTATTACGTTTCCCAAATCATCGTGGAGCTGCCAAGCCAATTGAACAACGCGAGGCCAATTGTTTATATCGGTTATTGGAGCTTTAAAATCACGCGGTAAACCTGTCGTTTCTGTATCAAATATAAGGTACATGCTTTTTCAAAATTGGAGTATAAAACTACGTGTTTTCACCGCCAAAATAAGATATTGTTGAAAACTAAAAATGAAAATAATGGCAAAAAAAAAGGTTGCCTAAAAATAGACAACCTTAAAAGAATTTTGTTAAAGTAAGTTAATTCAGAATTGCCAACTATTTCCAAATTAGTCTATTGAAATCTCACTAAAAAACTCAGATTTAATTCGCTTTTATCTTTTTTTGGGCTGCTTCTAATTTTTCATTAATTTGAAAAGTAAGAATGTGCCAAAACATAATGAAATCTGAAGCCAAACTATAAAAAGGATATTTGAAAGTTGCAGGTTTATTTTTCTCAATCATAAAATGTCCAACCCAGGCAAAGCCATACCCCGCCAAAGGAATAAAAAATAGAAGCGCATATTTTTCAAGAGTTAATCCTATTAACATTAAAGAAATTACAATTCCTGTACCGATGAAATGTAGTGTACGATTAGTGAAATCACTATGTTCTGTTAGGTAATAAGGATAAAATTCCATCAATGATTCGTATCTTTTTTCTGTTGACATAAGTTCAAAATTAGTTTAGATTCTAAATTTAGAAAAAATATGACATTTCAGTAGTTTTAAAACCTTGTTAATTTCTTAATTTTAAAAGTGAACTTTCGTAGCTAGATTTTTCTTAATCTTGAAAAAAAATAAATATTGACACGTTCTACTTTTTTCTTCTTAACTTTTTTCTTTGCATTTTTTGCCAAAAGCCAAGAATTGCGTATCGCTTTTGGCTCATGTGGACATCAAGAGAAACCGCTTTCTATTTTGAAAGACGTCGCCAAATCTAAACCCGATTATTTTATTTTTTTAGGTGATAATCTCTATGGTGACACAAGAGACATGGAGGTTCTAAAAGCAAAATACAAACAATTTGGCAAGAACAAAAATTTTAAAGCATTAAAGAAAAAAACAACAATTCTTGCCACTTGGGACGATCATGATTACGGTGAAAATGATGCTGGAAAATATTATCCAAAAAAAGAAGAGTCTAAAGAACTATTCTTAAATTTTTTCAAAGAACCAAAAAAATCTGAACGTAGAAATCACCCTGGAATCTACACTTCATATATGATTGAACATGAAAAAATGATGGTTCAAATCATACTTTTGGATTGTAGAACGTTTCGAAGTGATTTAAAACTTTACGACTCTACTTACAGTGTTGACACAATTTTTAAGCATACTTTGGATTATGTACCAAATTTTGAGGAAGATTCCACTTTTCTAGGAAATGACCAATGGTATTGGCTTACCAATGAATTACGTAAAAAAGCAGATGTTCGCATTATTGGTTCGTCTACACAATTTGGAATTTCATTCAATGGTTACGAAGCTTGGGCCAACTTTCCTTATGAACGTGAACGAATGTTGGACATAATTAGCAAAACAAAGGCTAATGGCGTGATTTTTATTTCTGGTGATGTTCATTATGGTGAAGTTTCAAAATATTTCAGTTCCAAAACCTATCCAATTTTCGACCTCACCTCTAGTGGACTCACTCAATCTTGGCATTTTGCAACCCCCAACTCCAACCGTATTGGTGGACCTGTTATGGAAAATCATTACGGTGTTGTGCGTATTAATCCCAAAGATCAAAAAGTGAATCTTCAAATCATCGACCTTAATAAAGACGTTAAAGTAGATGTTAAAGTAGATTTGAAAGCACTGAAATTCTGATGTCGGTCAAAAACCTGACATTCAATTTTTTAATTACCAACTTATGCTGAGCTAATTATTTCTGAGTTTAAAATGCGATTCTTATTTCGTAATTGCTCGGAAGTGGCGTAAGTTGTAATTGGAAATAACTAAATCCTGTAGCTTGGTTGCATAAATTTTAATGGTAAAAAAATACTGAACCATTTTTATTATTATATTTAGTGAAAATCAAATCTATGTTAAATCGAATCATACTAATTCGTGATTTTTTCCCGTTCCGATTGCTGACGGCACATTTAAAATATAATTTCTTCGGACTGATTTTTTGGGTTTTGTTACTTGCAGTAGTCACTGAAACGCTAGGAACTTTTTTCGGAGTTCCGTTTTTATTTTACTCGCCAGAATATTTGGGTGAAGTTAACTTTTGGGGTTTTCTGCTACTCGGCTTTAGTTTTGGAGGTTTCACAATGGCTTTTAATACGTATAGCTATGCAAAATTAGGCCCACGATTTCCCTTTTTGGTAGTTGTTTCAACTCCGTTCTTTCGATTTTGTATTAATAATGCTATTTTACCTATCCTATTTACAATCATTTACCTTTACAACATGTCGATTTTTCAATCGAAAGAAGAATTGACGAATGTGGAAACTGTTGTGTTATATAATTTTTCGTTTATTGGTGGATTTCTTATTTTTATTCTTTTATCGATTTTATACTTTTTTCCACTTCGTAAAAAAAGTAGCAAAGATGACGATGAACCAGATTCAAATGAGCGTTTAATTGCTTCTTTAATTAACAATAACGATGAAAAATGGTATAATTATTTTCGTGCAGAAACAAAACGCCCTTGCTATTATATTGGTAAGGGATTTAAGATTTATAAAAGCAGAAGCGTTGACCATTTAGACAAAGGATTAATTGATCAAATCTATTCAGAAAATCGAATTAATGTGGTTGTTTTTGAAACCATCACAATCATTACTTTCCTTGGAATGGGTTTCTTTAGAAACTACACTTTTTTCGAAATGCCTGCCGCAATGAGTATTGTAACTATGTTAACAATTTTAGCAATGCTTTTCAGTGCTTTTCTGGGTTGGCTTCACCGTTGGGGTTATCCGACAATTTTGGGTATCATTTTATTAATGAACTATTTAAGTTCTGTTACTCCTTTTTTTAGATACACTAGTTACGCAATTGGTTTGAATTATGCAAGTGAGAAAAGAGTACCTTATACTGTGTATGAAATTGCTACAAATGGGAAACTTCAAGGAGATTTAACAAATTCGCACGATGCAATAAATAGCATGTTAAACAACTGGAAATCAAAACAAAATAGCTTAAAACCTAAGTTGATTATCCTGAACACCTCAGGTGGCGGATCCCGAAGTGCACTTTGGACTTTTGTTGTGCTAAGTAACTGTGATTCTATAACGAATGGTACCGTTTCAAAACAAATGCAATTAATAACAGGTGCTTCTGGTGGGATGATTGGTGCTGCGTATTACAGAGAATTAATACTTAGAAGAAACATCGGAACTTTGAAAATCAAAAGCAACCAACAATTCAAACGGAACATTTCAAAAGATTTACTAAATAAGTTAACTTTTTCTGCTTCGACAAGCGACTTACTTATGCGCTACAAACAATTCAAATACAATAATCACAACTATACACAGGAACGTGGAGTGGCGTTTGAACAGCATCTCCACCAAAATTTGGATAATTATTTAGAACATCCATTGAATTATTACAAAGAATTTGAATATAAAGGCATCATTCCACTAATGATTTTTAGCCCAACAATTGTAAATGATGGAAGAAGATTATTGATGTCTTCTCAAAATCTAAGTTTTATGGTTGGTTTGAGGGGAGGTTCTTCCGCTTATGAAAACATTGATTATCAGACTTTTTTTAAAAGAAATAATCCAAGTGAAATTCGATTTTCCTCGGTTTTAAGAGCGAATGCGTCATTTCCTTTTATCATGCCAATGATAACAATGCCAACGAAACCAGAAATTCAATTAATGGACGCTGGAATTAGAGATAATTATGGAGGTAAAGTGACGATTGATTATTTATTTGCCAATAGTAAATGGATTGAGAAAAACACCTCTGGAATTGTAATAATCGAAACGAGAGACACAAAACGTGTGTTGAATGACGAATCGTACCATGAAATTAACCTCCTTGATAAAATCACCATGCCGTTTGGAAATATGATTATGAATTTTACACGCACACAAGATTTTGACCAAGAACAATTAATGAAATTATGCACCAAAAGTTTTTCATTTCCAGTAGATATCGTAACCTTTAACTTACGTGAAAAAACAGGTGATCGCATTTCACTTTCTTGGCGTTTAACAAAACTAGAAAAACAAAAAATTGACAAAGCTTTTTCGAGTAAAGAGAACAATCAAGCTTTACAAAAACTGAATAGCTTGCTATTTCACTGAAATATTTGTTAACACAACAACTGCCTCCACATTGCACCCTTCAGGATTCATCGCTTTGCTAAACGTTAAATCAAAATGCAAATGTTTCCCTTCTTTCAAGTACTTTTTCGCAAGGTTAATTGCATACACTTTTTTAGGACTTGGACTATCTGGACCTTTCGTTATTTCAATATAATTCGGGCAGTTTTCTTGATTTACGTGGACAATACCTGTGTATTTTGGACTTGATTTTTCGTCAGATTCGCTTGCCTTCAATTTACAAGGTTGCGTTTTACAAGATAAAATAAGGAGAGCAAATGAAAATTGCAAAAGTGTCTTCATGAGACAAATATAAAAAAAAAGAGGCTCGAAAGCCTCTTTAAGTAAACCAACCTGTAGCAAAGTTAATTTAAATCCTGATTCAGGTAAACGGTAGAAATCTATTAAGGTTACAGTTGAATTAACATTTTGACATTGATAAAGAATTTTATTTGAAATGAAAACACAAGCACTATGAAATATATTTGTGATGTGATGATTGGAAACACTTCTATAAAAGCATTGGTTGAGTTGATTGACGACCCTGATGACAACATCTACGAACACGTGCGCCACCAACTCAAAAGTTTTGGGAATGAAGCAATTCCTTATTTAGAAAATTCGTGGGGAAGCAGTTATTATGGTATAATTTTCCAATCGAGGGTTGAAAAAATAATCCGTGAAATTCAGTTTGAAGACATAAAAAGTCAAGTGCAATCTTGGGCGAATTCATCGGAAAAAGATTTATTAGAAGGAACGTTAGTTATCGCGCGCTATCAATATCCTGGTTTGGATGAGGAAGCTGTAAGAAATTCCATTCAAGCAATCCGAAGAGATGTTTGGCTAGAGTTGAACAATAATCAAACTGCTTATGAACAAATCAAAATCTTCAACCGTGTTTTCTTCGGTGTTCATGGCTTTCGTGGCGATACAAAAACATACAATTCACCCGTAAATTCCTACATAAATACTGTATTAGAATGCAAGAAAGGAAATCCGTTGAGTTTGTGCTTGATATATAGTATCGTTGCGCAATCCCTTGATATTCCCGTTTACGGAGTAAACCTTCCAAACCATTTTGTGTTGGCTTACATGGACGAAAAACGCTCCAGTTTTATGATTAACGAGCAAAATGAATTTGGCGTTTTGTTCTATATCAATGCTTTTTCAAACGGTTCGATTTTCGACACAAACGAAATCAAAGAATTTTTGAATGAAAATAAATTAGCTCACGACCGAGAATTTTTTGAACCCTGTTCGAATTCTACTATTATGAAACGCATGATTTCTAATTTGATTGCGTCTTTTCAACAAATTGGAAACGCAGAGAAAGTTATGGAATTGCAAACGCTAAGATCGGTTTTGATGTGAATTTCTTTTCTTAATTTAAGTACTCCGATTAGGGTAACTTTCTTTTTAAGATGGATTTACAAATAGAAAAATCAAGAAACAAACCATCACCCCATCCTACTAAACCCATTCACAAACGTCTCAACAAATGAAATAATGCGGCCAAGGATTCTGTCGCCTACTAGTTTACGTTGCAGAACTGATGGTTGTTCCCCTTCAATTAGGTCAAGTATTTCTGTTCGTAAGGGCTCTCTTTCAGCAAATAGATAGTTTTCAATTAATTGCTCAGTTTTCACTTCGGACAGATTTTCATCTTTTATTAATTGCTTGAATGCTTCGATTTGTTCTTCATTCCAGAATTTTTCGAATTGTTCAGGTAAAGTATCGGCATCTTCAATTTGTGGTAAACTTTCAAGAATGAATTTTTCTATCAATTCTCTTTTGCTTCTTAAGTTAGCTTCTCCTGTCAATAAATCAATGATCTCTTTTTGTTTCTTCGCACGGTCTTCTTCGTTAGAATTTTTTAAATTAGCTAATAATTTCAATATGTAAGAAACATTGATTTCGTCGCGGTGGATTAATTCTAATTCAAAGTCTACATCATCAAGTATCGATGCTTTTTCTTTAGCTACTCCTGGCTTGACTTTTTCATATAAATCTAAATACTTGCTTTTGAAATCCTCGAACTGTTGCTCTTCCATTTCTAAGTCTGCCAATTCAAAATCTGAAAATGTCTTTAACACGTTTTTAATGCGCATCAATTCACGGAATGCTTTTATAAATTCTAATTCCTCTTCTTCGTTTTGTAGATTATTTACGCTGTCAACAGTTGGTGTTATTTCTAATAATGCGTAGAATGCTTCATTGAATTTTTTAACATAGTCTTCATAGGGTTCCATGAGGATGATGTCTTTTGCATCTTTGTTTGAAAACAGGGCGATTGCTTGGTCTGTAAGGAATTTTAAGTTTCTGAAAACTACAATGTTCCCTTGTGATTTTAAATCGTTTAAAATACGGTTTGTACGCGAATATGCTTGAATTAGACCGTGGTACTTTAAATTCTTATCGACATACAAAGTATTTAGATTAGGGCTGTCAAATCCTGTGAGAAACATATTGACAACTAACAAGATATCAATATTTTTCTCTTTTACTTTTTTTGAAATGTCGTTGTAGTAATTATAGAATAAAACACTATCTCTGGTGGAGAATTTTGAACCGAACATAAGGTTGTAATCCGATATGAATTCGTCTAATTTTTCTCTTGTATGAACATTTAAACCATAGTGCGATTTTGGTTCTGCAGCAATACCAAAAGTTGTTTCGTCTTCAAAAGAATCCAATACCATTCCATTTGCATCTTTGTCTTCTTCGTTTGTTCCATAACTGAATATGGTTGCTACTTTAAGATTGTGTTGCCCTGCTTCTTTTTTGGACTTGAATAGCTCATAGTATTTTATCAATGACTCGATGCTACTCACACAAAACATCGCTGTAAACTCTTTGTTGTGCGTTTTACGACTGTGATTTGCGATAATGTAATCTGTTATTTTCTCTAATCTAACAGGAGAATCCATTAACTCTTTCAAATCAATATCTTCTACCTCAATGTCTATTTCTGTTGCTGTTTCTTTTTTTCTATAACGACCTACGTATTCCACTGAAAATTTTAAAACATTTTCATCTTTGATTGCATCGGTAATTACGTATTTATGTAAACATTCTCCGAATAATTCAGTTGTTGTGCGTTTACCAAATTCGTTTTTAACTGCATTATCTGCGAAAATTGGAGTACCTGTAAAGCCAAAAAGCTGAGTATTATTGAAAAACGATTTTATTCTAGCGTGTGTTTCTCCAAATTGTGAACGGTGGCATTCGTCAAAAATGAAAACTATTTTTTCATCTTTCAGGTTTTCCATTCGTGCTAAATACTGCTTTTTGCTAATGGCACCATTTAATTTTTGAATGGTTGTTACGATTAGTTTTGTATCGTCTGCAAATTGTTTTACTAGTGCGTTGGTGTTATCTGTACCATCAATACTTCCTTTACTGAAACTATTGAACTCATTTGTTGTTTGGTAATCTAAATCTTTTCTGTCGACAACAAAAACTACCTTTTTTACTTGAGGTAGATTCATTAAGAGTTGACTTGCTTTAAACGATGTCAATGTTTTTCCAGAACCTGTAGTGTGCCAAATGTAGCCGTTTTTGTTCGTGTTTTTTACTGTTTCAATTAAAGATTCTACTGCGTAATATTGATAAGGGCGCAAAATCATTAAGACTTTATGGGTTTCATTCAAAACAATGTATTTGCATATCATTTTAGATACGTTGCAAGGTTCTAAAAAATCTGTTGTGAATCCGTTTAAGATATTGGTCAGGCGTTTATTCTCTTTGTCTGTCCAATAGAATGTTTGCTTGAATGATTGTAACCTATTATTTGCGTAATACTTTGTGTTTACACCGTTACTAATCACAAATAGTTGCACGTATTGAAACAATGCAGAGTTTGCACCGAATGAATGTCGTTGATAACGATTGACTTGGTTGAAGGCTTCTTTTAATTCTAAACCTCTTCTTTTTAGTTCTATTTGAACCATTGGCAAACCGTTTATTAATAGCGTAACATCGTAACGATTTTTGTACGTGCCTTCCATTGTTACTTGGTGCGTTACTTGGAATTGATTTTGACACCAATGTTCTGTATTGATAAACTCAAAATACAAGTTATTACCATTGTCTCTAACAATGTGCTGTTTCTCTCGAAGTGTTTTAGCTTTTTCAAAAACAGAGCCTTTGCTGAGTATATTTAGGACCTTCTCAAATTCCGATTTGCTGAATTGTATGTTATTGTGTTTTTCTAATTGTATTTTAAGGTTGCCAATTAAAGCATTTTCGTCTTTCAATTGCACCAAGCCATAACCCAACTTTTGAAGTTGGTCGACTACTTGTTCTTCTAATACTGCTTCGGGTTGTTTTGGCATTTATTTGTAAAATTTATCTTGTCCCCATTTTTTTGGGTTGTTGATGATGTAATTTTTAATATTCAGATATTCCCGATGATTACGAATGATGTGGTCGTGATAATTGGGTTGAAAAAAATGATTATTCCGATTATATTTCGGGATTTGTAAGTTTTGTTCGTCAATGTAATCATCAATTTTAGTGTTAACCGCAGATTTGAAACCCGCCACAAATGATGAAATGGATTTTGGTAAACGAATTGGCGGATTTCGTTTTATGGATAATAATTCCGTAATGATGTGTAAATCGGATACGATGGATGAATTGGGGACGATGGGTTCGGTGGGTACGATGGATGAATTGGGTTTGGTGGGCGAATTGGATTCGGTGGGTGAATTGGGTTCGGTGGATATTTCAACAATGGCATGCAAATGATTGGGCATAATTATAAATTCGTGTAAAATCAATTCATTTCGTATTTCGAATGATTTATGCCATTCGGTTTTTACGATTTTACCAAAATCGGATAAATTCATTTTGTCGTTTTCGATTTTTCCCAAATTACATTCCCTATTTTGCGTATTAATGGTCAAAAAATATAAGGCATCACCTGAATAATTCCAATTGGGTTTTCGGTGCGAGGCAATGCGGTATTTGTTTTTGTATTTATCCATTTCTATTTTTTAAACAAACATTCCCTGCAACAACCCTTTTTTCCAAACCCCCATTTTTTGTATTTGTGCCCCA
>Ga0105050_10001193_pt1 | contig 39430 bp, 26 predicted proteins | sample FRY01_FD_78088 | JGI IMG/M metagenome (GOLD analysis project Ga0105050, IMG submission 78088) | Freshwater microbial communities from Lake Fryxell liftoff mats and glacier meltwater in Antarctica - FRY-01 | ecosystem: Environmental > Aquatic > Freshwater > Ice > Glacier meltwater ...
CTGCCCGTACCCCACAAGTAGTGCCGGACAAGTTAGCGCCGACGCCGTAGGGTGTCGTCATGGAAACGCAGAGCCAGATCAAGCGTTGGCTGAGCGATCCGGCGGTCATCGCCGCGATCTGCGCGGTGTTGTCGAGCGGTGTACACGAACGGCGAACGGGATTGGCGCGACAGCTGTGCGAGCAGCATGGATTTCGTGATGCCCGCGGCCAGTGGCAGACAGCCGGTTGCCTGAAAGCCTTGAATGAGCTGTCGCAGGCGGGCCATTTCGTGTTGCCGGTGGCGCGATCGCGTCCCGGCCGAAGCACGCCTCGCCGGCTGCGCGCACCGGTACCCGCGCCGCAAGGTGTCCCGGATGATGTCGGTGCAGTCCAGGGCCTGCACCTGATCCGGGTCGACGATGACGCGGCGATGCGGATCTGGAATGAACTGATGCTTGGTGAGCATCCACGCGGCGCGGGGCCGCTGGTCGGCGCGCAGATGCGCTACCTGATCGGCTCTGCGCATGGCTGGCTGGGTGCGTTCGGCTTTTCCGCCGCCGCGCTGAAGTTGCGCGACCGCGATGCCTGGATCGGTTGGGACGGCGCGACGCGATCGATGCACCTGCACCGGCTGGTGTCGATGAGTCGGTTTCTGCTCCGGCTGCGCGGCTGCCGCAATCTGGCGTCGCGGGTGCTGTCGGTGGTCATGGGCCGACTGGCGGGTGATTTCGAGGCGCGCTTTGGCTATCGTCCGTGGCTGGTGGAGAGTTTCGTCGATACGGTCGCCTACGACGGCGCCTGTTACCGGGCGGCCAACTGGGTTCGGGTGGGTCGAACCCGGGGCCGTGGTCGTCAGGATCGTGCCCATCGCTGCCAGGCGGGCACGAAGGCGGTCTACCTGTATCCGTTGCTGAGGACGTTCCGCGAACGTCTGGGTGCGACGCGGCCGACGGTGGCCCTGTCACTGGCGGCCGGCGAGGGCCTGGATGCGTCACGTTTTGCAGAACAGGAGTTTGGCGGTGCGCCATTGGGTGACAAACGGTTGAGTCAGCGTCTGGTTGCCAGTGTGGCGCGTCTGGCGGAACAGCCGGGGCGCACGTTCAGCGGTGTGGCACAGGGCGATGTGGCAGCGATCAAGGGCTACTACCGGCTGATTGACCGGCCGGCGTTGTCCGAGGTGACGATGGCGAACATCCTCGCCCCGCACCAGAGCCGCACCCGGCAACGGATCGCGAACGAATCGCGGGTGTTGTGTGTCGCCGACGGCACCACGCTCGACTACACCGGCCTCGCCGACTGCGAGGGTCTGGGCCACACCGGCAGCAACCAGACTGGCGCGTTCAGTCGTGGCATCCAGATGCACACGACCCTGGCGATCAACGAACAGGGCATCCCGCTGGGGATCGTCGATGTGCGCTGCCGCACGCCGCAGGTGGATGCGCAGAAGACGACGCCGAAGACACCGATCGAAGAGAAGAAATCGTATGACTGGGTGCAGGGCCTGCACAGTTGTATGGCGCTCGCCGAGCAGGTGCCAAAGACGCGCATCACCTGCGTGATGGACCGCGAGGCAGACTTCTTCGAGCTGTTCGTGGCGCACCGGCTGAACCCGTGTGTGGACCTGTTGATCCGTGCCGCCCACAACCGGGTGACCGGCACCGGCGTGAAATTGTTCGACCGTCTGCGTGCCAGCCCCGTCCGGGGTGAGATCGAACTGACCGTCAAACGCCAGAGTACCCGCGCCAAGCGCAGCAAGCAGAAGGCCCGGCCAGCCCGCACCCATCGTGTGGCGCAGCTCGAACTGCATTACGACGCCATCGAGTTTGCGCCACCATCGACCCACAAAGACAAAGCGGGGCTGTCCCTGTGGGCAGTCCACGTCCGGGAGAAATCCGCACCGCAGGATGCCGAGCCGATCGAATGGTGCCTGCTGAGCAGTCGTCCGATTGTGGACCTGGCCGATGCGGAGCAGTGTCTGCGCGACTATGCATTGCGTTGGCGGATCGAGGACTGGCACCGGGTACTGAAGTCCGGTTGCCAGGTGGAGGAACTGGCGCATCAGTCCGTCGACCGCCTGGAGCGATCGATCGCGATCAATCTGGTGATTGCCTGGCGGATCATGGTGATGACCCTGGGTCGTGAAGTGCCGGAGCTTCCTGCACACGTGTTGTTCACCGACATCGAGATCGAGGTTCTGTCCGCCTGGGCCCGGCGACATCCGCGCGCGCAACCACCGAAAAACCTCGGCGATGCCATCGTGCTGGTGGCCATGATCGGCGGCTACACCAATCGCAACAACGATCCACCCGCCGGCCATGAGTTGATGTGGTACGGCTATCAGAATCTGATGATGATGAGCATGGGCTATGAACTGCGCGATGACTGACTCGATCCCGAAGCCTGTAACTTGCCCAGCGCGACTTGTGGGTAAGAGGCAGGGCTAGGCAGATGACACCAGCGCGCAATCGACCAGGATTCCCTATAATCCGGCTGACATGGAAGATCCCAGAACACTCGTACACCTGCTGACCGCAGAACCCGCAGACCTCAACTCGCTGAACGCGTGCCAGGCTGACACAGATGCCATCAACGCGTGGGTTGCACAGCTGCCCATGGCGAACCTGTTGAACAGCACCACCCAATTGCTGGAGCTGGTCGGTGAGTTGTGCCGTCTGCGGACCACCTATCTGAGCCGCCTCGAACTGCTCGAGAGCATCCGCTCGACGGTGTACTACATGTGCGCCCGAATCGAGCGCCAGAACGCCGCCGGCGGCACCCGCTGGACACCTCAACTCGAGCAAGCCCAATCCCTTCAGTTGAAACTGGCTGCCGGCTACCAAAACGTGGCGCTCGCTGCGCTGCCCATCAGTGGCGAAGACAAATCGGCTCGCGAAGCGGTGGTCAACGGTTTACATCGCGCAATCTCTGATCTGTCGAGAGTCCTGCTGCGAAGCCATCGCCACTACCTGACGCCTGACGCTGGCATCTGGCTGCAGCTGAACCAGCTTTTTCACGTCGCCCGAGGATGTGGCCTGGCAGAACAGAAAATTCGCGACCCGGAAAATCACAACCAGGCACCAACGAGCATTACCGAGGTGTGGCTGCGACCTGTACTGATTTCACTGGCCAAACCCAACCAGCTCCGGGCCATGGAACTCAACCAGCTCTTCAACGCCCTCGAAACCTGGAGTAACCAGGCAGAAGTGCGGCCCGCGGAAGCCAAGGATCTATTCACAATCGACCTGAAGCAGGACCGTGGGCCGGCATCAACCGCGCAGACCCGTGCCAACCAGGTGTTGCTTGGTCTCAACACTGAAGTACTGGCCTACGAACTCGAGGCCTTCCTGCGCGAGATTCCGAGCAGCGTTGCGGTCCCCGAGTACGTGGGGACAAAAGTTCTGCAACACGTGGCGTCCGCATGGAGCACGGCTCAGATACGCCAGCATCAGCGCATGCAGCTTATTGAGCCGGTGGAAATAGGCATTGGCTTGCGCGTTGCAGCCGCCTGTCTCGCTCACGAAATCGAATTGGCCAAAACGAATACCAGAACCGGGCCGAGAACCCACGACAAATCCGTTGCCGTGCCGCCATTGATGAATGGACCCGCAGTGCACACAACCACTGCTCGCGACACCAGCCCGCTTGGTTTTAATGTGAAATGGCCGGAAGGACTGCCGGCTTCGGCGCAGATTGGTGAATTGCTCAGCATCAGGGAGGCCAGCAGCAAACTGTGGCGAATTGGTGTGTTGCGCTGGATTGGCGGGTCGAAGGGAGGCACCGCCATCACCGGCGTTGAGCTGCTCAGCCCGACAGCCATTCCCATTTCCGCCCGTGTTGTCAGAACCAAAGGTGGCTCGACGGCATTTGCCAAGGCACTCCTGCTGCCAGCAGTGCCCGCGATGCAACGACCACCTTCACTGATTACGCCCCGCGTGCCTTTCCAGCCAATGCAGAAGATCCAGATCCAGCGCGGACGGACCCAGTCGAACATTCACCTGGGAAGTTGCATAGGTCAGACAGAAAACTACAACCAGTTCTCATTTCGAATGTTGGGTAGTTACTTGGAAAATCAGCCAACCAGCCTGACCATGAACGTACCTACGCAATCGCATGGAGCACACCGGCCCACGAACGGAAACTAACGGACGATCGTGGTTCGAAAAGGATATGTCGGCTACGCATTCGCCCAAAGCACCCATTCGGGTACTGGTCGCCGAGGAGTCGGAGGAGACCGCAAGCCGGATCGATTCGATATTGCGGGATGCGGGCCATGCAGCCCGTATGCTGCGAACGGCAGATGCCGACGCAACGATGCAGGCGTTCATCGACAACGAGTGTGACCTGGCCTTCCTGTTTGTTGATCAGCCCGACGTGGATAATCTCCTGCCGCGACTGCGAGCTGCGAGCCGGACCATCCCGATAATCCTGTGCAGCACCGAGCACTCGCGCTGGACCACTGGCGAAGCGATGACGCTGGGCGCCTCGGATCTAGTCTGTCTGCGCGACGAAGAGCATCTCGGCCACGTCGCGCAGCGCGAAATCGAACATGTCTGCCAGCGGGTACGCGCAACCCAGCTCAGCCGCGCACTCAAGGAAGTCGAGCAGCGTTGCCTGCTCCTCCTGCAAGGTTCGCGGGCACCTATCGCCTATATTCACGAGGGCATGCACGTGTACGCCAATCCGGCCTACCTGCAGTTTTTTGGCTGTGCAGATGTCGATGACATGCTCGGTGTCTCGATGATCGATTTTCTGTCTTCGGTCAGTGCCGCTGACTTCAGGGAACAGATGAAGGCGCTTCGAACCAGCAACGAAGAAGTCCGATTCGTGTTCACTGCGACCACTACGGACAACAAAGAAGTGGACGGCATTCTGGTGCTCGTCAATTCCTCTTATGAAGGCGAGGCGTGTCTGCAGGCGACGTTGTTGCCTCTACTGTCGGTTCCGGTAGCGATGCCGCCGCCACAAGCCGACACTCTGGACCTTGGTTCATTTCTCAAACTCTGCGAAGACCGGCACAGCGTCAACAACGAACGACAATCCTTCATGTTTCTCGCTTGCCTCGAAGGTCTCGACAGGATTCGCGCTGAGTTCGGATTGTTGCGCGCAGACAGGATTGCGGATCAGGTCTTCGAGCTGGTTCAAATCGCCAGCCAGGATGATCCAGTGCTCCGGCTCTCGCAGAACGAATTCACGATCGCGCGGATCGGAACCGACAGGGCCACTGCATTGAGCTGGGCCAATGCCCTCCAACGGGACCTCGCCAAACAGAATTTCGAGCTGGCAGGCAAAAATATCCCGGTAACGATTTCCCTGTGTGGTGTGCGTATCGCTGCCGATGTCGAATACGCGCTCGACGCAGGCTACCAGCAACTCCAGGGCATCATCGCCGCCAATCGAACCAGCACCATTACTCTGGAAGCTGAGACTCCTGCAGTCTCACCGGTTGTTCTGGACGAAGCAGGCAAGATGGTCGCACGCATTACCGAAGCCATCGAAAACCAGTCGTTCCGTTTGGTGTACCAGCCCATCATAAGCCTGCGCGGTGATAACGACGAACACTATGAAGTGTTCCTGCGAATGATCGACAGCGAGGGCAATGAACACGTTCCCGATCAATTTCTGCGCACCGCGATCGAACACGGCGTCGCCGCGAAGATGGATCGTTGGGTAATCCTCCAGTCAATCAAGGCGTTGTGCATCCATCGTGCCAAAGGCAACAACACCCGATTGACCATCAACGTCACCAGCAACAGCGTGGCCGATGCGGAATTCATCAAGTGGCTGACGGTTGCGATCAAGGCTGCACGTCTGCCGAGCGACGCCGTGATCTTCCAGATCACCGAAAAGGATGCCGTTACGTTCAGGAAGGAAACTGCCGACTTTGTCCTGGGTCTCAAACGCATGCACTGTCAGGCCGCTATCGGCCGGTTTGGTCTGGTCACCGCGCCATTCGACTTGCTGGAAGTTGTCGCTGTGGACATGGTTAAGATCGACGGCTCCCTGATCCGCACACTTGGTCAGCAGGGAGACCTGATCAGTCCAATACTGAAGAAGCTCCAGAGCCTCGGGAAATTCACCGTCGTGCCGATGGTGGAAAGCGCCGCCCAGTTGTCGGCACTGTGGCAAGCTGGCGCCAACTACATTCAGGGCCACTATATGCAGGAGCCTCGAGCAGAAATGGACTACGACTTCAGCGTTGAAGATGGAGCCTGATCAGGCACCGGCCTGTTTTGAGTACGCCTTGCCAAGTTCACGCAAATATCGATCGTTACTGTCCCGTACTGACCCATCGTCGAGCTCCACCTTGAATGCGGCAACCGGACACACCCAGGCTGCATTCAGAATCTGCAGCGCCTGTTCATCATCGGCCGGTTTGTCCGAAACAATCAACGGGACACCGCTGGCATGCCGATCTTCCATCAAGTCTCGCGCCTCCTGAACACATCGGCGCTGGGCGATACAGACACTCTCATCAACCCAGAATCTGACGATTCCAGGCAGGTGCATTATTTCCTTCACTGTCTGTCTCCCCACAAACAAGTCCTGTCACGGTCCATCCGGGTGTTCCAGATGCTGCAGGTCGTAATCTGAAAAGCCAAGCAGATACAGGATGGCGTCCAGACCAAATCGCGAGATAGCATGGCTTGCCGATCGACGAACCAGCGGTTTCGCATGATAAGCAACCCCAAGGCCTGCCATGCTCAGCATGGGTAGATCATTGGCACCATCGCCGATGGCAATGGTCTGCGCGATGTGAATGTCCTCTGACCGCGCAATCTCGGCCAGTGCCTCGGCCTTGCGCCGCGCATCAACGATGCCGCCGACGACTTCGCCGGTGATGAGACCGTCCTTGATCACCAGATCATTGGCGATGACGTAATCGATCTTCAATCGCTTGCGCAGGTGTTCACCGATATACGTGAAGCCGCCGGACAGGATCGCGGTCTTGTAGCCGAAGTGCCGCAGCGTGCGGACCAGTCGCTCGGCTCCGGGGTTCAGTTCAACCCGCTCTGCAACAATCCGAAAGGCATCTGCCGAGAGCCCCTGCAAAGCTGCCACGCGTGCACGGAAGCTCGCCTGGAAATCCAGTTCGCCACGCATCGCGCTTTCGGTAATGGCCGCAACCTGAGCACCAACCCCGTGCAGCTTGGCCAGTTCATCAATGACCTCGGCATTGATCAAGGTGGAGTCCATATCAAAAGCAACTAGCCGACGATGCCGACGATAGACGTTATCGGCCTGGACACTGAAATCAAAGCCATGTTCTGCCGCGGCCGCCAAAAGCGCTGCCTGCAGCCGCACCGGCTCGGCAAGCTCGCCGCGAACCCGCATTTCAACGATGCTCTGCCTGGGTGTGTCGACATGATCGAGACGAACCCGTTCCGACAGTCTGCGAATGGTCTCGATGTTGAGCCCTTCGGCTCTGGTGATGGTACTGACCGCATTCAATTCAGCTACCGGATCACCAGCCGCGAGCAAGGTGATGATGTAGCTGGGCTTGCCGGAAGCACTGACCCAATCGGCGTAACGGTCTGCCGAAACCAGCTCGAATTGCGCAATCACCCCCGCATCCTTGCACAAGGTGGCAATCTCCTGCATTGCGGATGATTCTTCGGACGCCTCAACCCTCAGTAAAAAGCCAAGCGCCAGCTGATCGTGGATGACAGATTGACCAACGTCGAGGACCTGCACTTGAAATTGGCGGAATGTCGATGTCAACATGGCCATCAGCCCGGGCCGGTCTCGGCCCGCGACTGTTACCAGCACAATCTTTTTCAACAACAGCTGTTTCCCGGAGTCGAGGCGCGTTGACGCTAGCGTTTTGGTTGGAACTCGTCAAACGACAACAGGCCACGGGATGGATCTCGCTCCTGTGTACATCCATTGTCCTGACGGGTTTCTGGCTGATCTGGGATGGCTCGTCTGTCGAGCGGTCGCGTGCCGCGGACTACGGCAACTCGATCGCTGAAACGCTTGCCCTGCAGGGGCAGGAATCGATGCTTGCACCCGACACCGTGCATCTGTTTGTCTTGACGAATCGTCTCGCCAGCCTGCGTGACGTAATGGGTACCGGTTTTTATACTGTTGCCGGTACACCCATCGTCGAGAGCGGTGACATGACGTCCGCCGTCGAAGACCACCAGGAGTTCACCCGTTCCGTGAGTATCGGACAGGCTCCGAGCGGAATCGTGCGCGTTCGATTGACCGCCGAAGCATTCAGCCTGGCTGGCCGGCTACCTCAGTTCATCGCGACCATCGCCCTCTTGTTGTTGACACCGCTGCTGACCATGCTTCTGCATGAATTGCTGCTGATTCGTCGCCGCCGTGCAGCAATTCTCGAAATCGAAGAAGCGGACGTAGAAGAGGCGCCACTGGAGCCTCGCTGGCTGCTGGTCGGCAACTTCTACAATCAGCTGACCTTTTCCAGTGATGCCCGTCGCGAGATCAGCGAGCGCGTGATGCTTAAGGCAGAGCGGGTTGCCAAGTTATACCAAGGACATGCGCGCACCGGTGTCAGTGCCAGTCTGTTGCTTGAATTTGCCGCAAGCGAAGACGCTGGTTTCAACGCCATGTGCGCCGCCTGGCTGCTGAATGAAGTCCTGGTGGAGGCAAATCCGGACGTGGAATTTCGCTTCGCGCTGCATCGGGTCATGGCATCGCCAAATCGCGACATCCGCGCTGAAGTCATCGCCGACGCATCCTTGCTGGCAGCCTTTGCCCCCGACAATTCGTTGATCGCCAGTCATGATTTCATGACCTCACTCGCCGAGCCGGAGCGTTGCATCGCACAAGCTCTGGACAACCCCATGCTGGCGGACATCGCCAGCATTACTGGCACCTCGTTCTCTATCAATGCGCTGGCCGCTCCGCACTCGGAATTGCTGCATCAGCAGGTCGACGTTCTGCTAGGAGTCTGTCGGACTTGAGCGATCGTAGCGAGCCGAGTGGGAGAGCGAGGACAGTTTTCACGATTTCGAGGCGCATGGTGGAACCATGCAACGAGAAATCGGGGAAAAATGGACCGCTCTTCCCACCGGCGCAGTAGATCAGTCTCAAGTCCGACAGGCTGCTAGGCTATTCCACTGCCATCGCATCAACCCGCTGAAATCCACGCGGCAGCTGTTTGCCACGACGGGCTCGTTCACCTGAATAGTCTTCCAGATCACCGCGCTTGAGTCGCAGATGCCGCTGGCCCGCATAAACCAGCAGGTGCTGCCCGTCAGCGACAACCTGCACACCAAGCAGAAACTCCTCACCGCTTTTGAAATCCGCACTGGGTATGTTGAGGATCTTGTTGCCCTTGCCACGAGGCAACTCCGGCAACTCGGCGAGCGGAAACACCAGTAGCCTGCCTTGATTGGTCAGCGCGCAGACACGCAGGGAGCCTTCACCCTCGGGAATGCAAACAGGGGGTAGCGCCAGACCACCCTCCGGCACTGAAAGGCAAGCCTTGCCTGCCCGATTTTTGGTCAGCATGTCTTCGAGGCGACCGACAAACCCGTATCCCGCGTTGGAGGCCATCAGCACTCTGGTTGATGCATTGCCAATGACTACACCAACAAACCTCGCCGTGTCAGGCGGGTTCAGCCGGCCCGTCAACGGTTCACCCTGACCCCGCGCTGATGGCAGTGTGTGCGGTGCCAGGTAATAACTGCGCCCGGTGGTATCAAAAAACAACAGCAGATCATTGCTTCGACCCCGCACCGCCTGCGCAAAGGAATCTCCGGACCGATAACTGAGTTCACGGGGGTCGAGGTCGTGACCTTTGGCCGAACGCGCCCAACCCTTGTCGGACAGCACCACGGTGACAGGCTCGCTGGAAACCAGATCTTCTTCGGTATAAGCGGCGGCTTCGACAATATCACTTGCCATTGGCGACATTCGCTCATCACCATATTTTTTCGCTATCTCCTGCAGTTCTTTTTTCACCAGCGTGAGCAGGCGTGCACGCGAACCAAGGACTTTATCGAGTTCAGACCGCTCGGCTTCGAGCCTGTGCTTCTCACCGCGGATCTCGATTTCTTCCAGTTTGGCCAATTGCCGTAATCGGATATCAAGAATCGAGTTGGCCTGTCGTTCACTGAGACCAAAACGAGCCATCAACGCGTTTCGTGGATGATCTTCCTCACGAATGATACGAATCACTTCGTCGATACTGAGAAAAGCAATCAGCAAACCGTCGAGGATATGCAGCCGATCATTGATCTTGTCGAGACGGAACTGCAATCGGCGGGTCACCGTGTTCTGCCGGAAACGCAGCCACTCCTGCAGTACACCCAGCAGGTTCTTGGTCTGCGGACGCTGATCCAGGCCAATCATGTTCAAATTGACACGATGTGTGCGCTCAAGATCCGTGGTTGCAAACAGATGACTCATCAGCCGGTCGGCGTCGATCCGGTTCGACCGTGTCACGAGGACCAGTCGTGTCGGGCTTTCATGATCCGATTCATCGCGCAAGTCGTTCAGCATCGGCAGCTTCTTCTGCTGCATCTGGGCGGCGATCTGTTCCAGCACCTTGGCCGGTGACGATTGATATGGCAACGCGGTGATGACGATATCGCCATCCTCCCGGGTGTAACGCGCTCTGGTTTTCAGCGTGCCGCGCCCGGACTCATAAATGGCCAGCAGTTCCGCAGATGGCGTGATGATCTCAGCCTGACTTGGAAAATCCGGCGCCTTGATCCAGGCCATCAGATCCGTCATGGTCGCCTTCGGATTGTCCAGGAGGTGCACACAGGCACCAACGATTTCTTTCAGGTTGTGCGGCGGGATATCCGTTGCCATACCCACCGCAATGCCACTGGAGCCATTGAGCAGAACGAATGGCACCTCAGCCGGCAACAGCTTCGGCTCGGTAAAGGACGAGTCAAAGTTCGGCACTTCATCCACTGTGCCCTGGTTCGCCTCGTTCAGGAGCAGCGCGGCGTACCGCGACAACTTGGCCTCGGTATAACGCATCGCTGCGAAGCTCTTCGGATCATCCGGAGAGCCCCAGTTGCCCTGCCCTTCGATCAGCGGATAGCGGAACGAAAAGGGTTGTGCCATCAGGACCATGGCTTCGTAGCAAGCCGAATCACCGTGCGGATGAAATTTACCCAGAACATCGCCGACGGTACGGGATGATTTGGCGAACTTGGCGGTGTTGTCGAGACCCAGTTCGCTCATCGCATAGACGATCCGGCGCTGAACCGGCTTCAGCCCATCACCAATGTGCGGCAAAGCGCGATCATTGATGACATACATCGCATAGTCGAGGTAGGCGCGCTCCGTATAGGTGCGCATCGGCAGCGATTCAAGATCCTGATTGTCGTTTTGCATTGCCCTGTTTTCAGTTGTTCGGGAAAGTACGCCTGCGCATCAGGTATCCCTGATCTATCAGAGCTTCCTCAGTCGATGACGGCCTGATCACCATTGCTCTCCAGCCAGACACGTCGATCGCCTGCCCGCTTCTTGGCCAACAGCATATCCATCATTTCGTCGGTTTCAGGCCCGATTTCCAGGGTCAGCCGCACCAGTCGCCGTGTATCAGGATCCATGGTGGTCTCACGCAACTGCATCGGATTCATTTCGCCGAGACCCTTGAACCGCTGGATGATCACCTTGCCACCTTTTTTCTCGGCAGCAATGCGGTCCAGTACGCCGGACTTCTCACTTTCATCCAGAGCATAAAAAACTTCCTTGCCAACATCGATTCGATACAGAGGCGGCATCGCGATGAAAACATGACCGGCCGAAACCAGCGGCCGGAAGTGGCGAAGAAACAGTGCGCACAGCAGCGTCGCAATATGTGCGCCATCGGAGTCTGCGTCGGCGAGAATGCAAACTTTGTCGTACCGCAGGTTGGACAGATCTGCAGAGCCCGGATCAACGCCTATGGCAATGGCGATATCGTGTACTTCCTGCGACGCGAGCACCTGATCGACATCCACTTCCCAGGTGTTCAGGATTTTCCCGCGCAGCGGCATGATGGCCTGGAATTCGCGGTCACGGGCCTGTTTGGCACTACCGCCCGCAGAGTCACCTTCCACCAGAAACAGTTCGGATCGGCTTGCATCCTGTCCTGAACAGTCCGCGAGCTTGCCAGGCAGGGCAGGGCCTGCCGTGATCTTCTTGCGCACCACCTTACGACCGGCCAGCGCCCGCCGCTGCGCATTGTTGATGGCAAGCTCTGCGAGTTTTGCGCCGTCCTGGGGATGTTCATTGAGCCACAGACTGAAAGCATCCTTGGCCACACCACCAACAAACGCAACCGATTGCCGGGAAGACAGTTTTTCCTTGGTCTGTCCCGAAAACTGAGGGTCGGCCATCTTCGCCGAGAGGACATAGCAGCACTGATCCCACAGATCTTCACCGCTGAGTTTGATCCCGCGCGGCAGCAGATTGCGGAATTCGCAGAACTCCTTGAGCGCTTCGATGAGACCGGAGCGCAAGCCGTTGACGTGTGTTCCGCCTTGCGGGGTCGGAATCAGGTTCACATAGCTTTCGCAGGTCAGTTCAACGTTCTCCAGTGCCCAATTGATCGCCCAGTCCACGGCTTCCGTATTGCCGGTTGCGCAATGCTGGAACGGCTCGGCCAGCACACAGTCAATGCCCTCCAGCGAACGGCGGAGATAACCGACAAGACCGTCTTCGAAGTGCCAGGTTTCGTTTTCTTCCTCCCGCCCTTCCACGCTGATCGACAATCGCAGACCTGGACACAGCACAGCCTTCGCCCGCAGCAGATGTTTGAGACGGCTGACCGAGATGTTTGGCGAATCAAAGAACGATGCTTCCGGCAGAAACCAGACCCGTGTTCCGGTGTTGCGTTTGCCGACCGCGCCAGTCTCCTTCAGCTTGCCCTGCGGTTCACCTTTGCGGTAGTCCTGCATATAGACCACGCCGTCGCGTTTGACTTCAACCTGCAGTTTTTCCGACAGGGCGTTGACCACCGACACGCCAACACCGTGCAGGCCACCGGAGAACCGGTAATTGTCGTTGTTGAATTTTCCACCCGCATGCAGCCTGGTGAGGATCAACTCAACGCCGGAGACCTTGTGCTCCGGATGAATGTCGACGGGCATGCCACGACCGTCATCGATAACTTCCGCGGACCCGTCCTTGAAGATGCGGACATCGATATTCCGGGCATGTCCGGCCAGCGCTTCGTCAACGCTGTTATCGACGACTTCCTGGACCAGGTGATTGGGGCGCGTGGTATCGGTATACATGCCGGGACGGCGGCGCACCGGCTCCAGACCGGTAAGCACCTGCAGCGAGGCTGCGGAATATCGGACTTCGGTCACTGCTCTGTACTACTCCCGGTGGTGGCCCGGATGCGGGCCGTACTGAAGGTCAACAAGCTGATGCACGTGACCAGGGACAATGGCTTCCGAAGCGCGGTTCCAGATCAGCCCGAGATTGTCACCAGGACACTGGCGCTGGCAACACCAAAACGCAGACAGTGCGCCAGAACTTCACCAAGGAACAGATTCACCTGGGCTTTTTCGTCACGTTGACGCATTCGTGGATTGGGATAGTCATAAACCGCCGAAAAACGTGCCTGTCGCTGAAATTCGAAAACTTCAGCGCTGCGGGCATCGTGATAGACACGAATCTTGAACGTCGGATCGACCGCATCGTCCCCTGCTCCCAGATGAAGCAGGCCCAGCACGGTAGTGAAAGGACCGCGCTCCAGCACCTGCAGACGGACCCGCATCGACGTATCCCCGGGGCTGACGGAGAACTCGACCTGATCGTCCTCTCGCATCGCCGGAAACAGCTTCAGCAGGCGTAAAAAGTTGGCGTCACACACCGCCATGTGCCTGGGCAGATCGATACTGTAGCGCCTGGTCGACAAATTCATGTCTGGGTCACGTTCTGTTCATATCCGCAGCAGCACGTTCAAAACGGCGTCATCCCCGGTGTCATCTGAAAGCGTTGGTTACTATAACACCCAGCGCAGTCCGGTCCGCCAGCAGGGGGATAGAGCCCGGACTATTCACGAACGTTCTGCTGTGGCTACCGATCTTCAGGAAAATACAGCGCGGGCTCTTTCCAGTTGCTCGCCGTACCGGGAAGTTTGAATGCGCGCCTGTCAGGTCGCACCACGCTGTCCTTTCCCGCATCTCGTCAACCTCACGACGAATGGCTCGGAGTCGGCGTGGCAGAATTTCGAGTGGCGGCGGGTTATCAACCGACCTTCAACCTCGCGGGCAACCTCGCGGGCAACCTCACGGGAAAAGCGGACTCGTTCACATCTCACAGGGATTCGCGGCGGGGTCCGCGACTGAAATTGCATGGCTCTGTTAGACTTGCCGACGTACGAGACAAGGACTCCTGCCAAGTGACCAAGAACCTGCCGCTGTTTTCGGCTTTGTTGATTTTCGCATTGTTCTGGACCAACCCTGCATACACGGAGGACCTCATGGAGGTTTACGGTGCTGCGGTTGACCACGATCCGGTTCTCGGTGCCAATCAGGCGAGCTTCAAGGCTCGCCAGGAAGCCATACCTCAGGCGCGCTCACAGCTGCTGCCCAATGTGACGGCGGGCGCATCGACCACCTGGACCGAGCGCAGCTTTCCCATACCTCCGGTACAGGACACCAACCCGAACAGCCCAACGTTTGGACAACTGGTCGATATCCCGGATCAGGAGTTCAACGACCACGCCTGGCAAGCGAGGATCACACAACCCATTCTTGATCTCGAGGCCTGGTACAACCTGCGCGGCGCAAAAGCAACGGTCGAGCAGTTCAGGCACCAGCTGGCAGCAACCGAACAGAATCTCATCGTGCGTGTCGTACAGGCCTACCTGAACGTGTTGCGGGCGCGCGACCTGGTCGAATCGAGTGTCGCCGAAGAAACTGCCGTCAAGCGCCAGCTCGAACAGGTACAACAACGATTTGATGTCGGTCTGGTCGCGATTACGGATGTGCTCGAAGCACAGGCAGCGTTTGACGGCTCGGTCGTCCGTCGTATCCAGGCGGATGGTGATCACGAGATCTTCTTCGAAACGCTGCGAACCCTCACCGGCATCAATCACGAAGAGCTGAGCCGACTGGCATCGACACTGCCCATCGTCGATCCGAATCCGAAAAACGAAGAGGAGTGGGTGACTTCGGCATTGGCGAGCAACCTGAACATCGCTGCCGCTGATGCCCAGTTGCGCGGCGCCGAACGAACACTGATGGCACGTCGCGCCGCACATCTGCCCACCATCAACGGCGTTGTGAACCGCAGTCACTTCGTAACCGGTGGTCAGTCTTTCCTGGGCGGCAAGATTGATAACACCACGTATGCACTGGAATTGCAGGTGCCGATTTATCTCGGCGGGTTCAATCAATCACGCCGACGCGAAGCCGGTGCCCTGGCCGAACAGGCCCGGGAGCTGTTGCAGGATCAGCGTCTGACAGTCAGTCGTGATACACGAAACCTGTTCCGATCAGTGGCTACGGATGTTGTGCGGGTTCGCGCTCGGCTGAAGGCCATCAAGTCAAGTCAGTCCGCGCTGGAAGCAACGCAGACCGGTTATGAAGTCGGCACCAGAAATATCGTCGATGTGCTGCAGGCGCAGCAACGTCTGTATTCGACGCAGTTTGACTACGCCGATAGCCGCTACAGCTACGTCAACAATCTCATGCGTCTGAAGCAGACTGCGGGTACGCTGATTGTCGACGATCTGCAGGAACTGAATACCTTCACTGACGCGACCAACCCGGTTCGACGGCTGACACTACTGAGCACGCAGTAACAGGGTTTCGGCAAGCGCGTCCAGTGTACGGTCCAGTGCACCTGCGCTCGCCGCAACCACTGCCGCCCCCTTCATGCCCTGTGCAGCAGCGAATGCGGGGTCACGCAGTAATCGGCTAGCGGTAGCCGCCAGCATTGATGCGTCAGGGACCACCGTCAGGGCACCTGCTTCAACAAAACCATCCACTACGACCTGAAAGTTGAAGACATGCGGCCCGACGATTACGGGTTTGCTCCACGCGGCCGCTTCGATCGGATTATGCCCACCCTGAGCAACAAGGCTGCCCCCGACAAAGGCGATATCGGCAACACCGTAGAGGGTGAGCAGGGTACCCATCACATCGCCAACCACCACATCTTCAGCCCGCCGTTCAGGTTGGCTCTGTCTCATCGCTTGCAGACCGTGCCGGGTGACGAGTTCGATGACTTCAACCGTCCGCACCGGATGCCGAGGCACCAGCAACAGGCAAGCAGACGGAAACTCCCGTCGCAGTGTTCTGAACGCTTCGAGTACCTGCTCTTCTTCACCTGGATGGGTACTGGCTGCAATCATCACCGGCCGACCGACCAGACCCCAGACCTGGCGCAATCGCACGGCTTCCGCCCTGAGTTGATCGTTCAACGTCAGGTCAAACTTGACGCTACCGAGCACCCGCACGCTGTCCGGCTTTGCACCCAGTGCCAGAAAGCGGGACCGATGTGCGTCGCTCTGGCAGGCAATGAGGTCGAACGCCGACAGCATCCTCGCAACCAGTGGCCCAACACGCGCGTAGCTACGGGCAGATCGCTCTGAAAGTCTGCCATTGACCAGCACGACGGGTATGCCCCGCTGTCGGCTGCGCAGCACGAGGTTCGGCCACAGCTCGGTCTCGACCAGGATCAACGCCCTGGGCTCTACCTTGTCGAGGAACGCATCAACCGCCCAAGGGAAGTCATAGGGTGCATAACAATGACTGACTTGATGGCCAAGGCGCCGGGTGACTTCTCCGGATCCAGTCGGCGTCATGGTGGTGACCAGCAGCGGGGCCCCGGGATTGGCCTTGCGGAGACGTTCAATCATGGGCACCGCGGCGATGGTCTCCCCGGCCGACACTGCGTGCACCCAGACTGCCCCGGTTGGCACCGCTGCCGGTACCCGCCCGAATCGCTCTGCAACACGTTCCCGATAACCCGGCTCGCGACGACCACGCCACCACAAGCGCACTCGCACAAGAGGCCATGCAAGGATCAGCACCAGTTGATAGAGGAAGATAAAAAAAGCCGTCACCAGGTTTGTCTCGTCACCAGGAGCAGTTGCCGCTCCCATATTTCCAAAATCGGGCACATCACAACATACTAGACCGGACTATTCCTCGCCTGGATGCATCCGCGCATGACGCTCAGAGCACTCGAAGTCCGTTGACCCGCGAACAACACGCCGATCTGGCGATTGTCGGTGGCGGCATAGCCGGGCTGTGGACCCTGCACCGCGCACTCACAGCAGGCTACAACGCAGTGCTGTTCGAATCGGCACAGTTGGGCGGTATTCAGAGTCTCGCCAGCCAGGGCATGATCCACGGCGGTCTCAAGTACGCGCTCGCCGGTTTGCTGAGCCCGGCCTCGGAAGCCATTGCCAGGATGCCGCAGCGTTGGCGTGCATGCATCGAAGGCAAAGGCGACGTGGACCTCAGTGGCCTGCCACTTGCGAGCGATCGCTACTATCTGTTCGCGGCCGACAACACTCTGGGCAAGCTGACCACCTTCTTCGCCAGTCGCTCACTGCGCGGCCGTATCCGCAAACTCTCCCCGTCCGCATATCCGGCCGCCTTCAACGAATTTGCAGGTGTGGTCTACGAACTTGATGACTTCGTGATCGACGTACCCACATTGGTCAGACGGCTGGCAGCCCCAGTGATGCACCGCATCTTTCGGCTGCACGTCGATAACCGGTGCTGCCAGCTGGAAGGCGATCATGTCGTGATCAACGCAGGCGAATCACAGTTTCACGCACATCGACTTGTCAACTGCGCCGGCGCCGGCGCTGGTGAGCTCGCGCAATCGCTGTTGCCGGGACGTTTTCCAATGCAGCTGCGACCACTGCACCAGGTATTGGTGGACACCGATATCAAGACGCCTCTGTTTGCCCACTGCCTGACCCGCCTCAGCCGAGCCGAACCGCGCCTCACGGTGACCACCCATCTTGTCGAGGGACGCAATGTCCTGTATCTGGGCGGTCAGCTCGCGACATCGGGGGTGAACCGATCCGTCACCGAGCAGATCGAGTACACACGCAGTGAGTTGGCCGAGTGCCTGCCCTGGTTCAACATCCGTGAGTCGCACATACGGACACTGCGAGTCGATCGTGCCGAACCCCTGCAGATTGCAGGTATCCGACCTGACCAGGCATTTGTCGAACGCGAAGGTGCCTGGCTGCAGGCCTGGCCTACCAAACTGACGCTTACACCGGACCTCGGCGATCGTGTGCTTGAGTTACTTCCAGAGCCACAACGGGGCTCCGCGCCTTCGCTGAACCTTCCAAGGCCTGCTTATGGCATTCCACCCTGGGTGGAGACCCCGTGATCTATCGCAGTCTGGGCAGGACCGGCATGCAGGTTTCGCTGTTGGCTCTGGGTACCGTCAAGTTCGGTCGTGTCGATGGACTCCAATACCCCACTGCGTTCAACCGTCCGGATGATGAAGCACTGATCACGCTCTTCAAACGCGCTCTGGATCTGGGCATCACCTTGTTCGATACCGCGCCAGCTTACGGTGACAGCGAAGCAAGACTCGGACGCTTGCTTACCTTGACCAGTACGCCGCTGGTCATCGCGACCAAAGTTGGCGAAGCGTTTGACGGTGGCGTGTCACGACACGACTTCAGCGCAAGCCATACCCGCATGAGCGTTGAGCGTTCACTGCGGCGACTGCGGCGAGAGCAACTTGATGTGGTCTGCATCCACTCCGATGGCAATGATGTGGCCAACATCGAGCAGCAGGAAGTGCTGCAGACGCTGGTTGATCTGAAACAGGCGGGTTTGATCCGTGCCATCGGCCTGTCGGGCAAAAGCGCCGAGGGCATATTCGCCGCGGTGCGTGCAGCGCTTGATGTCGTGATGGCAACTGTCCATCCGGGCTACGAAGCTGAGCTTCCGGCCATCGCTACGGCGCATGCGGCAGGGCTGGGTGTTTTGGTGAAAAAAGCCATGCAGAGTGGTCACGCATCACCGGCAGCACTGCGCGACGCAGCGCGTATTCCAGGGGTGTCCAGTATCGTCAGCGGGACGCTCAACCCTGACCATCTGGCGGTAAACGTCGCCATGCTGGCGGATCTGACGGATTGAGTCGCCTGACCTGATCCAGAGGTCTTCCCGCCAGCGCAGCAGATCGATCTCAATTCGGACAGGCTCCCAGGCATGGAAGCTGGTTGCTTCATACGCCAGGAGTCTGCGCGGCAGAAGATCGACAGGCTGCAGCGGCGCCACTTCGACCCCTGCCCAGGCAAGCCTGTTGGGGTAAAGGCTGGCGCTCGGTGGAACTAAAGTTCGCCCGGTAGCTTGCGTCATACCAGGCACATCGGATGTTCCCCCGGCTTCCCCTCCTCGGTCTGGCAACGCACAGACCGGTTTCCGCTACCGGCATTAGTTTTGTCCTCATGCTCACGCTGCGGTGATCGAGTGCAGCAATCGTCAACCCCTGGGATTTCACTTATGGCCGCTACAACCGCCGAATTTCCGCGTCGGGATCACATCGCCGGAGTGCCAGTGACCTCGGCGGGTATGGATCGTGGTGATACCAGCGCCGTGTCCTGGGAGGCGATTGCCGCAGGCGCTGCCGCTGCCGCCGCGCTTTCGCTGGGTTTGTTGATATTGGGACTAGGCTTGGGCATGACGATCATATCGCCGTGGTCGCCTGGCTCCTTCGGCGCGGCCGAGGTGGGCGTCTCCAGCATCATCTGGTTAGCGGTCTCATCCCTGTTGGCCTCCGCGCTGGGCGGTTATCTGGCCGGGCGCTTGCGCAGGCGCTGGACCGATGTGCAACGCGACGAGGTGTACTTCCGCGACACCGCCCATGGCTTTCTGACCTGGTCAGTCGCAACGCTTGCAACCGCCACGCTGATGGCATCGATGGTGACCTCGATTGTGTCAGGTGGAGCGCAGACGACTTCGGCCATGGTCGGTGCAATGACAACCGTCGCCGCGGCAGGTACGGGCGCCGCAGTCACCAACGCCGATGAGTCACCGATGGACTATTTCATTGATGCGCTATTTCGACGCGATAACCGAGCCGCCGTCCCCGGTGGCTGGCCGGAAGATTCCTCGACCGCAGGCACTGTAGCCGAGGACGCGCAGGAAGTGCGCCGCATCTTCACCCACATGGTCAACTCGGCAGCGCTGCCAACTGAGGACGTCCGTCATCTGGGGCAGCTCATCACGCGTCGCAGCGGGCTCACTCAGCAAGCCGCGGAAGCGCGTGTCAACGACATCTACGGACGTGCCCAGGGTGCGCTTCAGGAAATGGAAATGCGAGTCATGGACGCCGCAGAGAAAGCCCGTCAGGCAACCGCCTATGGATCGCTGTGGCTATTTCTTGCCTTGCTGGGTGGCGCCTTCGCGGCCAGCCTCGCGGCAACATATGGCGGTCGTCAGCGTGACTCTTGAATTAAGGTGTGGGCATTACGGTACCACTGGCCAGACCACTCGATAACCCGACAGATTCAAAGGAGACGATCATGAAGTACATCTTGCTGCTCTTCCTGGGCATCCCGATCCCAATCATCCTGCTGGTCGCCCTGTTTACGTGATTGCGCTGCCCCTGAGCCCTGCAGGTACTGGTAAGTGCGACTGCGCGCCTTCCAGTGCGCGCCACGCTGTCTTTTCGCGCATCTCGTCACCCTCGCGACGAACTTTCATGAATAGTCCGGGCTAGTCGGGTAACACGTGCAGCGACATATTCCGCCGACTCGAAAAAATCACTGCTTCAATACATCGCAACTGAACCTCAACCAAACCTGGAGATCACATGGCCGTTGAAAAAAAACCATCCCGTAAAAAAGTGGCTGCCGGCAAGCCGAAACCGGGTGCGGAGCGCGACACACAAGCGGCCGCCCTCAATGCCACTGCCGCTGCGTTTGCCTACAACCGCAACAAAGCGGCAGAGTACGGTCGCGACGGCGCTCTGAATCCACCGGCAGGCGCGCATGAGGCGATGCAACTCCCATCGGCTGGTGCCAGCACGTTGTCTGAAACCAATCTGTCTGCCAAAACCGGCGCTGCAGCGTTAGCCGAGCGCATATCCGGCGTAGTCTCACTCGGCGATTCGCGGGTTGATGCGTCCGGTCAGAGACTGACCACCAATCAGGGTGTGCCCATCGCCGACAACCAGCATTCGTTGAAAGCCGGTTTGCGCGGGCCTGCGTTGCTGAAGGATTTTATCCTCCGCGAGAAAATCACCCACTTTGATCACGAACGCATTCCCGAGCGCATCGTCCATGCCCGCGGCTCGGCGGCGCATGGCATCTTCGAGAGTTACGAGGCGTTGGACGCCATCACCTGTGCCAGCCCGTTCGCTCAAGCCGGCAAGCAGACGCCGGTGTTCGTCCGCTTTTCCACCGTCGCCGGTGAGCGAGGCTCAAAAGATACGGCGCGAGATGCGCGTGGCTTCGCCGTCAAGTTTTACAGTGACACCGGCAACTGGGACCTGGTCGGCAACAACATCCCGGTGTTTTTCATCCAGGACGCGATGAAGTTTCCTGACCTCGTGCATGCGCTCAAACCCGAGCCGCAACATGGCATGCCGCAAGCTGCCTCAGCGCACGACACCTTCTGGGACTTTGTCACCCTGATGCCCGAATCAACGCACATGTTGCTGTGGGTGATGTCCGATCGCGGCATCCCGCGCAGTTACCGGATGATGCAGGGCTTCGGCGTACACACCTTCCGTTTTGTCAATGCCGATGGCGAATCGGTATTCGTCAAGTTCCATTGGACACCGATGCTCGGCACGCACTCGCTGGTCTGGGACGAAGCAGTGAAGATTTCAGGCGCTGATCCAGACTTTCACCGACGAGACTTGTGGGAAGCCATTGAGTCCGGCGAATACCCGCAGTGGGAATTAGGCGTGCAGGTGTTTACCGAAGAACAAGCCGCCGGTTTCAGCTTTGACGTGCTTGATGCGACCAAGCTGATCCCCGAAGAACTCGTGCCGGTGCGCGCGATCGGGCGGATGACGCTCAACCGCAATCCAGACAATTTTTTTGCCGAAACCGAGCAGGTGGCGTTCTGCACCGCGCATGTGATTCCCGGTATTGATTTCAGCAACGATCCCTTGCTCGCCGGTCGCATTCACTCTTATGCCGACACCCAACTCAGCCGTTTGGGTGGGCCGAATTTCCACGAGATTCCAATCAACGCGCCGATAGCGCCAGTGCATAACAACCAGCGCGACGGCATCCACCGCCAGGCCATTCATCGCGGCGCGGTGGCGTACGAGCCCAATTCACTGGGAGGCGGTTGCCCGTTCCAGGCAGGGGCGGCGGGCTTCGTGTCCTTCCCGGAACTGGTCAAGGCCGACGAACTGCGCGGCAATCCTGAGTTATTCGCTGAACACTACCACCAGGCGACGCTGTTTTTCGATAGCCAAAGCGCGCCAGAGCAAGCGCACATCATCGCAGGATTTCGCTTTGAGTTGAGCATGCTGAAGGTTCCGGCGATCCGCGAACGCGCAGTGTCGATGTTGCGCAATGTTTCCGCGGCATTGGCTGAAGGGGTGGCAGCAGGATTGGGCATGGACCTGCCGCCGGCCATGCCCCGTGCGCTCGCCGCACCGCCAAAGCCCGAAATCAGCCTCTCGCCGGCGCTGTCTTTGTTGCACCGGCCTGGCGAAGGGGGCATTCGCAGTCGCGTGGTGGCAATTCTGCTCGTTGAGGGCATCAAGGCAGATGAGGTAGCGCTCGCCGAGGCCGCACTGCATGCCGCGGGGGCCGTGTGCAAACTGATCGGCGCACACATTGGTCAAGTAGCCGCGAGCAAGGGTGACTCGCTCACTGCTGAGGCTTCGTTCGAAAATTCGCCGGGGTTTCTGTTTGACGGGGTGATTGTGCCCGGAGGTACGGTGGAAAGTAGTGCTGTGCTAGCTGGTAATAATTTAGCCAGAGCCTTCGTCAACGAGCAGTTTGCCCACTGCAAAACCATGCTGGTCGGCGGCGGATCGACCGCCTTGTTGCTAGCCGCCGGCATCGCCGTGGATGGTGAGGCCGAAGGTATGCTGATTCGAGAATCAGTTTCGGCGGAGAGCATCGATGACTTCATCGACGCCCTCGCCAAACATCGGCATTTTTCTCGTGAGCAGTAACTACCAATTGTTGAGTCTTGTCCCTGAGTCGTGGTCCGCCGCGCTTAGGCCGCAACGACAGGGACGACGTGGTCGTAACGTGAGCGCTTGCCAGGGGTCAGGCTGCAGGCGGACTGCCACGGAGAAGCAGGCAGGACGTTTCCGTGTACCGGGTTGTCAGAGCGAGCTATTCGTTTTCCTGGATACGCCTGATGATGGCGGTGGTTGACGTATCTTCAACCAGGCCCAGTACTTTTACTTCGCCGCCATAACGTTGGACGATGTCATGGCCAACCACGGCGTCTTCAGTGTAGTCGCCACCCTTGGCCAGCACGTCCGGTTGCAACAGCTCGAGCAGTGCCTCCGGCGTATCCTCGTGAAAACTGACTACCCAGTCGACCGCTGACAGGCCAGCCAGAACACGCATGCGCCGGTCCAGCGGATTTACGGGTCGATTCGGCCCTTTTTCCAGCCGCCGAACCGACGCATCGTCGTTGACGGCAACAATAAGCCGATCACCCAGCGCCCGCGCCTCTTCGAGGTAGCTGACGTGTCCAGCATGGAGGATGTCGAAACAGCCGTTCGTGAAGACGATGCGTTCGCCGATGGCACGCGCCGCAGCGACGGTTGCCTGCAGTTGTACGCGTGACAGCACGCCACGATCCCGTCCGGCGCGACGTGTTACCGCATGCGCAAGCTCCGGTCCGTTGACGGTGGCAGTGCCCACTTTGGCAACCACCAGGCTCGCGCCCAGGTTGGCCAGTCGCGCACTGCGACCAACATCCCAGCCAACGGCAGTACACACCGCCAGCAGTGCGGCAACCGTGTCCCCTGCGCCGGTCACGTCAAATACCTCCACTTCATGCGCAGGAATATGTTCGATGGTCTGGTCGTCCTTCACCACGGACATGCCACGACTGCCGCGGGTAATGACCAGTGCACCGAGGCTGTGCTCCTGACAGGTGAGCACCGCTTGCGCACCAAACGTCTCCTCGGTCGTCCACTGTCCTGTCGCCGCGCGGAATTCGAGATCGTTTGGCTTGACGATGTCCGCGCCCGCATAGCGGGCCAGACTCTTCGATTTGGGATCCACCACAATCGCTATACCGGCAGCGCGGGCGGCGGCAATTATCGATTCCGGATGGGCAATGGTGCCCTTGTCGTAGTCTTCAATGACCAGTACGTCGGCCGACTTGAACAACCCCGCCAGCCGGTCCAGCAATTGACTGCTGACATCCGGCACGGCCGAATCAAAGTCTGCTCTGATGAGCTGCTGGCGCTGACTGACCAGCCGCAGTTTGAGAATTGTGGTGAATTCCTGCGCAGTGATGAACTCGCAGACAACACCCGCGGCTTCGAGCAACCCGCGCAGGATCCGGCCTGCCGGATCATCACCCACTACCCCGACCAGCGTGCAGCGTGCACCAAGACTCGCAACGTTCATGGCGACGTTGGACGCGCCACCGGGACGATCTTCCTCCCGCTGCACCTCAACGACGGGCACCGGCGCCTCCTGGGAGACACGACGCGCTTCACCGTGCCAATACCGATCGAGCATGACATCACCAATCACGACAACATGTGTGTCACGTAACGAGGGAAGCAGCAGATCCTGCATGGGTAGGCTCTCGATCAGAAAGGGAACATGTTAACAAGGCCAGGGGCCAGGGGCAGAACGAGCTGTTTGGCGGCTTTCGCCCGATGACATACAGTGCCGCCCATGCCACGACATGCTCCACCGCCACCATGCTACGCACCGAAGGTCTGGCCCGCCTGGATAGGCATCGGGATTGGCTGGTGTATCGCACGCCTGCCAATTCCAGCGCTGTTCTTCGTTGGGCAGCTTGTTGGCAAGTTGCTGTTCCATCTGGCTCGCTCCAGACGACAGGCTGCCGCCACCAATCTCGCCATGTGCCTGCCGCAGCTGGATACAGCAACACGGCGTCGGCTGTTGCAGGACAATTTTGTGCACACCGCGCTCGGCGCGCTTGAGGCCATGCTGCCCTGGTTGAATCCGGCGCGGGACCTGACGCCACGCATTGATGTTATCGGTGCCGAACATTACGCAGCCGCTTTGGCGAAAGGGCGCGGCGTACTCGTACTGGCGGCGCATTTCACCACCATGGATGTGATCAGTCAGCCAATGGCCCATCTCGGCCGTTTCGACGTCATGTATCGCTACAACAAAAATCCGGCCTGGGAGTGGCTGCAGGTCAATGGACGCAAACGGTTCTTCGATGGGGTCATCGAACGCGAAGACACCCGCCAGGTACTCAAACGGCTGAAGGCAGGCCGCGCCATCTGGTACGCCACGGACCAGGACTACGGCCGCAAGCATTCGGTATTTGCGCCCTTCTTTGGCGTCCGGGCGGCAACGATCACCGCGGCCAGTCGATTTGCCAGACTGAACAACTCACCGGTGCTGTTCATGACCACCGCCCGGGATCTGCAGCGGCAACGTTGGTCCATTACCTTTCATCCACCACTCACCGGGTTTCCATCCGGCGACGACCTGGCCGACGCAACCCGCATCAACGGTTTGATCGAAGGTTTCATTCTCGAACGACCGGAGCAGTACCTGTGGATGCACAAGCGTTTCAAGACGCGGCCGGAAGGGAAAGCAGATTTCTACAACTGAGCGGTCGCGTTTTCTGAATTCGACCAGAGCAGAACTCCCTGGCACCCCTACTCAACAGGTTCTGTGCGCAGGAATGGAGCCAGGGAGCGAGCCAGTGCGGCTATTGAAAATCGTGATTCCACCCGTTCTCCCGCCTGGCGGGAATAGTCGTCCGGATCAGCCCGGAGAGCGTTGAATCGCTGCAGGGCTTCACCCATCGCGTCGACCGTCGGCGATTCGTAGTAACAACCGAGTTCTCCGAGCACCTCTCTGGGTCCTGCCGTCCTCTGGCAAATCACCGGCACGCCTGCCACCAGTGCCTCCAGCGCAACCATACCAAAAGCTTCGACCGAGCCACTCGCCAGAAACAGCACATCAAAGGCGCGAAAGTACCGCCTGGCGTCAGCAATAAAGCCGCAGAACACGACATCAGGCTCACCCTTGTCCAAGCTGTCACGCAGCGGCCCATCACCAACCAACACGAGTTGGGAATCGGGTATGGCTGCGCGACGGAATGCTGCCAGGGCCAGTTCAGGTTGCTTTTTTGCGTGCAGTCTGCCGACGACCCCGATGGTGAGTGCGGACAATGGAATGCCAAGCGCGCCACAGGCTGCGGCGCGACTCAGCATCGTCGACCTGACCACATCGGCGTCGATTGCATTGGCCACCGTGACCGCATCTCGCACATACGGAATCATGCCGTGTGTCACCTCAGGAGAAACACCAGCAAACGTCGTCCTGCGCGCCATCCGTCCCGACCATCGACGTGTCAGGCGATCAAAGAACCGAAACTCATGTGCCACCACCAGAGTGTGCGCGGTACGTACTTTGCTGCCTACCAGCACCCGCCATGATCGATATCGGTGACAGATGGCGAGGGAAAAGCTGGTCGCCCCGGTGTTCACATAGGTGTTCAGATGCATGTCGGCCAGCTGGTTGACCATGACCTTGGCGATTTCGGCGGTGCGCGAGAGGTCCGTCACATCAAGATAGATCGCCTCCGGCACTGGCTCTCCTGTTGCCGGCGCCAGAAATACGGTGGTCGGCGAACAGCCCAGCATTCGCAAGGCTTGTGCATACACAGTGCACAAATCAGCAAATGGCGGGACGTCATGTGGACAGATCTGCAGGACCCGGCCACCTTCACGCATCGGCTTTGGTCACCAGATAGTCGCCGAGGACCAGATATTCGAGATCGCAGCCGATAAACATGTTCAGCGCGTCTGCAGGAGAGCACACCATGGGCTCACCCCGGCGATTGAGCGACGTGTTGAGGACCACTGCATTGCCCGTTCGCTGCTCGAGCGCTTCGAGCAACGCGTAGTAACGCGGATTGGTATCCTGCTCGACGATCTGCACACGGGCGGTTCCATCTGCATGAACCACTTCCGGAATACGGTCTTTCCATGCCGGTGCCACATCGAAGGTGATGGTCATGTACGGCGCAGGATGATCGGTCTGGATGATCGATGCCGCCACACGATCCAGAACACTCGGACAGAACGGGCGCCAGCGCTCACGGAACTTGATCTGCTGATTGATGCGGTCAGCGATACCAGGCGCTGACGGGCTGCCGAGAATAGACCGATTGCCCAACGCGCGTGGTCCGAACTCCATCCTGCCCTGAAACCATGCCACGGGGTTGCCAGCGGCGAGCAAATCAGCGGTGGTGTCGACAATATTGTTATCCCGCTGGCATCGGACCCGCGCGCCCAGCGCCTTTACCGCCACGAGAATCTGATCCTCATCGTACGCGGGACCAAGGTAGGCATGTCGCATTCGCGGCGGACACTCACCTGCCTGCGCTGCAACAAACGTCGCGGCGCCGAGCGCCGTACCGGAATCTCCCGACGCCGGTTGCACAAACAGTTCGCGAACATGCGGCAGGGCGACGATACGCTGATTCAGCTTGACGTTGAGCGCACCACCGCCGGCAAAGGCCAGCAGCCCGGTGTCGCGCAGGGTGTCCCCGAGGTAGCGTTCAAGCAGTTCAAGACAACGCTCTTCGAAGAGTTTTTGCATCGCCGCCGCATAGTGGATGTAAGGCTCATCGGCCGCGTCTCCAACACGGCGCGGCCCGAGCCAGTCAACAAGCGCCTGGCTGAAATAGAAACCCGATCCATTTTCCTTGTAACGCCTGAGCCCAACGGTGTTGATCAGGCGCGTGTCTGCTTCGAAGCCGTCTGCCGTGATCGGCAGAATCCGGCTCAGGTCGTAACGATTTGCATCACCAAAGGGCGCCATTCCCATGACCTTGTATTCACCATCCAGCATCTCGAAACCGAGAAACTCCGTGATCGCGCCATAGGCACCCGCCAGGGAATCCGGATCGTAGAACTCCTTGATTCGATGGATACGACCATTTTCACCATAGCCAAAAAAAGTCGTGGCATATTCACCTTTCCCGTCGACACCAAGAATGGCGGTCCGTTCGGTAAACCCAGACAGGTGGTAGGCACTCGACGCATGCGAAAGGTGATGTTCAACCGGTACGAACTTCGTGCGAGCCCAGTCAATTTCCAGTGTCCTGCCGGCGTCCAGGACATGGTCGCGATTGCGTCGATAACGTCGATTGCCATTGAAGATCGCATCGAGCGCCCGATCCGGTGCATACCAATGGCGTTTGGCATAGTGCCAGCGCGCTGGTGAGAACAACGAGATCGGCGCATAAGGGAAGGCGACTACATCAACGTCGCCGGGATTGATGCCAGCCTGTTGCAGACAAAACCGCGCAGCCTCGATCGGCATCTTGCCTTTGGCATGCTTGTCACGAATGAAACGCTCTTCTTCCGCCGCCGCCACGATCTCACCATCGGCGACCAACGCAGCCGAGGCATCATGACCGAGGGCACCGGACAGGCCGAGAATGATCAAGACGAGCTCATGCGCAATTGGGTGCGCGCACTATAACGAGCGTGCAGGTATCGGCAACCCGAAGGTGGTAATGGGAACCAGCACCATCAGCCAGCCTCGATCGGAATGCCTGCTGCCAGCAGCGCCTCACGCACGGCATCACGGACCGGCGAACCCACCGGCCAGTTGGCAAGCAGCCGCACGATGTCGTCGCGCTCCCCGCCGACCGCCACTGCGTCGACATCGATCACATGCAGGCGGCCTTCATGCAGCACGAAGTTGGTGGATTTAAAATCGCCATGTGACAACCCGGCCATCCGAAACCAGCCAACGATAGCGGACAGTTCCTGCACCGTGAACCGGTCGATCACCCCATTGCTGGTCAGCGAAGCAAGATCTCGACCGCCCAGTTGCTCCATCAGCACATAGGCTGGTCCTGGCCACCAGCGTGGTCCGGTTTCAAGCAATCCCAGTGGTTTTGCCGTCGGTATGCCGAGGAACGCCAGTCGAAGCCCATTGCGCCAGGCGTCCTTGCCGCGCCGTTTGAAGATGCGCCGCAGACGCTGCACGGTACCGGTGATGTTGTAGCGTTTTGCAACCAGAGTGACACCACCGATGACAACCTGCACGACCGTTGCACTGTTGCCAGGCTTGAGGACACTTCCGTCGGACTGAAACCACCGTTCTGGTTCAGCTGCAAACTGATCAAATACAGTGGCTGTTTCGCGCCGCGCAACCGAACGCGACGACGCTGATCGGCCGGTCACAAAGTCGGTGCAGTCACGCATGGCCTTGTCCAGGTAATGCTGTACTCGTCGATGCATCGCTTCCCGCAGCAGCGTATCCAGTTTTTGAGCGAGCAGCATGTCTGGAGGTGTGTGCCGTTCGTGCAGATAAGCCGCCAGACTTCGCACCACATCCGGACGCTGACTCACCGGGAACTGTGCAAGCAGGATCGCGAGCTCTGGCAATCCGCCTTCGACCGTGTAGACACGGGGTACGATGGCATCACCATCGATGCAGTGGATGATTCCGTCCTGGTCACGCAGAAAGTTGCCGACATGCAGATCGGTGTGCGAATAACCGGCGTGATGCAGGCGACCGAGTATGCCGGCCAGTTGCTCACTGTCCGCCGCATCGGCATGACGGGTGCTGCCAAGTCGGGCAAACAACAGCCAGGGTGCATCGCCTGCCTTCTCGGTCACTACGGGTGTCGTTTGCACACCAGCCCGTTTGAATGCCTCCTGTCCGCGGCGTGCCCGCTGCCAGTCACGCATGGCCCGGGTGCCCACAAACAGCTTGAGCACACCTTCGCCTCTCGCCGGATCGGCAACCCCGGCGGTGAGGCGACGACCTGGCAGATGACGAAGAATCTCGACCACCGTGAACGAACCGTCATCCAGCACGAGGTTGAAGGGCGCCTGCAGTTCATGCGACGAAGCTTGCAGTTCACGCCAGGTCAGCGATCGGGTCATGTTCCGCTCATAACGCTGACCGGCTGTGTTCCGGACTGACCGCGGACGCCGCTCGACGCTGCTTTTGTTCGGCAAATTTTTCGAACAGTTGCATGGCGACCGCCGCCATCTGATAGATCGTCTCGTCATCGCCGAGCGCAAGGCCCGCCTGACGCCATTGCGCTGCCTTGTTATTGTCGAGTATTTCGATCAGATCCTGCTCGAATCCGGTTTGCTTGAACGGCACAGGCGTAACGATACCGGCACCTGCCGAACTGACAAAGTGGGCATAACCACAGTTTTCAGTCGTCAGTACCGGCAGCCCCGCAATCATGGCTTCGAGTATCACCATTCCCGCCGCTTCGTCATAAGCCGGCAGTACCAGAGCGTCACCAGCCAACAGCAGATCCGGTACATCATCGCGGCCCTCAGGAAAAAAATGCACCAGATCATCCACACCCAGTCGATTCGCCAGACGCCGGAACGGATCGGCATTGTCCTTGCCGACAACCATCAGCCGGGTACGGTCCCAGCACGGGGGTGGTAGCGCCTTCAGTGCGCGCAGGACACGATCCAGTCCTTTCTTGATGAATCCGCTGCCGATGAAGAGAAGCAGAGAAGTCTCTTCGGCAAGCTCAAGTTCCGCACGTTTGGCCTGGCGTCTGCGCAGCCTTTCACCAGCATCCGATGGTGCCTTTCGATCCCGCTCGATACCAGGCGGCAGCCGGTGAAAACGCTCCGACGGGGTTCCGTAATAACGCCGGAAGGAGGGGGTGTTAATATCGGAGATGGTGAGAATCTGGGTATCGGAATCCGGTGCAAAAACTGCATGCTCGGCCGCCCGAAAGCTCCGATAGCGCGGTGTCAGCCGGTATAGCACACCCCGCTGGTTCAGCGCCTTGTCAGCGAAGCACGAATCGGCTGCGTAATAAACGTCGATTCCCGGCATCTTGTTCATGCCGATCAGCAGATCGACCGGCTCCCGCAACGCTTCATTGGCAACCCAGTCGGCAAACCGTTCGTACAGACGATGATTGGACCACGCTTTAACTGGCGCCTTGCGTACATCGACACCGTCCGGAATGGGGCCATTCCAGCGAATCACGTAAACGCGGATCTGGTGCCCGGCACCCATACAACCTCGGACCAGCTTCATGAGGTCGCGCTGTACTCCGCCAAAGGGGAAGTACTTGAAGATGGTGAACCCGATGATCATGACGCTTTGGTCAACAGGCGCCTGGCCGCCTGCCAGATCTGCTGAGCAGGCAGCGAGCCATAACAGGGTGGCATGACAGCGTGCGCTTCTTTGTGTTTCTCAAACTGACAGGTCGGGTTTCGACAGGGAGCACAGGCGAACACGGCTGCCAGGCTTTCCGCGTGGTGACCACGGACACCGGTCAATTGCGGATCCGTGCTGCCATATAGCGCAATGGTCGGAACATCAAGCGCGGCAGCAAGGTGCGTCAAACCGGAATCCACACCAATCACCAGCGAAACCTCTCCCATGGCTGCGGCCAGGTCAGCCAGCGGGCGTTGTGGCCAGATCGTTGCACCGGCAATCGCAAAGCGATCGGCTTGCATGCGCTCGTTGACGTTACCCCAGGTCAGCACGACGTTGAAACCATCTGCCCTGGCCAGTGTGATCAGCTCCAGCCACAGCGATTCCGGGTAATGTTTGGATGACCACGTCGTCCCGTGCAGGATCAGGCATGTCCGCTCAGTCTCACGACTGGCTTCTCCTCCGATATCGGGTCGACGTCGGCCGATACCATAGGTAAACCCGGACGGTTGCACATAGCCGAACGTCTGCGCAAACAATCGTCGCTGACGGTCGATGGCATGCAATCCTTTTGGAACGTGCACAGTCTTGTCAACCAGGAACGATGCCACTCGCTCACGCGCAGAATCCGCTGCGAACCCCCCGCGCAGTTCGCCATGGGCAAACCGGCTGACCGCCCAGCTCTTCGCCAGACCCTGGGAATCCAGGATCACGTCGTAGTGCTCCCCTCTCAGCCGCTTGCGAAAGTCCTGCATCTCGATCGTGCTTGCGCGCAGGTTGCGACGCCACCGTCGCCAGGCTATCGGTATGACGTTTCGCACTGCCGGATGAAGATCCGCGATTGGCGCGTAAGCCTCTTCGACCACCCAATCAAAGGTAACGCCGGCGAGCGCCGCATCCGTGACAGCCGGCAAGGTGTGAATGACATCACCGAGCGAGGACATCTTGATGAGCAGCGCCGTGGTCATAACCGGCTGATCACCTGTTCCGGTGCCAGTTTGCGCAGACAATCGAGATGGCCAAGGGGACATTCGCGTTGGAAACAGGGACTGCACGGCAGCCCAAGCCGGAGGATCTGCGCTCGATCGGTCATCGGTGGCGTAAAGTCAGGCGAGGTCGAGCCGTACAATGCAATCAGCGGGATATCGAGCGCTGCGGCCACATGCATCAAACCGGAGTCGTTGCAGATGACCCGCCGCGCCAGCGACATCAGATCGATGGCGTTCTCAAGTGTGGTCCTGCCCGCCAATTGGTGCACGCCACTGCCGACTTGTGCAGCAATGCTCTCGCCAACGGGCGCATCCCTGGTCGAGCCCAGGATCCAGACTTGCCCGCCAGCATTGACGATGTGGGATCCCACCTTCGAATAATGCTGTTCCGGCCAACGTTTGGAAGGACCGAATTCCGCTCCCGGACACAGCACCGTTACGGGTTTGTTGAGGTTCAGCCCAAGCTGCTCCACCAGGCTGCGGGCCTGCCCGGTATCAGCCAGCAGGCGAGGTTTCGGAATCGGTGAGGGCAATGACTGACCAGGCGCGCGGGCGAGTGCCATGAAACGCTCGACCTGCAGCGTGTGTGCCCGCTTATTGAGACGACGACGATCGCTCAACAATCCGTATCGACTCTCTCCCAGCCAGCCTGATCGTTTCGGGATGCGCGCGAGCCAGGGAACCCACGCCGATTTGAAGCTGTTGGGTAACACGATCGCCTGAGTAAAGCCAAGCGCCTTCATCGCTCGCCCTGCCTCCCAACGCTTGCCCGCTCCGAATTCACCATGACCGACGTCAAGGACGTGAACGCTGGTTACCCCTGGCATGCGAGTGCCCAGCACCGCTGTCGATTTCGGGGCGAGCATGTGTATCTCGCAATCAGGGTTATCGGATTGCAGCACTTGTACCACGGTGTGCGCCATGACCATATCACCGACCCACGCCGGCGCAACGATCAGCACACGCATTGACTGGTCCAGACGTGGTGATCCCTGACCACGCATGTGTCAGTCAACCGACCGCTGTATGCCACTCCGGATGTGTCGATATTCGACCCCGTACCTGATCGAAGTAGGCCGTCTGCAGTTGCTCGGTGATAGGGCCGCGAAGTCCGCTACCGATCTGACGCCCGTCGACTTCCCGAATCGGCAGAACCTCCGCCGCGGTACCTGTAAAAAAAGCCTCATCGGCGATATATACCTCATCGCGCGTGATCCGACGTTCGCGCACTTCCAGGCCCGCCTCTCGCGCCAGCGTGAACACGGTGTTTCGCGTGATGCCATCCAGGCAGGACGTGAGTTCAGGGGTATGCAGGACCCCATTACGGATGATGAAGATATTCTCGCCACTGCCTTCGGCAACACAGCCCTCCGGGTCGAGCAGCATGGCTTCATCACAGCCCGACTCGAGCGCTTCGTGTAATGCCAGAATCGAATTGGTGTAGTTGCCGATGGCCTTCGCCTTGCACATGGTGATATTGACATGATGGCGTGTGTAGGACGATGTGCGAACCTTGATGCCACGTTCGCTTGAGTCCGGATCCATGTAATTCGGCCAGGCCCAGGCAGCAATCGCCACGCGTACGGACAGGCCCTGGGCGCGCAGGCCCATGGCTTCGCTGCCCAGAAAGACCAGTGGGCGCAGATAACCTTCCTTCAGCACATTGGCACGTAGCACTTCGCAGTGTGCCTGGTTGATTTCCTCCTGCGTGTACGGAATCTTCAGCCCGAGAATATGTGCCGATTTGAAGAGTCGATCGGTGTGTTCGTTCAATCGGAACACCTGCGGACCATGCGCCGTGTCGTAACACCGCACACCTTCGAATACACCCACGCCGTAATGCAGTGAATGGGTCAGGACATGCACCTTGGCATCACGCCAGGGCACCAGTTTTCCGTCCTGCCAGATGAAACCATCCCGGTCGGCAAAATTCGGCTGAGTCATCGTGCACATTTCTCGTTCAGTTTAGATGATGGCAGCTTGTGTCAAGGCCGCTGGTCCCTGCGGACATCAGCGGCTCAGGCGAACAAACTGTTCCAGGTACCCCTGACCACTTCTTCGTGATCGCGCAGCAGGCGAGCAGCCCGATCCCGATCCGGCAGGTCCAGAGCCCGTCGATGCGCCTCGGCACGCAGTGCGAGATAGGCCTCCGTCAGTGCACGCGCAGTGGTCGGTGGCAGCACCCCACACGCGGACGCAATCTCGAGAATTCGCACATTGTCCGGAAATTCAGCGAGTTGCGGGTGTTCATGGGCGTGCGCAAGGACCAGGTATTGCACCATAAATTCAATATCGACGATACCGCCAGCGCTGCGCTTGAGATCCGCCTCGGCCTGCTGGTGGCTCTGCATGCGCGCCCGCATCGCAACGACCTCGCGTTTCAACGTATGCGGGTCACGCACCCGGCGCAGCAGATCGAGGCGGGCGGCTTCGAATCGTGCGCGCAACCGGGTGTCGCCAGCGACACTGCGAGTACGCACCAGCGCCTGTTGTTCCCAAGTCCAGGCCCGATTTTCCTGATAGGACACAAAACCGGCCAGACTCGTGACCATGGTGCCCGCATACCCCGACGGTCGCAGACGCGTATCTATGGAATACAGCGCGCCAAGATAGGTGTTGGCAGTGAGTATGTGCAGCAGCCGACGGGCCAGACGTTGCAGCATCGGCGCCTGGTCCGCGTCAAAATCATGCAGGAAGACAAGATCGAGGTCCGAGTCCGGGCCGAGCTCCAGCCCGCCCAGTTTGCCATAACCAATGATGATGAAAGGCCGTTCGTCCGGTCCATCGCAATCCTGCCAGGCCATCTCCAGCGCCTCCTGCAACAGCGCCTCGGCAAGGAAAGTGTAATAGTCACTGATCCGCATCAGTGGCAGTCGCTCTCGCAGCTCCGCCAGAGCGATCCGAAAGCCGTATTGCTCACGAAATTCGCGCAGGATATCCAGCCGACGCTCTGCATCGTCCGGGCTTGCCAACGCCAGCCGATCGGCAATCGCTTGCCGCAGCGCCTCGGTGCTTGGCAACTCATCGATACCACGGTCATCAAGCAGTGCATCCATATGCATGGGTTGCGCGCAGAGTCGCTCACCCACCCATCGACTCCGGCCAACCAGATCGACCAGCATTCGTCGTGCCGAAGGATTTTCGTACAGCAGGGCCAGATAGGCAGACCGCCGCAGCACCGAGCGCAGAATCGGCACCAGTCTTGCCAGCATCGAACCGGCATCGTGTCGACCGCGCAAGTCCTCCAGCAGCGCAGGCATCAGCGCATCCAGGCGCTCGCGGCCCTCGTTACCAACACTGGATCGATCTCGCGCCGATTTGAGCGCCGAGAGCTCCTGCGCAGCGATTTCCGGCTCGCCCAGAGCATACGACACAACACTTGTCTGCGTGACATCCCACGGCACGACCAGCGAAGTCGACCCAGTCGGAGCGATCACGCCATTGAAAAATGTCAGTACACAGGATCGATGTTGATCCAGCACCGTCATCAGGCCAGGCCAGTCGGCAAAGCCCATGATGGCGGCGATGAGTGCCTGCTCGTCGGGATCTTCCGGGATCGTTTGTGTCTGCTGGTCGGCGACGGCCTGCAGACTGTGTTCGAGATCGCGCAGAAACACATAGGCGCCACGCAATCCATCAATCACGGCGGTATCGATATGACCGAGCTTCGCCAGTTCCGGCAGTGCTTCCAGAAGTACCGGCAGTCGACACGCATGCTGACGCCCACCCCATACCAGTTGCATCACCTGCACGCCAAACTCGATCTCCCGAATACCACCAGGGCCGAGCTTGATGTTGTTTGCGCCGTGCTGTTCTGCCTGGATCCGTGCTTTCATTTCACGCAGCGACTGGACCGCGCCAAAATCGAGATAGCGTCGAAACACAAACGGCACGAGTCGGCTCAGCATCTGCTCACCGGCCACCTGATCGCCCGCACAAGGTCGGGCCTTGATGAACGCATAACGTTCCCAGTCGCGACCCTGCGTTTCGAAATAAGCCTCCATGGCATCGAAGTGCATCACCAGCGGTCCGCTCTCTCCCCATGGCCGCAGGCGTAAATCGGTTCGATAGACAAATCCATCCGCAGTAACCGGGTCGAGCGCATCCACCAGCATCTGCGCCAGCCGTACAAAAAACTGCTGGCAGGTTTTGCCTTCAGAGGTGGTGCCGCTCTCCGGATACACGAGCACCAGATCAACATCCGAGGACAGATTGAGCTCGCGCGCACCCAGCTTGCCCAGTGCCAGCACAGCCAGTCGCATCGGCTCTCCAGATTCGCCGGTGGGCGTGCCAAACCCCCGGGTCGCCACCAGTGTGCGATGGCACCAATCGAGTGCTGCGCCGATGAACATGTCGGCGAGCGCCGAAGCCGAAGCAACTACTTCCGCGTATTCGCCGGTGCCTGCGATATGACGATGGACGAGATGAAACTGGGCGCCGTTGCGAGCCTTCCGCAAGGCTCGCTTCACCGACGTGATGTCCACACTCCCGGCCAGCGCCAGCGTGGTGCTCTGCCGTATCCCGTCGACGTTGATGGGCTTGTCAAACGCGGCCAGCGTCTGCCGGACCCACTCCGGATCAACGCCCGCGACGTGCGAGGCAAACCGGGAGAGCGCCAGGGTGCGGATCAACCCGGGTGTGATTGGCAGCCCGAGTTCAACACAACGCTGGACGCCTTGTTGATGCAGTGCCCCACTCAGGGGCAGGAGCGGTCGTTCAACCATGTGAAATGGGAACGACGCGAAGTACTTCATTGATGGTGGTCAGCCCGGCACCAACTTTCTGCGCGCCAGCCAGGCGCAAGGTACGCATTCCTTCTTTCATGGCCTGACGCCGCATGCTGTCAACATCAGCGGCTTCCTTGATCTGCTCCTGCAGAGACTCCGACAGCGTCATCACTTCGTACAGCCCGACCCGGCCGTAAAAACCGGTATCCCGGCACTCGAGGCAACCAACAGGCACGCACACGCGCTGCGGCGCCTTGACCTTGAATGGTCGTGTAAGCAGCTGCCAGGCTGCCTCGTCAACCGCCTCTTCTGCCTTGCAGTGGGGACATAGCGTGCGCACGAGGCGTTGCGCCATGACACCGAGCACGGTCGCCTTGATCATGTAGCTTGGCAGTCCGAGATCAAGCAACCGGGTGACTGCCGTCGGAGCATCATTGGTATGCAGTGTGGAAATGACCAGATGTCCAGTGAGCGCAGCCTGGATCGCCATCTCGGCCGTTTCCAGATCGCGGATCTCGCCGACCATGATGATGTCCGGGTCCTGACGAAGCAGCGCACGCACACCGTCTGCAAAACCAACATCGATATTGTGCTGCACCTGCATCTGGTTGAACTGTGGCTCTACCATCTCGATCGGATCTTCGATGGTGCAGACATTGACCTCGGGTGTGGCCAGTTGTTTGAGTGTCGAATAGAGCGTCGTGGTCTTGCCGGAACCCGTTGGGCCCGTCACCAGCACAATGCCATTGTTGGCCCGGGTCATACCCTGCCAGCGCGCAAGATCATCACCAACCAGACCTAGTTCCTGGAAGTTCCGGAGCAGCACGTCCGGATCAAAGATCCGCATCACCATCTTTTCGCCAAAGGCGGTGGGCAGTGTCGACAGGCGCAACTCCACTTCGTCGCCGTTCGCACGTTTGGTCTTGATCCGACCGTCCTGCGGACGCCGCTTTTCAGCCACATCCATACGACCCAGTATTTTCAGTCGACTGACGACGGCCGTGTTGACAGCCGGTGGCAATTCATAAACCGGGTGCAATACACCATCGATCCGGAACCGGATGTTCCCCTTGTCCCGCCGCGGTTCGATGTGGATGTCACTGGCACGCTGCTCGAACGCATAGTTGAGCAACCAGTCGACGATATTCACGACGTGCGAGTCGTTGGCATCCGGCGACTTCATCTGACCAAGTTCGAGCAACTGCTCGAGGTTGGTCACCGCGGATACTTCAAGCCCGGCTTCCGAGGCTTTCGCAACCGACCGGGCCATGGTGTAGAACTCGAGCATGTACCGACTGATATCAGCGGGGTTCGCCACCACCCGCTTGATACGCCGGCCTCTGAGGGTCTGGGTGAGCATCCCCTCCCACTGGAACATGAAGGGCTGGCCGCTGGCGATGACAACGGTGTCCTCGCCAACCTCCACTACCAGGATGTTGTGCCGCTGCGCAAACGCATACGACATCACCTCGGTCACCGCCGTCACGTTGATCTTCAGGGGGTCGATCCGCAGATAGGGCTGCGCGGCTTTGGCGGCCAGCCAGATGGTCAGGGTGTCAATGTCGAGTTTGGAGCCGGGCCGACTGCGGTTTTCGTACTCCCGTGCAGCGACGATCTCGATCGGATGCAGGGATAGTTCGCGCTTGGTTCGTGGGGCAATGAGAACATCTTCCGCCTGTCGACGGCTGATGAATCCTTCGCCAACCAGGTCATCCAGCAATCCGGGCAGGTCGATACGCCGCTCATCCGGTAGCGGTGCAAATCTGACTTTGCCGGGTTTCACATCCTGGGGTTCAGCCACACACGATCCTTCGGGGCCTGCGATCAGCATTCAGTTAACTGGCACTGGCCGCCATTTGCAAGGCAACTGGACCCCGCACATGCGGCAGATCACACAACCAGAGGGTACGGAAAACGCCTACAATTCTTCCATCAACCGGACGTTTTTTTGTCAAATCTCATTCCAGAGTTCAAAACGATGCTGGCCGAGCTGGTCGCGTGCCCGTCGATCAGTTCGACGCAGGCGGACCTTGACCAGAGCAATCTGGGGGTCATCCATCGATTGGCGACCTGGCTGGAAGACCTGGGCTTCACAGCGGAAGTGATTCCACTGCCCGACAAACCGGGCAAAGGCAACCTGATCGCCCGACTGGGCACAGGCGAGGGTGGTCTGGTACTTGCCGGTCACACGGATACTGTGCCATTCGACGCCGAACTGTGGGCGAGCGATCCGTTTGTACTGCGCCAGACCGATGACGCCTGGTATGGCCTTGGCAGTTGCGACATGAAAGGGTTTTTTCCGTTGGCCATGGTCGCCGCCTCGCGATTCAAAGCCAGCCAGCTCAAGGCGCCACTGACCATCGTTGCCACCTCTGATGAAGAGAGCTCGATGGCCGGCGCCCGTTTTCTCGCCGCTCGTGGTGAACCCAGGGCGCGCTGCGCAATCATCGGCGAACCGAGCGGGCTGTCGCCCGTTTATGCCCACAAAGGCATC
>Ga0105050_10001195_pt1 | contig 39418 bp, 30 predicted proteins | sample FRY01_FD_78088 | JGI IMG/M metagenome (GOLD analysis project Ga0105050, IMG submission 78088) | Freshwater microbial communities from Lake Fryxell liftoff mats and glacier meltwater in Antarctica - FRY-01 | ecosystem: Environmental > Aquatic > Freshwater > Ice > Glacier meltwater ...
GTGTCACTAACTTTCAAGCCCAGGTAAGGTTCCTCGCGTATCATCGAATTAAACCACATGCTCCTCCGCTTGTGCGGGCCCCCGTCAATTCCTTTGAGTTTCAACCTTGCGGTCGTACTTCCCAGGTGGATTACTTAACGCTTTAGCTTGGTCGCTGACAGTATATCGCCAACAACGAGTAATCAACGTTTAGGGCGTGGACTACCAGGGTATCTAATCCTGTTCGCTCCCCACGCTTTCGTGCCTCAGCGTCAATATTGGTTCAGCAAGCTGCCTTCGCTATCGGTGTTCTGTATCATATCTAAGCATTTCACCGCTACATGATACATTCCGCCTACTTTAACCAAATTCAAGACTCACAGTTTCAATGGCAATTCTACAGTTAAGCTGCAGGCTTTCACCACTGACTTATGAGTCCGCCTACGCACCCTTTAAACCCAATAAATCCGGACAACGCTTGGATCCTCCGTATTACCGCGGCTGCTGGCACGGAGTTAGCCGATCCTTATTCTTACGGTACCGTCAGTATAGTACACGTACTATTTTTTCTTCCCGTATAAAAGCAGTTTACAACCCAGAGGGCCGTCATCCTGCACGCGGCATGGCTGGGTCAGAGTTTCCTCCATTGCCCAATATTCCCTACTGCTGCCTCCCGTAGGAGTCTGGTCCGTGTCTCAGTACCAGTGTGGGGGATCATCCTCTCAGACCCCCTAAACATCGTAGCCTTGGTAAGCCATTACCTTACCAACTAGCTAATGTTCCGCATGCTCATCTTTAATCCCCGGAGGTTTGATTATCAAGTGATGCCACTTAATAATGTTATGGAGCATTAATTCCGATTTCTCGAAGCTATTCTCCTATTAAAGGTAGATTGCATACGTGTTACGCACCCGTGCGCCACTTTCATGTCATATTGCTACGACAATCACGTTCGACTTGCATGTATTAGGCCTGCCGCTAGCGTTCATCCTGAGCCAGGATCAAACTCTTCATTGTAAAAAATTTGACTGACTTTTTCTCAAAGTATTTTGAGGTCCGCTATTTCTTCTCTTTAAACTTCAAAGAACTTTCCTTTCATAAAAGGGAGTGCAAAGGTAATACTATTTTTCAATAAACCAAAAAATATTTTACTTTTTTTATGCAACCTTTAATCTTTTAATTGAACGGGGTGCAAAGGTAAAACTATTTTTGAATAAACAAAATTAATTTTTAACTTTTTTTAATGCAACCTAACAATCTCTATTTGAACGGGGTGCAAAGGTAAAGCTATTTTTGGTAAAACAAAATAAAATTTATAAATATTTAAACTTTTTTCTTGTTTTGTATTTCTTATAATCTCTTTCAGAACGGGAGTGCAAAAGTAAGAGCATTTTTAATAAATGCAAACTTTTTTTATACTTTTTTTATTTACTTGTAACCATCTATATTACATGTAGTTGAATTGTAAAAAATACATAAATTCCGGCTTTTAATGTTCAGAGATGGACTCAATGACATCAAATTTGGTAATAATATGGAAGTTTCCGCCCATATCCTGTACTATTAAAGCAGGGTTGTTTCTGTCTATTTTTTTGGATATTGAGTCAATTGTATCATTGTAATTAACAATTGGGTAGGGTTTATTCATAATAGCAGACACTTCCTTAGTTATATTAAGCGGATTATTTATTATGTATTCTAATATATCTGAATCGTTTACTGAACCAATAAAGTCGCTTTTATCTAATATTGGCATTTGTGATATCCCATATTGCCTCATTATTTGATAAACTTCTTGAATAGTTTGGTTTGATTTGGCAGTAATTAGCTTTAGGTTTTTATGTTTTCTAATAATATCGATAGCAGTTGTCCCTTTTTTCTTACTAATAAAGCCTCTATCTGCCATCCATTCTTCATTAAACATCTTTCCAAGATACCTTGTTCCGTGATCGTGAAAAATAACAACTACTAAATCGGTGTTTTTAAACTGATGTCTTAATTGAAGCATTCCTGCAATTGCTGCACCTGCACTATTGCCAGCGAATATTCCTTCTGTTCTTGGAATTAGTCTTGTATATATGGCTGCATCTTTATCTGTAACTTTTTCGAATTGATCAATTAAGCTGAAATCAACATTTTTCGGAAGAAAGTCTTCTCCAATTCCTTCTGTTATATAAGGATAGATTTCATTTTCATCAAATTCGCCTGTTTCTTTATATTTTTTAAATACTGAGCCATAAGTATCAATACCGATAAGTTTAATATTTGGGTTTTTTTCTTTAAGAAACTTACCTGTTCCGCAAATTGTGCCTCCAGTTCCGACACCTACTATAAGGTGTGTTATTTTTCCATCGGTTTGTTCCCAAATTTCTGGCCCTGTTGTTTCATAATGAGCTAGTGAGTTACTAAGATTATCATATTGATTGGGTTTCCAACTATTTGGGATCTCTTTTGCTAATTTTGTTGAAACTGAATAATAAGAGCGTGGGTCTTCTGGTTCCACATCTGTTGGACAGACAATAACTTCGGCTCCAAATGCTTTTAAGGCATCAACTTTTTCTTTGCTTTGTTTATCTGTTGTTGTAAAAATACATTTATAACCTTTAATAACCCCGGCAATTGCTAATCCCATTCCTGTATTTCCACTTGTTCCTTCGATAATTGTTCCACCAGGTTTAAGTGCTCCAGATTTTTCAGCATCTTCAATCATCTTTACTGCCATTCTATCTTTAATACTATTTCCAGGATTTGTTGATTCAATTTTAGCCAAAACGGTGCATGGCATATCTGCAACAATCTTGTTTAATTTTACCAGTGGTGTATTACCAATGGTTGAAAGGATATTATTGTGTATTTTCATTTATGATTTTATCAGTTTAATTAGTTTTATTATTAATACAAGTATGAATGATGCTATTACTAATATATATAACCATTTGTATTTTTCTTGGTTTGATTTTTTGTAATCCATATAATAGGCAATGATGACTGCTATTATAAATACAATGGATAATATACTAGCCATTGAAAATATCTTTCGTTCCTTTTAACTGATATAACTTTTGGGCTAACTTTGATTGTTCTTCTGTCCAATTGTTATAATTTTTAATTGTTTCTGAAATTTCGCTTAAATATCTGTTGCGAGAAGGCGGGATAATAAATATCTTTTCGCTCATTTCTTTTGAATGTACATGGCTAGTAGTAAAGCTGTTTTTAGTTTTTTGCGACATTAAATCAATAAGGTTAAAATAGAGTTGGTTCATTCCTGGGTCATTAAACTGACTTGCGATGGTTCCATATACGGGCATTGCGTCAGGATTTTCATCAAATCTTTTGTGATTTCTTTGAAACTGTTTTTTTACATCTCTCAAAGCATCGGCAGATCCTTTCTTGTCAAACTTATTTATTGCTATAATATCTGCAAAGTCCAACATATCAATTTTTTCTAATTGTGTAGCTGCTCCATATTCAGGTGTCATTACATATAAGGCTAAGTCGCTATGTTCAGTAATTTCCGTATCGCTTTGACCTATACCACTAGTTTCTAGTATAATTAAATCAAATTTTGCGGCCTTTAATATTAATATAGCATCATCGACATGTTTGCTTAAAGCCAAATTACTTTGACGAGTTGCTAAAGAACGCATATATACTCTTTCATTATTTATGCTATTCATTCTTATTCTATCACCCAAAAGTGCACCCCCAGTTTTTCTTTTACTTGGATCTACGGAAATGATTGCTATTTCTAAACTGGTTTGGTCTATTAAAAATCTTCTAACAAACTCATCTACTAGGCTGCTTTTTCCGGCTCCGCCTGTTCCTGTTATTCCTAAAACTGGACATTTTGCATTGTTTTGCTCAATAATATTCATTAATTGAGGTCTAGTGCTTTCAAATTGAGACGGAAAATTTTCAGCTGATGAAATCAGTTGTGCAATATAGGGATGATTTTTATTGGTAAAGTTTTCTTGATTAAAGATTATATCATTACCTGTTGGAAAATCCGACTTTTGAATCAAATCATTAATCATACCTTGAAGACCCATTGCTCTTCCATCATCAGGATGATAGATTTTAGCAATTCCATAATTTTGCAAATCGGCAATCTCCTCAGGCAAAATTGTGCCACCACCGCCACCAAATATTTTTATATGGCTGGCATTTTTTGCTTTTAGTAGGTCGAACATATATTTAAAGTACTCGTTGTGTCCTCCTTGATAGCTTGTCATTGCAATTGCATTTGCGTCTTCTTGAATTGCAGTATTCACAACTTCTTCTGCACTTCGGTCGTGTCCTAAATGTATCACTTCGCAACCTGTGGCTTGAATTATTCTGCGCATTACATTTATTGCGGCATCGTGTCCATCGAATAGAGCAGCTGCTGTAACAATTCTAATTTTATTTTTGGGTTGATATAAATCTTGGTTCATTTTATTTGAAATTTTAAAACTTTGCATTAAAGCTAAGTGCTGGTATAATAGGTAATTGATCGACTCTTTTATAATTAACTCTATCAAAATAGAATATATTAGGACGATTATAAACATTGATAACGGATAAAACTATCCAGCTTTTTACTTTTTTAGATATATTAAAGGTGTATTTGAGTGAGGCATCCAATCTATGATAATCGGGCAATCTTCCTTGATTAAACCCACCATAAAGAATTCCGAGTGTTCCGCTTGTGGCTGTATAATTTGAACTTGGCCCATCTTTCAAGTCAAGTTTTTCATAAAGTCCTTGTGTTTGGGTGAAAGGAAATCCTGAGCCATAATTCCATCTAACATTTCCGGAGAGCTTTTCTTTTTTATCAAAAACATAATCAAATACTAAGTTAATATTATGTCTTCTATCCCAATGAGGATTGTAAGAATTAATTCCATCAAATCTATTAACGATTGTATAAGAATAAACCGCCCAAATGTATACTTTCCTGTTATCGTATTTGTATCTAATGTCGCCACCATAAGCATTTCCAGTTTCAATAATGTAATCTTTTCTAAGTCTTTCTGGCTTATTTGCAAAGTCAGAATTATCGTCAAAAATCTTTTCTCTGTTGATATTTGTTATTTGGTCAAATCTTTTGAAAAAACCTTCTGAACCAATTTCACTGAATTTATTGATTTCATAATCTACCCCAATAACAGCGTGGCGGGCTTTTTGAAGTTTTGAAGTAATTGCATTTCCGTTGAATTGATTTGGAATATCATCTGGGCCAGATAAGAAACCATAAAAAAGATTGACTACATCTCTATCGCTAAATGAAGACATTAAGTTTTGAGAATAGCGGCCAACGGCACCTTTGACAGATAGTTTTTTACTTATTTGATATTTTCCATTGATTCTTGGTTCGATGGATGTATTGCCTAAAGAGGCATAATATTGAATTCTCAAACCATTTTCGAGTGTAAATCTCGGTTTTACAATTTTATATAATGTATAACCACAAAGTTCGGTTGTACTTTCTTGTTGAGAAATCAAACGATTGTTACTGTTGTATATTGTAAAATCTGTTGAAAACGCATTGATATCAAAACCATATTTAAAAACATTTTTTTCTTTTAATTGGCTTGCATTGAAACCAATATTTAATCCGCTTATGCTACTTTGCCTTGGTCTGTTGTCAAGTTCAACTTGTTTAATATCATAATCTGAATAAGATAAAAACCCTTCAATAATAGTTGACCTTCCTTCGGGCACTAAAGTAAAATTAGCTCCTAGGCCCGACTGGTTCCAACTGTATTTTGTAGAGTTTGGAAAATTAACATTGTCTGTGAAATTAAATCCGAAAAGCTTGATACTACTAGCATTGGATGAATTAAAAGTTACTTTTCCATAAACATCATTAAAGGCATAAGGCAATCTTTCGGGATTGGCATAGTTATAAAAAACGGGGGCTGTTTTATCTAAATATGAATTTTTTAGTGAAAATATGAAACTAGAGTTTCCTTTTCCTGGTTCAAACTTTTTCATTGGGCCTTCGAGAGTTAGCTTTCCTAAAAAAGGACTGACAGAAAGGCTGCCTTCCAATTCTTTTTTATTTCCATCTTTGGTCTTAACATCCACAATTGCAGAAACCCTTCCACCATATTCTGCACCAAAACCAGCGCTGTAAACATCTGTTGATTTCATTAAATCTACATCAAATATTGAAAATAAACCTATTGAATGGAATGGATTATAAATAGTCATTCCATCTAATATTATTTTATTCATAACTGGACTTCCACCTCTTATATAAAGTTGTCCGCCTTGGTCGCCACTGAAAACCACTCCAGGCAAAACCTGAAGATATTGCACCAAATCTGGACTCCCACCAACAGTTGGTATTTTCATAATCTGTTTTGGATCTATTCGTGTTGTGCCAACATCTGTATCTTCCTTTTTTTTCTTTTTTCTTTGTTGTGTAATTTTGGCCCCTTGAAATGTAATAAAAGTAGATTTTAAGAAGAAATTAATTGTTATTAGCTTGTTTTGAGTAATAATCACTGTTTGCGTATCGGAATCATAGCCATTAAAACTACACACCAAAATTGTTTTACCAACCTGCAAATCGTTAATTACAAAATATCCTTTGCCGTTTGAAATTGCACCTTTTTCGGAGTTGAGCACAAAAATATTAGCCAATTCTAACTCCTCCCCATTACCGCCATCCTTAATAAAACCTTTGACACCGCCCACTTGTGCAATAGCAATTTTGCCCAAAAAAAAGAAAACAAATAAATACTTTACCTTAAGAAACATTCTTGCAAAAATAGCAATAAAATTTAAAACTTTTTTTAAAAAAAAACACGCTTAAAAACACTGCAAATAAAAGGTGGTTTCAAAAAAACAAATCAAATTGTTTAGCTTTTGTTTAAAATAAATTAAACAAAATTTGGATAACATGTATTTTTGAATTATTGTTGCAGCAGAGAAAACGGTTTAAAAAATATTTGTTTAAATATTTTTTGATTAAAAGGGAACTAGGGTGCAAATCCCAGACATTTCCCGATGCTGTAATGTTCTAGCGAATTTTTTTTAAACAAAAATCGCACTTTTTTTTGATACTAAAACCACTGTGTGAAACTTTCTGAAAAAGGAAACTGAGCATGGGAAGGTAAAAAAAAGAATGGAACTAAGTCAGAAGACCTGCCATTTTCCTAAAAAATCTGCGCTTTCGGTGAAAAAGCAATGAAGTCTGTTTGTTTATAAAAGCAAATAGAACTCCATTATTTATTTCCGTTTAAATGCAAAAAAAAAGAAATAAATGAAGCAAATTTTGCTATATATGATTGGTTTTATGTTTACAGGCAATGTGTATTCACAGTTGTTTGAAGACAGTGCTACCTTAAAAACCATTTATATTAGCGGATACTCAAATATTTATCAATCGGGCGGTGTGGTTAGAAATTTAATTCCTAATTCTCAAAACACTTTGGCACAAAACATCACCGAAAATGGCGGATTATATATCAAACAATATGGCATCAACAGTTTAGCAAGCATATCCGTTAGAGGCATGGGCGCACAACACACAGCAGTATTATGGAATGGCATCAATCTGCAAAGTGCAATGAACGGGGCTAAGGATTTGAATCTAATTCCTATGTTTTTTATAGAAAAAACTAGCATAGAAACGGCTGCCAATTCGGGGATTAATGGACAAGGCACAATAGCAGGGGCAGTTAAAATAAACAATCAATTAGTGGCAGAAAAAAACATAGCACTAGAAATAGGCTATGGTAGTTTTGACAAACAAAACTATGGTGTAGGAATTTCTTATTTTTACAAGAAATTCACTTTTAAAAGTAGAGGATTTCTTCAAAAAGCGACCAACGATTTTGAATACCACAACTATTTTAAAATAAATAAACCAATAGAAAAGATGCGTAACAGCGATTTTTTTCAAAAAAGCTTCATGCAAGAGGTTGGATTTAAAGCAAATAGTAAACATAATTTCTACTTAAACTATTGGCAATCCTTTGCTGAAAGAAAACTGCCGTCCCCTATTGGCGCAATAAATACGAATGAAGAAAGGCAAATTGACAAAAACATTAAAGTTTTATTGAAACATGATTTTGTTTTAAATAAAAATATTTTTAACAGCAATAAGCTTTGTTTTTTGAAAGAAGGTTTAGATTATTACAACCTACTATTTAATCCATCGTTAAGTCAGGCGGTTTCTATAATTGCGGAAACACAATGGAAGTTTAGGCTGAATAATAAGTTTAACTATTTTACAAGTTTGGACTATAATCAACAAAATGCTTTTGCAGATGGGTATAATAATAGGCAAAGAGAACTTCTTTCGTTTTTCAATAATTTGAGCTACATGAGTAAAAAAACTAACTTTAATATTGGGCTAAGGCAATTGACTCATAATAAAAAGACTCAATTTTCGCCAGAATTTGGATTTGAACAACAAATTATTAGGCCATTAAAGTTTAAACTAAACATTGCAAGAAGTTTTAGGTTGCCTTCTTTCAACGATTTATATTGGAGTAGTGGAGGCAACAAAGATTTGAAACCAGAGGTTGGTTATAAATCAGAAGGTTCTTTATTTTATGAAACCAAAGGCTTTAAATTTGAGTCAACCGTTTTTTTTGTTGAGTTAAACGATTGGATTTTATGGTCGCCAAGCGGAAATTCGGGAATTTGGAGAGCTGATAATGCTAAAAAAGTGAGAAGCAAAGGTATTGAAATTCAATCTGACATAAAAATACTTCAAACAAAATGGCATCAAATGGTAATGCAATTGAGATATCAATTTGTAGATAGTCGAAATATTGAAGTGTATGAAAACTCAAAAACGAGTTTAAACAAACTTTTGTTTTACACTCCACAACATACAAGCGCTTTTTCTTTGATTTATAAATTTAAAAACCTAAGTTTTACTAATAATATAACTTATTATGGAAAAGTTTACACAACAAGCGACAATACCGAAGACCAAGCATTGCCTGGCTATTTTATTGTTAACTGCCACATTAACCAAAAAATTAAAATTAAAAAATCGGAACATATCTTGGTGTTTTCAGTGTTAAATATCCTGAACCACGATTATCAGATGATGCAAAACCGTCCAATGCCCTTAAGAAATTATCAAATAACATTAAAATCAAATATCAATTATGCAAAAAATTAACAAAATCGCAGCGCTATTTTTAGCCATTCCTCTTATTTTCTCTAGCTGTAAAAAAGAAGAAAACAAAACCGTAGTTACAGAAAATTACAAAGGGACTCTCATTGTGAACGAAGGTGGATTTCAAAAATCCAATGGAAGTATTGGACTTTACAAACCTGGAACAGATACTTATGTAGATGCTTATCAAGCGGCAAATGGTATTCCTTTGGGAGATGTGGTTCAATCTATTAGCGCCATAAACAACAGTTTTTATATTGTGGTTAATGGTTCGAACAAAATTGAGGTTGTTAATCAATCTAATTTTAAAAACACGGCTACAATAACGGCAAGCAGTCCGAGATATGTTCACAAAATCAATAATAAAAAAGCTTACATCAGCCATTTATTTAAAAATGAAGTCTCAATCTTGAATTTAGAAACAAATAAAATTGACAATACAATAGACATCAAACATTGGAGCGAGCATTTTGGTCAAATTGACAGCATTATATATATAGGTACAAATTCAACAAAAGTGATGATGATAAATGCAAACACCGACCGAGTGATTGATTCTATCGAAATAGGCAAAGGTCTTGGAAAAATTCAACAATTGAGCGCTACAAAAATTGCTATTTTAAGCGCAGGCGCAAAGGATTGGACGAGCGGTGCGGTTTTAACTAACGGAAAAGTTGTTTTTATTAGTAATACACCTGCAAAAATCGTAAGCACTGTAAATTTAACTACAGGAAACTTTGGCGGAGCGATGTGCTACAATTCTGGGACCGATAAAGTCTATGTAGCCTTGGGAGGATCTGCTATCTATGAGGTTTCTGGAACTACGGCCACAGATTGGACAACTTTAGCCGTAACATCTATTTATGGATTGGGGTTGGACATTGCGACTGGAAACATTTATGCTACGGATGCAAAAGACTATAGCTCTAACGGCACAGTTTCTATCATCAACAGCAGCAAAGAAATTGTAAAAACACTGACGGTTGGTATTGTTCCAAACGCTGTTTTCTTTAATAATTAATGAATGCTAAAAGCTTTTTCTGGCTTTTTATTACCCTAATCTATGGAATTTCTTGCTTGGATAAAAAAACACCAAGCAAGAAAACCATATTGTTTATTTCAAATCAGTTTTCAAAACAATTTGGAATTGCCCAATCAGAGCAACCTGCAATAACGCTTTTTTATATTAATAATAAAGATACAATATGGATTTCACAGCCAGCAAAACCTTTTGACAAACTGAAAATCATTGTTCTATCGACCGTTTTCTCTTCATATTTTTCAGAATTGAATGCCCAACACCATACATATGGCGTGGATGACAAAAATTTTTATTACGACACGGTGTTGCTTCAACAGCTGAAAAACGGCAATAGTAATGAGTATGCAAAAAACGGTAACATTGATGAAGAAAGACTTTTGCTCTCGGGTGCAGACATTTTAATTGGCACAAGTTTCAATAATTTTAGTTCGGCTTTTAAAACCCGACTTGAAAAAAGCGGCATTCAATTGATAGTTTGCGACAATTACACTGAACAACATCCACTTGCAAGGGCCGAATGGATTCGTTTTTTTGGCGCATTAATAAATAAACTTTCAGCAGCTGATAGTATTTTCAATCAAATTAGCATAAATTATTCAGAAATAAAAAATCAAACGCCCTTGCCAAACAAACCTGTGGTGATGATAGAATCCATTTTTTCGGGCGTGTGGAATGTATCGGGCGGCAATTCATACACGGCCAAATTAATTAAAGACGCAGGCGGAAAATATGTTTTCGAACAAGATTCTGCATTGTTTAGCTACGCTTTTAACCTTGAAACAGTGCTAAAAAAAGCATCGAATTCAGATATTTGGCTTCATCCAGGTGTTTTTTTAAACGCAAAATCCATGCTTGCCGAAGAAAAAAGATATGCTTTTTTCAAACCCATGCGAACCAAACAAATTTTTAATAATAACCAACGCGTTACAAAACGAGGCGGTAACGATTTTTGGGAGAAAGGCGTTGTTCGTCCAGATTTAATTCTAAAAGACTTGAGCCGTATTTTCAGAAACCAAACCGATTCACTGTTTTTTTATCGGAAAGTTGATTAAGGGTTATTAGTTACTTGTTATTGGTTTCCTACCATTAACCAATCCGCCATTAACCAATCCTCCATAAACAATCAACTTTCAACTAAAACATTCTTTCCAAGCAGTTTTAAATAGGCCTTTTGGGTAATTTCTTTCGCCCCAAATTGTTTTAAATGGTCGGTTATATACTGACAATCAATTAGTTGAATGCCAGTTTCAATAGCCCATTCCATTAAATAGACCATGGCCAATTTGCTGGCATTGCTTACCGTGTGGAACATACTTTCACCAAAAAAAACATTGCCCATTCGGACGCCATACAATCCTCCAACAAGTTTTTTATCCTGCCAAATTTCAAAACTATAGCCAAACTTCAGCGATTTCAAACCCATAAAAACTTCTATTATGTCTTCCGATATCCAGGTTTCGCCCCTGTTTGCGCAAGCCCTCATTGTGGCTTCAAAATCCTTATTGATGCTTTTGTCAAAAATGTTTTTTTGATAAAGAAGTCTTAAACTTTTAGAAACTTTAAAATCGGAAGGAAGAATAATGCCTCTTTTTTTAGGCTCATACCAATTAATAATGGCATGATTATCCTCATCGGCCATAGGAAAAACACCAAAAAGATAGCCTTCCAAAACCTGATGAGCGGTTAACATATTTAGCGAGCGTGTTTTTTTTAAGACAAATCAACTTGGCTCAACTTTTGAAAAGCCAAAATGCGCTCACGCAATAAAGCAGAATCGATGTTAAGAATGTTCTCTGTTCCAAATTTTTCGACACAAAAACTAGCCATAGCGCTGCCGTATATAATAGCGCGTTTCATATTTTCGAAAGAAATATCGTCTGTTTTGGCCAACCAACCAATAAATCCACCAGCAAAAGTATCGCCTGCACCGGTTGGGTCGTAAACATTTTCGAGCAACATGGCTGGCGCATGAAAAATTTCATCTTTATGAAACAACAAAGCCCCGTGCTCTCCTTTTTTTATAATTAAAAACTGAGGGCCCATGGCCATTATTTTTTTAGACGCTTTTAATAAACTGTATTCGCCCGAAAGTTGGCGGGCTTCTTCGTCATTTATTGTCAACACATCCACCATTTTAATCGTGGTTATCAAATCCTCTAAAGCAATATCCATCCAAAAATTCATGGTGTCCATCACAATTAGTTTAGGCTTTTTTGCCAATCTACCAATTAAAGTGCTTTGCACCATGGGCGACAAATTGCCCAACATTAAATAATCGGGGGCGATTTGACTTTGCGGCACCAAGGGGTCAAAATCTGCCAAAACATTAAGTTCAGTAATTAAAGTCTCTCTGCTATTCAGGTCATTAAAATATTTACCGCTCCAAAAAAAAGATTTCTCCCCTTTCTTAATCTGCAACCCATCCAAATTAATGTTTTTATTTCGCAACAAATCAATGTAATCTTGCGGAAAATCATCACCCACAACCGCCACCACCCCAATATCCTTTGTAAAATAGGAAGCAGACAAGGCAATATAAGTAGCCGCACCGCCAATAATTTTATCCGTTTTGCCAAAAGGCGTTTCAATGGCATCAAAAGCAACCGTACCCGTAATTAATAAACTCATAAAAAACTATTGCGCAATGTTTAAAAACGGAAGTTTTGCAATCTCTTTTTCCTGATCATTTTGAAAACCAATACCATCATTGCCAGCCACACTTACATAATAAGCCAACTCTTTCAAGCTTTTCAACAAATCTAAAGCAAAATCGATGTCCAATTTTGTAAAAATATCGTTCAGCCCTTTCAATTTATCAATCAAAACATCGTTTCTCTCCAGCGTGCTTTCAGGCAAATTGCTAATCAAACTATCAATCATCTCCTCCGAATGCGCCACAATATTTTGATAAACACCGCTTACAGCCTTGGTTTCAGAATAAGATTTAATGTGAATGATTTTAACAGCCTTCGCTATTTCGTCAGGATGAAACTCGCCATCGGCACCCGAAACAAGGGCCGATATTAAAATTGGAGCAATATGAATTAATTCTTGCTCTGTTTTACTTAAATGATTTATTTTATTGTCCATATAAATGCTTTCGTTACTTTTGCGCAAAAATACACATTTTATTTTGGCAACAATCATAAATACCGTAAAATTTTTTCTACACGAAGAATGGAAAAACAAACAAGCCTTCATAGGCATCATGGTTTATATTTTTTCGGCCGTATTAATCACATTTTTAGCCATTCCTGGTATAGACAAACCCTTGTTTTCCGCCCTTTTTTGGATAGTAGTCGTATTCACAACTTTGCAAGGCATCAGCAAATCCTTCATTGGCCTAAGAAAAGGCAATTTCGCATACTGGCAACAACTTGTTAGCCCCGAAACCTTCCTGGCAGCCAAACTTATCACCGCCTTTCTGATGATGTTTTTGTACACCCTGCTCTCCTTCCTCATCTTTTTAATCATCCATGGCAACATAGCCGACAATGCCCTGCTTTTCTGCTTAGTAGCCATGTTTGTAGGGACCGGCATTTCCTTTGTATTCACCATTTCCTCCAGCATAGCGGCCAAAACCGATAGCGCAGGTATGCTACTGCCCGTCCTCTCCTTCCCCCTCAACATCCCCTTCCTCTTAATAGGCATAAAAGCCAGCAAAAAAGCAGTCGATGGCCTGCCCCTAAACCTAATAATACCCGACCTCCTACTCCTATTAGGCCTCAATATCTTAATCCTCATTTTAGGCATCTATCTGATAAAATTCATTTGGAAAGATTGATTGGTTAATGGTGGGTTGGTTCCTGTAGCAATCGGGAGGTGGATTAATATTTTTTTTGCAAACAGGCCAAAAAGAGAGAAAATGCGATACGCGCCCTAAAGTTTCCCAGAAATTAAAATTTGAAAAATCGAAAATAGATGCGCCCCGAGACCGGTGGCTAGCGGCTTTTCGGCAGGTCTCGTGCTTTGACGAGACGGAGCGCAGCGAACCCAAAAGGGCGAGGAAATGGCGCCCAAATCGGTTGATTATGATTAAAAAACAAGCTTTTGAATGATAATCTATAAATTCACTTAAATTTATTTTAACTTTGAAAAATGAAAATTGGCGAACAATTTAAACATCTATTTGAAACAGAGCTTTTAGCAGCGTTTGAGTCAAAGGCAGAAGAGAAATTTGCAAAAGAAGGGGAAATTATTTTAAACATTGGTGAAATCGTTCGTTCGATTCCAATTGTATTAAAAGGCACTCTAAAAATATCAAGAATAGATGAAGAAGGAAAAGAGTTGTTGTTGTATTATATAAACCCTAAAGAAAGCTGTGCCATGACATTTAGCTGTTGTATGCAAGAATTTCCTAGCGAGGTGATGGCATCAGCCGAAGAGGATGTTGAGTATTTGGCAATTCCAATTGTTGTAATGGATGAATGGATTGTTAAATATGCTTCGTGGAAAAGTTTTATCATGAAAACCATCCGCCTGCGATTCAATGAATTATTGAGGGCTATCGACCAATTGGCTTTTCAAAAACTAGACGAACGCTTGGTTTTTTATCTTAAAGAGAAATCTAGAGCGACAGGCTCGACTTTAATTAATCTTTCTCACGAGCAAATAGCCAACGAAATGGCAAGTTCGCGCGAGGTGATATCTCGTTTACTAAAAAAACTAGAAAACGACAACAAAGTGCTTCTTTTTCGCAACCAAATAAAATTGCTAAAAACATTATAAAAAACGAATTGTGACAAATATCACTTATCATTCAGATTAAAACACTGACCTTTGCACTACAAATTAAAAACAAACAAACAAACAAACAAACAAACAAACAAACAAACAAACAAACAAACAAACACGATGAAGAAAAACATGGGAACAACAGACAGAAAATTGAGAATAGCTATTGCGTTATTAATTGGTGTTTTATATTTTTTAAACATCATTTCAGGCACAGTGGCTATTGTTCTTGGCATTGTTGCAACGGTCATGTTGCTGACTAGTTTTATCAGATTTTGCCCATTGTATTGGCCGTTTAAAATATCAACCATTAAGAAACAAAATTAAATGAAATACCTTTTAAAATACAAATTGATGATTTTGGGAGTTGCACTGGGTGCCATTGGTGGATATGCCTATTATTACTTTATAGGATGCGCTAGCGGAACATGTGCAATAACCTCCAAACCATTAAACAGTGCGCTTTATGGTGCATTGATGGGAGGCGTTTTATTCAGTGGTTCAAATAAAGAAAAAACAATATAGAAAATGAAATCAGTAATTATAGATGTGAGAACACCCGAGGAATTTATGGGTGGAAATGTGGTGGGAAGTATCAATATTCCAATGCACGAAATTCAACAACGCTTAGATGAAATTAAAGCAATAGAAGAACCAATTGTTCTTTGCTGTGCTAGTGGAGGCAGAAGCGGGCAGGCTGCAGCTTTTTTAAAAAGCTTAGGTATTAATTGCGAAAATGGTGGCGGTTGGATGGATGTTAACCATAGTTTGCAGCAAGTTTAAATAAAGATGATACAATTTTTTAAAAACTTATTGGGCATTGCGCCAAGCGTAGATTATAAAGCGCTTTTGAGCAATGGCGCCCAAATCATAGATGTGCGCACAAAAGGCGAGTTTCAAAGTGGGCATATTAAGGGTTCGCTGAATATTCCTTTGCAAGATTTGAACAGCAACTTAGCCAAATTAAAAAAAGACAAACCCGTTATTACCTGTTGCGCATCGGGCATGAGAAGCGCCTCTGCAAAAAATATTTTAAAAGCCAAAGGCTTTAGCGATGTTCACAACGGTGGCGGCTGGTCGAGTTTACAGAGTAAAATAAAATAAAAAAATGAAACAAAGAATTTTAACCGGTTGGAATTTTACAAGAGGGCTTTATTTAGCTATGGGCCTTGTTATGATAATACAATCCGTGCTTGTGTTTAGTTGGTTTGGCTTAATTTTTGGCGGATACTTTGCCTCCATGGGTCTGTTTGCCTTTGGTTGCGCATCGGGTGCTTGTTTTAGTGGTGTGTCTGCAAGAAACAGTGGCAAAAAAACGGATGGAAATTCACAAGATAATGAATTTGAAGAAGTAAAATAATATGGCAACATTTAACGAACTTATAAACTCAAACAAACCCGTTTTGGTAGATTTTTTTGCCGAATGGTGTGGCCCATGCAAGGTTATGAAACCAATTTTAGAAGAGCTGAAAAAGAAAGTGGGCGATAGCGCAACTATTTTAAAAATAGATGTAGATAAAAGTCCTGCGGTTGCCAACGATTATAAAATTCAGGGTGTGCCTACCTTAATAATATTTAAAAACGGCAAGCCTGTTTGGCGTCAGTCGGGCATTGTACCTGCCAATCAATTAGAAAAAATAATTAAACAATATTAAAATCGTGAACAAATACATTCTCGTATTAACAATAATAGCCACATTTTTCTCGGTTAGTTGCAATTTCGCACAAAACAATGCGATAAAAACCAAGCTCTCGACACTAGAATTCAAAGACAAAATAAAAGAAATGCCCACAGCACCCTTAATTGATGTGCGCACTCCTGAAGAATTTTCCAAAGGACATTTGCTAAACTCAAAAAACATAGATTGGAACGGCAACGATTTTCAATCGCAAATTTCCACTATCGACAAAACAAAACCCGTTTTCATATATTGCTTGAGCGGAGGACGAAGCGGCTCAGCGGCATCCAAAATGCGCGCCATGGGATTTGCAGAAGTATATGAACTTGGCGGTGGAATCATGGGTTGGCGAAATGCCCAATTGCCCGAAACCACAGAAATATCAAAACCATCGTTGGGTATGAGCAAACAAAAATTTGACGAACTATTAAATTCAGACAAACTGATTTTAATTGATTTTTATGCAGACTGGTGTGCGCCTTGCCTTAAAATGAAACCATTTTTAGAAAAAATTTCTAAAGAAATGGAACAAACCGTTGTGCTTATAAGAATTAACGCAGACGAAAACCCCGAATTGTGCAAACAAATGGAAATAAACGGCTTGCCCGTGCTTCAATTGTACAAAAACAAAAAAATGACATGGTCGCACGATGGCTTTATTAGTAAAGTCGACATCCTAAAACAGTTAAAAAAATGACGAGTGTTCTGCACTAAGCCAATCAAAACATTTCCTTAAAATAGGCAGCCTAATTGGTTGCCTTTTTTATTGTAAAAACAATGTATAGCTAGTTATTTATAATTTATAATTTGGGCGCCATTTCCTCGCCTTACTCATTTTCTTTTTGCTTATTTGGTATTCGTGAAAACGCTTCGCTTAGTTCCGGGGTTCGCTGCGTTACGTCTCGTCAAAGCACGAGACCTGCCGCAAAGCCGGCAGCCTATAGTCTTGGGGCGTATTTATTTTTGATATGTTTATTTTTGATTTTAGATTTTTCTACAACGGCATCCATAGGGGCGGGTTTCTCTGCCCTATTTCTATGCGTTTGAAAAATGCGCCTCGCCTATAGCGCCCTCTCTATCGGCTGAGCCGACACTAGGCAATAAGAGGGGAACTGTTAACGGAATTTCGTTGAGGGAGATTTTTCCTTTGGCTGCGCTCAGGTTAAATCTAGCAGAATAAAAAACCCAATTAAAACCAACTCTCAATCAAAACCGAAAGAAAAAAACCTAAATCCACAAGCTGTTCCCTTATCAAAATTCCTGTATAATAATCCCTGTTCACAAAAATTAGTGTGATTTATATAACTTTTTATCAGCACAATGCAACAACTGTGCAAATAAACAGCTGCACCTTTGCATCATAATAAATTGTTAATATAAATTAAAAAAAAATAAAGCCATGGAATTAAAAAACGAAATTGATGGAAATTGGAACGAAATTAAAGGCAAGCTAAAACAACAGTATGCTTTGTTAACCGAAAATGACCTAATGCTCGTAGAAGGTAAAAAAGACGAACTATTGGGCAGGCTTCAAATTAAATTAGGCAAAACACGCGAAGAGATTCAAAAAATTATTTCTGAATTATAACCAAATCAAACAAATTAAACAATCAAACAAATAAAAAAACAATCAAAATGAAAAAATCAATTAAAACAATGGCAATTGCCCTACTGGCAACAAGTTTCGCAATGTCAAGCTGTAACTCAACGGCAGAAAAAGTATCAGATGCTAAGGAAGAAGTGCAAGAAGCACAGCAAGATTTGAACGAAGCCAAGCAAGAATATGCAGAACAATACAGTCAATTTAAAATAGAAACGGATGCAAAAATTTCAGCAAACGAACAAATGATTGCTGATTTAAAAACTTACTCTAACGCTAAGAAGAAAGAAGCGAAAATCGAATATGACAATTCAATTATGGAAATGGAACAAAAAAACAATTCAATGAAAGCGAAAATTGAAAACTACAAAGAAGAAGGTAGCGAAAATTGGAACTCTTTTAAAGAAGAATTTAACCACGACATGAATGAAATTGGAGAGTCTCTTAAAACCTTGACTGAGAATAACACTAAATAAGATGAAGTACATTATTATAATACTAGCTTTTTTGGTAATTTCCACGACAGCAAAGGCCCAAAATAATTTAGACAACAGAGAGAAATTTCAGTTTGGGTTAAAAATTGGTGGCAGCTATTCAAATGTTTACGACAGCGAAGGCGAACAATTTAATGCAGACCCAAAAGCTGGGTTTACTGGTGGCGCATTTCTAATATTTCCGGTAGGAAAATACCTTGGCATTCAGCCCGAGGTAATGTTAACCCAAAAAGGTTTCAAAGGCAATGGAACCTTGCTAGGCAGTCCATATAGTTTTAAAAGAACCACTACCTTTTTGGAAGTGCCAATTCTTTTTGCCTTTAAACCTAGCGAGTTTTTAACACTGCTTTTTGGCCCTCAGTTTTCATATTTATTAAATCAAAAAGACAAATTTACGAGCCCAATTATAAATTATAACCAAGAAAGAGAATTTGAACGGGACAATATTCGTAAAAACATTTTGGGTATTGCTGCCGGAGTTGATATCAATCTGAAAAAAATTGTTGTTAGCGGCAGAATTGGATGGGATGCGCAAAACAATAAAGGCGATGGCACATCATCAACACCAAGATACAAAAATGTTTGTTCTCAGATAACACTTGGGTACAAAATATTTTAATCTAAAATAAAACCTAATAATGAACAATATTCTTTATATCGTAGCAGTGGTTCTCGTAATTATGTGGGGCGTTGGTTTCCTCGGCTATAATTTTGGCGGATTGATTCATCTTTTATTAGTGATAGCGCTAATCGCAATCATTCTTAGAGTTATACAAGGCAGAAGGCCGTTGTAAAAAAAATGAAAGAAGGTTCATTTTGAAAAAATGACCTAAAAACGATAAAGTTCTCATCAAACGGAAAAAAACTAAGACCCGTGAAAAACAGCAGCATCCCTAATTTACAAATAAGTAAGTTAGGGTTGTTTTGTTTTAGCATTAAACCATTTGCTTTAGAATTATCTTTCTGAAATTAGAGCAATAAAAAAAGCGTTTGGAAGAACGCTTTTTAATATTTTATAAAACAAAGATGGTTTTTATTTAAATGTAGAAGGCCAAGCTATTCTGAATTCTACACCAGTGTAATTTACAGCTGTGCTACCTTTAAAACCGTCACCAACTCCATTTTTTAATACTGAATACCAAATATTATTCACTCTTTCTAATTTGAAATCACCAGATTTAAGCGTAATTATTGTACGAGAGCTTGTTGCACCATATTTAATAGTTACAAGTACTTCCCCGGCATCAGTTGCAAAATCACTAATTGTATTAACACCTCTTTTAATTGATTCTGGATGTGATATAAAGATAAGACTATCTCCATTTAAAGTTGTTGGTTGATTACCAGCCCAAGATAAAGTTGAATCTCCAATTTGAGAATGATTCAAAGTTATTTTCCCATTTGCGGGATTTTTTATGATTACTTTCACATTATTCATTAAAATATATTGCTCTGTAGGTGCAGGCGGTGGCGAAGTTTTTGCGGGGGTTGGGTTGCCACCTTTGCAAGCCGAAAAACCGATAATAAGCGCTGGCACTAGTGCCAACGCAATTTTTTTAAATTTTAATTTATTCTAATAAGGCAACAAAAACAATCAATTTATTGAAAAAAAAAACAGTTTGTGAATTTAATTCCGAATTACGCATAGTGAATGCGTAATCGCATAAGTATTTGTAAAATCATCCAAATAAATTTGGCTGATGACAAATACTAAAACAGGATTAAACTCAACTAATGCTTTAATTCACTCACTTTGTTCGTTTCTAATGCATAATTTGGGTTAAATGGGATTTGTGTTTTTTGATGTATTATTTAGATATTAATGCATTTGATACAATAAAGTACTTTCTATAGCTTTTGTTAAAACTTTATCTACCTCGACCTCATTTGCAAAATGCCTCCAATTAGAAACTGCATTTTGCACTTGGTTAATAATTTCTTTCGGTTTTTTAATGTTCATTTTTGATGCCAAGTTAATAAAATCTTGCGTTATAAAGTCCTTTCTTTTTCCGCCAATACTCAATGCATGTTGGCTAACCCATTGGCTATTTGGCCTATAAGCATGGCAAATATCAAAAGCAGGCGATAATTTCCAAAGCCCATTTTTATCCATCAAAAAAGCAAAGTTTTTGGTGTGGTCATCGCAGTTTCTGGATATTACATTAAAAACCATTCGCCTAAACAATGCCTCAGCTGCCGAATAGGGCAAGCTTAACAATCGCATGGTTTCAAACAATTGCTCATAGCTATAAAGATTTACCTCGTTAAAATCAAAATGCTGCAAAGCACAAAAGCTTTGCAAATGCAACTTTTCATCACCCACTCTATCAAACCTTTTGGTCATAAAATGCGCTCTGCCGTTTTCTTCATATAATCTACATTCCGACATCTCTATACCCGCATTTTTTGCCATTAAATAATAGGCCATTTCCACTCTTCCGTAACCAATACTTGCACCAAATTGCTGATCTGAAACACCGTCAAATTTAATTAACCAATGCTCGTAGCCATCAGGAATATTTGTTTGTCCACTTTTTACACTCCCCGTTTTTGCATTAAAAGCAATAATAGCCTTTGCCCTTGCCCCACCTGCCGATGTGCCAATTTTTAAAATATCGTGTAAACTTTTTTCATCGTCTATTTTCAAAGCACTGCTAAAATCATTGCGCTTCTGCAATATTTGTTCAGCAATATCCACCAAACTACTAATTTCCAAATCAATACTTTTTTCATCGGCCTTAGGATTATTGGGTTCAAACTCCAAAGCACCCATGCCCCTGTTTCCAATAAAACAGAGCATTTCCACAGGATTTAAACTATCCGAAAGACGATTATTGCTCTGCAACCAAGCATTAATAATTGTATTGCCATATTTGTCGGGCAACACATCTGCCAACAAACCAGGCAAACCCTTGAAAGTATTATTATTTTTATTTTCTAGAAATGAAAAAATGCGTCCACCAGCTGAGGAAATTGGCATTTTTAAAGGACTTACATTTAATTCGCCTAGCAAAAAATTTTTATCAAACTCAAAACTCCCTAATCCAGTGATTTCATTCCAAGCAATCGCCCCAATCCTTTCGCCCCAAATATGTATAAAAGCAGTAGTTATCATACTATTTTACCAATCAGAATTTTTTACTGTTGTGGTTTTTGTTTTTGAAGCGCGCTTGCGATTGTATTTTGCATGCATTTCGGCAAGCATCATAGGACTAAGCTCTGTTTGAACCTCTAAAGATTTGAAAAAATCCAGTTGGCCTAGCGCACGCATCACTTGAATAAATGTGAGCATATTAACACCATTACCATTTTCTAACTCTATGAGTGTACTTCGATTAATGCCTGCATCGGAAGCCAATTGGGCCTGTGTTTTGTTTATTTTTAAGCGGCTGTGTTTTACAAATTCTCCAATTTTATTTAAAATAGATTTATCAGAATTTGCTTTGTAGTTATTGTTGTTTATTTCCATCATTGAATTAAAAATAATACCTTAATGTTTATTTTACACCACAAAGGTAATGTTTTTATTGTAAATAAAAAAGCAATTCAAAAATAAAGACCAAATAAACCGACATTGAGATTAAAAAAATGGACTAATGATGACTTTAGCCAACATAAATAAGTCTTATTTATTTAAAAAAATATTTGTAGGCATAACAATTTTTCGTAATTCAGCAATTCTATTTTCTGTCAAGGCATCTTTAAAATAATTTTAAGGCAACGCGTTGTTGCAAAGACGGATTGTCTAAATTACTAAGCGCAGTATTTACGGTATGTTTGCTTAGAATCGTATTTTGGGAATTTTTAAATCCCAAAATAAAAAAAACAGTAAACTAAAAGCAAGCAAAAACAGAGATTGCAACTTTGGTTTTCATATTACAAATATAAGGCTTTAAATGATTTACAATCAATATACTTATTTAACTTTTATGGACAATTTTTGACTTAATCCACTACTTCCACCATCTTTATAAAAAGCCATTACTGCGTAGGTGTAGGTGCCTTTTCCAAGTAAATCCCAATCTTCATAACTTAATTTATCGCCATCAACAGATTTATAAATTCTAAAAGTACTTTCGTTGTAAGAACGATAGATTACATAATGGTATTTATCTGACAATGGATATTCCCAAGTAATAATATTTCTTTTTGTTTCTTTATTATAAACGACTTTCACATTTTTTATGGCTTGGCGTTTGCCTACATCATAAATTTTTCCGCTTACCTCGGCAGGAAAACCACTGCTATTATTTACATCATCAATCGCTTCAATTTTATAAGTATAAATTTGTCCAATTTTAACATCCTCGTCAATTAACTGTGTAATAATTTTTCTATCGACTGATTTCCATAATGTAAATTGACCTTCGCCCATTTTTCTATAAATATTATGTTTTATAACATCTAAACTTGAGCTTGGTATCCAACTTAAATAAACGGCTGTATCGGTAACCAAAATATTGCTAAACATGGGTTTAACAGGAGCAATGGTGTCGGGCTTTTGGAGTTTTATTATTTCCGATCTTTCTGAGTGGTTAAAATGTCTATCTGAGGCAGCAATTTGATAAAAAATATCTTCGGTCATGGTTTTTAGAGAAATGGTATCAGTAAAAATAGTGTCTTGATGCAAATAGCCTGTCAAAACGGTAAACTCATGGTCTATTTGATTGGCATAATAAATTCTATAGCCTTTTATATCCTGCTCGGGTCCTAAATTCCAATTCAGTGTTACAACGCCATTGGTATCGATAGTTCCTTTTAGCCCTTTGGGTTTGGCAGGCGGAATGCTATCAATTAAAAAACCATGAACACCCAAAGACCATGCTTGATTGCCAGCAGTATCTAAAGCCTCTATTTTATAATAACCTCCTGCCATTGCATCTGGTTTTTTATCTAAAAAAGATATAGTGCCTTTGGGTAAAAGTTTTTCATTGATAATTTCAAAAGGTCCTTTATAATCATTGCTTCGCAATACATTAAACCCAACAAAATCTTTTTCATAAACATCTTTTTTCCATTTAATATCTAAATATTTACCTAAAACATCTGAGGCTGTTACTTCATAAGCCGCTTCAGGCGCAGTTCTATCTCTTCCATAACTAAAAACAATTGACCCAGATAGAGAAAGTTCGCCAAAGGCATTTATGCCTATTAAACGGTAGCTATAGACCACATAATTTTTCTCCACCGAATCTTTGTACATAAACAAATCTTGTCCGTTTGGATTAGATGGGTCGTATAATCGGGTCATAGGATTTTTATTTAAACGTTTAAAATTTTCACCCTTTGCATCGCCTTTTGCTAAATAATAACCTGTAAAATAATTTTTATGCAATTGATTGTACCAATTGATTAAAATAGTTCTTTCTAACCCAAATTCTTCAAGGGAAGGGGGCACCATCACAGCTTCTAAAGTAGTTAAAACAAAGGTTTCAGAACCTTCAATTTGCAATATATTATTTGGTGCTAGCGACTTAATACGATAACCATAAACAGCATCTTTTTCAATATTTTTATCTTCAAACCTTAACCCCAATAAATTTGCAGCTGTTGTATCAAAATCAGCAGCAACTAAAGCGAATCCATGCAAATTTTTCTCTTCATTATTGCGTTGCATTAGTTCATCAAAATTTGGATTTTGAGGCAATGGTGCATTTATTTTTGCTAAAGCACAATGTGCAGCAATCACTTGATAGCCATTGCTAGTATCTACTCTTTTTGCCCATATTAAGCTGTCAGCAGGCATAAATACACCAATTTTCTGCCAATTGGCTTTTACAAATTTTTTATCTTTAGAAATTAATGTTTTTTCTACTTGGTATCCATACGTTTTTAAAACAAAAAAAGCAGCACTGCTAGAAGGCGCCCACCTAAGTACAACTTTATTAGAAGAATATTTTCCAATAATGGCTATATAGTTAGTCTTAATTTGGTTGGTATCTTGCGCATATATTGAATGGCAAACTGTTGTTAAAAAAACGGATATTATTAATAATTTAATTTTTTTCATTGTATTTATCTTACTGGTAAAACGATATTAAAAGTGTGACTTGGCCCACCATCTGGACCTTGACAAGTGGGAGGATTGTAAAAGACATTTACAGGATAGTTGCCAAAAATCAAGCGTATATAGGGCTCATAAAATACGGCTTCTAAATATTGTATTTGAGTACTTGTTAAAAACTCGGGGTAATAATAAGCAATAACAGATCTAGCCATATTTCTCGACTCTATTCTATTGAGTAATGTTTGTGTGGTCAGTCCATAAAAAATAGGGATATTGTTGTTAGATGTAGAATTACTTCTTCCATTTGATAAAGCACCAAATTTACCGGTTGAAGAAGTTCCCATTGGAGTAAAATTAGAACCATTAGCTAGTTGTCCTGGATTTTTCTCACCAAAACTCAAAATTGGTTTAGGCACGTAACTTAAATTAAAAGATACAGGCCCTCTGGGAGGTGCGCCATATCTGCGTGTTCTAAAATTAGTGTTTACAGAAGCACTCTCAAATCGTTCTGAAACCAGCCAATCTTTAAAACCATAAATAAAATATTGCTGTCTTTCCATCCAAATATTATTTCGGGTATTCCAAACTGCGTCAAAAGAAATTAAAGGCATATTAATTCTATCAACTCCTTGTTGAGTATAAACCATAGGTTTGACATCGAATTGGTCAAATCCTTCGCCTGTAAAAATCTCATCAATCGACTCCAAATCACCCCAAGCTATTTTTTTGGTTTCAATTTTTGTCATCGCCCTAAATTTTTCTGCCACAGAATTAAACTCACTTGTTTTAAAATGAAAGGTATATAAAATCGTCATTTCTTCTTCTCTTACTGTGATTCCGCTCATACTTTTGTTGGAGGTTTCAATTGTAGAATTTCCAATCCTTTGAGAATTCATTGATTGACGAATAGTGGGTGATGATTTAGTGCTAAAACCTGAAGAAGAGGCACTTCTACTAGCTGCAGAAATTGTATTTTGTGCAACAATCTCTACTTTGTAAACTTTATTGTTTTGCAAAGCAGGAATATTGAACGATAAATTATTTGTTAATACATTATTTAAAATGGCTTCTTGCGGTGCACCTCCATCAACAGGCGTAAATACCACCTTGTATGTCCAAGAATTGCCTCGTGTATTTGGTCTGTCAAACAAATGTCTATAATTTATTTTTAGAGCTAAAACACCCACTTTACATTCTTGCTGTAAAAAGAATCTTTGGTTGTGATAAGGGAAAGAATACAATACATCTTGCTCTCTAATTTTATTGGGTCGTGCGCCAGTTACAAAAGCTGTCATATATCTTTTAGAAATTTCTCTGTTTTCCAAATCTTTACTTATAGCCCAAGCACCGCTTTTAGATTCTTCTGCAAAAGCAGTTGTTTGCCAAGTATGTCCTGTATTTGCTAGCAAAAAAGTATCTGGATAAAATGTAATTAAAGTATTATTTTCCGATAAACGTTTATTGCCACCCACAGGTCTATTGCCTCTAATTACATTCAATTTTGTTTCTTTTTCCTTCACCCTAAATGTTCGAACAATTGGTCTTCCATTCATATCGGGGCTAGAAAGAGAAAATTCCGTATTTAGTGAATAATTGTATAAAGCTGTTGGTGCGACACCACAATCTACATTTCCGGTAAAAGATTCAGGCGTTAAAACTGCCACAATCTCCTGTCCTCTTAAAGGATTTTCTACAGGTGGCACACATTTTTGCCCTTGGCTAAATGCAAAATGGCAATTGCCTTGCACAGCTCCGTTTAAAATGCTAAATCTACCTGCAATTGCACCTTCCACCCAATTCGGATTAGGAAATCCACCTTGTAAATAAGCAGCTGCTTGTACATTTAGAATTTCAAATCTACCTTTTACAAAAAACAAATCTACAAATAATCCCATTGAAGCTTCAAAATATCCAAAAATTTGACCTCTTGCATACCATCCATTGGAACCCATTATTTCACCAGGAGCCATTCCTTCGCATCGGGTAGTATATTTTTTTACAGATAAATCAAAGCCAAAGCCTAAAGCAATTCTTGCATAAAACGGCATAATTTCTAATGATAAAGGACCGATATCCAAACTTGTACCCATAGCAAATCCGTCTCCCTTCTCTAAATTTGTAATATCTCTTTCAATATTAATAGGATATCTCATTTCATTAAAAGCCCTTTGAATTTTATCTGGCAAAGGAGGCATTGGTGGCAAACCCATTCCTACCATAAAATAAAAACGAGCCTCAGCTATTCTGGTTGAACCAATTTGTAAACGCAATCCAACAGGTAAGGTGGGTTGGCCTACAAAAATATGCCAAGTGCGTGGGCTTACATATATTTCCATTCTACCTGCTAAGTTATTTGGATTTACACCCACTAATATGCCTGCAACATTGACATATACGCTAAAATTGGCTTGAAATACCTCTTCAACAAAATTGTAATTTACTTCAAAATCGGCAGCCACGGCAGCATCAGCTCTGTTATTGCTTTCGGTCATAAACATAAAATCACCTCTTAAATAAATGCGTTCTATACCACCAGTTCTTTCTATAAATTGTGCGCCCAAAGTTATTAATCCGTGGTAAGCAGAACTTCCGCCTGTGGCGCCAATTTTTACCATTACTTTAAAACCTAAGCCAATTGCAATGTTTGGCACATAGCTCGTTCCGCTTGATGTAGCTCCCGCAGTGGCACTTTGAGGGCCAGAAGTATTGGTAATGCTACTAAATGAAACAGGTGCAGGTTCGCTCATGTGGTACCACGCGCCACCACCCAATCCTCTTAAATCAACCCCTGTAAATAAGGTTACACCTGGGCTCCAAGTAGCCATGGCATCTACATACCAATATCTAAAACCTCTCACCTCGCCAAATTGTACCGTAGCAGAAACACTAATCATGGGTTGCATTTCTACTCTTAAATAGCCTTTTATCCCTTTGCCAAAAACAGGATGGCTGTTGTAAAATGCCAAAGCCCCTTCTATAGTTACACATCCAACACTTCCGCCTATAGCAATACTATCTAAATTAATACCCGAAAATGTCCAGCCTTGTCTTTCGCCAGATAATTGCAACTTACCCAATAAAGCAATTTTCCCTGAGGCACGAAAGCCACTGCTTTCGCCAGTTAAAGAAAGATTTAAAACAAACTCAATTCCAAATCTTGAACCTGGACTTTGGTCAAATTCCATCATACTTGGCCCTTCTCTACTTGTAATATTAATACCTGAAATACTTAATGGAAAACCACCTGCAGAATGTTGTTCGCTTGCAAAAGAAAATGCACCGACTGAAATATAATTGGGGCCTCGACTGCTTAACCTAAAATTTTGAAAATGAATACCTCTAAAGCCTAAACCTTCTATTTGTGCACCACCGCTTCCACCTCTAGTACCGCTAATACTAATATCACCAGATAAATCTGTTGAAGCAGCAAAACCCTCTCTATCAGCAATAATACTGATGCGAGAAGTTGGCAAAAGCATTAAATCACATTCCCATATTTGAGCTCTAAAACTATCTTTTGGCTGAATTCTAAATTCAAAAGAAAATTCGCCAGCCGAACTTCTATTTAAAGAAGCATTGTATTTTAGCTCATCTCTATCTGAAATAGGCAAACGAATTTCTCCACTTAACCCCGCATTTCTAAAGTCATTACTTACCATAGATAAATAAACCGAGTCTAAAGAATAAGCCCAACCACCCAAATTTCCATCATCTACTCTTATTAAATTTTCTATTGCAAACCGTCCAGAAAAACCGGTGCCATCTATTAGCACATTATTTATCGAACCAGCTATGCGCTGTGTTGGGTTACCATAGGTTTTAAATTCCTTTGGAAGGCGCACAGCCAATCTTTTCAAATAAAACCCTTTCCAAGTTATGGTTTTGTCTCCTCCATATCCCTCTGGAAAAACCATAGAACCTCCATTTTGTAAATCAGAAAAATCCAGATATGCTTCGGAAGATATAAAACCCCAGCCTGGTAATCCTGTAACTTGAAAAGGATCAATATCCAAACCACCAATCCAATTTCCTTTGCGTTGAATTCTAAAACCAAATCTAGCCTCAACTTGCCCTGGGCCAGCAGAACCATCATTAGCATCGGGTACTAATAGCCTTCTGTTAAATCTAACCAAACCGCTAATTGCTAATTCTCTAAAGCCATTGCAATCCCAGCTTACATAGCTCCCTGAGTCTCTGGGCAGTGAAGGGGATTTGAGTATTAAAGTAATGTCATCTGTATAAGATAAGGTTTTGTCTAAAGGTAAAAATAATTTTCCTTGGCCCATATTTAATCCCCCTGGATGAAAACAAATATCATTGGCACCTAGAGATAACCAGCCATGTAATTCGGGCACATCTAAACTTACCAATGCATTGAGCGTAGCAATAGTAGCTGTAAATTTGCAACCCATAATGCCAACGGTTAATCTTTGTCCATCAATGGTATTATCTATTCCTAAAGGCATTCCAACAGGTTCGCTACCTACTAATTGACTAACTAACCGATTGCTTGTGGTCATCCATTCATTAATTTGTTGCCCTTGGCCTTCGCCTATTCCAGTAAACACACCAACTGCTCTTGCTAAAGAATTGGGCACCAATGTAGAATTATCCGTTTCTGTAAAAATATCACCCCCAATCAATTCATTTCTACTATTTATTTGAATACTAGTGAAACTGACTTTTACAGGCGCATTCATAAAAGGAACACGAATGTGTCCCCTACCACTTGCATTTGTGCCACTCCAATTGATTTCTGTAAGGGTCATATTAAATTTCCCAACAATAACTATTCCTCTTGCAGCAGCTGTTGAAACAGAAGTTCTATCTGTTCGAGCTGGTGTTTCGCAATCGGCCAAACAACTTGCAGGTGTTCTGGGTGGAATATCGGGTATAATTTCTGGGCCACTAGTCCCTATTCTAAATCTCCAGATTGGCCCTGTAGCATAAGCAGCACTATTTTCATCTGCATCGTCCACTAGCCATTTTACTCTCCAAAAATATTCTCCTGTATCTGTAAAATCAAATGATTTATTTAGTGAGCGATAAACAGAATCATTTATTAAATTATTATTATCTATGGCTTGTTTTAAATCAACCCTTGGGGCAAATTTTTGAGAAAAAGATCTATAAATAGTTGCAAAACTTCTTGTTCTAGAAACTTCAATTTTATAGCGTTCTTCGATGCCTTGGTTATAAAAATTAGAAGCAGGGCGAGCTGATGTTCCTGAAGAAACGATAGAAAAAGTGGGTAAAGGCAAAGTTGGAAAATCGGCCGTTTGAAATCTTAAGGTAATTGTTCCTGGCTCTTGAATAGAATTATCTGACGGACTTTGATTGACAGGCACACCAATTCCAGAGATAAATTCGTCAGAACAATTCACATTTATGGGTGCACTTTCGCCTGTTGTTCTGTGTAAAAAATATCCGCCAACATTGTAACGATAAGTAGCTCCTCTTAAAAACTCTTGTCCTGCCAAAGCATTAGATTCATTAACAGGAATATACCTGCTAGCATCTTCTACAATTGTCATGCGTGCGGCAGCAGTTTGGGAACGAGCAGGGCCATCTGGCCACCTTAAATCTTCGTGTCTTGTATAAACAGAAGTGCCATTTTCTTTTAAATCTAAATTAAAATCAAATTGATACAATCTATCATCATAAGGAGAAAATTTAACAGTAATAGGAAAATATCGCCAAGGAATATATTCTGAATTGATTGGATATGCTCCTTCTAAGGTAACACTGCCACTGTTATTTTCGCCATATCTGATAACACAAGGTGGAGAATATCCCCCATTTGCAAATCTTAATCCTCCTGTAGGGTCAACAACTTTTACTCTAATGGCGTAGCTTCTACCAGGCTCCATTAATGGATTGCCCATGCTGTAAAAATAGGAATTGGAACTTTCCACACTGTCATTAAAAAATATTGGTAAGGTAGCCGATTCAAAAGCATCATTAGCGTTTCTGTTTTCAGGATAAAGTTCTATCATTTCTAAAACATACCGCCCTCCTACAGGAAATTCTGGCGGAATAGTCCAATTGATATTAAAACCTTGAATATCCATATAATTTAATCTTTCACCACAAGAAATACCACCAAAAGAAAGCATTTGGGGCGAATTGATTAAGCCAACTCTAAAAGGAGCAGAGCAACCTGATGGAATTAGAGCACTTAAAGGCACAGTGTGTTGTGGAGAATTATAATCATAAACAGTTATACACAATTGGTAATTATTGGCAGGTAATCTTCGGGTTCTAATAATTTCTTCTCTGCTAATACCTGTTGCAATGATGCTGTTTTCATCAGGAAAAATATGGTATAAATCTGAAGAACTCAACATTCTTGTATCTCCGGGGGCTAAAACAATTGGCGCAGGCGGTTGATAATTAGGATTTGTAGAAAGTGATATTCTACTATCTGTGCTTAAAAAAGTGCCTTTAATTTTTACAGATTGAGAAGAAGCGGAATTATTGAATAGTGTAATTACAACTTTGCTTTCATCGTCTGTATAGGTAAACAAATTGGGGTCGTATGGTGGTAAAATGGTAACAGTAACATTTATACTTTGAGAAAATCCTATTGTTTTATACAACAGGAAAGCTAAACAGAATAAAAATTTTAAGAAGGTGGATTTTATTTTCATAGTTAATATTTTTTATAGTTGATAATTATATCTAAAGCTCAATCTTTGTTCACGAAAAGTGTAAATAGAGGCAATATTTGTATTGTTAAATGTCGCATTTGCTAAAAGATTAAAGTTGTGTTTTTTATGTGGAGTGTAAGTTAAATTTACACCGAAATTAGTTACATTACCTTGTGTGGCTGTATTTTGAAATTTCATTAAAAAGGAAGCATTTCCAGAAATATTGGTTTTTATTTTTTTTAAATTTTTTCTTATATTAATAACTGGGCCAAGCAATTGAAAAACTCTATTATAAGTTTTAATATTTGAATAATTTAAACCACTACCAGCATTGAACCCTTTTTTTCCTCTTCCAACATTGTATCCTGCATTTATAATAAAACTTCTGCTTTCGGTAAATGCTCTTGTAACAATATTATTGTCGTTCAAATTTTGATATTGACTATTGAGATTAAAATTCTTACTTAAATCACCTTTTGTTTTAGTTACTCTAAAATTTCCGCCATAAGATTGATTAACAACACTAAAAATAATAGAATCATTTAAAATTGCTTGTCCATTTCCAGTATTTGTTCCATAATTGCTGTAATTGAAAGTAAAACCATAATTTGGTTTTGGATTAATATTTAAAAATGCAGAGCCAATACGATTAGTGGTTGTATTTATTTGGTCGCCCAATAGATTATTTGTTCTAATTCCATAACTTCCATTAAGCATTATTTTCCCTTTCAAAATGGTTAAACTAGGCGACAAAGTATATTGCTCTAAATCATTATTCACATAATAACTTCCGAGTGTTTGATACTCAGGATCAACTCTTCTATATTCTGCTCTAATTCTAAAAAATTTATAAAAATAACCTATGGAAGCTACACCTGCCAAATATGGAACAGTAGAGCGGTTTATTTTAATAATATTTTTGTATGGTTGTATTGCTTTCAGACCATCTATTCTATCTACCAATCGGCTATCTAGTGTAACAGCACTTACAGCAAAATCTAAATTAATATCAATTTTTTTAAGAACGGTATAATTGGATTTTAACCCAATCGCAACATTCTCCATTGGTCTAACATTACTTGAGTCGGCTCTTTGCATAACAGAATTATCTAGCCTATCTTTCGCTCTAAAAAAGATTAAATCGGTGTAATTGCCTCCTTTGCCAAATCCTACTTTTGCGCCAAACCCCCATCTTTCATAGCTAGGTAAAAGATACGAAAACCGACTTGTTTGCTCACCATTAACTACTGTTTTATTTCTAAATTTACCGTAAATAGCACCTGCTCTAAACTTGCCAGGATTAATATCAAAGCCTCCGCCTAAAAAAGTAGCACCCGCTAATGTATAATCACTATAATGCACATTGCGCCAACCTGCGTGTAGCGTTAGCCATTTATAATTTGGACTTACGCCATATTTATTAAATGGCTGAGTAAAATTTCGCTCCTGCTCGCTGTAAACAAACGAAAAAGGCAAGGTTATATCATAAAACTTTAAAGTTGGAGACCCGTTGATATACCAACTAAATGGCACTCTTCTAGCTTGAATACCTTGCTGAGCTGTCATCATCATACCAACGCCTATGCTCCCGCCTTTGTCAAAAGCTTTGCCTTTGCCTAATTTTTGCAAATCTTGTGCATTGGCAACTACTCCAATAAATAACATTAATAAAACAATGAATTTAAACACCCTACAAACATAAATCCTTAAATAACCAACTTTTGCCAAAATGAACAATTGGCGGGTTTTAATGAATATTTGGAGAAAAACTAAACTTGTTGTTCAATTGTGATTATTGAACCTTCATTTTTAACAAATTTAGTTGTTATTTTATATTTTAAATTATGGGTTTGCTCATATTGTTGTAATCTCTCTTTTTGAATCTCTATACCCATAGACTGATGACTGTTTAATGGATTTTTATTTTCGACAAGTCCAATACCATTGTCTTTTATTTCTATTAATTGGCGGTGGTTTTCTTTACTTATTTTCACTTCAATTAAACCTTTATCATCTAATGTTTTTTGAACAAAACCATGCTTAATGCAATTTTCTAAAAAAGGTTGTAAAATAAGTGGAGGAACCAACATTTTAGGGTCAATATTTTTTGCAACATTAATTTCATAATCAAAGGCATTGTTTTTCCTTACTTTTTCAATATCTAAATACAATTGGCTAATTTTCAACTCTTCTTCCAAGCTAATAAAATCTTTGTTAGAATTTAATAAAATAGAACGCATTAATTGGGCAAAATCTATCAATATTTTTTCTGCCCTATCATAAGCTTTTGTTTTGATTAATCCTGAAATAGAAGTGAGGCAATTGAACAAAAAATGGGGATTTAATTGAGATTGAAGCGCAACTAACTTAAGTTCTGCAATGCGTTTTTGAAGTTCTTTTTCTTTCGATTTTTTACTGTTAAAATAAAATGCCAAAATCAACATCAAAGAAAGGAAACCAATAATTAGTAGGATATAAAACACTTTAGATTGATACCATATTTGATTGATTTTAAAATAATATACATTTGTTTTATGGCTGCCTAAAACCCTAATTTTCAAAACATAATTAGTCGCATTCAAATTTGAAAAAAACAATTGATTAGACCCTTTTAACAATTTTTTCCAACCAAAATCATTTAATTGGTATTCAAAAATAGTTTCATTAGAACCAGAAAAATCAAAATTAGAAATAAAAACATTTACATCGGTTTGATAATTGGGTATTTCAACATTTTTAAAATTATTGTTAAATTCATAATATTGTCCATAAAACCTTGTTATCACTGGCGCAATATCGTGCTTAGAAAGTACATTGGCGGAATTGATAATATAAAAATCATTTTCTCGGCTTACCAAAACATCATTATTTTGTGTAAAAAACAAACAATGCTCATACCAATCATTTGTTACACGATGGCTCAAGTTATCAAAATCAACAAAACGACCTTGCAGCTCATTATAAAAATAAAAACCACCGTTACACAATAAAAAAATCAATCCATTTTTATCCTCTTTCACCTCACGGGCGTAATTGGAATTAATTCCATTCTCAGTGCTTAAAATTGTGTTCTTCTTTAGTTTTAAATCGTATAAATATACCCCCCCAAACTCTAAAGGAATCCATAAACGATTTTTGCTATCTTTAAAAATATTTTGAATATAATTATAGTTATCTGTTGCAAAACTTGGCAATTTGTAAACAAATGAGTGGGTATTTAGCTTAGAGTTATAAAACAAAATATTTGATTTTTCTAAATAATAAAATCCATTTTCAGAGAAGTTTGAGAACAATTCTACTTTTTTATTAAATACAATCTGCCATTGCTTATTTTGAAATTTAAAAACTCCTTTTTCGGTTAAAAAAAATAATGAACCATCTTTATTTCGTTCAATTTGATAACAATATTTAAAAAGCGGAGCTTCTATTTTTGCTAAAATTAATTTAGAATAATCAAATGTAAAAAGCGAATTGGTAATATCTGACAACCAAAACAACCCATTATCATCTTCTTTAATTGATAAAACAAATGGTTCTTTATCTTGCCACAAGCTTGGCACGGAAATTTGATGCAACAGTTCAAAATTTTTATCATAAATTAATAACCCAATATTATTTGTATTTGTTATTAAATAAATTTGATGTTTTTGGCTAAAACACATATCTGAAACAACAGACCCATAATAATCAGGCTTGAATTTTTGTGGAGGGAAAGCGATTTTTTTTACTGAGTTCAATCTTTTGCTAGCCATGCTCAATCCTTTTTGATTTAAATGACTGAACCACTGATTGCCATTATTGTCAATAAAATATTAGAAACTCCCGACTCCATTATTTTATCATTTAATTTCAGTTCGTATTTAGAGAAAGAATTTGTTTTTAAATCAAAAAGCATTGCCCCTTCATTGGTAGTTAAATAAAATGTATGGGCGTCTTCAAAATTTATACTTGTTATAATATTTGTGAAAAGAACTTTTTGATTAAAGGCTGCGGGATCGAAAAAATAATTTTGCCATGTTTTTGAGTTTGTATTAAATTTTGCGAGTCCTCCAAAAAACTTGCCAACCCACAAATTGCCATCGTTATCAAATTTAATTGTTACAATATGGTTATAAGCAAATTGTTTCATGACATTTTCATCTTTAATTTTAAATGACTTTATTTTTTCAGTATATTTATTAAAAACATAAAGCCCATTGCGGGCGCCAAGCCATAAAAGGCTGTCATTTTTTGGATCTTCTTCAATTTGATTTATGGTATTTGAGTTCCAATCTTTAGAGAAAACACTTAGCAAAGGAGCCAAAGTAAAATGCTGAAAACTATCCGTTTTGAGTATATACCGATAAAAACCACCTGCCAAGGTGCCCACCCAAAAATCGCCTAATTTATCTTTGAAAATTCTCGTTGGAGAGGCGGGAGAATTTAAAATTTTTACAATTTTATCCGTTTCTACATTCAGCTTATAAATACCATCTAGTTTAGTTGTTAAGAAATATACACTATCCGAAACTTTAAGATGGGATATAAATTGCCCAATTTTAAAATAATCTTTTTTATTGGGGTTTGGGTAAAAATTCTTGAATTGAAAACCATCATATTTTGATAATCCGGAATAAGTTCCAATCCAAATGAAACCAATTTTATCTTGAAAACAAAAATTAATATTATTATTAGGTAAACCTTGTTGGATTTTAAAATTTTGAATATTAAGTGTAATAGTTTCTTTAATTTGCCCTACGGAAGTTAGAGCAAAAGAAAAAATCCAACTTAAAAGTACGATTTTAAACACTTGTTTAATATGTGGAAATATTATATTTATGATTATTTCAAAATTAAGTTCAAAATTAACAAATTACTATAAAAATTAACGCCAATAAATTTAGGAAATTACTTGTATTTCTAACCACATTATATGCTATTTTTAATTTCAGAAACAATTTTCACAATCGTTCCTTCCTTTGCCCTAAAATTTATGGATATGTTAAATTTTAATTGATGTGTTTTTTCGTATTGCTGCAAACGCTCTTTTTGAATTTCTATACCCATAGACTGATGACTGTTTAATGGATTTATATTTTCAAAAAGCCCAACGCCATTGTCTTTTATTTCTATTATTTGGCTGTGGTTTTCTTTGCTAATTTTTATTTCTATTAATCCTTTATCCTCCATTGTTTTATAAACAAAACCATGCTTGATGCTATTTTCTAAAAAAGGTTGTAAAACTAAAGGTGGCACTAACATTGATGTGTCAATATTTTTTGCAATAGTAATTTCATAATCAAAGGTGTTGTTTTTTCTTACTTTTTCAATATCTAAATATTGTTTACTGATTTTTAATTCTTCTTCCAAGCTAATCAAATCCTTATTAGAATTTAATAAAATAGAACGCATAAGTTTAGCAAAATCATTTAAAATAATTTCTGCTGTATCATATAATTTTGTTTTAATTAAACCTGAAATAGAAGTTAGACAATTAAATAAAAAATGAGGATTTAATTGAGATTGAAGAAGGCATAATTTAAGTTCTGATATGCGTTTTTGAAGCTCCCTTTCTTTTGTTTTTTTATTAACAAAAAACCATATAAAATAGATACTTAAAGCTAAAATTAAAAATCCCACAACCCAATAAAAGTATTTCGATTTATACCATATCAAATTTACAATAATGGTACAAGATTCAAATGTTGAATTGCCAAGTATTTTAAAATTTACAAAATGAGTGCCCTCTGATAAATTATTCAAACTAATTTTATTTAATCCTTTATCTAAATCTATCCAATTTTGATTGTCTATTTTATATGAATATACCAACTCGGAACTATAGTCGAAATCAAAGTTTGACAATACCAATGTAATATCATTTTCATAATTAGGAATATTTATTTGATTGGAAATATTACTTAAATCAAAATTATTGCCATAAGCATAAGTGATAATTGGGTTTGTCTTATTGACATTTTTTAATATAATATTTTTATCTATAATGCTAAATTCATTAGTTTTGCACAATAGCATTTCATCTTTTTCTGTAAAAAACAAACACTCTCTATACCAATCTTGATTTGTATTACTCGACAATTTTCCAAAGTCTATAAATCTATCTTGGTTTTGGTTATAAAAATACAACCCGTTTCTGCCAATAAGAAACAATGTGCCATTTTTAACTTCTTTCAGCATTTGAGCTGTATTAGAACTTAACCCCTTTTTTGACGCATAAATTAGACCTTTTTTAGTTTTAGAATCATATTTATAAACGCCTCCTAAACGCATAGGCAACCATATTTTTCCTTTCTATCAACATATATTTGGCAAATATAGTTGCCGTTTTTTACAGCAAAATCGGGCAATTGAAATTCAAAAGTGTTTTTTTTAGAAATTAAATCAAAACGGAAAATGGAATCGTTAGATGCTGCAAATAACAAAAAAGATTTTTTAATATTGGAAACCAAACCGATATTAGAATATTTAAAAGGCTTATTACCCTTAGAATTTAAATTAATTTCTAATTTCCATTCTTTATTTTTAAACCTAAAAAGTCCTTTTTCTGTTTTAAAATAAAGACAATTATTGTTGCTTCTATAAATTTTATAACATTTAGAAAAATGAGAGTTTTCATGGTTTTCAACCTCCTTGCGCACAGGGTTATAAACAAATAGCTTGTCAGATTTTTCATTTATCCATATCATACCCTTATCATCTTCGCCCATAGAAATTGGAAAGGGCTCTCTTTTTTCATTAAAAACTGCTAGCGTCACTTGTTCTAAAAGTTTAAAATCTGTGTCGTAAATTGTTAACCCATCATGATTAGTATTAAGAATAAAATACTTTTGATGCCTTTTGCTAAAATAAAAATCTAATATTACAGAATTATTTTCATCTGGTTTAAATTTTTGGGGTGGCAATTGAATGTTTCTAATTGCATTTTGTTTTGAACTAATATAACATAATCCGCTGTATTGATGAGAAATCCACCAATTAAAATAATTATCAATCATTAAATGACTTGTATATGGTTCGATTTCTAAATCGTTTTTTAAAATGTACTTTTTAAATTCATTTTTAGAAACATCAAATGACAAAAGACCAATGTCCGTACTTAGCAATAGGGTTGTATTGGAATGTAATAAAATATTTGTAACCGTATTAGATCTGTATCCTTTTTTATTGGCATCTTCTTGATTAAAAATGTAGTTGTTCCAAATTTTATTTTTAACATTAAATTTTCCTAATCCTCCGCCCTTAAGGCATCCGGTCCATATATTGCCTGCGTTATCAGCACACATAGAAATTATTAAATTAAAAGCAGATTCTTTTTGCGGCAAATTACTTTTTATAGGGTATGCCAACATTTTTTTTGTGATTTTATTGAATGAAAACAAACCAATTCTAGTGCCAAGCCATAAATTACTGTCATTGTTGTTATCCTTCAGAATGGCTGTAACGCTGTTGTTTTCTAAATCTTCGTAAAAATCATTTAACAATGGCATTAAAAGGGTTTGTTCAAATTTATTTGTATTGGGGAAATAATGAAAAATACCTGAAGAAAACGAACCCAACCACAAAGAAGCATCTTTGTCTTTAAAAATAGTAGCGATATTTGAAGGCGAATTTTTAATTTTAACAATTTGGTCTGTTAAAATGTTAAGTTGTACTAGCCCGTCCGAAAAGGTTGCTAAATAATATATCGTATCAGAAATTTGTATAAACGACTCATATTGACCCACTTGAATTGCATTGTCTTCATTAGGGTCGAAAATAAAATTTTTAAACTGATAGCCATTGAATTTACTAAGTCCAACATTGGTTCCTATCCAAATATAACCATTTTTATCTTAGAAAGTAAAATTTACTTTATTATTTGGCAACCCCTGTTTTACAGAATAATGCTGAACATTCAAATCGATTGTTTCTTTAATTTGTCCTTGAATAAAAAAGGATATAAAAAACGCCCAACTTAAAAGTCCTGTTTTTAAAAATTGTTCAATATTTAGTCGTCCCTTAAAAAGCACATAAAACTTTATAAGTCAACTAATTGTGCATAAATTGTTTGTTATTTATCTGCAAGATTCGTTATTTTTACAACATAATCCTTGCAAATAATTTAAC
>Ga0105050_10001198_pt1 | contig 39359 bp, 38 predicted proteins | sample FRY01_FD_78088 | JGI IMG/M metagenome (GOLD analysis project Ga0105050, IMG submission 78088) | Freshwater microbial communities from Lake Fryxell liftoff mats and glacier meltwater in Antarctica - FRY-01 | ecosystem: Environmental > Aquatic > Freshwater > Ice > Glacier meltwater ...
AGTAAATTCAAAAATAATTTGGTAGACATCTACCCTCTGGGTTGTATAAGTCATAACAGAATAGGCAAAGAACTTGCAGAAATGTATGATATGCAGCAATCAGGAGCCATTGCATTTACAGATGGCAATAGACCTGTATTAAATGCAGGTTTGATGAGTAGGGCTTTATTGTATACGAAATCATTTAACGGACTTATTCTCTCATACGCGGAGGATCAGGATATTGCAGGCAAGGCGAAAATGAATGAAGGGTTGATGAGCACCTATCTAGGGATGAAAGGAAATCCTTCTCTCGCCGAAGAATTGATGGTTTCGCGGGACCTTTATCTTGCAGAATACAATGATGCCCGGATTCACTTCAGTACGATTAGTTCTGCAAAGAGTGTAGATCTGATCAGAAAAGCCAAAAAATCAGGAATTAAAGTAAGCTGTGATGTCGCTGTTCATCATTTGATTTTTACGGAGGATGATCTGGAAGGATTTGATAGCAATTATAAGGTAAAGCCACCACTGCGAACAAAGAAAGATCAGAAAGCACTTATTGCAGGTTTAAAGGATGGTACGATTGATGCGATAGTTACACAGCATTGTCCGCATGAAATAGAATTTAAAAATGTGGAATTCGAAATTGCTTCCTATGGAATCAGCGGTCTACAAACGGCACTTCCTTTAGCCTTGAAAGCTGGTTTAAGTTTGGATACAATCCTCGAAAAGATGGCAATTGCTCCAAGAAATATTCTCGGAATTAAAATTCCTGAATTGAAAACCGGAAATTCTGCTAACTTTATTCTGATTAATCTGGAAGAAGAGTGGGAGTTTAATGAGGAGAGTAACAGATCGAAATCATCTAATTCACCTTTGTTCGGAAAAAGTTTGAAAGGGAAAGTGAAGCTTGTATACAATAATGGCCAGTACATTATATTTTAAATAAAAAATATGAATGCAAGTATAGATCAGGCAATGAATGCGGCTTTGGCACAATTTGCTGCTATAAATAAGCAGGAATTTAAGTCATTTGCAAATGCTTTGAGTGCTGTTTTTAATTTGGATAGGCCTTACCTTGAAAAAGTAGATCAGCTGGATTTTGTTTTTGATGAACAACCTGTTTTTGAACCGCTGCGTGAATTGTTTTTTGATTTACTTCTGATTAATTTTCTGAACGAGGATGTGCGTAAACTGGAAGAAGATTATCTCGATTCACCTGAATGGGAGAAAATTGAGGAAAGTACAATTGACCGGGGCACAGAACTTCTGAATCTTCTGCTTTATTTACAAGAGTGTCAGGACGAAGCAATCGAGCCGGAACTAAGTGACTTTCTTCGTGAATTTTTGCTTGTCGACGAAGATGAATTTCAGGATGAGCATCGAATTTATGAGGAAGTGATAGCAAATCAGATTCTAGTGGAAAGTGATCTAAATGAATTGGCTCGCGTAGCGGCCGAAATACCTGATAATTCTGAATTAAAGGAACTATTTTTCCCGATGATTGGCTTTTTTAGAGATACCGATCCCTCAGAAAAGGATTTTAATGATTTTGTAAGTCACAGTGCAAATCCTGATTTTGATTCAGCAGTATATTCTTTATTAATTTCATATAGTTCTCAAAACTAAACCAAACTAAAAAAAATGGAATTTTCATTAGCAAACTTAAACAAGGCCGCAATCACTAATGGGGTGATCATCGGCATTTTATCTACAGTAATTGGAGTGGTCACTTATTATGCGTTCCCTTCCTTATTGGGCTCAATGTCATTCGGAATTGCAACTCTTGCAATCTCTTTAGTAATTTATATTCTTCTCACCATTGACCTGAGAAAGAAAATCGGCGGATTATGGAGTTTCAGGGAAGCATTAAAAGGAATTTTTCTGATGTCGTTCGTCGCAGGATTGCTCTATTCAGTAGCTAATTTTGTTTTTTATAAGTTCATAGAGCCGGGTGCATTTGAAAAGATCTCAGGATATATGGAAACTGGAATGTCTCAGACTTTTGAGAATATGGGTATGGAGCAGGATAAGATTGATGAGGCTGTGGCTAAGCAAATTGAAGGGATGAAAGCCCAATACGATCCAACTCCTTTAGAGTTCTTTAAAAACTTAGGTATTGCCATAATCATCCAATTCGTGATGTCGCTTATCTTTGCTGCAATATTCAAGAAAGAAGTACCTGTATTCGCTTCAACCGGAGAGGAAGAAGAGAAATAGAAATCAAAATAATTTGACGTGCAGGTTTTATCAATATTAATGATAAAATTTGCACGTTTTTATCTACTAATCAACCTAAAGCCTATTATCTAAAATCTCATATCTCACATCTCATATCCCACATCTCACATCTCATATCTCAATATGAATATATCTATAGTTGTTCCTTTATTTAATGAGGCAGAATCTTTGCCTGAGCTCCTAAGCTGGATCAGCAATGTGATGACTAAGCATGGATTTAGCCATGAGGTGATACTGGTTGATGATGGAAGCAATGACGGATCATGGGAGGTAATTGAGAAATTGAAGAAAGAATTTCCTGCAATTGTTGGTATCAAGTTTCGGCGAAATTATGGCAAATCTGCAGCTTTGAATGTTGGTTTTGAGGCATGTCAAGGAGATGTGGTCATTACCATGGATGCTGATCTGCAGGATAGTCCAGATGAAATTCCTGAACTTTACAGAAGGATCATTGAAGAAAAATTTGATCTGGTTTCGGGTTGGAAACAAAAACGCTATGATCCGCTTTCAAAAACTATTCCTACAAAATTGTTTAATCTGGTAACCCGCCGCATGTCGGGGATATATAATCTGCACGATTTTAATTGTGGTTTGAAAGCCTATCGTAAAGAGGTCGTTAAAAGTATTGAAGTTTATGGTGAGATGCACCGTTATATACCTGTAATTGCAAAATGGGCAGGCTTTAAGAATATAGGCGAACAGGTAGTAGAGCATCGTGCACGTAAATATGGATATACAAAATTTGGCTTTAGTCGTTTTATAAATGGTTTTCTGGATCTTCTGTCCATATTTTTTGTCGGTAAATTCGCTAAAAGACCCATGCACTTTTTTGGTACCATGGGTGCATTGAGTTTTCTGGCTGGTACCATCATTGCGCTATGGATTATTATTGAGAAGTTGTATCACATCAGCATGCATATCAAATACTCGCGTGAAATTGTTGATCAACCGCTTTTTTACATTGCACTTGTGGCTATAATTGTTGGTTTTCAACTCTTTCTTACCGGTTTTATAGCAGAGCTGGTTTCAAGGAATTCTCCTGAACGCAATAACTATCAGATTGAGAAGACTGTTTGATTGTTTTTTTATCCTATAGCCTGTAATAAAAATGTTTTTTTCAATCATCATTCCACTTTTTAACCGGCCTCAGGAAATTGATGAATTGCTACATACTTTAACCAAGCAAAGCTATCAACAGTTTGAGGTTCTGATTATTGAAGATGGATCGAAAATTGATGCAAAGCAAATAGTTGATTCATACAAAGATCGTCTGGACATTTGCTATTATTATAAAGAAAATGCAGGACAGGGTTTTGCGCGTAATTACGGTTTTGAACTTGCAAAAGGTGATTATTTTATCGTGTTCGACTCAGATTGCCTAATACCTGGTAATTACCTCGATACAGTTAAGAATTATCTGCTTGAGCATCAGCTAGATGCTTTTGGTGGCCCTGATGGTGCACATCCCTCGTTTACTGCTGTTCAAAAGGCAATCAGTTATTCCATGACTTCTCCGTTCACTACCGGAGGAATTAGGGGTAATAAGAAACATATCGGGACTTTTCATCCACGGAGCTTTAATATGGGTATCTCACGTGAAGTATGGGAAAAGACAGGTGGTTTTATTTTGACGCGTTTGGGTGAGGATATTGAATTCAGCATTCGAATTCATTCTAAGGGATTTAAAACCGGGCTGATTCCTGATGCGGTTGTTTATCATAAGAGACGCACTGATCTTTTTCAATTTTATAAGCAACTGCACTTCTTTGGCAGGGCACGAATTAACATTTATAAGCAATTTCCTTTAGAATTGAAGCTTGTTCATTTTTTTCCGGCTTTTTTTACTATATTTTTGTTTTTGAGTTTATTATTTAACCTTTTTGGAAACTCATTAGCTGAATTATGTAATACCTTGCTTTCTGTTTATATTTTGTTGATATTTTTTCATTCTTGGAAAGAAAACAAATCATCAAAAGTTGCATTTTTGAGTATTGCTGCTTCATTTGTGCAATTAACTGCTTATGGACTTGGGTTTATGCAGGATTTTTGGAATAGAATTATTTTTAGAAAACAATAATATATGGATAAATCATTGTCAGTGAATGAGATATTGGCTGATGCCTGGGATCTGGCCAAAAAGAATATCTGGGTTTTGCTAGGCTTCACTGCGGTACAGTTTGCTTTCATTTTGATTATTACCACACTACTTACAAGTTTGTTTGGAGGTGCCAGTGGGGCAGGTGTATTGATTCAGAATATTATTCTGAGTCTGTTCGATGCCTTTTTCACAGTAGCTTTTTATCAGGTCTTCTTTAAACTGATTGATGAAGACATCGATCCTGAATTTCCAGATTTTATTCCAAATATGGTAAATGCTGTAAATTTCCTGATAGTTAAACTTATTATAGGATTGGTTTTGGTATTTATCATTGCTATAATCAGTTCAGTTTATTTTTATAACAAGCAGGACATAGATACTAGCAATCCATTTAGCTGGGAACTGCTACCTGTATTTGTGCTCATAGCTATCCCATTCATGTTTCTAACTATCAGACTTTGCTTTGTGGTTTGCTTTATCGTCGACCAGGAATCCGGTGCTTCAGAGTCTATTAGTCAGAGCTGGGCTATAACCAAAGGACATTTTTGGTTTATCGCACTACTTTTTCTAGTAATGCTTGGTTTAAACATTCTGGGGGCAATGGCATTATTTGTAGGATTATTGTTTACAGTTCCATTTTCAAGCTTAATTCTGATCATTGCCTATCGCCACTTGGTAAATACGTATACCGAGGAAGAAGAAATTCTGCTTGATGATATAGAAGACAATTATGGGAATTAAATCTTGGTTAGCTAAACCTTTGGCAGCATATGCTGTAAGACAGATCAATAAATGGAAGAATAATCCCATTTCTGCTCAGGAACGTACCTTTATGCGCTTAATCAGTAAGGCGAAGGATACTGCTTTTGGCAAAGACCATAATTTTTCATCAATTAATACTTACAATGATTTTAAGAAGCAGGTTCCTGTTTCTGATTACGAGGATATTAAACCATATATTGATAGGGTTGTTCAGGGTGAGTCGGATGTGATGTGGCCTGGTAAGCCGATATATCTAGCTAAAACCTCCGGCACAACTTCTGGCGTAAAGTATATTCCTATCTCTAAAGAATCAATGCCTGAACACCTTAAAGCCGCTCGCAATGCATTGTTCTCTTATATCCATGAAACAGGAAATTCCCAGTTTATCGACGGTAGAATTATTTTTTTGCAAGGGAGCCCTATTCTTGAGCTTAAGAACGGGATTAATCTCGGAAGATTATCGGGTATTGTGGCCAATCATGTTCCTGCCTACCTTCAAAAGAATCGTTTGCCCTCTTACCAAACTAATTGTATCGATGACTGGGAAGAAAAAATTGATGCCATCGTGGATGAAACACTCTCAGAGGATATGCGACTGATCTCCGGAATTCCACCCTGGGTTCAAATGTATTTCGACCGATTAAGAGCCCGATCAGGTGGAAGAAAAATAGGAGACATTTTTAAGAATTTTTCCCTTTTTGTTTACGGTGGGGTAAATTTTGAACCATATCGTGCCCGATTGGAAGAAAGTATCGGACGGTCTGTGGATGCTATTGAGACTTATCCTGCATCAGAAGGATTTATAGCTTTTCAAGATTTACAACAAGAAAAAGGTTTGCTTTTATTGCTCGACTCAGGTATTTTCTATGAATTTATCCCAACGGATGAGTACTATAATGAAAATCCAAGTCGGATTTCCTTGGAGGATGTGGAACTTAATAAGAATTATGCGATTATTTTAAATACGAATGCTGGACTTTGGGCTTACAGCATTGGCGATACGGTCAGGTTTGTTTCCAAAAATCCTTATCGAATATTAGTCAGCGGAAGAATCAAGCATTTTATCTCAGCCTTTGGCGAACATGTCATTGGTGAGGAAGTAGAACATGCAATTTTATCTGTAGCAAGAGAAGAGGAAGTTGAAATTACTGAATTTACTGTCGCCCCACAGGTTAGTCCTGAGGATGGCACATTGCCCTATCATGAATGGTATGTTGAATTTGCAAAGGCTCCTGAAGATATAAGTAAATTCAGTCTTAAGGTAGACTTGGCCCTACAGAAAAAAAATACCTATTATTTTGACCTAGTGGAGGGCAAGGTATTAAGGCACCTAGTTATGCATGAGCTTGAGAAAGATGCCTTCCGAAACTACATGAAATCACAGGGTAAGCTCGGCGGACAGAATAAAGTGCCGCGTTTGTCAAATGAGAGGCATATTGCTGAATGTTTGAATGAATGGATCATCAGATAGCTCTAGTTTCCCAAAAAAATTAATAAGTTTAAGCAATTTCAGTATTGAATTGATAAATCGGGTTCGCATAGATGGGAATAAATTTTAATAATGGTTTTGCTTTAAAGAATATCGCTATTCTGGGTTCAACAGGTAGCATTGGCACACAGGCACTTGAAGTTATCAGGCACAATCCGAACCGTTTCAGGGCATTTGTACTGACTGCAAACAGCAATGCCACACTTTTAATAAAGCAGGCTTTGGACTTCAATCCGGAGTATGTTGTTATTGCTCAGTTATCCAAACTGGATGAAGTAAGAACTGCCTTGAGAAATACTGAAATCAAGGTATTATGTGGAACAGACGATCTTTGCGCAATATTGGAGCGGCCTGAAATCAGTCTTGTACTGACTGGTATGGTTGGATTTGCAGGTCTTATCCCAACCCTAGCGGCAATCAGAGCCGGAAAAGATATCGCTCTTGCGAATAAGGAAACCCTTGTTGTTGCGGGAGAACTGGTTACAAGTCTGGCAAAAGAACATGGGGTTAAATTATTGCCGGTAGATTCAGAACATTCGGCTATCTTTCAATGCTTGGCCGGAGAAGAGCAAAATCCAATTGAAAAGATCTACCTGACAGCTTCAGGTGGCCCGTTTAGAGGTAGAGACAGTAATTATCTTTCTACAATAACCCGTAAAGAGGCGCTCAAACATCCCAATTGGGTAATGGGGGAAAAGATCACAATCGATTCTGCAAGTTTAATGAACAAAGGTTTGGAAGTGATTGAAGCAAAATGGCTTTTTGATCTAGATGTTTCGCAGATTGATGTCATTGTACATCCGCAATCAATAGTACATTCTATAGTTCAGTTCAGAGATGGTTCTATGAAAGCGCAAATGGGATTGCCCGATATGAAATTGCCAATTCAATATGCATTGGCATATCCTGAACGGATAGAAAATAAGTTTCCGAGATTTAATTTCACTGATTTCCCGAATTTGAGCTTTGAACAGGCTGACAAAAAGACGTTTAGGAACCTGTCTCTTGCGTTTGATGCTTTAAATGCCGGCGGGAATATGCCATGTGTGATCAATGCAGCGAATGAAGTAGTTGTGGCAGAATTTTTGAAAGAACGAATTGGATTTTTGAAGATGAGCGATATCATCGAACAATGCATGTCTGAAATTACTTTTATACCAGAACCATCGCTTGATGATTATATCGAATCTGATAGGATTACAAGGATTTTAGCAGAAGAATTAGTAACAAATAATAAATTATAAAGTTTAATTATAAAATAAGAGAAAAGGTATGGATGGATTAGTAATGACAGGTCAGCTGTTATTGGGATTATCAATTTTAATCATATTACACGAAGCAGGACACTTTTTTGCTGCAAGGGCATTCGGGATCAGAGTAGAGAAATTTTATCTATTCTTTGATGCCTGGGGCTTTAAATTGTTCAGTTTTAATTATAAAGGTTGTGAGTACGGTATTGGATGGCTGCCATTAGGCGGTTATGTGAAGATTTCAGGAATGATCGATGAATCGATGGATACCGAACAATTGTCTGGTCCGCCGCAAGACTGGGAGTTCAGATCAAAACCGGCTTGGCAACGACTTATTGTCATGCTTGGAGGAGTTACTGTGAATATTGTTCTAGGGATTTTTATTTTCTGGATGCTTACCCTTAAGAACGGGGAGACATTTATTCCAAATGATAAACTACCTGATGGCATTGCACCGGGAATTATAGGAAGAGAAATTGGTCTCCAAGTAGGGGATAGAATTACCGCAGTAAATGGCGCTCCCATTAAACGTTTTGAGGAACTGACCAGTTCAAAAGTTTTGTTGGGTAATACAGAGCTTACAGTGCTGCGAAAGGGGGGAAATGTTAAGGTTCAGGTTCCGGGAGATGTACTCGAAATGGTTTCGGATCTTGGAATTGGCCAGTTTGTTGAACCTCGGGTTAGGATGTCGGGTGTGGTACAGATCGCCCCTGGTGGAAATGCTGAAAAGGCGGGTCTGAAGATTGGCGATAGTATTTTATCGGTTAATGCCAAGCCTGTAACTTTCTATGATGAATTTAAAACAGAGGTTCAGTCTGCTAAAAATAAAACAATCTCGATCTCGGTTATTCGTGATCAGCAGGCAATAGAAATCCCAACTCAGGTTACTGAAGATGGAACTATCGGTATTTATATTCCACAATATTTCAATATTCCTATTGAGAGTGTAAGCTATGGTTTATTAGCTGCATTGCCAGTGGGTGCTTCCAAAGCTTGGGGATCATTTATGGATAATGCCAAAGGACTGGGTAAAGTGGCCTCCGGACAAGTGAAAGCGAATAAAGCGTTCACGGGGCCAATAGGGATTGCCACTATGTTTGGGGGCACGGTTAATTGGGTGAAATTCTGGAGTTTGGTTGGATTATTGTCGATGGCATTGGCCTTAATGAACCTATTGCCTATACCTGCACTTGACGGCGGCCATGCAATCTTCCTGCTCATCGAAATGGTTAAGGGTAAGCCTCTTGGGGATAAGTTTATGGAGCGTGCTCAAATGGTAGGCTTCGTAATTCTGATTACATTGATGGTTTTTGTTTTCGGGAATGACATTGTTAAACATGTAATTAATTGACAATTGAACTAATTCTTAATCCTATTAATCTTCAAATCCTAAAATCCTAGCACCCTACTTTGAATTATTTTGAACTTTACGATCTTCCATTGAGTTTTCAGCTTGACAGCGTATTGGTTAAGAAGAAGTTCTATGAGTTGAGTAAGCGTTTTCATCCCGATTTTTATGTGAATGAAAGTGATGAAAAGCAGGCTGAGATTTTGGAGATGTCTACTCTTAACAATAAGGCCTATCAGGTGTTGTTAGATCCGCTAAAGCGAATTGAGTATATTCTTTTTTTGAATAATATGCTTTTTGAAGGTGATAAGTATGTTTTGCCTCAGGAATTCTTAATGGATATGATGGATGTGAATGAGGCTTTAATGGAGATGGAGTTCGATCATAATGAGTTGAAACTAGCTGAGCTGGCTGGGCAGATTGATGCAATGGAAATGACTTTGTTTGATGAGATTAAAATTGAAACAGATGAGTTTGATGCCAAGTCAGGGAAGGATGCAGATATTATCCTGATTAGGATTAAGGATATCTGGTACCGCCAGAAATACTTGATACGAATCAGGGAAAGTCTGAACAAATTCAGAGTCTGAATTCTGTGAATTATTGAAATTTTATTTATGTTTATCCCGAAGTTAATTTTTCGAAAATCCCCAACGTATAACTGAAAAGTGCTCATCTGGCGACAACGATAGCAATCGGGGACTAGACGCATCGGTCTCAAACAACGATAGGATTTCAATAACTATTGCCCCGATAGCTCTATAGGAAAGCGTTTAGTAATTCAAAAGAGCTAGATAGGTAATGCCAGGGTTTTATCTAATTATGGGTTAGAATAGTTTGAAAATTTATTATTTTAAATCGATCAGCTTGATATTTTTTGAAATATTTGGCTAGATTTGAAGAATCAAAATAATTAAGCCCAGCTGGCGGAACTGGTAGACGCGTCGGTCTCAAACACCGATAGGAAACTGTGCCGGTTCGATTCCGGCGCTGGGTACAATTAACCGCTTTCAGAGTAATCTTAAAGCGGTTTTTTATTTTTTGCATACAGTGTAGCATACACAATTTAGCAGGTTCGCCATAATATATTCCAAGATTTTATCGATTTCTTTTTCTACCTTAATTAAAAATTAATGTTTTTATGTAATTAGCTATAAAACATTTACTTGGGTTTATTATTTTGATAGCTTTATTCGGGGGCTGTAAGGGTGAGCAAGAAAAGCTAAAAGAAAAAATGCTCCCTATAATTATGAAAATCTTGCTCCAAGATAGTTTGGCGTTTATTATAGACAGTATCATCATTTACAAAATAGATACTCTAACCGACCTTAAAATTAGCCGACGTAAAATAAATTACTTAATGAATATGTCAAATATTCATTAAAGCGAAGCTAATTTTCATTCCAGCATGGCAAAATTACATACTGAGTCAGCTCAAATAAGTAAAAGCCAAATATGACTTTATAGAAATATTCTTGAATCACCAGTTTTGGCTGATGCAGAAATGGTGTCTTTCAAAGATTATATTAATAAATCAAACGAAGAACTTAAACCAACAAAGATTGCAAGTGATTCAGCAATTGTTTTAATTAATGGTGCGAAGGCAATCCAAAAACAAATTGATGAAAAGAAAACAGACTTTATTAGATTTAAGGGATATATTCCCAGGTTTAAAGTAGTGGGATCAGATAAAACCGATTTTCAGGTAATTAAAGATTCGTTGTATGTCTATCTATTCCAATCAATGAGTATCTATCCTGTTTAGGGATTCTAATGAGTTTATTGTGGTAAAACTGTTTTCAGACGGGTTTCAACTTGATTGAGCCGGGCGGGTGATAAATGCTTTATACTATTTTGGCTGAGGACTGTGCCGTTAATTTGAATATAGTTGTTTTGCTGTCGTATTAATATTTCGTTTTTATGCTGGCTATTCACACCGCCAACGTTGTCAAAATAAAGTTTTGCTGCTTTAATAACTTGGTTTACGGCAAATTTGAAGACTTTGGCTAATATTTTTAAACTCATAAAACGGAATTGTTTCATCTCTATCAAATATTGCGGGTAACTATAATACTCCTTTAAATGTTTACGTATCGTTTGCCTGCTCAGTCCGGTTTTGGTAGCAATTTCTACTTTTCTAAGCATTCGCCCATTATCCTGCATTAAATTAGATATTGCCTATATAATGTTGGTATGGTTACTCAGCACTCCTGCATCATCCTGAGCCATGGGAGTGAATATTCATGAGCCATCAGGTTTTTTGGGATACCATCTATTTCACCGTCAGATTTGTACAGAAGGTGAACAAATTCGTGAATAGCTGCATTCTCTTTTCCTGATGATTTGGAAAAACCATGGTAAAGTGCTAAATTGGATAAAAGGATTTGTCCATTCATATACCCGCTGCCTACCATGCCTATAATATTCCTGTTGCTGTTTCCTTCATACTGAAAATCCTTATTGAATGTATTGGGGTAAAGAATCACATTACTGAGTTTTTTATATTTCCATTCTGCAAAACCAAAAACCGGAATAATGTCACTGGAAGCAATTAGAACACGATCGAGTTTGGTAATTTCAGTACCAATACCTTCGATATTAATTTCCTCTAAAAATTCAACTACTCTTCTTTTTAAATTGATTTTTTCGACCTGATTTAGCTTTTAGTAGAAGCCAACTTCTTTGCTTAAGAGCTCAGTATAAGATGGCTTATCGACTTCAGTTTTTATTAATTTTGTTTTTCCTGAAGAAAAGTAAATTAGTAGAAATATTGCTAGAATCAAGATAATGAAATAGATCATGTTATAACAGCAACATTATATTATTTAGAAAAATAATAATCCTATGAATTGAACAGTTCTTTAATTGTAATCATCGGGATAAACATTTTTTCACTATCCTTTAGTGAAAGAAACCCATATTTTTGGTAAAAACTTTTTGATTCTCCATCTATTGGATCTACTATTACTGCTAGAGTTCCAAGTTGGCTAGAGAGTATTAAACACCTTTGTAGAGCATCCATCAACAGCAGCTCTCCATATCTTTTACCTTTGTGCTTCTGATCTACTGCAAGCCTTCCCAGCAGAACCGCCGGCAAGTCTGTATAACTCGGAGGAAGCTTTAGTTTTTTAAGTAGATCATTTGGTATGCCTTCCTGTGGTATAGTGTTACCTGACAGGGTATAATACGCGATAACCCTATCTACATTATCTGTAAGTACGTAGCAAGCAGAGAGGTCTTTTCTAACATCCTGTGATGCCTGCTTTCTAATGTATTCGTCTAATAGAGGGGTTTTACTATCGAAATCGCTCCGGTTATGTTGTTTTTGCAGATTTATTATTTCCACTTTGATATTTCTCTTTAAACTTTAAGTAATTCAAATGAGCTTTCTTAAGGGCATCGTTGGGAGTCGGTGGATTTAATAATGCTTCTAAAAATATCTTCTTATCCTCAATAGTATGTAGGATAGTATTGCTATCCTTTATGATTTTGCTGGCTTGCGCTTGGACATGAAAAACTATAAATTCAGAAAGACTCTTAAATCCGCTTAGTTGGGATGCGTACTTAATTAACTCTTTTTGTTCTTTGCTAATGCGAACATCGATTCTATCGTTAATTACTGTTGCCATTTTTATTTCGATCTATTTCTATTTTACTGATCCTGTTTAATCTTCAAATGTACGTAATTATACCGTACAAAAAAATCTATTTTAATTCTTATAAAATATGCTGTTTTTATTTAAAAACAAAAATTAAACATTTTGTAACCAGGAATTAATCATGAATTTATTAGTGTTTTGTCCGTATTTACTGTGAGTTTATATATATTACTTTACGCATTCCTTATCCACCCCTTTTTCACCCTTATCCATCCTCCATTAATTAAGATTCACACATTAAATTTTTACAAATGTTGTGGATTTAAGCATTTATAATGCTGCTATGGTTCCGTTGTGTAAAAAAATAGGTGCATTATGCTAAAATTCTGCATCTTTTTTTTGGATGTTAAATTCAGTTTGTATTTTCACCATCAGAAATGTTTACAAAGGGCAGGTATTTAAAGTTTTATAGTCAATTTCGGTTGTCTTTAGATACAAAGCTGAATTATGGTATTATTGCTTTTTTTGCTCTGTTTTATTTTTTCGGACAAACCACGATTCTTGCTAATAACACTTCTAAAGAAAACCGGGGCAAATCACGAATCTCGATTCTTCATTCAGACATTTCATCAACAAGTGTTCTTTCTTCATCCCATCTGCCTTTCGAAACAGCTCCAAAAGACTGGTTAAACGAAGATAAAGAAGAGGATGAAAATAAACTTTACTGGACATGTTCTTTTGAATTCAGATTTTGCACCTCAATTAGTTCAGGGGTATTTCTACCTGTAATAAAGTCAATATACAACCAATCAAAGGTTCCTCTTTTCATTCTTTACCACTCCTGGCGGACTTTTTTAACCTAATTTTTTTTTAGTCCAAGCTGTTTTGTATGGGAGATCTCATGCAAAATCTCCTGTTTATCCGTCCCATCCCTGTGATTGGATGTTCCTGTTATTTAACCTAAATCAAAATTATTATGAAGAGGATATTAATTCTCAATTGTTTGTTATTACTATTTATTTATACAAGTTGTAGGACTGAAGATCACAAAAAAGAAATGGACACGAAGTTTTTAGTGACTAGTCCGATTCAAAGAGATACGTTTATTTATAAAGAGTATGTATGTCAGATCCAATCTGCCAATCATATTGAAATCAGATCTCAAGAACGGGGCTTCCTTCAGAACATCTATATTGACGAGGGGCAATATTTAAAAAAAGGTCAACTCATGTTCAAGATCATGCCGCTTATTTACCAAGCCGAGGTAGAGAAAGCAAAAGCAGAAATGAATTTTGCTGAGATCGAATACGAGAACACCAAAAGCTTGGCTGATAACAATGTGGTATCGCCTAACGAACTGTCGCTTGCAAAAGCCAAACTAGACAAAGCAAAGGCTGAACTGTCATTGGCTGAGGCTCATTTGGGTTTCACCGAAATTCGTGCGCCTTTCGATGGTATTATGGATCGTTTTCAAAAACGATTAGGAAGTCTTATTGAAGAGAGCGAATTGCTCACTACCCTTTCTGACAACAGCAAGATGTGGGTTTACTTCAATGTTCCCGAAGCTGAATATCTCGACTATGTCAAAAAAGCAAAATCAGAAAGTACAAAAAATGTTCTACTCAAAATGGCCAACAATGAACAGTTTGATGTTCCCGGCGTAGTAGAAACCATTGAAGCTGATTTTAATAATGAAACCGGAAACATAGCTTTTAGGGCAACATTCCTTAATCCAAAGGGCATACTCCGTCATGGTGGAACAGGAAATGTGCTTATGCCTATAAATCTCAAAAATGCTATCATTATTCCACAAAGGGCAACTTTCGATATACTTGATAAAAAGTATGTGTACATCCTAAATGGTAAAAATGTGCTTGAGGCAAAAGAAATTACCATCGCCCAAGAAATGCCTCACCTCTATGTCGTTGCTTCCGGTCTTAATGTAAGCGATAAAATTCTTGCAGAAGGTTTAGGTAAAGTAAAGAATAACGAGAAGATAAATTATGAATTTGTGCCTTTTACAAAAGAACTGGCTGAGCTCAATAGTTTGCATGCTGAATAGTGTTGGAACCTTAAAATAAGATAACATGTTTAATAAATTTATTAAAAGACCGGTTCTTGCAATCGCCTTATCTGTGGCGATAGTCTTTATGGGATTATTGGCAATAAAAACGGCACCAGTAGCACAATTTCCAGAAATAGCACCGCCAAGAGTAAATATTTTCATTGAGTTTCCAGGCTCCAATGCAGATGTTCTAGTTAAATCAACACTTACCATTCTTGAGCGCGCCATCAATGGTGTTCAGGGAATGCAATACATACTTTCTGATGCTACCAGTGCAGGTGAAGCAAGTATTGAAGTAATTTTTGAACCTGGCACTGATCCTACACTTGCAGCAGTAAGAGTAAAATCAAGAGTTGACCAGGTAATGACCAATCTTCCTCCTTTAGTTCAAAGAGAGGGTGTGATTATTTCACCTTTGCAACCCAGTATGTTGATGTATTTAAACTTGTATAGTAAGAATAAAAGCATTGATGAAAAGTTTTTATTCAATTACGCCAACACCTACATCTTGCCGGAACTTCAGCGGATAAAAGGGATGGGCCTTGCACAGGCAATCGGAAGCCGTTCATTTGCTATTCGGGTATGGTTAAATCCCGAAAGAATGAGGGCATACAAAGTTTCTGCTGAAGAAGTATTAAAAGCAATTGATGAACAAAGTGTATTGGCACGCCCTGGAAGGGTTGGTCTCAGTTCTGGGAAAACAGCCCAGTCTCAGGAATACGTTTTTACTTACAAAGGTTGGTACAATACGCCCGAACAATACCAAGAAATCATAATCAGGGCCAACTCCAATGGTGAGATACTAAAACTGAAAGATATTGGTGAAGTTGAAGTAGGTAGTGAATTCGTTGATATTTACTCCAACAAAGACGGAAGTCCATCAGCCTCACTGGTATTGAAACAAAATCCCGGCAGTAATGCAAGTACGGTAATAGACGATATAAAGACGAAACTTGAGGAATTAAAAAAGGATTTCCCTCCTGGTATAGATTATGAAATTAACTACGACGTATCAAAGTTTGTAGATGCTTCAATTGATAAAGTTTTGCACACTTTAGTTGAAGCTTTTATTTTAGTAGGCTTAGTTGTATTTGTCTTCCTTGGAGACTGGCGCTCTACCCTTATTCCCATTCTTGCAGTTCCGGTATCACTTATTGGTGCATTTGTGTTCATGCAATACTTTGGCTTAAGTATCAACCTCATCACATTATTTGCCTTAGTGTTAGCTATTGGTATTGTGGTGGATAATGCCATTGTGGTAGTGGAAGCAGTTCATGTGAAGATGGCCGAAGAGCATCTTTCTCCCTTTGCAGCAGTAAAGAAAGTGGTTGAGGAAATCAGTGGTGCCATCATTGCAATTACCTTAGTGATGACTTCGGTATTTGTTCCGGTTGCATTTATGACTGGTCCAGTTGGTGTACTTTATCGACAGTTTTCACTTACAATGGCAAGTGCTATTGTTATTTCAGGTTTTGTTGCGTTAACCCTTACACCGGTGCTTTGTGCCATTCTTTTGAAGAACACACATGGAAAGCCAAAAAAGAAAACACCGATCAACATGTTTCTTGATTGGTTTGATAGAACCTTCGAGCGTGTTACCGGTAAGTACACGAAGTTTCTTGCACTCATTGTAAACCGAAGAGTAATAACCTATGGAATTTTAATTGCGTTTGGTTTTGGTATTATTGGGGTCAACAAAATTCTGCCTGCCGGGTTTATCCCGAGTGAAGATCAGGGACAGGTCTATGCAATCATACAAACTCCTCCCGGTACTACGCTTGAACGTACCAATGAAATTTCAAGAAAACTTCAACACTTAGCTAAAGAGGTAGAAGGTGTTTCTTCGGTTACTTCACTTGCAGGGTATGAAATTCTAACTGAAGGTAGGGGTTCGAATGCCGGCACCTGTTTGATCAATTTAAAAGACTGGTCAGAACGGGAACATTCGGTAAAAGAAATTGTAGAAGAATTAGAAGAAAAGTCAAAAGATCTTCCTGCAAATATCGAATACTTTGAACCGCCTGCTGTTCCCGGATATGGTACCTCGGATGGTTTTTCATTACGTTTATTAGATAAAGGTAGTGATGTGGATTACCAGGAGTTTGATAAAGTGAATGCTGAGTTTCTGACAGCACTGAAAAAAAGAAAAGAGTTGAATGGCTTGTTTGGGTTTTACTCGGCCAAGTATCCACAGTATGAAATATTAGTGGATAATGAGTTGGCCATGCAAAAGGGAGTTTCCGTGGGCGCAGCCATGGAAAATCTCAACATCATGATTGGAAGTACCTATGAGCAAGGATTTATCCGCTTCAACAACTATTACAAAGTGTACACGCAAGCCGGTCCTGAGTTCAGGAAACAACCATCCGATATTCTGAATATGTTCATTAAAAATGATCGCGACGAAATGGTTCCATACTCTGCTTTTATGAAAATAAAAAAGACGCAAGGACCAAATGAAATTGCACGTTACAATCTATACATCTCATCATTGATCAATGGTATGCCTGCAAAGGGTTACTCTTGAGGAGATGCAATTGAAGCAATCAAAGAAGTTGCAAAAGAATCGCTTCCTCATGGTTACGATATTGCTTGGGAAGGGCTTTCATACGATGAAGCAAGAAGAGGAAACGAAGCACTATACATTTTCATTGTGGTACTCTTCATTGTGTATTTGATCCTTGCAGCACAATATGAAAGTTTTTATCTGCCGTTTGCTGTGTTACTATCTATTCCTCCGGGTATTTTTGGATCGTTTCTGTTGTTGAAAGTAATGGGTTTGGCGAATGATGTGTATGCACAGGTGGGGCTTATTATGTTGGTTGGTCTGCTAGGTAAAAACGCAGTATTGATTGTTGAGTTTGCTGTTCAGAAACACAACAAGGGAGCCTCTGTTCTTGAAGCTGCCATTGAAGGTGCAAGGGCCCGTTTCCGTCCAATCTTAATGACCTCGTTTGCATTTATAGCGGGGTTAATTCCACTGGTGATTGCAACAGGACCTGGTGCGGTAGGTAACCACACTATTGGTGCATCAGCATTAGGGGGTATGTTGTTCGGTACTGTTTTTGGAGTAATTCTTGTGCCGGGGCTTTACTATATTTTCGGCAAACTGCAGGAAGGTAGACATCTCATTAAAAATGAAGATGAGAATCCTTTAAGTGAACAATTTGTTGAAAGCGGCTCTGAGCTTGCACTGACTAACCGAATCAAAAAAATTATCAACCGAATCATAAATAAAAATGAAAAAGATAAAAATAGCTAAATACGTTTTCCTTCTTTTCTGTATCCTATGGCTTGGTGCCTGTAAGACACCTGCTATTACCGATAAACAGGAAAACAAATCAGTTCCTGCGAGTTATAAAAACTCCCAGGATACCATAAACTCCATAACTATTAAATGGAGAGCATACTTTACTGATCCAAACTTGCTTGCAATTATAGATACGGCATTGCTCAACAATCAGGAGTTGAACATTACGTTGCAGGAAATTGAAATGAGTAAGAATGAAATCATGGCCAGAAAAGGTGAATACTTGCCTTTTGTGAATTTGGGCATCGGAGCTGGTGTTGACAAAGCAGGCAAATATACCTGGGATGGTTTTTCGGAAGAAGACTTAAAGGATAACCCTTATAAAGGTCCCAAGTACATTGGTGATTTTTTGGCAGATGCTAACTTTTCTTGGGAGTTGGATGTTTGGAAAAAACTCCGCAGTGCAAAAAAATCCGCAATGCTGAAATATTTGTCAACCACTGAAGGAAAGAACTTTATGGTAACAAACATCATTGCAGAAATTGCTGAATCGTATTACGAACTATTGGCACTGGATAATTTGCTGGCTATTATTCAGCAAAATATAGAATTGCAGACAAGTGCTTTGCAGGTGGTGAAGTTTCAAAAAGAGGCGGCTAAAGTTACACAATTAGCTGTTAACAGGTTTGAAGCGCAACTTCTCAATACCAAAAATCTGCAATACGATATTCAGCAAAAGATCATTGAAACTGAGAACAGGATCAACTTTTTAGCTGGACGTTTTCCTAAGCCTATTATAAGGAATTCAGCAGACTTTAATAACAGTCCGCTGGATATCATTCAAAGTGGTATTCCATCGCAACTGTTAGTGAACCGTCCGGATATACGTCAAGCTGAATTACAATTGTCTGCTGCAAAAATTGATGTGGAGGTTGCAAAAGCAAACTTCTATCCATCATTCAGGCTTTCAGCTGGAGTTGGTTTCCACGCATTCAATCCTGGGTATCTTATTAGACCTGAATCAATCCTCTATAATTTAGCAGGGGATATGATGGCACCGCTAATTAATAAGAATGCCATCAAGTCTACTTATTTTAATGCAAACCTGCAGCAGATACAGGCAGTTTATAATTATGAACGGTCCATTTTAAATGCGCATATCGAAGTAGTAAACCAACTTTCCAGAATCGAGAACTACGTTAAGAGTTATGAAACAAAATCGAAGGAAGTTGAAATACTTACACAATCTATAACTATATCAAACTCCCTTTTTAGATCTGCCCGTGCCGATTATATGGAAGTATTATTAACTCAAAGGGAAGCACTTGAATCAAGAATGCAACAAATCGAGATCAAAATGAAACAGATGAGTGCTAAAGTAAATATATACAAGGCTTTAGGAGGAGGATGGAATTAATTGTGATTTTAAGCCTTCGGATATATTTTGGACTTTGTAAGCTGATTTATGGTATTTGGAATGCTAAGCCTGACACGAATTGTCGGGCTTAGTTGTTTTATTTAGTTCCTTTCTTAAAGCCAGGATTTGCAATCCGGGAACATATGAGTGTTCCTGAATTAAATCTATTCTGATTCAGAAATTGATAGAATATTTTTGTTAAGCTAGAATGTACAACCTTTTGAAAGCATCATTTCGGCCAACTAGATCGAATAGTTTAAAAAGATTATACTCTATTCGCTTTACCCATCTAGACATTCTCTCAATTGTATTTTATTGTTGTATTATATCAACGTTATTTAAATTTATTGATATTAGTGTTGATATTATTAGACATTTATATAAATTCAAATTTAATTTTATTACATTTGTTGAGGTAATTCACCATTAAATTCTTTTTATTTAAATAAAGATGGAATTATACGACATTAATATCTATTCTAAAAGTGATCGCTATTATATTGAGCAGATTGGAACTTTTGTGCGGTCTAGCCGCCTTTCGCAGAATAAAACTCAGCAGCAACTTGCTGATGAGGCTGGGATCAATCGTACAACTCTGGTTCAGTTAGAAAAGGGAAAATCGGTGAATCTCCTTTCATTAGTGCAAGTTTTAAGGTCATTAAAAAAGCTTTACGTGTTTCGTGAGATGGAAGCAAAACCACAGCTAAGTCCGTTACAGCTTGCCGAAATAGAACATAAATACAAACAACGAGAGAGGGCAAGGCCTACAAAAACTCAAAAAAATAAACTGCAGTCAGATTGGTAATGAATACTGCTTATATCAATATCTGGAATAAGCGAGTTGGTGCTGTCTCATGGGATGAGGAGAGACGCTTTGCAAGCTTTGAATACGATAGCAGTTTTCCAGCCAATGGATGGGATATTGCTCCTATAAAAATGCCTATTGAACAGGCAGATACAATTTTTTCTTTCCCCGAGTTAATCGGGACAAGTACATTTAAAGGCCTTCCCGGCTTGCTTGCCGATATTCTGCCTGACCGCTATGGTAACACCTTGATTAATACCTGGCTAGCTAGAAACGGTAGGGAAGCCGATAGCATGAATCCCGTTGAGATGCTTTGCTTTGTTGGCAGAAGGGGTATGGGAGCATTGGAATTTGAACCAGTAAATCCTCCAAGTGCTGATCTCTCCACCAAGCTCGAAATTGAAGGTCTAATCGAAATAGCTAGGGATATTTTACATAACCGCGAAGATTTTAATTCAGGATTTGAGGGTGATCGTGAAAAGGCATTGCATGATATTATTAAGATAGGGACTTCAGCAGGCGGCGCCAGAGCTAAAGCTTTAATCGCATTTAATGAAAGAACGAAGGAGGTAAGATCAGGGCAGGCTGATGCGCCTAATGGGTTTTCGCACTGGATCATCAAATTTGACGGAGTGCACGACAGCCAATTTGGTGAGACTTATGGTTATGGGCGAGTTGAAATGGCTTATCACTTGATGGCAAAAGATTGTGGTATTGAAATGACTGAATGCCGTCTACTCGAGGAGGCTGAGCGTGCACATTTCATGACCAAACGTTTTGATAGGCTGGATAATGAGAAAATCCATGTACAGAGCTGGTGCGCTATTAATCATATAGATTTTCAAGAAGTGGGTTCGAATAGCTACGAAGGCCTTTTTCAGATTATGAGGGCTCTTGTTTTACCATATCACCAAGCCGAGCAATTGTTCAGAAGGATGGTTTTTAATGTGATTGCCCGCAACTGCGATGACCATGCCAAAAATTTCTCTTTTATGATGAACAAGCAGGGGGAATGGCAGCTGGCACCGGCATTTGATGTTTGCCATGCATACCGTCCTACAAGTATCTGGGTTAGCCGACAGTCTTTGACAGTTAACGGGAAAAGAGATGATTTTATGCGAGACGATCTGCTGGAAGTGGCCAGAAGGATGAACATTAAAAAAGCTGATCAGATCATTTCAGAAATTCAGGAGATTGTCACTAAATGGCCAGTTTATGCACAGCAGGCAGGGGTGAAAGATGATCTTATGAAAGGGATTAAAAGTACTCTTTTGGAATTATAATAACAGACACCTCTTCCTTTAGACACCTTCCTGCTGTTCGTTGTCAGATTGTGCATATTAGTTGATTAGTAAGAAGGGATACTTATGCTCAATTATTTCCTTTGCTGTATGAAATGAAAAAAGGCAGAAATCCGAATATTTTTTTTAATTTAAAGAACTCAAATGGATTCAGAACAGAAACCTTTGATACTATAAATAGCCTTAATTACTATTTGAATAAGCAATGCTGAACATTAAATCTGCTCTGATATTATTTCCTTTCCTGATTATTCTGTACGATTTCAATATTTTTTTCACCATTTCAACCAAGAAAAAGCAAAACATAATAGAGAAGTATTACACCATAGCAGATTTTAGATTAGTTAAAAAGTTCGATGCTCATATTCATATTAATACGAATGAGACCGCATTTATTAAACTGGCCAAAGCAGATAATTTTCAGTTTCTGGATATAATTAATGATAGGCCATTCGGATCGCCAATGGCCGAACAGCAAAAATTTGCCTTCTTTCATTTAAAAAATTCCCCTGCGCAAATGGAAGTGGCAACCACTTTTTCTGTAAAAGAATTTAATGAAAAAGCTTGGCCTGAAAATACAATCAGCGGCTTAAAACAATCCTTATCAAAAGGAGCCCGTGCAGTAAAAATCTGGAAAAATATTGGAATGGATCTCCGTGATGAGAATGGGAAATTTGTGATGATTGATGATCCTCGACTTACACCAATATTCAAATTTTTAACACAGAATAATATTCCGCTGATTGGACATAATGGAGAACCCAGAGATTGCTGGCTACCATTGGATAAAATGACCTTTAGTAAATCTTATTACGGTGCTCACCCTGAGTACCATATGTTCCTGCATCCTGAGTATCCTTCCTATGAAGACCATATCAGAGCCCGTGACAATCTACTCGAAAAGTATCCTAATCTTAAGTTTGTGGGAGCACATCTAGGCAGTTTGGAATGGAGCCTTGATGAATTGGCAAAACGATTGGACCGCTTCCCAAATATGCGTGTTGATTTGTCAAGAATGACTAATTTACAATTGCATACTTTGAATGACAGGCAGAAGACACGCAATTTTTTTCTTAAATATCAGGACAGGCTTCTTTATGGAACCGATAGAGCAATTAATTCAAGTAGCGATCCAGTTAGTTTATCTAGAAGCATTCATGATTCATGGCTGCGCGACTGGATTTTCTTTGTTACAGATGATCGGATCAGTTTGCCTGGATTTGGGGAACTTAATGGACTAAAATTACCGGCTGATATAATTGATAAAATATATTATAAAAATGCTAAGAACTGGCTCTCAGCTGATATGGAATCTTGTCAAAACTAATTTCATCCCGCACTAACGTGATAAAAACTAATAAAAACAATCTGATGAAAACAACAGAAATACCAAAGGAACATACACAGGCCTCCGGAGATGCAATTAATCCAGTAATGCCTCAAAATCGTATAGCTTCGGTGGATGTTTACCGCGGTTTTGTCATGCTACTGATGATGGCAGAAGTTCTGTCTCTGCAGGATGTTGCAAAAGCATTACCTGATAGTAAATTCTGGCAATTTATAGGCTTCAATCAGTCGCATGTTTCATGGACTTGGCTGAGCTTACATGATATGATCCAGCCATCTTTCACCTTCCTTGTCGGTGTGGTGCTGCCTTATTCAATAGCAAGCAGGAAGAACAAAGGAGCCAGTTTTGGAAATATTCTTAGCCATACAATTAAGCGTTCCTTTATTCTTATATTCCTTGGAATATTTCTTCGTTCTATGAGTTCTGAACAAACAAACTGGACATTTGAGGATACTTTGACCCAGATTGGTTTGGGATACACCTTCTTGGTTTTAATATCCCTGTATTCACAGCGAATTCAAATAGGGCTATTGGTCATTATTTTAGCCGCCTACTGGCTGGCTTTTGCACTTTATCCGCTTCCGGGAGCTGATTTTGACTACACAGCAGCTGGGGTAAGCGCCAATTGGGAACACAATTTAAGTGGATTAGCTGCTCACTGGAATAAAAATACCAATTTCGCTTGGGCCTTTGACCAATGGTTTATGAATCTCTTTCCACGTGAGAATCCCTTTTTGTTCAATGGAGGAGGTTACTCAACGCTGAGTTTTATACCTACTCTTGGCACTATGGTTTTGGGTCTGCTAGCAGGTAATATCTTAAATTCTTCAGTCACAGCTTCTAAAAAGCTGAATAATTTTGTTCTGATGGGCGTTTGTTTGATTCTAATAGGCATCATTCTTCATGTTTCAGGTATCAATCCGATTGTTAAACGAATCTGGACACCAGCCTGGACCATTTTCAGTGGAGGTATTTGCTTCCTTTTTCTGGCTATGTTTTATGGGTTAATTGATATGAAAGACCGCAAGAAAGGAACATTCTTTTTAATGGTCATTGGGGTTAACTCTATCGCGGCATATGTTATTGCTGATGGGGGAATGCGTAACGTGATTAATGATTCTTTGTTCATTCATCTGGGCAGGAACTTTGATCAAATTATTGGCCCGGCTTATTCTATATTGCTTAGTGGCGGACTTGTTTTATTCGTCGAATGGTTGATCCTGTATTGGATGTTTAAGAAAAAATTATTTATTAAAATTTAACAACATATTTTATTCAAATGAAAAAACTTTCAAATTCAGGTTATGCAGGCATGCTGGCACTTGCTATGTTCATGCAAAATTGTACTCAGACAAGTAAAACTACTTCTGAAGCAGGGAAGTCCGATTCTGAATTTTATACACTAGAAGATTTTCGCAAAGTTGAGAAGTATGACACTCATACTCATATCAATGCTTATGATACTACGTTCATCCAACTAGCAAAAGAAGACAATTTCAGGCTTCTTGCAATAAATGTTAATCCGTCAATATATCCTTCAGTGCAACAACAACAGGATATAGCGGTCAGGATGGTTAAGGCGTACCCTGATCAGGTAGCATGGGCTACTACCTTTACTGTAGCAAACTGGGGGACAGCCAAATGGCTACCGCAAACCCTTTCTTACCTGAAAGGGTCTTTTGATAATGGAGCATTAGGGGTAAAGGTCTGGAAGAATATTGGCATGGAACTTAGGGACAAAGATGGCAAGTTTGTAATGATTGATGATCCACGTTTTGACCCGGTGATTGATTTCATCGAAAAGAATGGTAAGACTTTGGTAGGGCATTTGGGAGAGCCGCGCAATGCATGGTTGTCGGTAGATCAAATGACCGTTTCGGGAGATAAAAGCTATTTCAGTCAGCATCCGGAATATCATATGTTTCTGCATCCGGAATACCCTTCGTATGAAGATCAGGTTAATGCCCGTGATAAAATGCTTGAAAAGCACCCAAATATTCGCTTTGTTGGAGTTCACCTCGGAAGTTTGGAATGGAGTGTAGATGAACTGGCAAAACGCCTTGATAAGTTCCCGAATATGGCTGTGGATATGGCCGAGCGGATTTGCCATTTGGAGTATCAGTCCATAAAGGAAAGAGAGAAGGTCAGGGATTTTATGATCAAATACCAGGACAGGATTATTTATGCAACTGATGACTGGGTTGGACCTGATTCAGATCCTGCCGAGCTTAAAAAGGACATTCAGGAAACCAGATTAAGCGACTGGAAGTATTTTGTGACCGATGATGAAATGAGTGTTCCTTATTTCAAAGAAAAGATTCAAGGATTAAAATTACCTAAGGAGGTTGTAAATAAAATTTATCGTAAAAATGCTGAAAAGTGGTTTCCGGGTATTTAAAAGGAAAAAAATCACAGACCTAACGAATAATACTTTATTTTAAGGGACTGAATATTCATAAACTGGGTGAAGGCCTGATCATAATTATTAATACCGCTTGAGCGGATAAGGAGAGAAAAATATCAATAATATGAAAAATAACCGTAGAGATTTTTTAAAATTAAGCAGTCTAGCAGGGCTTGGTATTGCCGGTGGTGGAATGTTGCAGGGTTTTGCTTCAGAACCAGAGCAATCAAATCCAATAAATTCCATGTATGGCCATGCCAGCGTACAAACCTTCAACATGAGTGGGTATGCAGCACCTAAAATCCCAACTGTTCGGGTGGGTTTTATCGGATTGGGTCAACGCGGCCCAAGCCACCTGAATGCCATCTCTAAAATTGAAGGTACTGAGATCATTGCATTATGCGATTTGCGTCCCTCAAGTGTTGAGAAAGCTAAGAAAGTGATTGAAGGTACTAGTCATAATCCTACACTGTATTCAGGCAACCCGGATGAATGGAAAAAATTATGCGACCGTAAAGATATTGATCTGGTTTATATTGCAACACCGTGGCATCTGCACGTTCCAATGGCAGTATACGCAATGAATCAGGGTAAACATGTCACCATTGAAGTGCCGGCAGCAGTTTCTATGCAGGAATGCTGGCAACTTGTTGAAACCTCAGAGCGCACTCGCAAACATTGCATGATGCTCGAAAACTGTTGTTATGACTTTTTTGAATTGCTTACCTTAAATATGTCAAGACAAGGCTACTTTGGTGAGATTTTACATACTGAAGGTGCTTACATTCATAATTTGATTGATCTTAACTTTAATGATAAGGGCTATCAGAATATGTGGCGTTTGAGAGAAAATGCTACCCGTAAAGGAAGTCTTTATCCCACTCACGGTTTGGGTCCGGTTTGCCAGGCACTGAATATCAACCGTGGCGATAAGATGGACTATCTTGTATCTGTTTCAACCAATGATTTTCAGATGGGGGCTCGTGCAAAAGAACTGGCAGCTAAAAATGATTTTTATCAAGAGTTCGCTAATAAAGATTTTAATGGAAATATGAATACCACTACTATTCGTACCAATTTGGGAAAGACCATTATGATTCAGCACGATGTAACTTCACCGCGCCCTTACTCTAGGATACATCTCTTAAGCGGAACCAAGGGTACGGCATTGAAATATCCGGTACCAAGTATTTCTAACAGTCATGAAGGATGGGTTAACGAGGCAGAATTCAAAGCACTTGAAGAAAAATACACACCTAACATCGTTAAAAAAGTTGGTGAACTGGCTAAAAAAGTAGGAGGGCATGGTGGTATGGACTTCCTAATGAACTGGAGGCTAATTGATTGCCTTCGTAATGGTTTGCCACTTGACCAAGATGTTTATGATGCAGCTGCTTGGAGTTCGGTATGGCCATTAAGTGAATGGTCTGTGAACAACCGTTCAAATTCAGTTGATGTTCCTGACTTTACCCGTGGTGCTTGGAAAATGAATCAACCACACGATATTGATCTGAAAAAAGGTGGTGATACCAAAGTGAAGATTTAAAAATCCGATAAAAAAAATCCCGCCACAGCGGGATTTTTTTTATCACTATACTTTCTTAAATTAATGTTTCCGAACAACGAATCCGATTAAAACCCGAGTTCCTTCCCCTGTAAATAATGCAGCATCCAGCTCAGATTAGTTTGGTTTGTTTTAAGCAGCATCTCAGGTTCTATGGGACCATGTGGCTGTCTTGGCAGTACTAGAAACCGCACCGGAACTCCTCTTCTTTTTAAGGCATTATAATACATTAAACCTTGGCTAAACGGTACCCTTATATCCGCCTCCCCGTGCTGTAGAAGTACAGGAGTTTTTACATTTTGTACATATCTTAATGGGGAATGTTCGGCATAAACATCCCAATCTTCATAAGGTTGTTTTTCCATGTAGGAAGGAAGAAAACTTGGGATGTCATCAGTCAGGTCTTGTGTGATTAGATCGACCACCGGCGCCCCGATACTTGCAACTTTAAACCGGTTTGTATGCCCAACAACCCAACTGCTCATGAATCCACCATAACTCCAGCCCATTACACCCATCTTGTCAGGATCTGCCCATCCATTTGAGATTGCGTAGTCAACCCCGGCCATAAGATCTTTGTAATCACCACCGCCCCAATCTCGGTGATTTGATAATCTGAATTTCAGACCATAACCATTTGATCCCCTTGGATTTGGTCTGAGGATAAAGATGTCGTTTTCTGCGATTGCAGCGAGTGGGTAGACACCTTGAGCGGCTATAAAATTTTCATTAAATACCCCTGCTGGGCCACCATGAATGTTGAGAATAAAGGGATATTTTTTATCCTTTTCATAATTGATCGGATAGGTTAAAAGTCCTTCAATTTCCATTCCATCAAAACTCTTCCATTTAATCAGCTCAGTTTTTGGAATCCGGAATTCCGCAATCTCAGGATTAATATTACTGATCTTTACTGGAGAGAAACTTACCGAATTACTGATGTAACCATCTTGTGGAATAGACGTATTCTGAAGCATAAAACCGAAATGAGTGCCTTTCATGTTCAATTCAAGGCCACTCAAAACGCCTTTCATTCCTGTATTCCATTCAGTTGCCTGTTTTCCGTCACTACTGAGTCGAAATATTCTGGAACTAGTTTGGAACGGCTCCAGTGTAAAAACTGATTTCCCATCGCTGCTCCAACCAATCAGTTCAGCCGGACCATTCGGAGTATCGGCCAATGTTTTAATATTGCCATCCTTAATTGTAAAAATTTTAACAGAAGTGGTGCCTCCCCATATTCCTTTTTCATCCAGATTGTAATATGCGATAGAATTACCATCCGGGCTAAACAAGGGTTGATTTTCTCCAACCTGGGAATCAGCGATTATTTTAACTTCTCCTGAACTAACATTGATCATTGATATATCACAGAATACATTGTCCTCAACCCCTGCTGATAATGCATGTGCATAGGTAATCCACTGATCGTCAGGGCTCCAGCTAAATGAGTTGATATGCCTGTTCTCCTTAGTCAAGGCTTTTATTTGTGACATTCCATCCTCATCTTTTTTACTAAGCTGGAGCAGATAGAGTCGCCCCTGCTTAAAATTTTCATTCATAAAAAACCAATCTTTACCTGATTTCTTGTTTTCCTCCTCTTTGTTAGCTAGGATATCACTACTTGTAAACGCAATTTGATTTCCTTTACTGCTCCACTTAAAATCGTTTATTCCGGATTTAAGGTCAGTTAACCTTTCAGCTTCGCCTCCTCCAATAGTTAAAAGATATAAGTTGTTCTTTCCATCCCGATTACTGACAAATGCTATCTGTTTTCCATCTGGACTCCATTTAGGATTGGTATTGTTCTTTTCGCCTTGGGTAAGCTGAATTATGCTCATTTTGTCGGCACCTGACAGATACAGATGGTTAATAAACTCACTTTTGCCCTCGATTGTTTTCAATTTCTTTACTGCGTAAACTACCTTTTTACCATCCGGAGATACACGTACTGCGCTGATTGCCTTGTGTTTAATAGTTTGATCTGGCGACCAGTTACTTATTATTTGAGCCTTGGCGCTGCTAAACCCAAGGACTAACAGGCAGATTAAGGAAATTTTTTTCATGAAAATGATTAATAATGGAGAACTGTTGAATATTTTCATACTAATATAAACTATTATGGCTAAACACTCTGAAGTGAATTCTTTCATTAATTTATGTGTAGAAATATCAAACAATGCATCAAATTATCTTTTTCAGATTACATTGTAGAGTATAAAATTTATTGAGAATTGAGAAATTATAGCAATCTTCAAGCCTTCATTTTAATAAGCACACAAATCCGGATATGACAATTAAACAAACTTTCAGAATTTTTTTCTTCTTCTTATCAATTCTGACTTATTCATTCAAGGCAACAGCTCAAAAACAAGGGCTTCCTCCAGGTCTTGATCAGTACATTGAAACAGTATTAAAAACTTTTGAAGTTCCGGGAATCAGTGTTTCAATTGTAAAAGGTGGCAAAGTATTACTTGCCAAGGGGTATGGGCTTAAAAAACTGGGAGGGTATGATGAGGTGGATTCAAATACCCTTTTTTCAATTGCTTCAAATTCAAAAGCTTTTACAGCCACTGCATTGGCAATGTTGGTTGAAGAGGGTAAACTAAAATGGGATGATAGGGTAATTGATCATTTGCCATGGTTTAAAATGGCTGATTCGTATGTCACCACAAATCTTACAGTCAGAGATCTTTTAGTACATCATAGCGGGCTATTAGCTTATTCCGGAGATCTTATGTTGTTTCCCCCATCTACTTACTCGCGAAGGGAGATTCTAGAAAAACTTCAAAAACTTCCATTGGTGCATGATTTCAGGAGTACTTATGCCTATGATAATATTTTATACTTAGCTGCAGGTGAAGTAATCAAGGTACTTAGTGGTCGGGAATGGGAGGAATTTATTAAAGAAAAAATTTTTGACAAGGTTGGGATGTCCGGTAGTGTTTCCAAGTATTCTGAATTCGGGAGTAGGTCAAATATTTCTGCAGCACATCATCGGATAAATGGGAAGGTCGGTTTGGTGGATGATTACTTGGAACAGAATATCGGTGACGCCAGTAATCCGGCGGGAGGAATTCTTTCCAATGCTAATGATATGTCAAATTGGATGATTACTCAGTTAGATTCAGGCAGAACACCTTCCCAAACAGTATTATTTAAACCCTCCAGTACCAGCCAAATGTGGAAGGTAATCAGACCGATACCCGTAAATAAAGTATCGGCGGGACTGAAACCTGCACAAATGGATTTTTTTGGGTATGCCTTAGGCTTCAGAGCCTATAATTACCAGAAATATAAGGTTGTTGGACATGGCGGAAAGCTAGGCGGTTTTGTCTCTCAGGTTGCTATGGTTCCTGATCTTAATCTTGGGATCACGGTGTTAACCAATCAGGAATCAACTGCTGCTTATTGGTCGATTATTTATCATGTATTGGACTATTTTGAGAATAATCAAAAATTTGATTGGATAAAGGCATTCAGAGATGAAGAGGTATTATCTTCAGCAAGACAGGTAGAATCCCAAAATAAAAATCTGATTAAGGCAGATCCTTCAAGAAAATTTGATCTTTCAATTGCAAAATTGGCAGGCAAATATATTGATGAAGTGTATGGAGATGTTTTGTTAATCCCTTCCGGGATAGGTTTATTAATGGAATTTAAACAATTACCACACCTCAATGCTAGGCTTGACTATTTCCAATTTAATAGTTTTATCGCCACTTTGAATAATAAGAACTTAAAGGCCGATTCGTACGTTACATTTGCATTTAATGCTGACGGATCTGTAGATCAGGTAAAGCTAAAGATTATTGATCCTGACTCAGACCTCACTTTTCATGATGTTTTGCTAAAGCCTGTCATTAATCGATAGACTTCTCTTCATATTATTGATTTAATTTGCAAATCATTCCTGGTTTGGACTAGTGTGGGTCAGATATTATGAATTATAAGTAAAATAGAATTATGGAAAATAAAAAATTCAGTAAGGCAACAGATGCGGTATGGGCTGGTGAAGATAATCCTTACTTTAAAGGAGCAGTAACAACACCAATTGTAAATAGCGTTGCTTTTGCTTATAAAGATCTTGACGAATGGTATGATGTTTCCATTGGTAAAGCAGATGGTTTTATCTATAGTCGCAATACGAATCCTACAGTAGCTTCACTGGAAGAGAAAATCAGAGTTTTGGAAGGTGCAGAAGCTGCTACAGCTTTTGCAACAGGTATGGCTGCTATCAGCAACACCCTATTTACTTTTTTAAAACCTGGGAAAAGGGTAGTTTCTGTTAAGGATACTTATGGAGGAACAAGTAAGCTGTTTCTTGACTTCTTCCCTGCATATCAGGTAGAAGTTAAACTTTGCGAAACAGAAAATCATGAGGAACTGGAATATGAAATTGCTAAAGGTTGTGACTTGGTTTATCTGGAAACACCAACAAATCCTACCTTAAAAATTATTGATATTAAACGTATTGCGCTTGCAGCAAAAAAGATTGGAGCTGTTGTGGTAGTCGATAACACTTTTGCAACACCAATTAACCAGAATCCACTGGATTTGGGGGCAGATTTGGTATTGCATAGTGCAACTAAATACCTATGTGGTCATTCTGATGCAATGGGCGGTGTATTGGCCGGAAGCAGAGAATTGGTAAAGCAGGTATTCCATTTCAGAGAGATCAATGGAGCAAGCTTACAGGCCGACCCTGCATACATGATTGCCAGGGGAATGAAAACACTTGAATTGCGGATTTCCAGACAGAATGAATCGGCAATGAAGATTGCAAAATACCTTAATGGTCATTCGAAAGTTAGTCAAGTCTTTTATCCAGGATTAGAGACACATATCGGTCATGAAATCGCTAAATCACAAATGAGAGGTTATGGCGGGATGTTAAGTTTTGCACTTGATGGCGGTTATGATTTGGTTGAAAAGTTTCTCCCCTCTCTAAAGCTTGTACATCTTGCTGCCAGTCTTGGCTCTGTGAGCACCCTTGCGGGTCCGCCGCGAACTACTAGTCATGTAGAACTAACCGAAGAGCAGCGGGCTTTATTGGGTATTCCCGAAAGTCTGATTCGTTACTCTGTTGGTATTGAATCTGTTGATGACCTCCTATTTGATATTGAACAGGCATTGAGGAAAATATAGACTGTTCCCATCATTTAAAAATGATGAGTAACATCATTAAAATATATGCCTAATGTCTTTCAGTAGATTTGAGATATGGGTTAAAATCGTTTTGTGAAAGAGATCAATATAAAACACATCAGTAACCTCCACACTGATGCATTGATAAGCTTGGATTTTTATAAGCAAGAGATCTTAATACTTACAAAGCGCCTTGAAGAGATTGCAGCGGATAATACAGTTATATTACAGAAATGTAAACCGAATCTTAAACTATACGCAAAAATTGGCTTGTAGAATTGCCCATTTTTATTGGATTAAACCATAATTGAGCCCAGGCTGAAAAAAAATATAAAAATGACTTGTCAATTTCTGTAATTAAATTAGATTTGTTTAACCTAAAAAATATAACGATGGACAAATTTACAAAAATGAAAGATTTGCTCACTTCAGTAGAAGTTGATGCAAGTAAATTCTACAATTCAGGTAACAGTGCAGCTGGAACAAGAGTTCGTAAAGGAATGCAGGATTTAAAAAATCTTGCTCAAGAGATCAGAAATGAAGTTACTGAGAAAAAAAATACTGCTAAATAATTTTCCTCACTGCTTTAAACAATAAAAAAAGCCCTCTGAAATTAATTCAGAGGGCTTTTTTTATTGTTTATTCTCTTTTTCAAAACGCGCCAAAGTGATCATGTTTACTTTGCTTCGTGTAATTTTTTTCGAGCAGAGTATCGATAGTCTTGTTCAAATATTTTAAAAGTTCCTCATTTTTATTTAAATATTTTTGATAAGTTGAAATAAAGAGATGAAGTTCCATGATCAAAAGCTGTATCAATTCTCTATTCGAAGTAGACAAAATATCTTCACATATATACAGAATGTTATTTCTGATGATATGTTCATTCTCTAAGCGCCCTAAAAACTTAAGATAGATCTTGATCAGCTCAATTTTATTAAACTTATTTCTAGCTTTTAAACGCTGTTTGATAAAGGCCAAATTATTTATATCACCTTCATTCTGAAATATTTCGGCTATGGCAATATCCAGATCTCCACTTGAGGATTCAGTTCTGAATTTTGCCATTTGGAAAGCCTTTTCCTTATCCAGTTTGTAAAGGCCTCTTAACCCCGCAGATGATTCCTTTGAGCCTTTTAATAAAGAAGTTGAGAAAAACAGATCATAATGTTCATGATCACCAAGCTCAGAAAGCTTCTCAAGAGCAAGGGTTCTCAGTTGTAATTTCTCATCGTTTTGGGCAATATCCTTTAGACAATCCTTTAATTGTGGGTCTATTTTCCGCAAAAAATCAAAATGCTTTAAAACGTAAACTTTTACCTGAGAACAAAAGTCTTTTAGTGCATCAGCCAAAATATTTTCCGGAAAATTATATTTACCTGAAACACTAATAAGGTACTTTACCGATTCCAGTCTTTCCTGATAATTTTTTGAAGTGTAAAATTGTTCAACAAACTTATCTGTTAGAGCTTGCCCTTCATTCGTCATCATTCTAAGGAATCCTCTGGTGTACCTGCTGCTGTAGCGTTCTGCTTTTAATAAACTTTCATTATTCATACTGAATGTTTTTTATTTATTTTAACCGCATTGGTAAACTTACTTATATAGACACCGAAATTTCGAAAATGTTGCGTGAAATGATAAATATTACAATAAAATGAAATTACGTTTTCTTTTACTAAAAATTTAGAGATGAAATTGCTATTATTGACATTGTTTTTGTTCATCTCAGCGACGAGTTAGAGCATTCCCGGTTTCTGCTTCCGTGAAGAACTTGTAAATCTGGGTAATCTTCCAGTTTCTGGCCTTGTCTAGTTCAAGGGTCAAGAAGTTTTCAATCACAAAATCTTCATAAATGAAATTCACTTTAGCTATTGCCATCGCAGAATTGCTCGCGATAATATCTATGGTTGTAGTACAATTTTGTTTAATGCCTTCATTCTGTTTCATGATTTTGATTATTGAAACCTGACTTTGAGAGAGAACTTCATTGCCTTTTGTAAATTTAAGAACAGCCTCGCTGCTGAGGAATTTAGCTAGTTTGACAGCATCCGTATTTAAATGGCTTTCTGCGAATTCGTTTATTACATTCTTAAAGTTCCGAGAAGGGCGATTTTTGGCGAATGCTGTGGTCGTTAAGGTTGCACATACTAATGAGCAAAATAGTAATGATTTTAGGTTCATTTTTGTAGTTTTTAAATTAATTTCTTAAGCTAAATTTCCATATAAAACCAACCCTTTTGATAGGCAAAAAACACCATTATAGCTATTAGGATTAAATAATTTCTCATTCTAAAAATTCTGATAAAAAATCTTGATATTCAATTTTTAATTGATTTAACTATTTGATAATAAAGTAAATAGGATCAATAAATTAAATTATTATTTTTCTGATTTTTATAAAAAATGGAGATCTTATGTATTTTAACCCTATTCATAATTTATTTTTTACTTGGAATATGCTCCGCTTCAATTGCCCAAAATCAGTACTCAATTAAAGATTTTAGTTTTCTTAGAGGAAGCTGGACGATGAAGACAGAAAAGGGCCGTATTGTTGAATCCTGGAGAATAAATAAAGATTCCGAAATGGAAGGTATCAGTTTTTCAATAAACAATACAGGTGACAGTACTTTACTTGAAAAAATAAGGATACATAAATCTGAAGGTAGTATTTATTATACCCCAACATGTTTTGAGCCTGGTAATGATTCAACTGTAGCATTCAGGTTAATATCGGCAAAGGGGAAAACATTTATTTTTGAGAATAATAACCATGACTTTCCACAGCGAATTTCTTATCAGTTCCAATCGTCAAAAAAAAGTTTTGGCTTGGATTGAAGGTAATGTAAATGGGAAATTCAATAAAGTTGAATTTCCCTACACGAAGGAGAGGTTGAAATAGTTTTATTGAAGGTTCAGACGGTATTTTCCTGGAGTGGTAGTATTCATTGCCTTGAAAAGTCTTATAAATGAACTTGGACATTCAAATCCAACGATTTCTACTATTTCGTTCAGTGAATACCTGGTGTTTCTGAGAAGATATTTAGACCTGTCAATTCTCACTTTTATTAGATACTGATGCGGAGATATTTTATAAGCCTGTTTAAATGTGCGCAATAAATGGTTTACAGATAAGCAGGCAGTCTGCGCAATATCTTCCAGATTGATGTTTTATTGTAGTTACTAGAGATGTACTCTTTAGCAAATGTGAGGCGTTTAAGAATTTCAAACTTTGTGCTTTTGTTTAGAAAATTCAGATTTTCAGATTTATTGGAAACCTCCTTATGATAGATTTTAAAGAAGTTGATTAAACAATGATGCAGGTACTCGTTAATAAGAAGATCATTAGAAAAATCCTGTTCAATCTGGTTTTTAAGGTGGAGAATATTATACTTCATATCTCCAGCAAAAGGATAGATTGTTTCTAGAAAGAAATTTTCAGATTGATTATTGTGGTTGAAAGGGTCTTCCAACAACGTAGTCATGCTTTTATTTTGGGTTCCATAAAAATCATTCAAGAACTCAGGTGCAAAGGATATTGATAGTGTATTCACCGGTATATTTGAATCTACTTTGCTGGAATAGGTAGTACCCTGATTCAGAGCTAGGAAACTATCCGGAAACAAGTTCAAATGTCTTTTTCCGATATTATAAGAGGAATTACCGCTGAACACCATTTTTATTGAAAAGTTGCTTATGTGCTCCGGATAATAAGCTTGTTTTACGGCCTCGCTTAAGATCTGATTATTATTTTTAAGTACACGTGAATATTTCATTTTCCTTAATTTCTAGGTATCTGTGTATATTCTTTCTTCCAATAAGGTATATCGATTTTCTTTATGTCCTAAAAAATCAACTCTAAGGCCTATATCGGTATATTCGGGCCTGCTAATAAACTCCACACCGGCATGGGTATATTTGTGGTAATCCCTCAGATAATCATCTGTATGAAATTGATATATGTAAATTCAGGCCTATTTTCAATTTGTTGCATGATCAAGGTTAGTAAAGTGCCATTACTATCTTTCAATTCAATCGGCTCATTTTTCGGTCCATCTCTTAAATAGACTTTTTCAGTTGGAATAAATTCAAGTTTTTCAATCACAAAATCGAGTACATCTAATAGATGGGGAACAGAATCCTTTACAAAACTTAATCTCAGAGTTATAGGTCTGCGCTCTGGGTTAATCGGCTGAATGCTATTTTTTTGATCCTGACTTACCATAGATTGCGAATTTCCTATTGCTTAACTAGATTATATGACGACAGCTATTACATAATGTTGCTAAAAAAAATAAAAAAGTGATTTTCACATATTTTGATGTGCGCTTAGTCGACTTCATTGCTATTTGAATATCCTGCATTGTAAAATTATCGGGTCAATTGTATTAGATTTGTACTATTCAATCATGAAAGATTTTAAAAAATATTATCTCATTCAGGCTAGTCCAGAAGAGGTTTATCTGGCGCTAACCAATCCACTAACGATTTCTTTATGGACTGGTGCAGAAGCGATTATGAGTACAGAACCTGAATCAGAGTTCTCTCTCTGGGATGATAGTATATCCGGGAAAAATATTGAGTTTACAGAAAACAAAAAAATTGTTCAGCAATGGTATTTTGGAGATCGACCTGAAGAATCAATTGTGACATTTATTCTCCATCCTGACAAAAATGGCACTTCCGTTGAACTCAGACATACCAATATCCCTGATTCTGATATCGATGATATGATTGAAGGCTGGAATCTGAATTACTTTGGTGCTTTGCAGGATTTCTATGATGAATAATAAGCAGCAGGCTAAGTTTGCTTTTTAGCTTGCGGCGAGGCCTTTCTTTTAAACTCCCATAAAAGGAATCCATAAACGATAAGATATGCAATTCCTGTAATATAATAGTTTTCACTGTAAGGGGTCTTACTGTAGGTATAATAACTCAAGGGAATTAAGGCTGACCAAATCAGAGCAAATCGAAATTTGATAAAGGCGGAAAGTGCTACTAGGGGTGTGAGATACCAAGGATGTATTACCGCAGAGAATGAAAGATAAATGGTCAGGAGCCAGAAAATGCCTTCTAAAAGCTCAAATTTTCGGTAATAAACCCAGATCATTCCTGATAGGGCGAAAACGATCATAATCTTACCCAACACAGCTATTGGATTATAAGCCAGAATCCCTTGGCCAATAGATCTGAACATCAGATAAAAGCTTCCATTAAATTCAAATTTACCATAATACAGTCTGAGGCTTTCTGCAAAATGAAGGAAACGTTCTGTAGTATTAAGCAATGTCAGACACAGGAGCAGGGTGACTATTAGGCAAACAATTGCGTAAATACTTGTTTTTTTTATACCTATTTTTTTGATTAGTAATGGGATGAAAATTAAAGGAAGTAATTTCGTCTGAATGGCCAGAGAAAATGCAATAGCCGAACTGATATATCTCTGCTTGCTGATCAGCCAGACTGCCAGTAGCATAAATACGATCATAAATGCTTCAAAATGAATGTTCCCACTGAGTTCTATTATTACCAGCGGGTTCAGAACATAGATTAGTTGGAGAGATTGGGCATTGTTCCTTGCCGAAAGAAGTTTTTTTAAAAGGAGGATAGTTCCCAGTTCAGATAGGAAGATGGCAGATTTTAAAACAATTATTGCATGGTAAAGATTATCGCCACCAATGCTTGAGGCAATTTTAAAAACTGACTGACAAAATTGTGGATAGACGCTGTAATAGTTAGGGGAGTTGAGATAAGGAAAGATATTTTGAAGTAATGGGTCAGAATGCTGTTTAATAATTTGAGCAGGTGTAAAATCGAAGGGGTTAATCCCTAAATGCTGGATTCTTCCATCCCAAACAAAACGATAAAAATCATCAGAAAGAGCAGGGACAGAAAAGATCAGGCAAAATCGAAAGAGTATACCACTCAACAACAGCACCTTGAAATTATTCGGTGTACAATGTTTTTGAAGAAGATAAGCAATAAGAAATAAGGAGCCGTATATAGTGATGAGATGCGGAAAATTTGATCTGTTAATATAATAACCAATCAAAATATATCCTGTAAGTGATATTAACAGCAGAAAATATAGAATACGTTTAGGCATTTATTAAAAATAGCTTACTTTGTAAAAGTATGCAAAAGCACACATTTACCGATCAGATGAAACGGCTTATTTCCGTTCCGTATCCTCCTCAACGAATTATTTCCTTGGTTCCATCCCAAACAGAATTGCTCTTTGATCTTGGGTTGGATAGGGAAGTAGTTGGAATTACAAAATTTTGTATTCATCCCGCGGAAAAATTCAAGAAATCAATCAAGGTTGGCGGTACCAAAAAACTGGATCTTAACAAGATTTACGACTTAAGGCCGGATCTTATCATTGGAAACAAAGAGGAGAATGACAAAACGCAGATTGAAAGTTTGATGAAGGATTTTCCAGTATGGATGAGCGATATACAGGTTCTACCCGATGCGATTGATATGATCAAACAAATTGGTGAATTGATTGCGAGGTCAGAGAAGGCAAATGCAATTGCGCGGAGTATCAATGAGCAGTTTTTGAATTTAAATATAAAGCAGAAGAGTGCCAGGGCAGTCTATTTAATTTGGAAAGATCCTTACATGCTGGCAGGGAAACAAACTTTTATCGATGATATTTTAAGCAGGGCTGGTTTTGAAAATGTGATCACTGTTGATCGATATCCCGAAATTACAATTGATCAGCTAATAAATCTTAAGCCAGAATGTATCTTTCTTTCTTCCGAACCATATCCATTTAAGGGTGAGCATGTTAAAGAATTTAAAAGAATTTTTCCTGATACCCAGGTTTTTATTGTTGATGGTGAAATGTTCTCTTGGTATGGTAGTAGGCTTCTTCTAAGTCCTGCTTATTTGCGATCATTAGGTCATCCATAAAATGATTTACTTAAACAATAAGCATAAATCATTTTGTAGTTAGATAGAAAAACGTTATTTTTGCCGACCTAAATATACTGGAATTATGACGAATAGGGTTAGCCAATGACAATATTCAGATTCCGGAAAAATTTGGAAAAGAATCCTAACAATGCGGATGTGGCGTAATTGGTAGCCGCACCAGACTTAGGATCTGGCGCTTCACGGCGTGGGGGTTCGAGTCCCTTCATCCGCACTGATTAATTCCCCGGCTACAAACCGGGGAATTTTTGTATAAACAAAAACGACATAAAATATATAAAATGAACATTACACAGGACAAAATAGACAATCTGAATTCTGTACTAACTATTAAGATTAATCCTGAAGATTA
>Ga0105050_10001214_pt1 | contig 39052 bp, 28 predicted proteins | sample FRY01_FD_78088 | JGI IMG/M metagenome (GOLD analysis project Ga0105050, IMG submission 78088) | Freshwater microbial communities from Lake Fryxell liftoff mats and glacier meltwater in Antarctica - FRY-01 | ecosystem: Environmental > Aquatic > Freshwater > Ice > Glacier meltwater ...
AAGACTCGCCGAGGCTGCCCGCACCATTGGCGCGCTATCGACCGAGATATCCCTTCCCTGGTTGCGTCCCCGCAGAGCCTGAGTCCGTTGTTCCCGGTACATTGATTGTATCGCTCGGCAATTCCAGATGCAAAATATCATGGGACGCAGGAGCGGATGCCTAAAAACATTCCGCGCCCTGGATTCAGGATGGGCGAAGGCCTCAAGATTGTGCCAACCCTGAAACGCTACTGAAAACCAATCTGAATCTACCCACAGATTTTGCGGAAGAGCCTAATAACGAAGCCGCATTTTTTGTCACGAGCGGTTCTTCGTTATCGATTTCGATGCATCACGTCCGCGCGTGATGCTTAACGAATCTTCTGATCTGGCAACTCGTTTTTGATCCCTTCGTCGATTGGCATCTTGTCGCTCTTTGGATCCAAGCCTGTCTTGAGCATCAACGTGGACAACTGATTCTTCAAGTCGCTGACGACATCGGCATACTTGGGATTGTCGATTAAGTTGTGTCGCTCTTCCGGATCAAACTCGATGTTGTAAAGCTCCGCCTTATGACGATCCGCTGAACCGTCGCCGTGCGGATAGTGAGTGTACTTCCACGAGTCCGTGCGGACGGAGCGGACGTTTGGCGTGTACGGAAATTGCTTTTCATAATTGTAGTGATAGAACCACGCTTGGCGCCAATCTTCGTCTGTATCCTTGGTCAGGTTGACGAACGACTTGCCATGAATCTTTTTAAGCGGTGGTGCGCCGCAAAGTTCAACGAGCGACGGTGCGATATCGACCGTCAGCACTTGCTTTTCAACAACGTTGGGCTTGTCGTTCTGAGTCGAAGCAAGGCCCGGGTATCGAATGATCAACGGCACACGAATACTCGGCTCATGCGAGGTTCGTTTGTCGACCATCCCGTGTTCACCGTTAAGCAATCCGTTGTCGCCCATGAAGACAATGATGGTGTTATCCAGTTCTCCACGCCGTTTCAATTCTTCCACGAGACGTCCCATGCTGTCGTCGACGGAAATGATGGTTGCCAAGTAAGCACGGGTCATCGCCGCAAAGTCTTTGACGGCTTCGGGAGACGAATCAGGGAACTTCTTTCGCCATTCAAACAACGGTCCATAGATTCCGTGCCAAGTTGTTAGACGATCCGTGATCCATTGCGGCTTATCCTTCAACATAAAAGCCGTTTCCGGATATGAAATTTGAACGTCATCAAAAACGTGATCGTACTTTGGTTCGGGAAAGTAAAAGCTGTGGGGGGCTTTTTGCCCGATCATCATCAACCAAGGTTTATCACCGTGGTCTTGATTGATCCAGTCAATCGCCATCTCAGTAACGACGTGGGTGTAGTAACCCGGCACCACTTTTGAACCTACTCCGTTGGTATTAAATGCGGTGTCGAAGTAGCTGCCTTGGCCTTTGTGAGTGCAAAACCAATCGAAGCCTGGGCGCGGAGCATCGTTCTCTTCACCCATGTGCCACTTGCCGATGTAAGCGGTCTCGTAACCGTGGTTCTGAAGATGAAGCGGAAAGCTGATCAGATCGGTGGGATACTCGGTGAAGTTGTTGATGACACCGTGACTGTGCGCATAAAGGCCGCTGAGAATCGACGCACGACTGGGAGAGCAAAGCGACGTTGTGCAGAACGTGTTTTTGAACCAACTGCCTTCAATGGCAAGCTTGTCGATGTTCGGCGTCTTGAGATGTGGATGCTTGGCGATCCCTAGGGCGTCATGCCGAATGTCATCGCAGAGCACGAACAATACATTGGGCTTCTCTGCCGCGCCGGCAGAACCGCTGAAAGCCACCAAGGACGAAACCATGAACGTCACGATGGCGACAAAATGTCGAGGGCGTTTTGTCATTTGAAATAGCAATAGAGAGTCGTTAGCAGCAAAGACACCGACGAGGAACTTGTGAGAAGGACCTCGTCGGATCAAACCATTCTACGCTAACTGCCAGGCGATCGCCTTACAACTCGTTTAACGATAGCAGGCTATCGACCGCATCGCCCGAAGGAGCGTTTGAGCTTCCTTCGGCGACCGCATCTCCCGATCGAGAAATCATCGTCAGCGAATCAGCAACTTCGGCGAATGCCTGGTCCACTGAGTTGGATGAATCATCGTCCTGGGTCGGTTCGATATCGCTGATCGAATTCGAAGCGATTGAATCGTCGGCATCTTCCGCTTCGCCTTCCGCTTCGCCTTCGGCAACGGAGGGATCACTGAAGAAGACATCCGCAGACCCGCCCATCGGAAGCACGACGGCGCTGCTTACCATGTTTGCTTCACCTTCGGGAGCGATCGCGTTTTCGCTCGAGAATGCTGCGGCTGGTGTCGGCGTCGGTGTGGTTACCGAAGCGGTGGTTGGCGAAGCGGTGAAGGTGACTTGGTCCAAGCCCACTTTCAACAGACGCAATCCGCCGGACGTCGCGCGGCTTTCCACCTGCTGATTGTTCACGGCAGAAATCGTCGCTTGCGTTGCCGCTCCCGTGGATGAATTTCCGCGGATGGTCAATGAAGTACCTGCCGCATTTAAATTAACGATCGGTGCAACGACCTTCGTGGTGCTTTGGGCACCGAGGACCGCGACCGAATCTTGTCCAGTCGCGACGGCAACAAAAACGGCTTGTCGAGGTGCGTTATTAAAGAAGTCGCGAATGCTGATGAAGGCTGGGTTTAGCGAGCCAACGATGACGTTACCACTGATTGCTCCCCCTGCTTCAGCCGCGGTGAATGCGAGTGTCTGAGGCTGCTCCATTCCGATAAGGAATGGAATCGCAGGAATTTGCACTTGGTAACTTCCCGGCGCAAGGTCGGCAAAACTGATCGCGGTCGTGGATGTTCCCAGAGAGGCGGTGCGATTGATCGTTTGTCCGGTCGTCGTCGTTCCCGTCAGGTTTGCCGTCAGCGCCGCGCCGAGCCGCGATATGTTACTGCTATTGTTGAGGGACAATGAATAGGTCGTTGGCAATGCATTGATCACGTTCAACGTCATCGTCCCCGTCGTTGACAAGCCGCCAGCGTCCGTGGTTCTGTACGAGATTGAGTCGGTGCCCGTGAAGTTTGCGGACGGCGGCGCATAGCTGATCGTGGTTCCCGAAACGGTGAACGTTCCTCCGGCGGAGGACGAACCCACCAAAGCAACCGTTAAGACTTCCGTCGCACCGTCCACGTTCACGCCGTAGTCAGGCAGCGTCGCAATGCTGGTTGACGTGGCCGAACGAAAGATGTCCTTAGCGATTGCCGACGCGGGAGGCGCGTCGTTGACCGCAGTCACCGTGAAGGTGACCGTTCCAGTTGCCGTCGCACCCCGGCTATCGAGCAATGTGTACGTAACCGTTTCGGTGCCATTAAAATTCGCGACGGGCCGGTAGAAGATCGAAGCTCCGTCGGTACCCAGTCGCACCGTGCCACCGTGTGATGGGGTGCCGACTGCGGAGACGGAAATGGTTTCACCTGCGTCGGCCGTTGTATCGTTGCTGCGAACATTGAAGCTTGCTTCGGCAGCGTCTTCCACGACGGTGAAGGCATCCGCGACTGCCGTCGGTGGTGGATTATTGGTGCCCGTGACAGTCGCCGTGACGGTCGCGGTTTGGGTGACGCCCGTGTTGTCGGTCGCCACATAGGTAAATGTTTCTGTACCGGCGAAGCTTGCGGCAGGCGTGTATCGGAGTGCGCCATTGACGATCGTGACCGTGCCACCGTTGGTGGGCGTGCCGACCGAGGAAATTGTCAACGTGCCGGTCACGCCGTTGACGAACGTATCATTCTGCAGCACGTTGATCGTCGTTGCCGATGCACCTTGCGCGACGCTGACCGTATCATTCACGGCAGTAAATCGACCGCCAATGGTCAAGTCCGTTCGCCCAAATCGAATCAACGTCTCAGCGACTTCTTCGTCTTCGTTAAACAAAAGGAACTCATTTCCAATTGCGTCGGCCGCATCGGTGGTGAACGTCACCGTTCCGGAGCTATTGGCACGCATTCGAACGGTGGCGACGAGGACTTCGGCAGCGTTTGTCGCCGCGAGGGTCGTTGCGAACGCACCTAGTTCATCGATCAAACCCGTTGTAAAAGTTCCCGAGCTGCTTGTTGAGAAATTGTTGCCAAACTGGATCGGAGTTGTCGTAACCGGCGACACTAGCGCGCTGTTGAACAAAACGTCGGCATAGGCACTAAAAACCCCGGCGCGGTTGGCTAGACCGCGTAAGTCTTGAGCATACAAGCGAAGCAAGAACTCTTCGCCGGCAGCAATGCTCGTTATGACCGTCCCAGTAAGATTTGCGATCTCAAGTCGCGTGCCAGCAAGCGGAGTTCCCGCAACGGCAACGCTAAATGTTTGACTGCGCACGTTCCCAGCGACATCGGTCAACGCCATCGTGAATGATTGCGTTCCCAGCTGCGCCGTCGTTGGTGTCCACGTGATCGCGCCGGTGGAGGCGTTGATCGTTGCTCCCTCGGGCGCGGTGGTGAACGAGTAAACCAAACCATTCCCTTCTTCGGGATGGGTCAAGTTAACGCCGAGCGCCGTATTGATATTTGCCGTCGTCGGTAAGCTCGTGACCGCAGCCGGCTGCGTCGCGTCGTAGACAATCGCCAAGCCCGGCGATGAGGTGCTTAAGTTGGCTCCGGAAAATTGCCGAGCGGTGATGGTGTAGGACCCATCGCCAAGCGCCGCAATATTGTTGGTAGTAATATTGATGGACGTGCCAGTCGCAGTGCCCTGGCCTATTTCGGTGGTGCCCGAGAATAGGCGAACCACGTTACCCGCCGTCACGCCCGCGACGGTGAACGTCAATGAACCCGCGTTGGTTCGATTGTCGCTGTTGCTCGCGCCACTATCGCTGGATGCCACCAAATCAACGCTTGTCGGTGAGGCGACGGTGCTTGCGGCTGCGAAATTGAAGGTGACACGCTGGTTATCGTTTTGACCTGAAAGCGCACCCACCACACCGGCGGCTGGTTGCACGCCGACATTGATGACCGCGCTACCGGTAAATCCTGCGGATGGCGTTACGGTCACCAGACCCGTTGACGCGTTCACCGCGGCGGTAACTCCCGAGGTCGTGGAAGTTGCGGTGTATGTTACCGCGTCCCCTTCGACATCAACGCTCGACAACTGCAACGTTGCCGGCGTTCCGCTGGTGCCCGCTGCTGGGGCGGGAATATCGTTCAGGTAAGGCTGCGAATTACTACCCGTGCCGGAGTCTGCGACGACGGTTACCGTGACGACTTCGGAGAACGTGTTTCCGTTGGCATCGGTGGCTGTGATCGTGACATTGGTGCTGCCGGTTTGGTTTCCGAGCGCCTTAAACATCAACACCGAATTTTCATTGTCCGTAAAGACATCGACGGACGTGATGCGAACGTCAATCAACGGCTTATCGCTGCTGTTGGTTCCCCGATCTACCGCATCGCCAAGTTCGCTGATCGATTCCCGAACATCATCGCCTTCGACAAGTTGACCAAAGATCGAATGGTTGAAATCGAGTGTTCTTGTCGGACCTTCGGTAATGAAGAACTGCGAATCGTTCGTGTCGTCGCTGCTCTTGGCGTACGACAAAATGCCCGTGCGATTGTGCTGCAAATCAGGATGAAATTGGTCATCGAAATTGCCCAGTGTTGATCCGCCCGTACCGGTGCCCGTTGGATCGCCACCCTGAATCACAAAGTTGTCAATCACACGATGGAAAATAATACCGTCGTAGAAGTTTGCAGTTGCAAGATCGATCACGCGAGTGGTGGGGCGAGGTGCTTTGTCTTCAAACAATTCAAAGACCATGTCGCCGTAGCCATCCATGTTCATTCGAATGCTGCGGTTGCCGCTGAGAACGGTGGCTTGCAGAAGTGCGGGGTTTGCAATCGATACCGTGATCGTGACCGGGCCGCCGCCAGGATCATAAGCGTCAATCGGAATGTGCAGGGGCGAGCCGATCGCGACCGTTTGGCTGCCGATGGCAACAAAACTTGGATTGTCCGAGGTTGGAATCGCCACTCCGCTGCGCTGCGCGATTGTCGCCAGCGACAAGACGCCGGTCGCGCGAGTGTCGTCAGGAAACTCCCAGGTCGGGAAAGTCGTAATGCCTTCGGCCGTTCCGACGGCGTTCAGTGTGCGGTCCGCTTTGGTGACTTCGATAAAAGGTAGAAAGCGACCGCCATCCTCAAACAACTCCTTCTGATCGGTGCAGAATGAACACCACGCGGCACCGTAGAACTTCACGCCCGCATCAGCGAGCGCCTTGGCGAATGCAACCAAATTCGGTGCTGCTTCGCCTTCGGCTGACGTGCTACTGGTGAACACTTCGCCGCTTGTGGAGGATGACGCCATCGCAACGCCATCGGTGAACAGCATCTCGGTGTCAGCCGCCATCATCTGGCGACCTTCAAGCTGCTCAAGCAAAAGCCGTCCGCGTCGAGGCGTTTTCTCTTCGGCATTCCAAAGCAGCGAAGCCAATGCTCGTCGTGCCTGAGAAACGAAACCAGAAGATTGCGAAGAGTCTGCTTTTGAAGGAACTTTCACGCCATTCACCTGCGTTGTTGAGACGCTGTCGAAGTCGGGGGTTGAACTGAAATCGATCCGTGTCCATCGCGTCATTAGAAACACTGCAAAAACACGAACCTGAGTCTGTCATCTACTATTTCGTCGCGATTCAATCGGCAAAACGAAAAAATTCGTTACAACCCCTACGGTTTGCCAAATTGCGGTCAAGCAAACAAAACAGGGGCCTCGTCGGTGACGTGTATCACGCGATTCGCCAAAGAGTCCGGAAAACTGATAGGGGCAAATTGTCAGAGAAAATGTGTCGGCCAATATCTAAGACGCGTTAAAACCGCCTTCGGTTCCTCATCCAAATTGCTGGCAACATCATAATTTCCCCAAGTTGTGACCCAAGCCCAGAATTTTTCTTCTGGGCAATTCTGCTCACGGCGGGTCATCGCCGCCGGGATTAAACGGATGACAACGAAGAATCCGCCGGGCCGTCTTCCAAAGACCACGCCAAACGCCGTCTTTTTCAAACGACTCAACCGCGTACTGGCTGCACGTGGGCGTAAAACGACACGAACTTCCCAGCAGCGGACTGATGCCGTACTGGTAACAACGAACCAGGAAAATCGCGATTCGCCTTAACATGCAACTCGAGGCGGTAGTTTTTTTACCGCGCGTGCGACCGTGTTGGGTAACGACTTTCGAATCGCGGCATACGAACCCACCGCGTCACGTTTCGGCTTGACGATGATTTCCGTTCCCAGCGGCATCCGGTCACGCTGAGTTCGAAAAGATTCCCGAATCCATCGCTTCCAGCGATTTCGGACCACAGCATTGCCCGTTTTCTTGGGAATCGTAATTCCCAGTTTCGCAGGCGCCACTGCGGCTTTTCCCCAGCGGACGTTCACGACCACCACATCGTCCGCCGCATACGGACCCCGCCGTATGATCTCCGAAAAATCATCGCCACGAGTCACCCGGATCGACTTGGGAAAACTCTGGTCCGTCACGATTCACCGCTCATTGTCTAAATAAAATAAGTCCCATCAGCCACAATGGTTCTACCAGACCGATCGACCGCGCGCCTCGTCAAACCCCCTTTTTTCAAATTGACTTGACAGTCTACCTCCTCATGTGTACCATCGATCTAGTACACCAGCACGATAACACGCGGTGGTCATTTTATGTTTTTTTCAATCGACCCGTCCGGCGGTATCGCGATCTACGAGCAGATCGTGCGGCAAGTTAAATTTGCCATCGCCGAGCAGACACTTCGGCCTGGACAACTGCTTCCCAGCGTCCGCGGTCTCAGCCACCAGCTCGCCATCAACCCCAACACCGTCGCGCGGGCTTATCAACAGCTTCAAGCCGACGGCGTTTTGGAAGCACTCCGAGGCCGCGGCTTAGCAGTTTGCAACGGCGCGACTTCCCATTGCTGCAGCTACCGCCAATTGCTGATGGCCGACCGCATCGGCATGGTCCTCGGCGAAGCTCTTCACGGGGGTCTGACAGAAACAGAAATCCGTGACATCGTGAACGTTCAATTGACGCTGCGAAGCGGCAACATGACCACGATCAGCCAACAGTTTGCGGTCCCCGCGAGCGATTCCGACAACGGTTCCGACATCTCTTCTTCCTCTTCGGCGGATTCCCCATGACGAATCAAAACGAAGTCATCGCGGCTCGCGGTCTTGAAATGAGTTTCCCTGGCTGCGACGCGCTTCGCGGAGTGGACCTCAGCGTCAAACGCGGCACCGTGTTCGCCTTGCTTGGCGAAAACGGCGCTGGCAAGACCACGATGATCCGCATCCTCACCGGATTTCAAAAGCAGACCGCGGGATCCTGCACGGTCTGTGGACTCGATCCGCTGCGAGACTCTCTCGAGATTCGTCGCCGGATCGGATACGTGGCTGATGCCCCGGCGCTGTATGACTGGATGAACGTCAGCGAGATCGGATGGTTTGCCGCCTCGTTCTATCCCAAAGGTTATGTAGAAAAGTATCGAGACCTGGTCGCGGGATATGAGATTCCGGAAGCACGAAAGATCAAGCATCTCAGCAAAGGCCAGCGAGCGAAAGTTGCATTGTCCCTCGCGCTTGCCCATGACCCTGAATTATTGATCCTTGATGAACCAACATCAGGACTTGATCCGTTGGTGCGTCGCGAATTTCTCGAAAGCATGGTGGATCGCGCATCGGCGGGCCGCACCGTGTTTTTATCCAGCCACCAGATCTCCGAAGTTGAACGTGTGGCTGACACGGTCGCGATTCTCCACGAGGGTAAATTCAAGCTATGCGATGAATTGGTGACGCTGAAGGATTCGATCAGCGAGATCACCGTCAACGTGGATGATCCGTTGGTATCGCTTCCGGTGCTTCCCAGTCCTGCGGAAGTATTGAGCGAAGAGACCGAAGGACGCCAACGCCGCATGGTCGTTCGTGGATTCAATCATGAGATGCGGCAAATGCTTCAAAGCCGCCCAGGGGTGCATGCCGTCAAGGACCGACCTGCATCGTTGGAAGAGTTGTTTGTTGCCTGCACGCGAGGCATCGGCGCGATGAGTCGCGAGAAGCCGCAGGCCCAACGAAGTGATTTGCCAACGACTGCGGAGGCGATTCAATAAATCATGTCCACTTTATCTATTCATCGTGAACTGCTGAGAAAAGAGCTTCGTCAATTATCGCCGCTCATCATCGGCATCTTATTGCTCGCTGGAGTGTGTTATGCATTATTTGAGTTTCAGCCTGCGAACTGGAGAATTTCAACGTTTTCACAGGGATACATTTTGCTTGCGATCCCGGCGTTGTTTGCCGTCGGTGCGGGCGCGATGTCGGTGAGTCAAGAAAAAGAAACTCGCACGATCCATTGGTTGTCTGCGCTGCCCTTGTCGCACCAGCGTCTGATCACGACGAAGTTCGTCGGCGCGATGATTGTCTGGGGCTCGTTATGGCTCGTTGTGCTTGCTTGTTTCTTGCTGATCGATTTTCTGCGATTCAACAATCCGTTTCCTTGGTACAGCCCAGACGCACATCCGGTGCGATCTTATTGGATCATTTTCTGGATCCTGCATTCGCTCTACCTGCTAGTCGTCGGTTTTCTTACGGCGTGGCGTTTTAGCTCCTCCATGATCAGCCTCATCGTCTTCGTACCGCTCGCGATTGCTCCCTCGTTACTGCGGTTTGGAATTGCGTACCTACAAAACCCGTTTCGACCCCTGGGCAGCTCCATCTACGACGCGACCTTGGCGCAGGCGTTGATTGCGGTCTTGGTCGGTTTGGTCATTGCGGCTTGGTTCATGCAAAGATTCGCCCGCGCGTCGCTGGCACCGACGGAAAGCCAATTGCCCCGTAATCCGTATGCATCGACGCTTCGCGGTCTCGACGTCACCAAGCAATCAAGTCAATCCGTGCTCCGTCCCACGACCGCGATGCTTTGGCAATTCATCCACCAGAATAAAACGATTCTCGTTTCCATTCTCGTCGCCAGCGCCATCGGTGCCGTCATCGCGCTCATCGCGAGCAACTCGTGGAACCAGTCGCAACGATATGACGTTGAACCCTGGGTCATCATACTATTTGCCGCATGCATTTCGTGGATGGGAGTGTTGGCATTTCAGGGAGATAACTTACAAGAACGAATCCGCTTTCTTTCCGAACGTGGTGTCCGCCCGGCGAAGGTTTGGTTGACTCGCTTGTTGATTCCGTTTTCGTTTGCCGGTGCGGTGGCGCTGCTTTATGCGTTGCTGCGAAGTCGGTATCAAGCCATGGAGCCTGAGGATACGCACCTGCCTGTCTGGTTGGTATTCCTTTTAGCGATGATGTTCATCGGCTACTCGCACTGGCTATCACAATTGGTTCGCAATCCCATTCTCGGCGCGATTGGTGCGCCGCTGATCAGTGCGATGGCCATTGCTTGTCTCATTTTTTCGCATGTCGAGATGGGAACGCCGAAGCCTTACCTCGTGTTGATCTTGATCGCGCCATTCATCGCGACAAGTCTGATGATGCGGCGCTGGATGGATCGCCGACTTGATTGGCGATTTTGGCTTTGCCACCTCGGCATACTTGCGTTTGCCGCCATGGGCCCACTGCTGGATCTCGGTTGGTACGTTGCACGCTATCCCAACATGCCACAAGCAATGCAAGCCGCGCTTCGTGACGAAGCGAAAGAGTTTGCTTTTGAAACCGCTGCGCCTCAATCAATTTCATTCAACTCACTCATCACCTCGAACCAGGGTTACTTCGGCTTCGGCGATCTCAGTGTTGATCAGAAACTCACGATCGCCGAGGCGATGGATGACAGCGAAATGTTGTTGCAGGAGTTTGAACGACAATCAGCGAAGTACGCCTCAGGGATTCGATTTGATGATAACAAGTTAGTCGTTTCTCGCGTGATCACCTCCCGTGTCCGTCTGCAACGCAGCGATAACGACAAGGACGCGCTCACTCGTTATCAAGACGACGTAAAACTTCTCTTTTCCATCACGAAAGCGACTCGTACAAATCGGTACTTGCAGTCACAAGAGCAAGCCGACTTGTTAGAGATCGCTCTCCTCTCGGAACTACTGCAACCGGATGCAAAGGAGCGAGTAGATGCTGCTGAATTTAAACGCTATGTCCGGTACTTAGCGGACAGCGATCTCAGAAACGAAGCTCGTCGCACGGCGTTGATCGTCAGTTGGGCCGACTTTGATCGCAGGACCACAGATGGAGAAATGACAGCCTTTGGAAATTATTGGTGGCCTCGCTGGGTACAAGAGATGCCCCAGATAAAATTATCACTGACTTGGAGACGCCACGTAAACCATCTCACAAAAGTGCTCCTTGAATTGCTGGAAGTCGGGCCGACGGCCACTGAAGCGCAGAAAAGGGAGCTCTTGGCCAACCGTCTTACTTCACCTGCTCTCCCGTCTGCTTGGGCCACTTGGGCATTGGGTAATCGCGTCGACGATCCACGCATCGATGGCATTCCCACAGGAAGCAGTGACGTTCCCGGTGATCAATGGTTGGCTGGGTGGGAACAGGTCGCCAGGGACCTGGAAAAGACCATTGAATAAAACCTCATTCATAATGATGTTTCTCACCGATCGCGTGTCCCCTTTATAAACCGCCAATCAAAAACGTTTGAGCCAAATCATGAAACGGGAATCGACCTCGCTATGGGCCATCGCGTTGCTGCCCATGATTTTGCTTCTCGCCGGCATCGCAAGCGGTGCGTGGAAGGAGTACCGGGCGTGGATCGATACTCGGCCGAAATGGGAGCAAGAACTGGCTGCGCAATTGACACTGACAGCAGCATTAAGGGCTACGCAAAATGAAAGCCCGATTGCCGAAGAAACTCGCGAGCAACTTTGGGATCAGCAAGATTTACGCTTGATGATCATTGATCTCTTGAATCAGGCAAATCGCGATGAAATTCTCAATCGTTACGACGGCACCCCGATTCTTGTGCCGCCTGGCGAAGATTGGCCTGAAGCACCGCTATACCGGCGACTCGCATCCCAAGCCAAACCGCTGGTGGATTTGCTGGAGGAGGTGACTGAGCGGCAGTTGAGTAACGCGTCTGCGGAAAGTCCGATCCCTCATTTTGAATCGACTGCGCTAGGCGTCTTGAGAATCGTTTTGGTAGACGCTTTCTACCGATCTGAGTTCGAGGAAGCGCATCGACTATTCACCCTCATTGCGAACCAACTCTCACTCTTGTCGATCGACGTCAACGGTTCCTTACAATCTCAAACTCTGGTTCAGCATCTCGAGCTTTACCAAGCAATCCAGGAATCGCTTTTATACGATCCATGGACGGAGCAGCAACTCGAAAAATTCTCTCAATTGTTACAACACTCCTTGAGGCTCGCAGAACGCATGGAGGCAGCACGTCGCCATCAAAAAACACAAGTCATCTCCAATGCGATCGGGATTTACCAAAACGCTATCGATATCGATGGTATGATTAGTCGAAAAATTGCGTGGAGTTTAGAGGTGGATTCCATCCATATCAAAAATGTTCTTAACGCTTTGCAATCGTCTTACGGATTGGAGGAGATTCGCGATTTCTCGGACATTTATCCAACCGCTGCTCGCCAAGGTACGAAAAGGAAACCGATTGCTCGAGGAGGAACATTCTCGCCCGCGTTGCAAACACAGTCATTCAATAACAACTATTCACTGTCCCAGACAATGCAAGTTGCGTTTTCACTTGCGATCACCGAAGACATGCGGCATTTGACACTGACTTCCCTCCGAATCAAGCGATACCAAAAGCGAGAAGGTCGGTGGCCAGATCAACTATCCGATCTCGTCACCAAAGAACCAAATTCCCAAATCATGACGACGATCGATGGAACGTCTTTTACTTATGCCGTTATTTCGGGCCCTGCGGCATCTCGTGACGGTGAAATCGCAGTCATTCAGAATGACGATGCCACTTCCTTTGAAAATCCCTTTCCGGGACAGCAGTATTGGCCGATTTTAATTTTGCATCGAACGCGGGGGAATCGAGCGGTGTTGATTCGTTGATTAAGGGGACAATTGGGATCATGCCACAGCAGAACCGGGATGCTTGAGCTGGTAACAAAGAAGAGGGCGGCGTGATGAATGATAACCGTGCCTGAAAACCGATCGCGTCTTTAGGCGAGCGGCAGAAAAGAATCTATAAGAATACTGGGAGCTTGAGGCTCCTGCCGAAACGACTGCTCACGATAGGTTTCGGCGAGAGTCGCAACCTGCCGGTCTATTTTCACCTGCCGCTCGCCTGCGTAATCGCCTGATCGTTGGGCTGTCGTTGACGATGGAATTTGCGCGCTGCGGCGCCGAGTTGTAGCGATGCTCTTAATTCTTTCGCAATCGCTTCATGCAGATTGTTTCGATGTCAAACGATGATTCGAGACGATTCTTGCGCGACGGCATAAGGCCATTGGGGCATCCCCTTTCAAGCCAGCCTCGTTTTCGAGACAAATCCGGGGGTTTTCGATGCCCGCGTTCAGAAATGCGAAAAAACCCAACCTCAAATTTGCCGTCAATAACGAGTTCAATCGTTTCAGGGAAAACTCTAGCTGGAAAGGGATGGCCATTGGGGTCGACTTCGGACGGTAGTCGTAAATGAGTCAAATGAGAAATAACGCCGGATAAAGTGGCGAATAGAGACCATGGGGAATCTGGGTCAATTAAGCCTGCATTGCGTTCCTTATTGAATCCCCTGCCTGTAGTGGTCCGATGGTTAAGGTGTCCCGAATCAGTTTGCGCGATTGTGCCAATCTGAACGTCGGAAATTCGTTCATCCTTGAACATCGAGACGCAAAATGCGTTGTAGCTTAATTGCCGCCCTCGCGATTGGCGGCTTGTCGCAGATCGGGTGGTCTCCGTCGTCATTCGCTCAGACTTATTCCGATGGCGCCGGGTCTTGCTGCGATGTGATGGACGGTTGCGATGAAGGCGGTTGCGACTCCCTGTACTGTGACGATGAAGCCGGACATACCGTGTTCGGCTTTACCCTAGGCGGCTGGGTGGCGGCGGGAACGACGATTAACTCGCGGCGTCCGCTCAATCCGTCCGCGGGCTTTGGCAACTTGCCTGTGACGTTCAATTAGCGCGACCGTGAGTTGCAACTGAATCAACTGTATTTATTCGCCGAACGCATCGCGGACGGGTCAAGCGGACTCGATCTCGGAGGACGTTTCGATTTGTTGTATGGCTGCGAACCATTTCTCACTGCCGAGAAGTAGAATCGATAGGCAAAGTTCGCCACCGCATGACCGTTCGTGTCGATCACAAACTCGTAGGTTCCACGCGTGTTGAACGCCAAAGAGCTTTGAGGCCGCGCACCAGCAAACGGATTCACCGTCATGATCAGCGCCACAGTCGCCGAATTCTGCGGCGACTGAAACGCTTAGATATCGTTGATATCTAGCGAACCGTCGGGACGCACGCCTGGTGCATCGGTATGATCCGCCGCCTGGAGTAGCGACAGAGGCAGACTCGCCATCGCGGCGGCCGCCGCCGCTATAAACTACGAAACAAACTCTTTCTCGCAAGCATCGCTGGACCCCGTGTAGATAAGCGAACCGAAGTTAAAAATGAACTTTGATCAGGTGCAACCAAGCCCTTCTTATTAGACGTGGTTCCCCCTCAATGGTTGGATTCTAAGCCATGATGGTCAGGAGAAGCGGAAATTGCTGCCCGCGTAAACTATTTTTTCGTTAAAATCGGACATTTGACGCGGTGTCGACGCCAGCCTCAGGAAAAAGGCCAGTCACAATCTACAGCATCTCAATCGATGGCTCTGAGAAGGCTTACGGCGGTATTGCCGTCATCAGAGAATTGCATAAAGTTCATGAACATAGGGCAATAACAATGGGCGATATTGGATTTGAACCAACGACCTCTGCCGTGTGAAAGCAGCGCTCTAACCAACTGAGCTAATCGCCCTTGTGTAGTGAAAAACTATCGCGCGGCTGTCTCTGGGACAAGGGTTCAGCGGCTAACCCGTGCCGGCGCAGGATCAGGTTAGCCTTTCTTGCGAAGAATGAAGATGGTGTCGACGGAGTCCTCGTTCACTTCAACAGGCTCGTCGATTTCATAGTTGAAGTCGTGCGTCGAGGCGATTTCAAAGTCGGGGGCGCTGCTCAACGTCTTTAACGCTTGTTTGGCGGTGTAAAGCCTCAGCGGGAATTCGGTGCGCAGCTTGATCGTGTTGTTGGGACGCTTCGCCGTTACCGAGACACGAATCTGCTCCAGTCGCTTTCGCCTCATGAACTCAATGACCCGCAGTGTGACGTTTACCTTGGTCTGCGAATGCGTTGCAGTCCAGCGCTCAATGCACGACTCCTCGACATCAAGCGGGATGATGTGGAAGCCGAGGATATAAAGGCCACCGGGACGTAGATGTTTGGCGACGGTGATCAGGTGGCTGACGGCAGCGGCTTCGTTGGTGAGGTGACGGAAGGTGTTGAACGTGCAAAAAGCGGCGTCGAATTGTTCGGGATTTCCGTTGCGTTGGTTAAGGTTAATGTTGGTGAAGTCGGTTTGATGCAGGTCCGCTTTTAAGCCCCGTCTTGCCAGTCGCTTTTCCAGATACTTTAGACTCGGAACGCTGAGATCGATTCCGGTGCACTTGTATCCGCGAGCAGCCATCTCGGTAATCAAGCGACCGCTGCCGCAACCGGGTTCGAGAACTTTGCGAACTTTGCCGGTAGCGAATCGCTTGAAGGCCTCTTCAAAAAACTCGACTTCCATCGTGGTCTCGTCGCGAAAGACCATGTCGAAGTATTGAGGGTAGTCGTACCAGTCGGCGAGCTGGACAGATTTCGCAGGCTTCTTCTTTATCGTTTGCGTCATGGACAGTTCGTCGCTTGTAGTACAGTCGAGTGCGGGATCGGTTCGAAGTGACTGCGGCACATGATACGAATCTGTGGCCTCAATGTGATTGGACGAAGACCGTTTTGGCGACGATAAAGCAAGATTTCGGAATCGAAGTCTACTTACAAGATCGAATCAACGCATCCAGATGACTTGCAGCGTGTACGCCATCCCCGCATCGACTTCGATCATGTCGTCGCTGCTTAATTCGAAATCAGGTGATTGAAAGAATCGTCGGTCGAACAGATAGCCGGCGCTGAGGTCGAGAGAAAAACCGTTGGGAAGCTGGCGCGTGATGCCGGTGGCGAGTTGTTGTTCGAACTGAAAGAAGCGGTCCTCGCGGTCGTCGCGATCCGCAAGAAAGTAGGTCTCGTTGATGATTTGGTATCGAGCGAAAAGGGTCCAGTCAGAGCTTAATGCTTGCCGGGCTTCGACGAACACATCGGTGACCGGTGTGTAGCGAGCTCGGAATGAAAAGGAGTCGTTGGGTGCGTAGGTCAGCGAAGCGGGCAAGCCAAGTTGTGCTTCGAGTTGATCGTTGGGACGCCAAGCATAGGCGATGCCGGGAATGGGAAACCTGATTTGGCTAGTCGGCGAATAGAAGAAGCTGAAGTTCCAAGAGTCGCGGTTGCGTGCGGGAACGCTGACGAAGGCGAGTGATGTCAGGGTCAATTCATGGAAGCTTGCGAACGGCTCGTCGCTTGCCGATCCCACATTGAAGAGCCCACCGACGCTCCAGCCGTTATTCAACTCACGATTGATAAACATGCCGGCGCGAACGTCCCATAGCTCGCCGGGAATCTCCGTGCCGGATTGTGGCAAAACCGCATCCGTGGAAAGCCGCGTGTATTTTAGGCTCGTCGTGCCCAGCAAGATTCCGTTCGGGTAAATCTGAAGCGGAAAGGCGAGCTGCGCCGCGATGGAGTGAGATGAGAGGGTGTCGGAACTGTCCTGGACCGATTCGCTGGGGACAAAGCTGGTGATGAATCGAAACGGAGCCCGCTCGCTGGCCGTCAATAAGCCCAGACGCTGATTCACCAAACGCTGATTCGTTTGCGGAGGACGCACCGGTTCCCACGGAAGCGAATCATACGGTTCGCCGACGGAGCCAAAATCGGGCGGCTCGGGAAAGTCAAGAATGACATCGTTTGGTTCCTCAGGCCAAGGTGCTTGCGCCCGCGCCGGCACCGAAGCGAACCAAAGGGTCAAAAGAACAGTCAGCTTGATGGTTGACCAACGTCGATCATAAATGGTGTTCATCAGAGAGCAGGTTTGGGCGGTTTTTTTGCTGGCAAGCGTGTGTGCGGAGGCGAAAACTTTTGAGCGATACTTGATTTGGTTGGGACGTCGCAATGGGAAACCCCGCGTTGGTCATTGACGACGAATCGTTTATGGTGGCGACAATCGCCCGCAACATGATTTCAAACCTCAGAGACGACATTGGCCGTACCGCTTCCTTCGACGATGCCGCTTATCGATCCGACGTTTCTGTTCCGGTTCGAGGTGCCGATTCACCAGCACGATTGCTCGTTCGGGACGTCTACGGCAAAGCCGGGGCTGGAGTTGCCGGAATCGTGCCGCATCGCATCATTCGGCGAATTGGCTGGGAAACGGAACTTTGCGGATGTGCGAATGGCCTGGGACAAGACGGCCATCGCATTCACGATCGAGGTCTCCGGCAAAAAAACGCTGCCATGGTGTCGTGATTCTCGAATGGAAGACAGCGACGGGTTTCACTTGTGGATCGACACTCGCTGTAGTCCAGGAATCCACCGCGCGACGCAGTATTGCCACCGTTTTCTTTTCATGCCCAGCGGCGGGGGGCCACGGAAAGAGTCACCGATGACCGGTTTGATGCCGATCAATCGCGCTCGCCAGAATCCAAAATCGCCTCCAACGGGATCAATTCAGGTGCATGTTCAGGCTCGCCCCGACGGTTACCGGATGGCGGGGCGGATTGCGGGAGCCGCAATGACGGGGTTCGATGCAGTTCAATATCCTCGAATTGGGCTTTATTATGCAATTGTCGACCGCGAACTTGGCTGGCAAACTTTCTCTCTCAGCGAGGAGTATCCGGTCGTGGAAGACCCAAGTTTATGGGGCGAAGCGACGTTTGTTGCGTAATCGTCTGGTAAATTTTCCCTGTTCTTCGCAACTGGGAGTGTGTTTTTTGGATTTAATTCCTAAACTTTACTTCATTCTGCCTAGGCGGTCGGATCGATAGAATCGTTATAAACCGCCATCTAACTCACGGTCGATCTGCCTATTGGCTGATGGCCAACCCTCCTGTTGCTAAAATCGCAAAACAACGTGACGAAGATTCTTTCGGAAGCCGCAAGCGGCAAAACCGTTCATACTGTATCCGGCATTACCGTCCGCTTATGCGGTGACTCTGGCGACGGCATGCAATTGCTGGGCACGCAGCTCACCAACACAAGTGCGTTGGCTGGCAACGATGTCGCGACCTTTCCTGACTTTCCGGCTGAGATTCGCGCCCCGCGTGGGACGCGTGCTGGCGTCAGCGGTTTTCAGGTCCAATTTGCAAGCGATAAAATCTTCACGCCTGGCGACGTTTTGGACGCTCTGGTGGTGATGAATCCCGCGGCGATGGTCACGAATATCGCGGACCTTCGAAAAGGCGGGATCCTGATCGCCAACGAAGACGGCTTCAACGACAAGGAATACAAGCTCGCCAAAGTCGAGTCCAATCCGCTGGAAGCCGACATCATTCAACAATCTTATCGGCTTTTTAAAGTGCCGATGACGAAGCTGACTCGCGATGCGGTGAGTGCACTTGGACTGGGCAATAAAGAAGCCGAGCGTTGCAAGAACTTCTTTGCGATGGGCCTGGTTTACTGGATGTTCGGGCGATCGCTTGAGCCAACCCTGCGATTCATCAACGACAAGTTTGCAAAGAAGCTGCCCGAAGTTGCGAAGGCGAACGAAGCCGCCTTGCGAGCAGGCTGGGCCTACGGCGAAACGACCGAAGCGTTCGGCGTCAGCTACCAAGTCGAAGCCGCAAAACTGGCTCCGGGCAAGTACCGGAACATTATGGGCAACCAGGCACTCGCTTGGGGCTTGATCGCCGCCTCTAAACTGTCTGGCAAGGAGCTGTTCTATGGCACATATCCGATCACGCCCGCCAGCGATATTCTTCACGAGCTGACTCGGTACAAAAACTTCGGCGTGCGAACCTTCCAGGCGGAAGACGAGATCGCGGCCGCGGGCGCGACGATCGGAGCCTCGTTCGGCGGTTGCATGGGCGTGACGGCAAGCAGCGGTCCAGGTATCGCGTTGAAGGCGGAAGCGATGGGATTGGGCGTGATGCTTGAGCTTCCCATGATCGTCATCAATGTGCAGCGTGGCGGTCCGAGCACGGGGTTGCCGACGAAGACCGAGCAAAGCGACTTATTGCAGGCGATGTTCGCGAGAAATGGTGAGGCACCGCTGCCTATCCTTGCCCCACGAAGCCCTGGCGATTGTTTCGCGATCGCGATTGAAGCTTGGCGAATTGCCGTTGAATGCATGACGCCCGTGATGATTCTTAGCGATGGATACATTGCTAACGGCAGCGAACCTTGGCGTATTCCTGACCTCGATTCGATGCCCAAGATTATGGTTTCACATCCCGAAGGCACCGACGACTTCAGCAAGCCGTTTTTGCCATATGAACGCGATGAAAACCTCGCGCGTCCATGGGCCGTCCCCGGGACGCCTGGTTTGATGCACCGCCTGGGTGGTCTTGAGAAAGAAGACCGCACGGGAAATGTCAGCTACGACCCTGACAATCACCAACATATGGTCAACACTCGTGCTCGCAAGGTTAGTGAGATCGCCGATCGTGTTCCGCCACAGGACGTTTTTGGGAATCCAACCGGTGACATTCTGGTCGTGAGTTGGGGCGGCACTTATGGCTCCTGCCACACGGCGGTTCAACGGTGCCAGCAAGATGGTTTGGCGGTCACACATGCTCACGTGCGTTACATGAATCCACTGCCTTCCAACCTGGGCGAATTGCTTCGCAGTTTCAAGACCGTGTTGGTGCCAGAATTGAATTCCGGCCAGCTAAGGATGTTGATGCGTTCGAAGTATTTGGTTGACTGTATCGGCTTTAATAAAGTGAAGGGCAAACCGTTTTCGGTGCATGAATTGGTCGATGCGATCAAGTCACACGTGTCGGCCCCTGAGGTAGTCACTGATTCGGAAGAATCGCTGCGACATCGGGCAGGATGACTTTGGTCACCAAGGTCTTTTGCCGTGTAGAAGACTTTTCTTGCACACCCAAAAATCAGATCACCATTCAATTTCACGTGACCAATAATGAATCTACCTGTCCTCAAAGCGGCGGACTTCGCCAGTAACCAAGATATTCGTTGGTGCCCCGGATGCGGCGATTATTCAATTCTCGCGCAGATGAAAAAGGTACTGCCGGAACTCGGCGTTCCTCGCGAGAAAATCGTCTTCATCAGCGGTATCGGTTGCAGTAGCCGATTTCCCTACTACATGAACACCTACGGAATGCATAGCATTCACGGACGTGCGCCAACATTTGCGACAGGCCTAAAGTCGACGCGGCCTGACCTGATGGTTTGGGTCATCACTGGCGACGGCGATGCGTTGTCGATCGGTGGTAACCACTTCATCCACGTGCTGCGCCGGAACTTGGACGTCAATATTGTCTTGTTCAATAACCGCATTTACGGTTTGACCAAAGGGCAATACAGCCCAACAAGTTTAGAAGGTCAGATCACCAAGAGCACACCGATGGGTGTGATCGACCATCCGCTTAATCCGCTTAGTTTGGCGCTTGCCGCTGAGGCGACGTTTGTTGCCAGAAGCATTGATGCGCACGTGACTCACTTGGGTGAAGTGCTCAAGCGAGCGGCACAGCATAAGGGAACTTCGCTTGTCGAGGTTTACCAGAACTGCAACGTGTTCAACGATGGTGCGATGGCATACGCGCAAGAAAAGTCACAGCGTGCCGAGAACGTTATTGAGCTCGAGCATGGCAAACCGATGATTTTCGGCAAAAATCGAGACAAGGGTATCCGCTTGATCGGGACGAAGCTCGAAGTGGTTTCGCTCAAGGATACCGCGATCGATGACTTGTTGATTCATGATGAGCGAGAATCGAATCCATCGATTCAAATGATGCTCGCAAGAATGCGCTATCCTGACATGCCTGAACCGATCGGCGTGCTCCGCGCGGTCGAAGGGGTTTCGACGTACGATGACCAAATCAACCATCAGGTCGAGCTTGCCAAGGCTCAGCGCGGTATGGGTGATTTGCAATCGCTGATCAACTCAGGCGACACCTGGGTGGTGAGCTAACGCCGCATTCGTTGGTGCCAAGATCGGTCCTACAGGCCCTATCAGACCTGTAGGATTTTTCTGGGCCGTTTATAACCCTCTTCTTCACTGGATCAACAACATGCCACGCGGCAAGACTTACGATAACGCAGCGGTTTGCATTGGCGACACACCGATGATTCGCATCAATCGCTTGGTACCCACGGACCACGCGACGGTGTTTGCCAAGTGCGAATTCTTTCAGCCGCTCAACAGCGTGAAAGACCGCATCGGCGCGGCAATGATTGCCGCAGGCGAGAAGGCCGGCAAGATCAATGCGAACACTCACATCATCGAGCCGACCAGCGGTAACACTGGAATTGCCCTTGCGTTTGTTTGTGCAGCCAAAGGTTACAAGCTGACGCTAACCATGCCGGAATCGATGTCGGTGGAACGGCGCGCATTGCTTCGAGCAATGGGAGCCAATCTTGTGCTGACGCCAGCGGGCGAAGGTATGAAAGGTGCGATCGGCAAAGCGGGTGAAATGGTTTCACAAGACCCCAGTGCCTACATGCCCCAACAGTTCGAGAATCCGGCGAATCCGGCGATTCATGAAGCGACCACCGGCCCCGAGATTTGGGAAGACAGTGGCCACGACATCGACGTTCTTGTCGCGGGCGTCGGTACCGGCGGAACCATCACAGGTGCCTCACGATTCTTGAAGAAGATGAACCCGAATTTCAAGGCAATCGCGGTTGAGCCAAAACACTCGCCCGTGATTAGCGGCGGTGCACCCGGTAAACATCGTATCCAAGGTATTGGCGCGGGATTCATCCCCAAAAACCTTGATATGGGAATCGTTGACGAAGTGATGCAGGTCGACGATGAAGACGCGTTTGCTTGGGGGCGAAGACTTGCCAAAGAAGAAGGCATCGTCGCGGGCATCAGCAGTGGTGCCAACATGTGGGCTGCCGCACAACTTGCCGCTCGACCTGACATGAAGGGCAAGCGAATCGTCACGATCATGTGCAGCCTTGGCGAGCGTTACCTTAGCACGCCGTTGTTCGGCGACCTCGGCATGTGATTCGGTGCAATCATTTCAAAAGCCCGAGTTGTCATTCGCAATCAATGCTGCTCGGTTTTTGCAGTGATGTTCATTGCGTTACCATTTCAAGCACCACTTTACGTGCTCATCATGTTCAATAACGTGAGCAATAACGAAGTGTACCTAGGGCATGGGAATGTCTTGAATGATGAATTCAATCGCATTTTCAATGACGGCTGTAGGCGTGGTGTAGATCAACTTTGATTCACCGACAGACTCACCAATGTCGAACAAGTATCCGATTCCGATGCCGGACTCATTGTGGCGATAGAGCTCGTAACCAAGGTGCTCCTGTCGCGAACCGTCAGGCATCACCACGTGCACTTCATTTCCCAGCAACCAGCCGCGATGGCTCTCCATCGCTTTTTCGGCACTCTTGTATTCGACTCCGAGTCGAACCTCGTGAAGCGGTCCGTTTTTCCGAATCTCTTCCAGTTGAACGGTTACAGATTCCACCGTTTTCGACTGCCCTCCCAGTTTCAGCGGAAACTCGAACGCCTTCGTTTCTCCGGGCAACATTGACTTGATCTGGCCCGAAAGCGAAACGATTTTTGACGGACGTCCGGCGGGTAGAACGAGCGGCAATTGGATGGTCGTCATCGCGATGTCGGTTGACGGAGCGATATCAATCGTCCCCTGAATTTCTTGAGCACGAATGGATACGCCGTCGTCCAGGATTGCTGAAATCTGCCCCAGTGGCAAAGTAATTCCGACGGGACGCGAATCGGGTTTCCAAGAGATCTCCAGCTCAATGTTCATTCCGCTGAGGTTACCATCCGTCAGAACTCGGCGGCTGCTAACGATCATCGGTTCAAGGCGATAAATTCCCGAATACGCAGCCGAATCGACTCGGCTGGGACGCGCCGAGTTTCGCGGTCTTAGCGTGAGCACGCCATCTTCGCCGGCATAAAAATCGATATCAAGTTCGGCCTGGTCGAGCACATAGTCGACCGCCTGCCAGAACGGAAGCACGCCAGCGTAAGGCTCAATTACGGTCTCTTCATCGGCACGATGCTCAAACCCGATCCCACTGTCTCGGCTGATTGCCTCTAAGGCGGCGTCCAAGGTAGCAGCGTCTCCGAGTCGAACATCACCGGTGTTTTTGATCGCGGCAGCCGAAGCCATCTTTTTGGCAATACGCGCCCGAACTCGCTCGAGTCTCTTTCGAACTTCGGGGCTTAACGACGCGTCTTCGGTTGGAAGGAACGGAACCGCGTCGAAACCGATCTCCGAAAGCGAGCTTTCTGCGGCGTTGCGTCTGGCTAATTGCGGCGCATCCAATTCCTGCACCAGACGCTTGACCTCGGACTGCTTCGATGCATTTTCGTCTGCTTTCAACGTGTCGAATACGCCAAACGTCAGCAAGATGACGGCAATAGAAAAACGGAAAGTCGCAAAACGTGTAATGCACAATCCAATGCAAATTCTTCGGACCAGCAATGCCGGAAAAATGATCACGTTCCACTCCTCGTGTGAGATCTTGCGACGGAGTCGTATTTTAACCGATCGGCGTCGCGACGCGAATCTCGTGACCACTAAGCCGCTTCTTGATCGCGATCGTCCTGAGCGGCCGTGCAAACGCGGATTAGCGATTTCGCGATCCCTTTAAACACTTTCTTTCGCACGGGCACGTCGCGAACGCACCAAGCTCGATTCAATTGCAATTCGACACCGATGTAGCAGTCAGGAGCGTATTTTTGGCGCAAGCTTCGGATCAGACTTTCCGAAACTCCGCGGCGAGGATAATTCCTTCGCACTCGCAACATCGGAAGCGAAAAATACAAGTCGTCATACCAATCCAAGCAGAGCGCCAATTCATACACTCGTGATGGGTCGTACAATAAGCCAAGATCGGTGCGACGTGCAGACAATGCCCGGTCCTCACCATCGGTGCCCGTTTGGCTTGGTTCAAACGTTGCGAATGAATGGATCGATAAGTGGATCACAAGCCCATCCTTGCGGATCAATTTGTCGACCGTTGTCTCCACATCTTTCCGGTAGGGCTCATGAATCTCGGAAATGATTCGCTGACGTAGCTTTCGAGGTAGCGCTCGCGTCAGCGGTGAAAAGACTCCACGCTGATTCGCGGAACGATTCACATCGATCACCAACGGGCTGTATTTCGCCGCCAAGAGTGGACCATTCAATTGACGTGCAAATTGAGTGGACGCATCCAACGCACCTAAATCGTTCGCGTCAGTCAACGTTGCGGACTCACCATCTGCCTGCTCAGGCAGATCAGTGACCGTGAAATACTCGGTAAGCCATCCCGGGATCTGATGGGCGCCGTGCTCGCAAGTTACAAGAAATGCCATGTTCCGAATCCAAATAAGTCAAACCCCCGGTTGGGGATCTCGCACGTTAATCTACTTTAAATTCTTGGTCCGAGTAAACCGTTTCCCAACTGGGGGGATCGCGCGCGAATTTACCGCTCAAGGCACCCCAACACAGTCTCCACCAGCAGCTCTCCCACCGGTCTGTACGCAAAAAGCGTCGGCAAGACACATGATCTCTGCACTCGCGATCGCTCCGGGTTGTGATTCTCCCACTAAATATGAATAACGCGACGAAATCTACAGCCAGAGGTAGCCGCGATGCGAACTCCAAAACTTCGCGGATAAGGGACGCCATTAAGTCAAACCCGCAAACTAGCCGGGATCAAGGATCGTGTGGGAAAGGAGGAATGCTTTACCCACGAACAACCAACAAAAGCAAAACGGCACTCACCAAGAGGCGAGTGCCGTCCATCCGCTTTTGAAAGGGGTTAAAACCAGTTGAATTACAAAACTCCCCCCCCACCGCCACCACCGACTCCACCACCACCGCCGCCACCTGCACCACCACCAGCCGCACCACCACCACCTGCACCGCCTGCACCGCCACCGGTTGACCCGTCAACAAAGTTAAACGTGCTGACGCTGAGGATTTGCGAGAAAAACGGGGCGGGTGAAATACGGACGTAACGACGATCTGCTGAAATGATCGCGATTGCGGTGTTGCTGGCACCTTCAGGCAAAACCGTCAATTCCGGACGGAAACCGACGGCCGGACGAAGGCCAAACCCGCGAGGGTTGCCTACGATTGGTCCGGCTCCGCCTGTATAACCGCCAATCGCAGCCAAGTCTCGAAGGTACTCTTGCACGGCTTCCGGATCATTTCCTCCGGCAAATTGACCGATCAGCTTTTGATTCACGTTTTCCTGGACGTCGCGGAGGTGGGCAATTTGTGCCTCACCGACGGCCGTTTTTCGGGAACCTTCTTTGACATCAACGATCACCAAAGCATCTTTTTCCGTCAGATCGATCACTTGCCGAATGAATTTTTGGCTCTCCCGACCAATGTCGCTCAGCACATCAATCGTCACCTTGCCTGTCGATACATTGCCCCAAACACGACGGATTAGCACTCGGTAGACACCCGTGAACCCTTTCGGGCAAACATAGGTTTCCGATACGTAGCCGTCATCTTCGAGTTGTTCCATTCCTGGGAACTTGTCACCTAAGAATGTTCCCCCGCCAGCCGAATTGGGATCTTCCATCGAACAAACCGTTCCCGAAGGTTCTTCGACCGCGATATCGATATCGGCGTCTCCGGTCCAAGTGACTCGAACGACGAGGTCATGCGATGTCGCTTGTTGAAGATCCGCCAAAAACGCTTCGGCCTTTTCCTTATCGCCACGCTCAACCAGCCGCTGATGCGTCACTCGCGCCAGCAACCTTGCATCGGTTTCAATCTTCTCAAACTTTGTCGGCCAAGCTTGTCCAAGAATTCCGCGACATGCCCACTGCATACCGTCGACATCGTCCAGCTTTTCAGCCAAACGCATCCCCATCACATACGCCTCTCGACGATACGGTTGCACACCCGTAACCGATTGGCAAAGCCGAAGGGCCGCCGCATCACAACCAACCATCTGCAATTGGCCGGCGACATGCAAAACTTCTTCGGGAGTGTCCGCAAAATCGACCGCGGACAAATAGGCTCGTTCAATCTCTGCGACATCCGCGCCCATTGCTTGCAGCGAAATGGCGTAGGCTCGGTACATCCACGGTTGAACATTTCCCGTGACAATGGCACCGGCGAGCAGGTCACGGACATCGCCAAACGCGGCCCGTGCTTTGTCGACGTTACCCGCATCGTCAGCGCTCGCGGCGCCGGCGTTCAGGTGACTGACCGTGGCACGAACGCGAGCATCGTGTTCCTTGATCGCTTCAGGGGACTCGAGTTTCAACTTGTCAAAATAGTCAAACCAAGCATCCGCCATCGATTGGCCAGCGGTTGGGGTGACTCGAATATGTTCGACAGACAAGACCGATTTCTTCGGCTCAGCACTGGTTGCCTTCGTGTCCTTCTCAGTTGCTTCCGTTGCTTCGGTTGCTTCGGTTGCGAAGGGAGCTTTGACACCGGAAGCCGTGGTTTTGTCAGCGATTTTGACTTCGCCGGGGACGGCAAACATACCACCACCACCACCGCCGCCCAGCCCACCACTACCGCCGCCCACGCCACCACCGCCGCCGCCCACGCCACCACCGCCGCCGCCCATGCCACCACCGCCGCCACCCATTCCACCACCGCCCATGCCGCCACCACCGCCAAGGTTGATAACGGGAACGACGAGGTCACCGACGGGATAGACTTTGATGACGGGATTGGCTTCAGCCGCTTCCGTGGTTGTGATCTGCATCACCTCATCTTTGATCATGTAAGTGAGCCCAAGCTCCTTCAACATCAATCGCAGGAACGATCGCAGGCTGACATTCTTTAGAGAAAGAGAAACTGGCGTATCACTGTTGAGACCGATTTCCTCGAGCGCCTTGTTGTCAACCACGATCGGAATGTCATGCGTTTCGCTGATTTGGCGAATCGCATTTTCGAGCGTTTCTTCAACGAAGTTTTGAGTGGTTTCGTCGCCCAGTGCGGCATTGATTCGGCGTTCGATTTCGTTGTCGCCCGTCAATTCGATCGAGCCATAACGCTCCAAACGACGACGGCTCATTCGTTGCCACTGTTCCGCATCGGGATACATAATGGGTGGCTCGTCCACGAACGGGATGTTCGATTTTTCCACCAGCGCCAACGCGTCCAAGAAGTTGCGTTCGCGAAGCAATCGCAAGCGAACCGCTCGCACATAATTGTTTAACATTTGGGTTTCCAGGATGACCTGGTTACCAATCACCGATGTCCCCGCGAGCTCAATGCCGGCGATTTGTGCGATGGCAACCGACACGTCGCCGTCCGCTTCGTCGTAACGACCTTCATCGATCAGCGAATTCAACTGATTCGACAACGTCCTAAGTCGTTCTTCACGGCGGAAGGTTTCCTGTAGCAGTTGCTCGGTTTGGGTTGAGGCAGCCGCAATCTGCGACGCAGTTGCTTGAGCATCAATGTAACCAGCCTCGCGACGACTTGCGATTTGAATCGCCGAACGCACTTGGCCCTGAAGCTCTTGTCGAATTTGGGGGTCAACACCGGGCTGAGTCTCGACGCGGTTCAGCAAACTCTTCAGTGAACCGGCGACTCCGACAGGATTCGTGTCCAACAGACGGCGAGCAGCTCGCAATTGAGCACGCACCTCCGCTCGCAATCGACCGACCTCTTGGCCTCGCTCAGCAATGACTTCGTCCAGCAAACCCGACGGAGCGTCGAGCAAAGCTTCGTCACCCGCAATGATACCGCCACCCAGCATCGAGGGACGCACAGGAGCAGCTCCCATGATGGGAGGAGCATTCAACCGAGGAGCAAGCATTGGCGGAGCAAGCGTTGGCGGAGCAAGCGTTGGCGGAGCAGGCGTTGGCGGAGCAGCTTGACGCGGGGACGGCATGCCCGGCATCGCAAGCGGTGGCTCGACTGCGGGTGGACGAATCATCGGAGGATTGTCCATCGGAACCGGAGCAGGCTCCGCAAAGGGATCATCCATCGCCGCCGCAGGAACTCCTGCAGCCGGCGCTACGGCGCCCGGCGCGTCTTCAAACAATCCACCGAAGGGATCGTCTTGGTTCTGCATCACCAAACGATAACCACCGGCGGAGAGCTTCTTGACCGACTGTGCATCTTGATTATCTGGGTCGGCCTCAAGTGCCATCTCCGCGATCGCTTGCGCACCACGGCGACTGCCTTGTTGCAACGCCATATTGCCTGCTTTGGCAAGCTCATCGGCGCGAACCGCAAGCACACGAGCGGCTTCGCGAAGCAAGTCGGAACCCGCGAGCGGCAACATTAGCCCTTCATTCGCAAACGATGCAGCGACCATGCCGGGCAGGAACGAGAAATCAGGGTTGCTTGCTTCCATCACCACCTCTGAACCAAGTGACACCGAGCCGCCTGACGAATCGCCAGTGACTTTGATACGCCCCGAATTTTTCGCGGTTGCGGCAAATTTTCCGATCAAGACTGCATCACGATCCAAACGAAGCGGTGGAATCCGATTGACTTGAACGGTGTGAACACCTTCAGGCAACGTCATCGATGTCACCCAAATCGGAGACATCGTGGCGGCTTGACCAATCTGTTTGCCGAGTTGACCTGCCACATTCGCTTGCTCGTCGGTCACCAAGGACAAGTCGCCACCTGTCTGATTCGCAAGCGTGGCTAGCAGCTCGACATTTTTTGATGGACCCACCGCAAGGCTGTGAATCGAAATCCGGTCCGCTCGCAGGGCATCAACGATCAACTTGATTCGCGATTCGTTGCCAGCGGTATCGATCGCTGCACCATCACCGATATAGATGACACTTTTGGTAACGCGATTGGGAAAGCCGACCAGCGCCGTCCGAGCCGTTTCTACCGCCGAATTGAGGTTTGTATTACCCAGCGGCAAACGGCGACGGAACTTTGCGATTGCCGCGCGGACCGCATCCGCATCCTTCGCATCGATCGCCTCGGACATCGCGGTTGTGGAAACGTCGGCCGCAAAAATTTGAACCGTGTCACCCTTTCGCAGGCTGGCAATCACACCTTCCAAAGCCGCCAATTGGTCGTTGCGATAATCGCCGACCTGGCTCGCCGAACTATCGATCACGATCGAGATCGCCGCCGGTTGCGAACGCAGTTGATTCATCAACAAATCGTCTGCTGATGGCTGCAGTGAACCGGCAAAATAACGATCGCCTGAACCCGTTTCATAGGTCGCAAATCGAGTCGCTAACATGCCTGCTTTTCCCACAGAAGCCGCCAACGGCGACTCCGCAGCAAAGACGGGCTGGGCAAGGGGTGAAATATACGTTCCGCACACCCATGCGGCGGCGGCAAGGTTGATTCCCGCCAGGATCACGCGTTGAAGTCGCATCCCAAATCTCTCCGGTATTACCAATGGCAAACGAGTAGGGTGGGCAGAACCCACGAATCTCAAACAAAGAGCGAAACCAAAACGGTCTCGAACAATCGAAACCGCTCTTCCGCCTTACATTTTCTCCGCAAACAAGTCTCTAGTTTATTTGCTCGCGATCAATTCGCGAAACAAAACCCCAGGAATCTTGGCGTTCGTGGAACAACCGTAACGGTTTTGACTGCCGCAGCTTTCATGAGGTGTATCAGATCGCTGCCGCAAAACGCTACAAACCGTCGCTCCAACCGCCAAATCGGCTGACATTGTCATAGCGACGCGATTGTCGCACCGATTCCGTGACAATGACGCGCGATTTATATCTCCGTTTTTCCAACTTATCCCTGGACACCTAAATCGCTGCATTGGCGACCACAAAACAGCAGCCCGCGGTTCAATTCGCGGTTCAAAACGCGGGGTCCGATTTCGAATACGGCACCCATTCACCCCAAACGCAGGATTTGTCCAACGGGGGGAACGCTAGGCGTCGCTGCTCGACCACGGGCTATCGGGGGCGAGTTCGTTGAAACGGGCCCGATGATGGGCGGCGGCGGCGTGTTCGCCAATGGCTTCCAGCGAAATGGACAGATTGTAATGCGCGTCGGGATAATCTTCGTGCAGTGTGAGCACACCTTGAAGCGCGGCGATTGCCAAGTCATGTCTTCCCGTTTCGGCAAGAACGCACGCCAGATTCGTGCGAGCTTCGACGAAGGTGTCATCAATCTCAATGGCCGCGTAATAACGTTCTCGCGCGGCCTCAATTTGTCCATCGCGATAGAGCAGTTCGCCAAGTTGAAAGCAGATATCCGCTCGCATTCCATCGCGTGACAGAATCGCGTGACAGAGATCGATGGCGGCGGCAAGATCACCTTCGTCTTCGAATCGATAGACGTCGGCGAGTAAATCGTCTTCTTCTTTCGGGGGAAAGCTGTCCGGTTCCGAGGCCGAACTCATTTTCAAGATGGACGAATTCAATGAATGGGTCGTTTCGGAATCTTCGTTCGCGGAAAAATCAAAACGCAATTGGCCACCGGGCTCAATCAGCCCTTCGCCCTGCCGCAGAAGAACATGGCGACCCTCGATAATCACGGACAATTGCGCGAGCGGACGTGCAACGTCCGGCAACACGGCCGCAAGTTCGCGAAGTCGATTCTCAATCGCTTGCGGACTCGCTCCGGCGGCAACGAGCTCAGCGATTCGTCTCGCGGTGGAGACTTCTTGAAAATCAAAGTACGGAAGCTTGTGGAGCGTTCGGACGGGAATAATCAGGCCACGACGATGCCAACGCCGGATGACTCGCACCGAAACATTGAGCAAATCCGCGAGCATCGCGGGGGTGTAGAGCGTTTTGACGTTGCGTTGCAGATCCACCAAACCAAGACGCTGCCACAACTCGGTCTCCTGAAGGATTTCAAGTGAGCCATTGGCCGCGAGCTCATGCAGTGCGGGGTTGAGCAGGCCGGCATCCGCGAGAGGTGACTCCTCGGCGCCGATGATGATCCAGTCGATCTTTGGGGAATCAAGTTCCACCACCGTGGCATCAAAGGATCGCAGCAGATTGGTAGCTTCTCGACGGTTCATTCCGCCGAGCTTGCCAGCCAACGCGATCCGCTTGCCAGAAACGGGAGTGGAAGTTGATACGGTGTGCAACGCGAATGTCCTTGACGATGTTTTGCTCTAGCGATTCTTTGCCGTGACGATGTTTTGCTTTAGCGATTCTTTGCCGTGACGATGCATTGACCTGATGATGCATTGACGGAGCGATGAGAGATCTTATGAGTCTTTGGCCGCGTATCGAGCCCATTGCAAAAATTATCTGATGCACTCATCCTAGCAATTGGCTGCGAGTGGGTGGGGTGATCGCTGGTCGTCTCGTTTGCTTGCAGACGTTGCGGCTGGAGGAAAGTCCGGGCTCCGCAGGGCAGGATGGTCGATAACGTCGACCGGTCGCGAGGCTAGGGAATAGTGCAACAGAAAGCAAACCGCCGAACGATCACGACTTTCGCTTCGGCGATCGACGGGGTGCGTGGTAAGGGTGAAACGGTGCGGTAAGAGCGCACCAGCGGACGGGGTGACTCGTCCGGCTATGTAAACCCCATCCGGAGCTAGACCAAACAGGATGCATGATCGGCAGTCGAGAGATTGTCGGTCGCGAGGCGGCTCGTTTCGCTATCGACATCCGGGTAGGTCGCGTGAGGCGTCGAGCAATCGCCGCCCCAGATAAATGGTCACTGCCGCCAATTCAATTGACGGTACAGAACCCGGCTTACAAACCCACTCGGAGCCTCTTTAAAACCATTATCACCGCAGCTTTTTTGAACTCTTGGCGACACTGATTTTGCCATCGATCAGTTCCAATCATCGATGCCAAGGGATTCGATCGGCGTCTCGAGAGATGGGGGTACCGACGGGCGGGTCTCAGCGGGCGGCCCCTGGTAAGGACGTACGCGGATTTTTCCGCTCGTAATGCTTACCACTTCGATCGTTTCGCCGCGGTCGATGGCAATGCCGATACTAATCGCGTCCAATCGCATGCCTTCAATTTCCACCAAGCCGCTGGGAAGCAAATTTGTCTTTGCGATTCCAATCTTGCCAATGATGGCGTCTCGCTGGGTGCGAAATTCAGTCTCGCGGGCTTCGTTCTCTTGCGTATTGATGGTCAGCATGCGGCGACCCATCGGCGTTCGCGGCCAAATCCGTATGCCAATAGAAACCACGATTGGCACAAGGATCGATGCGCCGACCAGAATGGACGCGCCGGCGGAAAGGCTGTGCATGAATCCAATGATGAGGGCGGCCAAAAGTGCTGCAGCAGCGGCGATCCCGAGCAACCCTCCGCTGGGAATGAACAGCTCTAGCACAAGTAGCACTAGAAACAGCACAAGCATGGCAACGGCGTGAATCAGGGTCATGGCAAAATGCAGGCGGGGATGGGATCGACAGCGATGATTCTACGCCAATCACCCATCGCAGAGCGTGTCGATCACCGAGAAGACGAAAAATTTGATCTCCGACCTGTGCATGCGAATTTCCCGCCTGTCGACGCCGAGATGCCAATCGATCGAGTCCGCGAAGGTTGAAACATCAGCAACAAACCACAGAACGCGGCCACGCGTTTGGTGAAGCCGAGTTTGGTGAAGCCGAGTTTGGTGAAGAATAAGACGCATGACGACCACCCAGGTCTTTCATTGCCACTGCCAGGTCGCGTAAAACTCTAAATTCCGCGGTACATCTAAACTCGCAAAAGGCCTCAAGCACTGAGCGGGAAACCTATCCCCTTTTCCCGAGGAGCACAACCGTTGATCCGCGAAGTCGAACGATCCGCCAATGGGACGGCGGCGACCGGTGTGGCCGGCAACGGATTGATTCGGATCCCTCCGGAAATCGATGTTCCGTTGACGCAGCGAGTCAGTCGGCTGATCGATACGTCGGCCATCCGGCGGCTTGGCGAGATCTCGCAACTTGGCTTGGTTCATCTCGTTTATCCAGGAGCCAAGCATTCTCGTTTCGAACATTCGCTCGGCGTTTATCGAAACTCGCTTCTTCTTCTGCAAACGCTAAGCGATCAACCGAGGTTTTCGGAGCTCGTCGATGCGAGCGGTGAAGAGGCACTGGTTGTGGCTTCCCTGGTTCATGACGCTGGCCATTGGCCGTTTTGTCATCCGATCGAAGACATGCGAATCGCCTCGGTGCCTCGTCATGAATCTCGACTCGAGTCCCTCGTTTCGGGCAGTGAAATTGCAGCTTGTTTGAAAAACGACTGGAGTTGCTCAAGCGACGACGTGATGTCAGTCATTGCGGGGAAGCCGTTTGGCGAAACTCGGCTTTCCGGCGATGCGATTGCGCTGCTTGGAAGCTGCCTTAGTGGTCCCGTTGATATCGACAAGCTTGACTATCTCGTTCGCGACAGTGTCCATGCCGGCGTTCCCTACGGCCGCAATTTCGATGCGTCAAGGTTGCTCGCGTCGTTGACCGTTCATCCTGAACGCCCCAAGCTTGCGATCACCGAAAAAGGGCGAACGGCGGCGGAGATGATGGTGTTTGGTCGATACGTCATGTTCAGTGAAGTGTATTGGCACCACGCGGTACGATCGGCGACGGCGATGTTGCAACGGATGGTTTTCGATCTCAAGTCGTTGATCAAAATCTCGTCGACGTTTGATTTGGATGAGGCTGCCTGGATCGCTGCGATGCGTGACGCAGCGTTCGACACGGATTCGCAAAATCTCGCCGAGGGACTTTTCGGCCGAACTCGCCAGCTTTACAAACGTGTCGCCGAGTTCAACGTGCTCGATCGGGCTGACCTTCACCGCGAATTGGCACATCGGCCTTACTGGTGGCTAGTGGCCTGTGGCAATGAACTCGCCCAGCAATGCTCGGTTTTGCTTGGTCGCCAGATCCATGGCAACGAAATCCTGATCGACGCGCCGCCGGTGAAGCTGGAAGTTGATATTAATATGGACGTGGTGATGCGAGGCGGAGAGGTGCGAACGCTGGCGGACGTGTCGCCAGTCACTGAATCGCTCGCTCATCAACAATTCGATGGGCACGTCAAGCGAGTCAGGATTTTTGTGCGAGCCAGCTTGCGGGATGCCATCGCCAAACTTTTGCAAGACGATCGATTGATTCAAGACGCGATTGAGACCATCAATCGAGAGGTAGTTTAAGACGTGCGAGTGATCATTCGGAAAAATGCGCAGGCCGCTTGCGTGACGGCGGCAAGGTTAATTGCATCGCTGATTCATCAGAAACCAGACGCCGTGCTCGGGCTCGCAACGGGAGGCACGCCGGTTAACTGCTATGCCGAACTGATTCGTTTGCATCGTTGCGGTGAACTTGATTTTTCGCGAGTGACGAGCTTCAACCTAGACGAGTACGTCGGCTTGCCCCGGGAACACGCCCAGAGCTTTTACTCGTTCATGCATGAAAATTTTTTCAATCACGTGAACATCGATCCGTCTCGGATCCATTTGCCCAACGGAAACGCGGAAGACCTGACGAAGGCCTGCGACGAGTATGAACAGAGCATCGCTTGCGCCGGCGGCATCGATTTGCAGTTGCTCGGGATCGGAAGCGACGGACATATTGCCTTTAACGAACCGGGATCGTCGCTGGCAAGCCGCACCAGGGTTAAAACGTTGTGCCATGAGACAATTCGAGACAACGCGAGGTTCTTTGGAAGCGAAGCGGCGGTCCCGCGGTTGAGCGTAACAATGGGCGTGGGTTCGATCATGGACGCTCGACAATGTCTGCTTCTGGTGACGGGAGAAAAAAAGGCCGCCGCGATCCGAAGCGCGATCGAAGGCCCCGTGACAAGCCAAGTGACTGCGTCAGCGTTGCAGTTTCACCGTTTCGCGACGGCGGTCCTGGATGAACCGGCCGCATCCTGGTTGAGCCGAAAATCTCATTGCGATTTCGCGGAGTCCTCGATGCCCGATCCCGACGAAATCCTCCGATAACACACCTTGAAGACATCGACCCGGCCGTGCGAGCGATTCGTGAATGGGTGGGTGACAGGCTCAGCAACCAAGCATTTTTATCCACAGTCCAAAAAACCATTCGCGTAAGGGTTGCTAGAACTGCCGCCGATTGTCATAATCCGCGACCCTCATGTTCCGCTGGGCAACGCCCGCTGGACTTGTCCCCGCACTGTAACCCTGTAATTTGCCTACGGATCCCATGGCACCACGACCGATGAGCAATCGGAGCCGTGCTCGCAAACGATCGCGAGTCCGCTCCCGCACCAAGCGAAAAGACCCGATTTTTGTCGAAGGTCACCGTCCACGTCCAATGTATGTCGATTACAAGGACGTGGAGCTGCTTCGCAAATTGGTCAATCGCCACGGTAAGATCGTAGGTCGTCGCAAGAGCGGCTGTACCGCGGTTAGCCAGCATGCTGTCACCTCTGCGGTGAAGCGAGCTCGCTTCATGGCACTGATGCCATACGTCGGCGAATAAATTGCTGAATTATGTTTTCTGTACAGCGTCGGGTTGAATTTCGAGACACCGACGCCGCAGGAATCGTTCACTTTTCAGCCTTTTTTCCCATGATGGAGTCTGCGGAGCACGAAGCGCTCCGCAATTTTGGACTGACCGTCATGCAGCCGATCCAAGGCGGTGGGCATCTCACATGGCCGCGCGTTTCAAGTCATTGTGACTATCTTGCGGCAGCTCGGTTTGAAGACCTGCTCTCCATTGACGTCTCGATTGAGCGACTGGGAAGGACCAGCGTTACCTATGCGTTTTCATTCCGTCGAGAAACAGTCGAGATCGCTCGCGGCACGATTACCGCTGTCTGCTGCGTTTGGATGCCCGGCGAGCCACTGCGGAAATTAGAAATCTCGGCCGAGCTTCGCAAGACGTTGTCGGCACTTGTGCTGGTTCAAAGTTAAACTCCATAAGCCGCTACTTAATCGCGACTTATGACTTGATCAATTTAGCGTTTTCGGTGAGCGAGCAGCTATCGAAAAGCATCGCAGCTATCGAAGAGCATCGCGATCAACAACAGGATTCGCTTGCCCAGCGCCCAGGAAGAACATCGCGCCCTGCTGAGGTCTTCCTGCATTGAGCGCAGTACGATCGAACGGAACCCCGTAAGCGGAATAGTTGCCAGTTGCTGTATTGAGTACGTAAACAACCGTACTTGAAACGGGATTGTTGCTTGATGCGGGAAAGTCCGCCTGGCCAGTCACCATCAGGTACTGCCCACCTTTACTGACCGCGCCAAGAGCGTCATTTACGTTGATTGAGAATCGTGCGTTGAAATTTCCGAGGCGTGCATACATCACGGTGCACTGCAGCAAGCCCGAATTGTGATCAAGCACAAAGAAGGCCTCCGAGTCACCGACCAACCCTGTCGCGACTGAATACTTCTCGCTGCTGACCGCAGCGGTCGCGTCAACGACAGCGGGAAAAGTCCAATTCGAGGCATTTGCTTGAGACGATTGTTGGGTAAACCAAACCAAGTATCCCAGGGCGAGCGTCCCCACGAAGACCAGCGCAGCGGTCATGCCCCACATTGCCCGGTGCAACGGACAACTTCCGATTCCACAGCAGGAACCAGAGACATTCGCATTGCCGCTACCCGGGACGGCATGGACGTTAAGCTCGCCGCCGTTCATCGCAGCGATGGGAAGCGAGGTTGCTCGGTTGGCGTCGTTACCGATGTTGGGAGTTGAATTCATGGCAATTCGTCTACTTAGCTTCGATGAGTGTTGCGGGCTTGTTGCATTTTTTGCGAAACGTTCGCGAGCGGTGCTCAAGAACCATTGTTGATCCGTGCATCCACGACTGCAACCAATTGTAGGCATTCACTCTGACATTTACGATTGCAAACTGCACTACCGCTTGAGCGATTGAAACATTCGTAAAAGCAGGGGCAACGCGGCATCTTTCCGTTTTCATCCACACATTTCAGGAATCGACACGATGGGCATCAACGCTCCTTTGAATCGCAAACTACGTATGGGCTTGGTCGGCGGCGGCCAGGGATCGTTCATTGGCCGGGTCCATTCCATCGCGGCCTGTTTGGACAACCGAGCCACCGTCGTTGCGGGAGCGTTGTCCAGCAGCGCCGAACGCAGCAAAGCCTCAGCACCTAGCTATGACATCGATCCTGAGCGTGCCTACGGGAGTTACGAATCGATGCTGGACGCGGAGAGCAAGCTGCCCGGCGGCGATCGAATCGATTTCATCAGCATCACAACTCCGAATCACACGCATTATGAAATCGCCAAAGCAGCCGTCAGGGCAGGTTTCAATGTCATCTGCGACAAGCCGATGACGTTCGATTTGGAGCAGGCCGAAGATTTGATGAAAGCCGTCGAGGAATCGGACGTCGTCTTCGCCGTCTCACATAACTACACCGGCTATCCCCTGATTCGGATGGCACGTGAGATGATCCTTGGGGGAGAACTTGGCGAGATCCAAGCGATCCGCTCTCAGTACATTCAAGGCTGGCTGCGCACGAAGCTTGAAAGCGAAGATCAAAAGCAAGCCGCGTGGCGGACCGATCCGACCAAGAGTGGCGCCGCGGGCGCATTCGGCGATATCGCCACCCACGCTTATAACCTTGGTCGTTATATGACCGGATTGAAACCGGAATCAGTGTCTTGTCATCTGAAGTCGTTCGTCGAAGGTCGCAAGCTTGATGATTATGGAACCGCGATCATTCGCTACGACAATGGTGGCATCGGCACGGTCACGGCCAGCCAAATCAGCCATGGACGCGAAAACGACTTGTCGATCGAGATTGACGGAACCAAAGGCGCGATCCAGTGGCGTCAAGAAAATCCAAATGAGATGATTTATCGCCAAAACGGTAAGCCTCATCAAATCTATACCCGCGATCCGAATGCTCCTTATATGAATGCCAGCGGTGCTGCCGCCTGCAGGCTACCCAGCGGACACCCTGAAGCTTTCTTCGAAGCCTTTGCCAACGTTTACGCCGCCGCGTTTGATGCGATGGCGATCCGGGGTGGAGGTGGAGAAATCGAGCGACGTGATACTGTCTATCCAAACGTGTATGATGGTGTCGAAGGGATGTACTTCATTCAGCAGTGCGTTGCCAGCAGCAAACAGAACGCTCAGTGGCTTCCGCTTGCCCACGCGGCTGCTCGGAAGTAACCTCGCAACTTGTTGTCTCACCCGATCCCATTTTCCCATTCGCTAATTCAAGGAAATTAATCATGAAATTCGTAAAATTGACCATGCTCGCCGCTTTGTTTTCGCTCTGCGTTTCAAGTGCAAAGGCGGTGGATTCATTAGCACTCGATACCGATGCATCGAAGATCGGCTTCGTCGGCAAGAAGACCGACGGATCGCATGCCGGTGGTTTTAAGAAATTCAATGCGGTGGCCGTCGCAGATTTTGAAACACCCACCAACGGTTCACTCTCGATCGACATTGATACGACCAGCCTTTGGTCAGACGATGAAAAGTTGACGAACCATTTGAAGAACCCCGATTTCTTTGATGTCCGCAAGTATTCAAAGATTACCTTCAAATCAACTCAGATTTTGCCAGGCGACGTCGAGGGCAAAGTCGTCATGAAGGGCGATTTTACAATGCTGGGAAAGACGGCAGAAATCAATGTGCCTTGCACCGCCACCGTCACTGACAAACAGGTCGAAGTTGACGCGACCTTTGTGATCGATCGCACTCGTTGGGGTATGACCTACGGTGAAGGCAAGATCAATAGCGATGTGGATGTCACCGCACATTTGGTCTTCAACCGGTAGTGCAGATGATGGTCTTCAACCGGCAGTGCGGATGAGCGATCGTTCGCCGGCGTCGGTCTGAAATCAAGTGAGTTTGTTTGAATCCCAGAACCGTTGTCTCGACGGTTCGCGAATTATAAATGGTGGATTCAACGTTTGGCTCTTCCGCAGAATCTGTGGGTACAAACCCGCTCAAAACCGAGTTTGCATCAGCAAATGACGGCATTTTTGAGCGAAAACATCAAGGTTGGAAGTCACTTTCAGTTTAGAGATGGAT